>Ga0302311_10002303_pt1 | contig 21783 bp, 20 predicted proteins | sample III_Palsa_N1_3_FD_200449 | JGI IMG/M metagenome (GOLD analysis project Ga0302311, IMG submission 200449) | Peat permafrost microbial communities from Stordalen Mire near Abisko, Sweden - III_Palsa_N1_3 | ecosystem: Environmental > Terrestrial > Soil > Palsa > Peat permafrost | place: Sweden... | reverse complement strand
TGCATTTGAACGAGCTGTCGCCCGAGGGCGTGCGCGGCACGTTGCCTGGGTTGGTTTATCAGGTCGGCAACATGATCGCCGCCGTGAATGCGACGCTGCAAGCCAACATTGCGGTGTTGCCTGGCAGCGACTATGCGATTGCTTTAGCGGTAGTTGCCGGCAGCGCCGCGGTTGTGCTTGCGATCGTCGCCGGCACTGGCGCAGAGGCCAAAGATGTTCGGTTTGGGGAGGGGGTGACGGGATAATTGTTAAAGTTTTTTTGCTTCTTTTTGTTCACAAAAAGAAGAGTCTTGCCTTGATTTAGCTTCCCCCTGCCGTCCACCCTTGTTGGGTCATACAGGTAGCCACCGCCTGATCGCGCGGTTTCTTATTCTGATCTTCCATCCGGGTTTGCGGCTGGACGTAGGCGCCGCCGGAGGCGCAGGTTTGGGTTCCGCTCGAGGGGGTGAAGCCGCAGCCGCTGCCGGCGGCCTGGTTATAGCCGGCCGAGACCTGCACTTGTTCGAGGTCCACCGGGTATTGCTGGGTTGCCGTCGCGGTACAGGAGTTGAGTGCCGCGGTCATGTCGGCCGGGCTGGCTCCGGCTTTTTGCCAGGTTGCGGTTTGTTCGGCGCAGCCGGCCAAGCTCAATATTGCCACCAGGCCAATCCACTTGGTCATTCATCCCTCCGTGACTTTGATCTTATATGAGAACGATAGCCGCAGGCGGCGATCAGCGCCAGAGGCTCACGCTGCGGAAAACGTTAACTTCTTGCAAGTTGGGCCGGTCGTCCGGTGCGATCGTTACTTGGCCAAATTATCGGTGTTGCGAATAAACGCCGCGACGTTGTCGTGCAGTTCCTTCAGCGCCGGCTCGTGGGCATAGACCATGTGGCCAGACTGGTAATAATGATATTCGATGTTTGCCTGCAACTTGGCCGGGATCACCAGATGGTGCATCTCGTACCATCCCTCGTAATAGGGCGTGGCAAGATCGAAGTAGCCGCCGTTGAGCATTACCTTCAGATCGGGATTATACTTCATAGCGTCGGCCAGATCCGGCATCACGTTGAGCGTGCCCTGCACCGGCGTGTCCGAGTTCGGCGGCTGGTGGGTGAAATCCCAGTCGTCGACGTCGATGTCCGACTTGTATTCCATGTCCGCGGTATATTTGAGCTGGGTGCGAACATAGTCGTTGAAGGTCGAAACATAGGCCGAGCTGATCGCGGTGGATTGCGGGTCGTAGTCGGCCTCTTTGCTGAGGTCATCAAGGCTGGGGCCGGAAAAACGGGTATCGAGCCGGCCGGTGGTAAGATCGTTGTCGTCCTGCAGGTTCTTTTCGAACTCGCCGCCGTCGATCCGCAGATCCGCCTTCAGGATGTAGGCCACCGGAAGACCGGTGAATTGGTGCAGTTTGGCCGCGATTGCGGCGCGCTTGCCGTCGTCCAGGCTCGCACCGGCTTCCAGCGCCAGAAAATAATCGTTGGTCGCCCAATTCTCCACCTGGTGCAGGAACGAGGGCAAATCCTGTGGGCGCGGGCCCGGCAGTTTGTTGTGATACCAGGCCGTGGCGGCATAGGTCGGCAAGGCGATGACGTAGGGCAGATCGATCCCGGGGTTGAGATCGGGTTGGTCAGGGCTTAGATCGGAATTCAGAATCTGCGACAGCATGATCACACCGTTGAAATCGATCGCACGATCATTTTCGAGTTCGTTGATCAATACCGCCGAGCGCGGCGTGCCATAGCTTTCGCCGAACAAATATTTCGGCGAATTCCAGCGATTGTATTTGGTCAGAAACTGCGTGATGAAGTCGGCGAAGGCATAGGCATCGGGATCGACCCCATAGAATGATTTATCCTTGTCCTTGCCTTCGATGCGGCCGAATCCGGTGCCGGGCGCGTCGATGAAGACCAGATCCGACGCGTCGAGCAGACTGTAGGAATTATTGATCAGGCTGTAGGGCGCCGCCGGCGTGTGGCTGTCGTCCAGCGTCACGACGCGTTTCGGTCCGAATGCCCCCATGTGCAGCCATACTGTCGACGAGCCCGGGCCGCCGTTGTAGAGAAATGTGACCGGACGCTGCCCTGGCGCGACGCCCTTTTTGGTGTAGGCGACGTAGAACACGGAAGCTTCGGCGTCGGGATTGGAATCATCGTCCTTGCTGCTCGAATCCGAGCTGTCGTTCTTGGCGGCGTCGTCCCAGCCCTTGGGATGCACCACGATCGTGCCTGCGATCGCCTGGTAATCGATCACGCTGCCCTCGACATTGACCGATCCCTGACTGGTCACCGATTGCGGCGTGAAATAGTCCCCCTTGGGGGTTGAGGATCCGCTTTTACTGTCGTCCGATGAGGAATCCGAATCGGCCAACACCGGCGCTGCCAGCAGCGAAAGCAAAATTATAGCGCAGCCTAGGGATTTCATCGCGGACCTCTAAAAACGTAAGTCAAAGCAAAGAGTCTTCTTTTTTGAAAAAAAGAAGCAAAAAACTTTTGCCAGTTTGAGCCGGTGACTGACTGGCAAAGCCGCAGCGAGAAAACAACGTACAAGAGTTTTTTGCTTCTTTTTTTCAAAAAAGAAGACTTTCCTTCCTAACCTACTTCGGATCGTCGCCCAACCTTAAACTTTTTTAAGCAAAAACAATGCCTGCTCGCCAAACAGATTGGCCAGCCTCGCCGACTTTCGCCACGGGCTGCGCCGGCCGGTTTCGTCCACCGCCAGCCATTCCTCTACCAAATAGCCCTCCGCGGCGCATAGATCGAAAAAATCCGCGATCGTGCAGGGATGGATGTTCGGCGTGTCGTACCACGGTCTTCCCCACACCGCGGTCACCGGCATCTTGCCGGTACGCAGCAAGCGCCAGCGTACCTGCCAATGGCCGAAATTGGGAAAACTCACCAGCGCGCGGGTGCCCATCCGCAGCATTTGGCGCAGCACCTCGCGCGGGCGTTCCACCGCCTGCAGCGTGCGCGACAGCACCACATAATCGAACGCGCCGTCGGGGTAATAGGCCAGGTCGTTGTCCGCGTCGCCGTGCATCACTGGCAGGCCGTGCGCTACCGCGCGGGTGACCTCCGCCATGTCGATCTCGATCCCGCGCGCGTCGCAGCCGCGGGTGCGGAACAGATGATCGATCAGCGTGGCGTCGCCGCAGCCGATGTCCAGCACCGATGACCCCGGCTTGATCATCTGCGCGATCAGCCGCTGATCGAGCCGCATGTTCTTGCCGACAAAGCGGATCGGCGGTTCGGCGAGTTTGACCGGCGCGCTCACGGCAACCCCAAATGCTCGGCGCAGCCGGCGAGGAATCCGGACAGCGCGCGATGGAAATCCGGCTCGTCGAGCAGGAACGCGTCGTGCCCCTTGTCGCTCTCGATCTCGACGAAGCTCACGTTGGCGCCGGCGCGATTGAGCGCGCGGGCGATGTCGCGCGACCGCGGGGTGGGAAACAGCCAGTCGGAAGAAAACGAGATCACGCAAAAGCGCGTGCGCGAGCCGGCGAAGGCCAGCGCCAGATCGTCGTCGTATTCCGCGGCGAGGTCGAAATAGTCCATCGCGCGGGTGATGGTGAGATAGGAATTGGCGTCGAACCGCTGCACGAAGGTGCTGCCTTGGTGCTGCAGGTAGCTTTCCACCTCGAACATGTCGCCGACAAAACTTACCGCCGTACCGGTGCGCAGCCGGCGGCCGAACTTGCGGGTGAGGGCAACCTCCGACAGATAGGTGATGTGCGCCATCATCCGCGCGATCGCGAGGCCACGTTCGGGCACCGTACCGTCGCGCCAATAGAGGCCGCCGCGGTAATCCGGATCGGCGGCGATCGCCTGACGGCCAACTTCATTGAAGGCGATGTTCTGCGCCGAATGCAGTGCCGCGGTCGCGATCGGCAACGCGGCATAGACCATCTGGGGATAGGTCGCCGCCCACTCCAGCACCTGCATCCCGCCCATCGAACCGCCCACGACCGCGAACAGTTGGACGATACCGAGGTGATCGACCAACCTCTTCTGCGCCCGCACCATGTCGCGGATGGTGATCGGCGGGAAATCGGTGCCCCACAGATCGGGTGAGCCGGGGAATTTGGGCGAGAGTGGCCCGGTCGAGCCCATGCAGCCGCCCAGCACGTTGGCGCAAATCACGAAAAACCGCTCGGTGTCGATCGGCAACTTTGGGCCGACCACATTGTCCCACCAACCCGGACGACCGGTGAGCGGGTGGCGCTCCATCACGTACTGATCGAGGCTGAGGGCGTGGCAGATCAGCACCGCGTTGCTGCGCGCTTCGTTGAGCCTTCCGTAGCTGCGGTAGGCGACGACCAGTTCCGGCAGCGCAATGCCACATTCGAGCGCAAGCCCGTCGGCAAACCGGACCTGTTGGTGCGCGATCGGAGGAGATTCAGTTCCGTCCATGGCCAGCGATGTAAGCGGTCTTGAAAGACCAGGCAAGGCGAGGCGTTGCGGCCGGCACCCGGCAAATAATGCCGCCCGATTAATCCTTCGGAAATCTATCCCGCCCCATTCTGTTCCTCACCGTAAGGAGTGCCAGCCTGCCATGAATAGTTTGCTCGCTGGTTTGAAGTCGCTTGGTCCGATGCGTCTGGTCGCCATGCTGGCGGTGGCGATCGGGATGTTCGCGACCCTGGGCGTGCTCGCCACCCGTGGCGGCAGCACGCCGATGACGCCGCTGTATGGCGACCTCGACCTGAAGGACGCGGCGGCGATCGTCGATCAACTCGACACGGCCAAGATCGCGAACGACACCGACGAGGGCGGCACCCGCGTGCTGGTGCCGGAGAGCTCGCTCGACGCGGCGCGGCTGGCACTCGCCAAGGCCGGGCTGCCTTCGGGCGGCACGGTGGGATGGGAGATTTTCGACAAATCGACCGACATGCTCTCTGAATCGCAATTCGAACAGAATATCAATCAGACCCGCGCTTTGGAGGGCGAGCTCGCCCGCACCATCGGGCTGATCGACGGCATCCGCGCCGCTCGGGTCAATCTGGTCCTGCCGTCGCGCGAGCCCTTCTCGCGCGATCAGCAGGAAGCTACCGCGAGCGTGCTGCTCACCACCAAGGGCGCGGGGTCGGTCGATCGCGAGAGCGTGCAGGCGATCCTCAATTTGGTGGCGGCGGCGGTGCCGGGGCTAAAGGCGCAGAACGTCGCCATTGTCGATAGCGCGGGCGATCTGCTTGCCCGTGCCGGCGCGCCGCTCGACGGGATCGGCGCGGCGCAAACCGCCGACGAGCTCGCGACCGCGACCGAGGCGCGACTGTCCGAAGCGGTGGAGGAGATGCTCGGCCGTACCCTTGGTCCCGATCATGTGCGGGCGACCGCGAGCGTCGAGATGAACTTCGACACCAGCCAGGAAACCACCGAAAAATACGATCCCGATCAGCAGGTCGCGCGCAGCACCCAGACCACCACCACCACCAACAAGACCACCGACGCGCAGCAGAATGTCTCGGTGCAGAACAACCTGCCCAATGCGAGCGCAGGTACCACCGGGTCGGGCAGCACCGAACAGGAGCAGGAAGAGACCGACAATTACGAAGTCGGCAACACGGTGAGCACGCTGGTGCACGAACAGCCCGAAATCAAGCGCATCAGCCTCGCGGTGATGGTCGACGGCGCTACCATTGTGGACGCGAGCGGCAAGTCAGTCTGGCAGCCGCTGGCGGCAGCGCAGCTCGCCGACATCACCAGCCTGGTCAAGAACGCGATCGGCTTCGACCCGTCGCGCGGCGACAGCGTCGATGTCACCTCGATGCCGTTCCTCTCCGAGACCGCGGATGAACCAAAGCCGCTTAGCCTGCTCGGGGTCGAATTCGACAAATCCGACCTGATGCGGCTTGCCGAAACCGGACTGGTCGGGGCGCTGGTCCTGGTCGGGTTGCTGTTCGTGGTGCGTCCCACCTTGCTGCGGTTGACCGCGACACCTACCGGTGCCGGTTTCGAGACCCGCCAGATCGGCAGCGACGCGGCGCCGGCTTCGGCAGGCGCCGCCGGCAAGCTGCCGGCCCCGGCTGGCGGAATGCTGGCGCTGTCCTACGCCCAGAACCAGCCCGATAACGACGATCTCGTGACGGTAGCGAACATCGAGGGCCAGCTGCGCGCTTCCTCGATCCGCCGGCTCGGCACCATGGTCGATCGCGACCCCGACGCGACGCTCTCGATCATTCGCGGCTGGATCATGGCGGAACAAAACTAGCCATGGCGAAGGTCGAAGATTATCGCGGCGTTTCCGGCACGCAAAAGGCCGCCATCCTGATGCTGGCGCTGGGCGAGGATCAGTGCGGCCGCCTCTTCAACATGATGCACGAAGACGAGATCAAGGAAATCTCCTCCGCGATGGCGCGGCTGGGCTCGGTGCGGGCCGAGATGGTCGAGCGTCTGTGCACCGAATTCAGCGAAAACATCGGCACCGCCGGCACCTTGGTCGGCAGCTACGAGAGCACCGAACGGCTATTGCAAAAATCGCTGCCGCGCGATCGCGCCTTGCAGATCATGGAGGAAATCCGCGGCCCCGCCGGACGCACGATGTGGGACAAGCTCGGCAACGTGAACGAAGCAGTGCTCGCCAACTATTTGAAGAATGAATACCCGCAAACCGTTGCGGTGGTGCTTTCCAAGGTCAAACCTGATCACGCGGCACGGGTGTTGGGCCTGCTGCCGGAAAGCTTCGCGATGGAAGTGGTCATGCGCATGCTGCGCATGGAAAGCATTCAGAAGGACGTGCTCGACGGTGTGGAAAAAACCCTGCGGGCGGAATTCATGTCGAATCTCGCGCGCACCGCGCGGCGCGACGCCCATGAGCTGATGGCGGACATCTTCAATAACCTCGATCGGCCGGCAGAAGCGCGCTTCATCGCGGCACTCGAGGAGCGCAATCGCGAATCCGCCGAAAAGATCAAGTCGCTGATGTTTACCTTCGATGACCTCGGCCGTCTTACCGGTGCTGCGATTCAGGTGCTGATGCGATCGGTCGAGAAAGACAAATTGCCGCTCGCGCTCAAGGGCGCATCGGAAAAGGTCCGCGATCTGTTCTTCAAGAATCTGTCGGAACGCGCCGGCAAGATGCTGCGCGAGGATATCGAGGCACTGGGCCCGGTGAAGCTGCGCGAGGTCGACGAGGCGCAAGCCTCGATCGTCGTGCTCGCCAAGGATCTTGCGGCCCAGGGCCAGATCGAAATCAGCGAAGGCAAGGATGAGGAGATGCTCTATTGATCGACGCCCATCCCGCCTTGCGCCGTGGCGTGCTCTATATCGAGGATTTCGACGATCCGCCCGGTAACGCGCTGGCCTCGCTGCCGAACGCTCAAGGCATCCTGATGCCGAGCTTCAGCGCCGAAGATCTCGAGGCGGCGCGCCAGCAAGCCTACGCCGAAGGATGCCGTGACGGACAGCAAGCGGCGGCGGTGGAGCGTGCCCACGCGGTTCGTCTGCTGCTGGAAAGCCTCGCTCAATCGCTTACGCAGGCGCGGGAAGCCTTCGTGGCTGAGGCCAATCACGTGGCAGAATCACTCGCCAAGGCGTTGCTGGCGTCGATGTGCGGTTCGTTGCCCGAATTTTGCCGCTACCACGCCGAACCGGAAATGCGCTCGCTGGTCAAGCGCATTTTGCCCGGCCTCACCCGCGAACCCCGGCTCGAAATCCGCGTCCACCCCGATCTGGTGGAGGCAGTGCGCGACGAGCTGTCACACCTGGAACAAGACCTGCCTTCGATGCTTACCGTCGTCGCCGACCCCAAGATGGATCACACCGACCTGCGGGCGATTTGGAGCAACGGCTATATGCTGCGCTCGTCGAAATTGATCTGGCGACAACTTCGCGAGCAGCTCACGGAACTTAATCTGCTTGCGCCCATCCCCCCACCAGAAACCGAGAACCAACATGCCAGCTGATCTTGAACTAGTGGACCTGCCCGATCAGGTTACGACCCCGCCCGAACAATCCGGCCCGCGCTCCGCGCGCGACCTGGAGGCGGTCTACGACATCCCCGTGACCGTGAGCGCGGTATTGGGAAAATCCACCATGCCGGTCAGCCAACTGCTGAAGCTCGGCCGCGGCGCGGTGGTCGAGCTCGATCGCAAATTGGGCGAAGCGATCGACATCTACGTCAACAACCGCCTGGTCGCCCGCGGCGAAGTGGTGATGGTCGACGACAATCGCCTGGGCGTCACCATGACCGAAATCGTCAAGACTGACCGGGCGCTGTGATGAACCAAACTGACAAAAGTTTTTTGCCTCTTTTTTTCAAAAAAGAAGATTCTTCTTTTCTTGAGAAAAAAGCAGCAAAAAAACTTTTGGACGTTTTGGGCCGGTGCCTATGCGAGTTCTGATCATCGGTTCGCTCAGCGGGGAACTGGGGCAGGCGGCGCAAATCGCGATCGCACACGGCACCAAAATATCGCAGGCGGATAATATCACCGCCGCCCTCGCGCAACTGCGCGGCGGCAGCGATCTCGACCTGATCCTGTGCGACCTCGCGCATAGCATCAGTCACCTGGTGGGCGCGCTCGCGGCCGAACGGATCGCGATCCCGGTGGTCGCCTGCGGCGTTACACAGGACGCCGACGTCGCAGCAAATTCCATCCGCGACGGCGCGCGGGAGTTCCTGCCGCTGCCGCCCGATCCCGAACTGATCGCGGCGATCCTGGAGGCTGCCGCGGGGCAAACCCACCAGATGATCGCGCGCGATCCGGCGATGCTCGCGGTGATCCACCGCGCCGAGCAGGTCGCGGGCTCGGAAGCCTCGGTGCTGATCAGCGGCAACTCGGGCACCGGCAAGGAAGTCATCGCCCACCACATCCACCGCCGGTCGCGCCGGGCGCAAAGCCCGTTCATCGCGCTCAATTGCGCGGCAATCCCGGAAAATCTGCTTGAAAGCGAGCTGTTCGGCCATGAAAAAGGTGCCTTCTCCGGCGCCGTCGCCCGCCGCATCGGTAAATTCGAGGCCGCGCACCAAGGCACCCTCCTGCTCGACGAAATCAGCGAAATGGACGTCCGCCTCCAGGCCAAGCTCCTGCGGGCCATTCAGGAACGCGAGATCGATCGCCTGGGCGGAACCGCGCCTGTTCGTGTCAATGTGCGCCTACTGGCAACCACCAACCGTGACCTCGCCGCCGAAATAAGGGCCGGCCGATTCCGCGAGGATCTCTATTTTCGGCTCAATGTGGTATCGCTGCGGCTGCCCGACCTCGCCGATCGCCGGCTCGATATCGTGCCGATGGCAGAACATTTCGTGCGGCACTACGCGCAGATCAATGGCCTGCCGTTCCGCCCGCTCAGCTCTGCTGCGCAGGCGCGCCTACTCGCCGGCGCCTGGCGCGGCAACGTGCGCGAGCTGGAAAACACCATCCATCGCGCGGTGCTGCTCGCCAGCGGGCCGGAAATCGAGCGCGAGGCGATCGAAATCTCCGGCACCGCGCCGCCGGCGCCGGCGTCTGCCGCGCAGAATTTCATCCGGCGTACCATGGACGAGGTCGAGCGCGACCAGATCCTGCAGACGCTCGGCCACACTTTCGGCAATCGTACCCACGCCGCCACCATTCTGGGGATCTCGATCCGCGCGCTGCGCAACAAACTGCGCGACTATTCGGCCCAAGGTCTCGACGTGCCGCCGCCGCAGGCCGGCATCGCTGCCTGATCTCCCGAATGCAGGGCAGCGCAAAAGGACCAAACGATTAAAGGTTTTTTGCTTCTTTTTTTCAAAAAAGAAGACTTCTTTTTTGAAAAAAAGAAGCAAAAAACTTTTATAAATTAGGTTCCAGACCACTCATGGCCGACTTCAATCTATCCGAAATCAACGCCCAGATCAGACGATTCGCGCCCGGCTCCGACCTCGGGCTCGCCATCGGCGTGGTGGCACTTCTCACCATCCTGATCCTGCCGCTGCCACCGGCGCTGCTCGACTTCGGCCTCGCCACCTCGCTCACCGCCGCGGTGCTGGTGCTGATGGTGGCGCTGTTCCTGCATCGCCCGCTTGATTTCACCAGCTTTCCCACCCTGCTGCTGCTCACCACCCTGCTGCGCCTGTCGCTCAACGTCGCCACCACCCGGCTCATCCTCAGCCGCGGCAGCGAAGGCACCAACGCTGCCGGCCATGTGGTCGCGGCGTTCGGCGGATTTCTCATGGGCGGCGACGTGGTGATCGGCGTGATCCTGTTCTGCATCCTGCTGGTGGTGAATTTCATGGTCATCACCAAAGGCTCGGGCCGCATCGCCGAAGTCGCTGCACGCTTCAGCTTGGATGCGATGCCGGGCAAGCAGATGGCAATCGACGCCGATCTGTCATCGGGCATGATCGTCGAGGCGGTGGCACGGCGCCGCCGGCGCGAGCTCGAGGAAGAAAGCAGCTTCTACGGCGCGATGGACGGGGCCGCGAAGTTCGTTCGCGGTGACGCGATCGCCGGGCTCATCATCACCTCGATCAACATCGTCGGCGGCCTCGCGATCGGCCTGCTCCGCCACGGCATGAGCCTCAGCGACGCGATCCAAGTCTACACCACCCTCACCATCGGCGACGGGCTGGTTACCCAGATTCCCTCGCTGCTGGTTTCCACCGCCGCCGGCATCGTGGTCACCAAGGGCGGCGTCGAGGGTCCCGCCGATCGCGCGCTGATCCGCCAGTTGGGCGGTAGCCCCAAACCGCTCGCGATGGCCGCCTCTGCCGCCGCCTTGCTGTCGCTGCTGCCCGGACTGCCGATGCTACCGTTTCTCGCGATCGCCGGTCTGGCCGGCGGCGGCGCCTGGCTGCGCTACAAAAATCCGCTGCCGCCGCCGGTCGACGACACGAAACTGCCGCTTGCCGCCGCCAATCCCAACGCCGAGCCACCGATCCAAGACAGCCTGCGCATCGATATGATCCGGCTCGAGCTGGGTTACGGGCTGCTGTCTCTGGCGGGCGGTGGAACTTCCCGCCTCACCGACCAGATCCGCAGCCTGCGCCGCTCGATCGCGGCGGAGATGGGGTTCGTTCTGCCGCCGGTGCGGATTCAGGATAACATGGCGCTGGCGGCCGACGCCTATTCGATCCGGGTCAAAGAGATCGAGGCCGCCAAGGGCGAGCTGCGGCCGACCAAGCTGCTCGCGATGGACCCACGCGGCAATCTGCCGCCGCTCGCCGGCGAGGTCACCACCGAGCCCTCGTTCGGTCTCAAGGCGATGTGGATCGACATCTCGCAAAAGGAGGAAGCGACCATCCGGGGCTGCACCGTGGTCGACCCGCCATCGGTGCTCACGACCCATCTTACCGAGGTGGTGCGTGAGATCATGGCCGAGTTGTTGTCTTATGCCGAGACCCAGAAGCTGCTCGACGATCTGCCGCGTGAGCAGCAGAAGCTGATCACAGATTTGATTCCAGCGCAGATCTCGGTTGGCGGCGTGCAACGGGTGTTGCAGACGCTGCTCGCCGAGCGGGTTTCGATCCGCGATCTGCCGACGGTGCTCGAAGGCATCCAGGAAGCTTGCACGCTCAACGCGCGGACTATCCCCGGCATTGTCGGCCACGTCCGCACGCGGCTCGCCCGTCAGATCAGCGACTCGCATCTTGGCCCGAACGGCTATGTTCCCTTGATCACCTTGTCGGCGGAGTGGGAAGTGGCGTTCGCAGAAAGCCTGGTCGGCCCGGCGGAGGACCGGCAGTTGGCGATGGCGCCGAGCCGGCTGGCCGAATTCATGCAGCGCCTGCGCCAGGTTTTCGATCAGAACAGCGCCGAAACTCCGGTGTTGCTGACCTCGTCGGGAATTCGTTTCCACGTCCGCGCGATCGTCGAGCGCATCCGCCCCGCCACCGCGGTGCTGGCCCAGTCGGAGATCTTCCCCCGCGCGCGCATTCGCACAGTTGGCACGGTGTAGACACATCAAATTGATAAAGTGTTTTTGCTTCTTTTTGTTCACAAAAAGAAGGGAAGTCTTCTTTTTTGAAAAAAAGAAGCAAAAAACTTTTGATCGATTTGGCCGTTGCGCCGCTTCCTATTGCAGTAAGCTGGGCGACAAGTGCCTAAGCCGGTGCTTGCTGTGCATCACCCGCTGTCGTACGGTTGAAAGTAGGGTCTCTATCCCGTGTGACTTCGGAATGATCGCGTCGAATACCGTTTGGGTTCCTTCCCAGGTTTCGTTATCCGCGGCCGACGTAAGCGCAATAAGCTGCGGTCGAGGCGGATTTTCATCATACTCACAAATCAGTTTGGCCGTCGCAAGCCCGTCAATCTCAGGCATTTTATAGTCCAGGGTAACCACGTCGTATCTGCACGCGGCAATCTTCCGCAGGGCGTCGAGGCCATTGGTAGCGGTATCAACCGCGTAGCCTTCGGCCTCCAAAGCGGTCTTGAGAAACGATTGAATCAGATTATCGTCGTCCACCACCAGAACACTTACGACATCTGATCCGCTCTCATGCGTCGCCCCATCAAGCGGCGTGCCGAGTAACGGCGGCGGTTGCCGGGTCTTGCGGGCGCCGTCGGCAGGCTCGTTGTTGTTAGCCCAACCGGGAACGGGAGCCGACGCCGTCTGGTGGCACCGATGTATCGTTGCAAGCAGTGCGTCAGCGTTCCACGGCTTCGGTTCCACCGCGTCGAATACGCTCTTTCCCCCTGATTCAAGGTCGCGCAACTGTTGCGGTGTCGCACTGAGCGCGATGAGCGTGGGCCGATCCGTCGATCTGGTGTGGTCCGCAATCAGCCGTGCGGCGGCCAAGCCGTTGATCTCGGGGAGCGAATAATCGATTACCACGACATCAAACCTACCGGCACGCGCCTTCCTCAAGCCGCTGAGGCCGTCCGCGGCGGTTTCGACGTAATATCCGCGCGTTGTCAGCATTGCGGTGAGAACGACCCGTTGCGCGATGTCGTCTTCGACTACCAAAATCCGTAAAGACAAAAACGCCTCCTCTCTATGTGCCTGCGCTGCAAGTTCCCTTGGCAGATTCCACGCGCGTGCATTGTGTCAGCCCGAGCATACTCTCCTAAATGGAGAAGGTGAGACTTCGGAATGTACTCATGCGTTCCACTGAATAATTAGTGGCGCTGAAACGATAAAACGAAAAAAATTGATAAATAGTAAACAAAACGAAGCAAAAAAAACTTGGTCAATTTTGCTTTCGGACCAGCGCTGTCGTGGCGAATAGGTCTCCCCGCCCTAATGAATAAAAGTTTTTGCTTCTTTTTTCAAAGAGAAGACTTCCTTCCTAGCGGCGAGAGATTCGCTAACCGTTTGCGAACTTCTGCCCACCTATAAACCTCGTCATGCGGCTGAAGCTGTTCCGAGGCGCCACGATTACCGAAGCCATGAGTCGGGTGCGCAAGGAATTGGGCGCCGATGCGCTCATCCTTGCCACCCGCCGGGTGGCGGACGGGGTCGAAATCACCGCCGCGCTCGAACCCGAAGAGGATCCGCCGTCGCCGGTGCGGCAAGATCCGGAGGCGCTCACTCGGCTGCTGTGGCACGGCGTGCCGGCGCCGCTCGGTCATCAGCTCGCGGCCGGCGATCTCACTCACACCCTGGCCAAAGCTCTGGCTTTCGCTCCACTGCCGCTCGACCAAGGCACGCTGCTGCTGGTGGGCCCGCCCGGCGCCGGCAAAACCCTCACCGTCGCGCGGCTGGCCACCCGGCTGGTGATGCAAGGAATTGCGCCGATGGTGATCACCGCCGACGGCAGCCGCGCCGGTGCCGCCGAGCAGCTCGCCGCTTTCACTCGATTGCTGGGCATCAATCTGGTGGTCGCTTCGCACCCGGTGGCGCTCGCCCGCGCCTTCGCGTTGCGCCCACCCGGCGCTACCGTGTTGATCGATGCGCCCGGCACCGACCCGTTCAACCCGGCGGATCACCAGGAACTCGCCGGCCTCGCCGCCACCTGCCGCGCCACCATCGCTCTGGTGCTCGGCGCCGGCGGCGACCCGGCCGAGTCCGCCGATATTGCCACCGCCTTCCGCGCCTCCGGCGCGACCCATATGGTCGCGACCAAACTTGACCTCGCCCGTCGCCTCGGTGGCACCCTCGCCGCCGCCGCAGCCGCGAATTTGTTTCTGGCTGAAGCCGGCATCGGCAGTGGTGCCGCCGGCGGCCTGGTCAATCTGACACCTGCGCTGCTGGCCGAGCGCCTTAGCCGGAGCTCCATTTCATGACCGCAATCCCCAACCGCCAATCCCCCGGCGCGCTGATCGCCATCGCCTCAGGCAAAGGCGGCGTCGGCAAGACCTGGTTCGCGATTACTCTGGCGCACGCGCTGGCGCGGCAAAGCCGCAAGATCCTGCTGTTCGACGCCGACCTCGGCCTCGCCAACGTCGACATCCAGCTTGGCCTGACCCCCGCGCGAGATGTCTCGACCTTGCTCGCCGGCCGCGCCACCGCCGCCGAGACCATCGTGGCGTTCAAACCCGGCGGCTTCGATATCCTGCCCGGCCGTTCCGGCTCGGGCACGCTGGCGTCGCTGGAAGAATCACGGCTCGATCGCCTGATCGCCCTGCTGCAAACCCAGACCGCCGCCTACGATCACGTTCTGCTCGACCTCGGCGCCGGGCTCGACCGCACCCAGCGCCGGCTCGCCGCCGCCGCCGGCACGCTGCTGGTGCTGGTAACCGAGGAACCGACCGCGCTCACCGACGCCTACGCGGTGATCAAACTCCATCAGCAGGACAGCACAAGCCACGATGTGCGGGTGGTGGTGAACCAGGCCGGCACCAAATCGGGCGGCGAGCGCACCTTCGCCACGCTCGCCCGCGCCTGTGATCATTTTCTCAACCAGGCGCCAGCCCTCGCCGGGGTGATCCGCCGCGACGACAAGGTGCGCGAGGCGATCCGCCGCCAGACCCCGCTGCTCACCCGTCATCCCGCCAGCCATGCCGCCGCCGACGTCGAAACCCTCGCGGCCGGGCTTTTTTATCCCGGCGGACGATCCCCATGATCGCCGCGGCAAGGCTGGCCGCATTTCTGCTGCTGTTTCCGCTCACCGCACGTGCGGAACCCCTGGCGCCGAACCCGGCGTGCGACCTTGCCGCGCCCGCCGGCACGCTGCCGCGCCTCGAAGCAGCACTTTCCACCCGTGAGCTCAGCATGCTGGTGCTTGCGCCGGCGGCGCAAAGCCCCGCGGGCGCCGATACCGGACAGGATGACGGCTCGCTGCCGTTCCGGGTCCAGACCGCATTGCGCGAACAGCGCCCCGATCTCGCGATCGATCTCGACACCATCGACAACACCGGCCTTTCCATCGCCGACGTTATGCCGATCCTCGCCGATCGCCTGGCGCAACATCCCGCGGCGCTGGTGATCTGGCAGGCCGGCACCGCGGAGATCGCACGTGGCGATCCTCCGGCGCCGGTCAGCGCTTCGCTCGCGGATGCCGTCCGGCTGGTTGCAGCGGGTGGCGCCGATCTGATCCTGGTTGACCCCGACCCTGATCCGGGGCTGCAAAGCCAGCCGGATTTTCTACCTATCGAAACCGCCCTGGTTCAGGCTTCCGCCCATCGCGGCGTCGCGCTCTACCCGCAAAATAGCTTCGGCGCGGCCGCCACGCCCGCCTGCACCAGCCATGGCATTGCCCATCTGATCACCCATTCCTGATCCGTTCGGCGCCGCGTTTCTTTTTACTGGCACGCAACTTCATGCAGTTTCGGGTGTTTCTGAAGCATGCCAACAACGTCCGTTCATATAATCGGCATCACGCAAAAGGAGCCTCTCGAGCTGTGGTTGGGTCGTGCGCTAGCGTACCGCTACCGGGAGCAGGAACCAATTCCCGACAATCTGCGCCGGCTAATTGAAAAACTCGCCGAATCCCAGGCCAAGATAGGATGCGCAAACCGCGAGGCATCTGCTAAAATAGCGGAATGAACGCATTCCTGTCCCTTCCCGATTGGGCGCCCGGGTGGCTCGGCCCCGTACTAGTGATCCTCGGCGCCTTGTTTGCGCTGGCTTTTTTGCTGATGCCGTTCACGGTGTTCAGCCTGAAGTCGCGGCTGGAGCAGATCGAGCTCAAGCTTGAAGACATCCACGCCGATCTGCAGGCGCTCGGCGCACCCGATCCCGCCGCGGTCCCGCGCTCGAATTATGCGTGGCCGGAACCCGCATCGGCTACAGCCGATCGGATTCCGGTGCATCCGCCGATTCCGCCGGCGCCGCCGCGCTACCAGCCCGATCGGGCACCTGAAGGGCCGCCCTCCCTGCGGGCGCAGGTCGCTCTCAAGCGCGACGAACCGCGCCGGCGCGCCGAACCGAAGCTGAACTGGCCCCGCTAGCATGAAGCAACCGGCCCCGCTCCGCACCAGCCTGGTGCAAATGTCACCCGGCAGCGATCGCGCCGAGAACATCCGCACCGCCGAGACACTCGCCCGCCGCGCGACCGAGCACGATCGCCCGGATCTGCTCAGCTTCCCGGAGATGTGGTGCTGCCTGGGCGGCGGCCGCGCCGCCAAGATCGCCGCCGCGGAGCCGCTGCCGGCGCCCGGCTCGTCCGAACCCCTGGGCCCGTGCTACCAGTTTCTGCAGAACCTGGCCCGCAGCACCGGCACTTTTGTGCACGGCGGCTCGATCGGCGAGCTCGCCGGCGATCATCTTTTCAACACCACTTTGCTGTTCGACGACCGCGGCTGTGAGATCGCCCGCTACCGCAAGATCCATCTGTTCGACGTGGTGACGCCTGACGGCGCCGGTTACCGCGAGAGTGCGCTGTTTGGCGCCGGCACCGAGGTCGTGACCGCGCGGATCAAGCATCTCACGGTGGGCCTGGCGATCTGCTACGACCTGCGCTTCCCCGAACTGTTCGCCGCACTCCGCGAGCGTGGCGCCGAGTTGCTTCTGCTGCCCGCCGCTTTCACCCTGCTCACCGGCAAGGACCATTGGGAGGTGCTGCTGCGGGCACGGGCGATCGAAACCCAATGCTGGGTCGCCGCCGCGGCTTGTTGGGGCAAACATACCGAGGCTATGGGCGAGGCGCGCTACACTTATGGCCACTCGCTGATCGCCGATCCCTGGGGCCACGTCGTCGCCCGCGCTTCCGACGGTGAGGGCTTCGTCACCGGCAGCATCGATCCTGCTCTCAACGCCCGCATCCGCGCCGACATGCCGGTAGCACAACACCACCGGCTGCCCTGGCGCGGGCCCGCCGCATGACCCAGAAGATCGCGTTTCTGGCGTCCCCTACCGATCTCGCCCGCGCGGCCCAGGCCGAACTCACCGCCCTCTACGGCGACAGCCGGCTCGTGGACGCCGAATATGTGGTGGCCCTCGGCGGTGACGGCTTCATGCTCGAGATTCTGCACCGGATGCTGGGCAAGACGATCCCGGTTTACGGCATGAACTGCGGCTCGGTCGGGTTTCTGATGAATCCCTACAACACCCAGGACCTGCCGGACCGCCTGACCAACGCCCAGGCCGCCGTGCTGCATCCGCTCCGCATGCACGCGATCACCCGTTCCGGCGTGGTGGAGGAGGCGCTCGCGCTGAACGAAGTGAGCCTGCTGCGCGAAGGCCGCCAAGCCGCCAAGATCCGCGTCACGGTCGACAACCGGGTGCGCCTGGAAGAACTGATCTGCGACGGCGTGCTGATCAGCACGCCGGCGGGTTCCACCGCGTATAATCTTTCGGCGCACGGCCCGATCATTCCGCTTTCGGCCAATCTGCTGCCGCTAACACCGATCAGCGCCTTCCGCCCCCGGCGCTGGCGGGGGGCGCTGCTGCCCTCGACCGCCGAATTGTTGTTTGAAATTCTCGAAGGCGACAAACGCCCGGTCGCCGCGGTTGCTGACAGCTACGAAGTTCGCGACGTGGTTTCGGTCGCCGTAAGCGAGGACCGCAGCATCGAGACTACGGTGCTGTTCGACCCCGACCAAGGACTGTCAGAGCGGATTATCGCGGAGCAGTTTACGGTTTAGCGGAAGTAAGGCGCGCTTTGCTCCCGTCGCCCTACCAGCACAGTGTGCGAACCGCCGCGTCGTGGCACGTATCAGGCTACTCTCTATCCGCGAACAAGGTCCTTGCATGAATGAAGTTGTGTCTAGAGCCAAGTACTGGATATCTATAAATGTTCTTGGGATTATACTTTATCTCTATTTTTCGTCCAAGATTTGGGCGCCCGCAGGCGAAAAGGGCCTGAAGGGCGGACCCGGTGATCCGTTTATCTGGGGCCTCACGGCCCTTCCGGTTGCCGCGATATGCGCGCTGGCAAACTTGGTTCGGCTTATACTAATTCTAACTAATGTTCTGCGTGGTCGAGGTTGGCGCCCCATTCTTGTTTGGTTATTGGTTATATTTGCCTGGATCGGGGCAAATCGTTTGGACGTATCTCAGCGCTACGATGGAAGCGCTTTGCAAATCGACAATCCGCCTATTTCTCGGTGAAGAATTTATTTTGATATCCTCTGTTTAACAAAAGAATTTTAAACCCAAAGACATGAAGAAGAAAGAGCTCAAAAACACAAACGGTCGGATTCGGCAATCAGAGCTTCTGAACTATTTATTACTTTTAAATGTCTTTTCCTAAATTGCATCATTTATATAGCGTAGAGGCGCTAGAATGGCAGAAGTTACCTTTCCCGACAGCACGCCTGATCAGGAATTAATTGCCCGGCAAATCGTGGATTCCGCCTTCGCCGTCCATTCAGCGCTTGGTCCTGGACTTCTGGAGTCGGTTTATGAACAATGCCTCGCCGACGAATTGGAGAGTCCCGGCATTGCGATTGTGCGTCAGGCGGTGCTACCTATTATTTACAGGGAGATTCAAATTGATTCCGGATTTCGTATCGATATGCTGGTTGGCGGCTTGCTGCTGGTCGAAGTGAAGGCGGTCGAAGGCTTACTTCCTATTCACCAGGCTCAGATTCTTACCTACTTGAAGCTGTCCGGCCGCCGACTTGGATTTCTGATAAATTTCAATGTCGCTCGCATCAGCCAAGGAATCCGTCGCTTCATTCGTTGAACCGTCATTTTTGTCTTGGTGTCTTTTCTTCTTCGTGTCTTTGTGTTTCACCTTCCTTGTGCTATGTCCCGTTTCGATGCCTCCTTCAGCGCTGAACTGACCCAAATCGCCGCACACGGCGGCGCACGGCGCCTCCGTGGCCTCACCCGCACAGCCCCCGGGATGATTCGCCGCGAGCGGCACGATCTGCTCGATTTCTCCTCCAACGACTATCTCGGCCTTTCCTTCGCCCCCCAACTCCGCGAACGCGCCTCGCAATGGGCGCTCGAATGCGGCACCGGCGCCGGCGCTTCACGCCTGGTCGGCGGCACTCTTGATCTGCACGAGCGGGTCGAAGCCAAGCTCGCCGCGTTCAAACGCAGCAAAGCCGGGCTGGTGTTCGCGTCGGGCTGGCAGGCCAACGTCTCAATCCTCGCAGCACTGCTCTCCCGCGACGATCTGGTGTTCGCCGACCGCCTGGTCCACGCCAGTTTGCACGTCGGCGTCAAAGCCGCCGGCGCGCGCGAAATCCGCTTCCGTCACAATGATCTGAACCATCTGGAAGAACTGCTCGTCGCCCATGGATCCAAACCCGGGCGCCGTTTCATCCTCACCGAATCCGTATTCTCGATGGACGGCGACCGCGCCGACATTGCCGCGATCGGCGCGCTCGCAGAACGTTTCGGGGCCTTTTTCTACCTCGACGAAGCCCACGCCACCGGCGTGCTCGGCGATCAAGGCCGCGGGCTCGCCGATCCGTCGGTCGACCTCGCCATGGGCACCTTCTCCAAGGCACTGGGCGGCTTCGGCGCCTACGTCGCGGGCTCGAAAACGCTGATCGACTATCTGATCCATTTCTGTTCGGGCTTCATCCACACCACCGCGCCGCCGCCGGCGATGCTCGGCGCGATCGACGCCGCGCTCGATCTGGTGCCCGGCATGGACGCCGAACGCGCTCATCTCACCGGTCTTGCCGTTCGTTTGCGAACCGAGCTTGCCAACTTGGGCGTAAACTACGGCCCCAGCACTACTCAGATCGTCCCGCTGCTGATCGGCACTGCTGCCGAGACCATGCGGGTCGCGGCGGCCCTGGAGGAACGTAACCTGCTCGGCGTCGCGATCCGGCCGCCGACCGTGCCCGAAGGCACCAGCCGAATCCGCATCGCCCTCACCAGCGCCCACCGCGACGAGGATCTCGATCAGCTCATCGCGGCACTGCAAGATGTCCTGCCTTGAAGGACAAGCGAGCGATTGCCGCGGCATTTGGTGCTGCGGCGGAAAGCTACGACGGCGTATCCGAAGTCCAGGCTTTGGCGGCACGCCGCCTCGCCGCACGGATCTCCGGCAGTCCGCCCACCCGCATGCTCGACGTCGGCGCCGGCACCGGGCATCTGGCGCGGGCCCTGGCCGCGCGCTGGCCCCTGGCGCACATCACCCTCTCCGACCTGGCGCTGCCGATGCTGGCGGTCGCGCGCGGTAAGCTCGCCGGCGCGTCCCTGCTCGCGGCCGACGCTGACCTGCTGCCTTTCGCAGAGGCTTCGTTCGATCTGGTGGCGTCCAACCTCGCCTTGCAATGGTGCGATGATCTCTCGGGCGCACTCCAAAATTTGGCGCGTCTGCTGCGTCCCGGCGGCCGGCTCGCGGTTACCACCCTGCTTTCCGGCACCTGGGCCGAGTGGCGCCAAGCCCACGAGACGCTCGGCCTGGTCCCCGCCATGCTAACTCTGCCGAGCGAAGCTCGCCTCCGCCAAGTCCTACCGTGGACCGACCTGATCGAAGTCGAAACCGTGCTCCGCCCCTACGCCCGCGGACGCGAGTTCCTGCGTGATATACATCGCCTCGGCGCCGGTCTGCGGGCCGGCACCCCCCTCGCGCCGCGCGATCTCAGCCGCGTGCTCCGGCAATTCGAAGCTTCTGGCCCGGTCGCCTCCTACCAAATCGCCACCATCCTGCTCCGCCGCCCCGGCCGCGCCGGCGTGTTCGTCGCCGGTACCGATACCGGCGTGGGCAAGACCGTGGCGTCTGCCATCCTCGCCCACGCCTGGGGTGCTGATTACTGGAAGCCGGCGCAAACCGGGCTTGCCAGCGAACCCGGTGACAGTGCGTTCCTCGCAAGCACCGGCATTACCACCCACCTGCCGCGTTTCGCTCTAAACGCCCCGCTCTCCGCCTTCGCCGCGGCACAGCTGGAAAAAATCTCGATCGGCCTCGAAGATTTCAGCCTCCCGGCGACCACGCGCCCGCTGGTGGTGGAAGCCGCCGGCGGTGTTGCAGCGCCGCTCGACGCCACCCACGACATGGCCGACCTCGCCGCCCACCTCGGCCTTCCCGTGGTTCTGGTCGCGCGCTCAGGCCTCGGCACCATCAACCACACGCTGCTCGCGATCGAAAGCTTGCGCCGCCGCGGCGTTTTCATCCTCGGCGTAATCATGATGGGTGCCCCAAATCCCGGCAACCGCGCAGAAATCGAGCGCCGCGGCAATGTCCAGGTCTTGCTGGAATGCCCGCAGTTTGAACGAGTTGACGCCGAAACGATCAAAGCATGCGCCGTCAGCGTCCCGTCACTCGCGAAACTGGGGTGGACTTTTTTTGCCGCACACGGTTGGTTCATTAATTGCTAAGCTCGCCGAGCGGACCAAACTGTTACGCTCGCTTCACGTTATACTCCCCACGCCACAACCGGAACGCGTCTCCCCCATGTCGTTGCATGTCGCACTTACTCATCGCACTTCGTACCACTACGATCGTCCGATCATTTTAGGCCCGCAAACCATCAGACTTCGCCCCGCCCCCCACGCGCGGACCCCGATCATTTCCTACGCGCTCAAGATCGAACCCAAGAACCACTTCCTCAACTGGCAGCAGGACCCGCAGGGCAATTTTCTCGCTCGCGTGGTGTTCCCCGAGCGCGTGACC
>Ga0302311_10002299_pt1 | contig 21792 bp, 24 predicted proteins | sample III_Palsa_N1_3_FD_200449 | JGI IMG/M metagenome (GOLD analysis project Ga0302311, IMG submission 200449) | Peat permafrost microbial communities from Stordalen Mire near Abisko, Sweden - III_Palsa_N1_3 | ecosystem: Environmental > Terrestrial > Soil > Palsa > Peat permafrost | place: Sweden... | reverse complement strand
CCGCACGTGTCGCCAGCAAATCGGGTAGTTATTGCTAAATTAACTGATTGATTTCCATTAAATCATATACATGCCGCCGTTGACATGCAGCGTCTCGCCGGTGATATAGGCGGCTTCGCTGGACGCCAGGAAGGCGGTTGCGGCGGCAATGTCGGCCGGTATGCCGAGACGCCTTACCGCCATCTGCTGCAACAGGGCGGCGCGGGTCTCCTCTTTCAGCTCTTTGGTCATGTCGGTTTCGACAAAACCGGGGGCCACCACATTGACCGTGATGTTGCGCGAGCCGATCTCGCGCGCCAGGGATTTGGAGAAACCGATCAGGCCGGCTTTGGCGGCGGCGTAATTGGCCTGGCCGGCGTTGCCCATGGTGCCGACCACCGAGCCGATGCTGATGATGCGGCCATGGCGCTGCTTCATCATCCCCGGCACCACCGCCTTGGCCAGGCGGAATACCGCGCTGAGGTCGGTTTCCAGCACCTGCGACCAGTCCTCGTCCTTCATCCGCAGCAGCAGCGTATCGCGGGTGACGCCGGCATTGTTGACCAGAATATTGATCGGGCCGAAAGTCTTGCCGATTTCGCCGACCACCGCCTCGATCGAGGCCGGGTCGCGTACGTCGAGCACCCGCCCGGCGCCGTTCCAGGCCTGCAATTCGGCGCCGATGGCTTCGGCGCCGGCGGTGCTGGTGGCGGTGCCGATGACGCGCGCGCCATCCTGCGCCAGACGCATGGCGATGGCCTTGCCGATGCCACGGCTGGCGCCGGTGACCAGTGCCACCGCGTTCTCGCCGAAGCGCCCGCTTCCCTGTGTACTCATGCCTGTTGCTCCGCTGCAAGACTGGCGCGTGCCTTGTTGATGCCTTCCGGCTCTTCCAGAGCAATGAAAGTGCCAGCACCCAGAATACGCTTGTTGAGATTGCTCAGGACCTTGCCCGGTCCGCATTCGAAAAAGGCCCCGACGCCGGATTGAGCCATCGCGGCCACGCTCTGCGACCAGCGCACCGGATGATGCAACTGGCCGATGAGGGCGTCGCGGATCGCATCCGGTTCGGAGTGCGGCTTACCGTCGATGTTGTGAATCACCGGCAGCTTCGGCGGCCGCACTTCGACTTGCAGCAGGCGCTCGCCCAGTTGCGCCGCCGCGCCGCGCATCAGCGAGCAATGCGAAGGCACCGACATCTGCAGCGGCACCAGCTTGCGCACGCCCAGATCCTTGGCGTTGGCCAGCAGCCAGTCCAGTCCGGCCTTGCTGCCCGCCACCACCACCTGTCCGGGTGCGTTGAAGTTGGCCGGCTCCAGTGCGCCGGGACCGGGAAACTGGCCGCAGATTTTCTCCACCTCGGCATCGTCCAGGCCGATGATCGCGGCCATCGCGCCCTCGCCCGCCGGCACCGCGGCCTGCATCAATTCGCCGCGCAGCTCGACCAGCCGCAGCGCATCGGCGAAAGCCAGGGATTCCGCCGCCACCAGGGCCGTATATTCGCCCAGGCTATGCCCGGCCAACACCGCTGGCAGGGCCCCGCCGCCGGCGCGCCATACGCGCCACACCGCAATGCCGGCAGCCAGCAAGGCCGGCTGGGTGCGCTGGGTGCGATTCAATTCCTGTTCCGGACCTGAACTGACCAGGCCCGATACATCCCAGCCCAGCACTTCGGAGGCTTCCCTGAAGGTTTCTTCCACCCGCGACTCGCCCGCGGCAAGACTGGCCAGCATGCCGACCGATTGCGAACCCTGACCCGGAAACAACAACGCGTACTTCATGCCGCCAGACCTCCCGAAAACCGACATGCTATCCATAGAGTGCGGCCATGCGCAGCCGTACTGCTCAATTCGAACCGCGATGAACCCCATCACGGGCCCCGCCACGAAACCTGATCCAGGCACAAACCAGCAAGGCATAAACCAGGGCCGTGCAAATGCCGTAAAGATGCGACTGCGCCACCACCCCGCCGCCGATCAGCTCGGTTTCCGAGGCCGGCGCGCCCACCACCAGCTCCCAGGTGATCCGGGCTGCCAGGAACACCAGGCAGGCGATGGCGATTTCATCGCGCCGCAAAGCCTGCCGTCCCAGGCCCAGCGCAAACAGTCCGTAAACCAGCCCGGACAGGCCGACATAGGTCCGCACCTCGGGGGCGAAGTAATACAGGCAGACGCTCATGCCGGTACCGATCACCAGCAGCCGGCGCAGCCACTCCGCCACCGACAGGCGTTCCGGGCAGAGCAGTACCAGCAGCGCCAGGCTCAACACATTGAGCAGCAGATGCCAGTAACCCAGATGCACCAGATTGCCGCTGAACAGCCTCCACCACTCCCCGGCGGCGACGGCGGCGCGATCATAACGCAGGATTTGCGACAAATGCGGGCCGGCCATGGTCAGCAGCAGACACAGCAGCGACAGCGCGGCGGGAGGGCCCCACACCCGCGGGGAACTTGGGGACGGCTCTGCTATCATAAATGCTGGTTATCGCGGCTATTTTTCATTACAAAATCATGAACAAATCTATTCTGCGCCCCCGCGCAGCGGGCTTTACCCTAATCGAAATCATGGTCGTGGTGGTGATTCTCGGCATTCTTGCCGCGATCGTCGTGCCGCGCGTCATGGATGCACCGGACAAGGCCCGCATCACCAAGGCCAAACAGGATATCGCCGCCATGCAATCGGCGCTCAACCTGTACAAGCTCGACAACTACGTCTACCCCAGCACCCAGCAGGGTCTGGAGTCGCTGGTGGCCCCGCCCCAGGGCGAACCGGCCGCGCGCAACTGGAAGCCGGGCGGCTACATCGACCGCCTGCCCCAGGATCCCTGGGATCACCCCTACCAGTATCTCAACCCGGGCCTCCACGGCGAAATCGACATCTTCAGCCTCGGCGCCGACAACGCGCCCGGCGGCGATGGCGTCAATGCCGACATCGGCAACTGGAACCTGGGTGGGTGAGCAGACAAGCGAAGCGAAGCTTCGCTTGTCTGCGAACGCCTGGCCAGGGATGGCTTCAATGCACCACACAGACACAATGGCGAACGCCCGGCCAGGGATGGCCTGGCCGGGCTTTCCCAAAACCGCACCGTCTTGCCATGGATGGCCTGGAAACGCTCGCAGAATATTGCCGCTTTGAGGCTTGATCCGTGCGGCAACCTTCCTCCCGTCGTGGCGCCCCCGGCTTCACCCTGATCGAAATCCTCGTCGTCATCGTCATCATGGGCGTTCTCGCCACCTTCGCCACCCTGAAGATCGGCAACCGCGCCCTGGATGACCGCTTGCAGACCGAATCCGAGCGTTTCGAGCAACTGGTGAAACTGGCGCAGGATGAGTCGCAGGTGAAAGGCGTGCCGATCGGCTTGCGCTTCACCACCAGCGGCTACCAGTTCCTCAGCTTCAACGAAAAGGGCCAGTGGGTGGAATACAACCAGGGCGCGCTGCGCACGCGCGCACTGGCCCCGCCGTTTTACGCCGAATTGCAGGTGGAAGGCCGCACGGTGGCACCGGTGCAGGACGACCAGCCCGGAGCGGACCTCGATAATCAAAAGCAGAAAATCCAGCCGCAGATCCTGCTCCTGCCGGGCGGAGAAAGCAGCGCCTTCGCCGTCGATGTGAAAGCACAGAATTACCCATCCTATTTCCACATCGAGTCCGACGTGCTGGGCCGTATCCAGCACGAGCGCCGGTCCCTGCAATGAACGCCCAAAAGGCTGCGGCCGGCGACAGCTACTTCCAGCGCGGCTTTACCCTGCTCGAAGTGCTTGTCGCCGTCACTGTGCTGGCGCTGGCCCTCACCGCGATCATTTCCGGCGGCTCCAGCTACGCCCGTTCGGCGGCAGGCCTGCGCGACAAGACCATCGCCCTGTGGGTGGCGCGCAACCGGCTGGCCGAGATCGAACTGCTGCCGGTGTGGCCGCAAACCGGAAGCAGCAATGACGATGTGGATATGGGGGGCGACACCTGGACCTGGCGGGCCGAAGTGCAGGGTACGCAGGACCCGACCCTGCGCCGCATCGACATCCGGGTGGAAAAGAAATCCGATGCGCAGAAGCATAATTACGTCGAGCTGAGCAGCTTCCTGTCCAGCGCGGGACGGCAGCAATCGCAATGAAACGCCCAAACCGTGGCTCAGGCCTCGATTCCGCCCGCCCGTTGAAGCAGGCGCGATCCGGCGGCGCGCGCGGTTTCACCCTGCTCGAAATCCTGGTGGTGATACTGATTTTCGGCATCTTCGCCACCATGGCCTACGGCGGCCTCAACACCGTGCTCAGCACCCGCCGCCATATCGATGATTCGCTGGCGCGCACCGCGGAATACCAGAAAGCCTACCTGCGCCTGCGAGACGACTTCGTCAACGGTTCCAGTCGCACCGTCCGCGATAGCGACGGCGTGGCGCAGCCCGCCTTCATCTACGACAGCTACAACAAGCGCCTCGAATTTACCCGTGGCGGCTGGAGCAATCCGGCCCTGCTGCCGCGATCCACCCTGGAACGGGTCGCTTATTTTCTCGACGACACCCAGTCCGACAATTTCAAGCTGATACGGCGCAGCTGGCGCGTGCTCGACCGCGCGCCGCAGACCAATCCGGTGGACCTGAGCCTGCTGGAACATGTCGAACAGGTGCAGTGGCGCTTTCTCGACAAGAACAGCGCCTGGCAGCAGCAGTGGCCAGCCAGCGGCACCACACTGAGCAACAGCAACGCTGGCAACGCCAGCAACGGCAACAGTGCCGCTGCAGCAGTCTTGCCGCCGCTGGCGGCCGAGCTGACCCTGCGCACCCGCGACTGGGGCGATCTGCGCCTGCTGTTCCGTTTCGGGCCTGATGGCTTGAACAACAACTGTACCTCCGGCAGCAGCAGCGGCAGCACCAGTAGCAGCAGCAGCGGCGGGGTCGGTCTCATTTCCGGTGGAGGATGCTGATGAAGCGCCAGCGCGGCATAGCCCTGATCACCGCGATCTTCGTTGTCGCCCTGGCCAGCATCGCGGCTGTGGGAATGTTCGAGGCAGCCAATATCTCGGTGCACCGCAGCGCCAACCTGGTCCAGTCGGAAACCGAACTGTGGTACGCCACCGGCGTCGAGTCCTGGGTCAAGGGCATTCTCATCCAGGACGCCAAGATCAATACCAAGACCGTGGGCTTCAATGGCATCTGGGCCCAGCCGGTGGATTTCCTGCCGATCGACGGCGGCGGTATCCGCGGCCATATCGAGGATCTGCAAGGCCGCTTCAACCTCAACAATATCGGCGTGGGCGTACTCAACACCAATGCCCCTGCCGGCACTGGGGCCACCGGCCCGATGGTCTATATCGAGCAGTTCGACCGCCTGCTCGACAACCTGCCGAACTTCGACGCGTCCAAGTACCACGGCATGGGCTACGCCATCCGCGACTGGATCGACGCCGACGACCAGCGTTCCAACACCAATGGCGCCGAGGATCAGGACTACCTGTCGCAGGACCCACCGTATCGCGCCGCCAACCAGCCGTTCCGCAGCATCAGCGAATTGATGCTGGTCAGGGGTATGACCAAGGAGCTGTACGCGGCCCTGCAGCCCTATGTCGCGGCGCTGCCGACCAGCGCCCCGGGCTCCATTACCCCCAATCCCCCCACCGCCGCCAACGTGGGCGGTACGGTGACTCCAATCAACGTCAATACCGCTCCCGAACCGGTGCTGCTGTCCCTGGCCCCCAACATCACCAACAGGGCGGCGCTGGAAAGATTCATCGCACAGCGCAAGACCCAGCCGATCACCAGCACCACCGACCTCAACGTCGGTTCAGGCGGCGCCTCCGGCAGTGCCTCCAGCGAGATTGCGTTCATCCCCCCCAACACCAGCACCAACACCACGGGCATTGTTTCGCTCGGTGTCACCAGCAGCTATTTCCAGCTCCAAGCCGAGGTTTTCATTGGCAGCGGTCGGCTCGCGCTGTACAGTGTCTTCTATAGGGCGAACGGCACACCCGTAGTGCTGGCCCATAGCACCAATACCGAATAATTACGCCGCCCTAGCCCGCCGCCTGACCGTGCGCGAAACCCTGTACATCCGCCTGCGCCAACCCTACGGTGACGCACCGACGCCCTATGCCGTGGTCAGCACCGACGGCCTCGGCGGCGCGCCCGCCAGCGTGTTCGTGCGCGAAGCCCCCTTGCACGAGGTGATCGCGCAGGCCGCCGGCCGCAAGCTGGTGGTGTTCGTGCCGGGCGCCGAAGTACGGCTGACCCAGGTCAAGGTTCCCGCCAAGCAGCCGGCAAAAGTCCTGCAAGCCGCGCCGTTCGTGCTGGAAGACCAGCTCGCCGACGATGTCGAAACCCTGCATTTCGCGCTGGGGCCGCGCCAGCCCGACGGGGCCTTCCCGGTGGCGGTGGCCTCGCACTCGCATATGGAGGAATGGCTGGCGCCATTCCGCGAACGCAATACCCTGCCCGATGCGCTGGTTCCCGAAACCCTGGCCCTGCCCTGGGAAACCGGCGGCCCCTGGACCGTGCTGCCCGAGCCGGATCATCTGACTGCCCGCACCGGCGCATTCAGCGGCTTCAGTTGCGTGCCGCAGGATTTCGAACTGTTCCTGCAGCTGGCGGAGAACGGCGTACAGCACCCCCTGCGCGTGCTGGTGGCGATGGGTGAGCAGGTCGATTACACCGCCCTGCAGCGGCCGCTGGAGCTGCTTCCCGGCTTCAACCACCCGCTCGAGGCGATGGTGCGGCACCTGCGCCTGGCCCAGGCCATCAACCTGTTGCAGGGCGTCTATTCGCAGCGCGAAAGCCTTGACCGCTTCTGGCGCCCCTGGCGCTTTGCCGCGATCCTGCTGGCCGCCGCGTTCGTGCTGGGTATCGTGGTCAACACGGTCGAGGCGCTGCGCTTCAAGCACGCCGCGGTGGCGCAGCAGAGCGTCAATGAAGCCCGCTTCAACCAGCTGTTCCCGGGCCAGCGCGTTGCCGCGGTGTCGCTCGGCACCCAGGTCGAGCAGCAGGCGCAGATTCTCAGCCACGGCAACGGCCAGGGCGGCCCGCTGCCCTTGTTACAGCAGGCCGCCGACAGCCTCGTCGCCGTTCCGGGATTGACCCTGAATAACGCCGAGTACCGCGAGGGCGCCCTGTTCCTCGATCTGAGCGGCACCGATCTGCAATTGCTGGAAAAGCTGCGCGGCTGGTATGCGGCGCATCGCTGCGCCACCCTGGAAGTGCAATCAGCCGATTCCGGTGAAAGCGGCGCCAAGATCCGCCTCAAGCTGACCGCGGGCAGGTGCTCATGAAATCCCTGCGCGAACGACTGGAACCGCAACTGGCGCAGCTCAACCGGCAACTGGCGCCGCTGCGTACGCGCTTCGAGGCGCTGCAGCCGCGCGAGCAATTGCTGGTCGCCGCCGGCGGCGTGGTGCTGGTGCTGGCCCTGATCTACCTGGTGCTGTGGCAGCCCTTCGCCCTGGCCCGTGATCACCGCGCGGCGGATCTGGAGTCGGCGCGCGCGCTGGCGGCGCGCATCGAGCAGATCGGCGCCCAGGTGCAGGCACAGCCGTCCAGCGGCCCGCCTGTCGTCGGCCACGATGTATCCCTGCTCTCCGCGGTGGATCAGGCCAGCAAGGATGGCGTACTAGGCAAGCCGCTGTCGCGCATCAATCCGGACGGCGACGATCAGGTGCGGGTGTGGATCGACGATGTGCCGTTCGATGCCTTGCTGCGCTGGGTCGATGATCTGCAATCGCGCTACGGCGTGCGCATCGACAATATCGCCGTGGAGAAACGCTCCGCCGCCGGCGTGGTCAGTGCGCGCCTGTCCCTGAAGCGCGCGCCATGAAGGCACGTACCCTGATCCTGATCGGCGCGCTGGTGTTCATCTGGACCCTGCTGATGAACGCGCCGGCGGGCAGTCTCTACGCCTGGTTCGCTCCCAAGGCATCGGCGGTTCAGCTCTATGGCCTGGAAGGCAGCCTCGACCAGGGCAAGCTGCAGAGCCTCGGCCTCAATGGCCGGCCGCTGCTGCAGAACCTGCGCTGGCAGTTCCAGCCTTGGTGGCTGCCGTTGCTGCGCACCAGTTTCCATGTCGAGGGCGGCAGCCAGGATCTGAATTTGAAAGGCCGCGTCGCCCTGGTTTTCGGCGGACTCAATCTGGCCAGCACCCAGGGGGGCGGCGGCATCAAGGCCCTGGCCGCCGTGGCGGGTTTTCCCTTTGTGCCGGTGGATGGCCAGGCCAGCTTCAATATCGACAGCCTGAAGCTGCGCGACGGCTTCCCCGCATCCGCCAGCGGCACTGCGGAACTGCACGGACTGGCCTTCACCCTGGGCAAGGATCCCATGCCGCTGGGTGATTTCAAGATCACCATCAGCACCCAGCCGCCCCCTGCCGGCACCAGCGGCAAGGACAGCATCAAGCTGGTGATCGAAACCCTGTCGGGACCGCTTGATGCCAGCGGCGAAGTGCATATTCAGGCCGATCGCAGCTACGACTACGACATCCAGGTCAAGGCCAAGGACAACGCCGACCCGAACCTGCGCAGCATGCTGCAGGGCGGCGGCCTGGGCCAGCCGGACACGCGCGGCTACTATCATCTGCGCAACCGGGGCAACCTGCCCGGCGCGCCGCCAGGAACATGAGCTGGAACTCGCACATCACAGTTGCTTGCGTGATCGAGCGCGAGGGGCGTTTCCTGCTGGTGGAAGAGCAGACCGATGACGGCCTGCTGCTGAACCAGCCGGCTGGCCACTGGGACGAAGGTGAAACCCTTTACGCCGCGGCCTTGCGCGAAACCTTGGAGGAAAGCGCCTGGGAGGTCGAGCTGACCGCCCTGCTCGGCCTCTATGCCTACAAGCCGGCACACCTCGATCACGGCTTCCTGCGCGTGGCCTTCGCCGCAAAAGTGCTGCGGCATCACCCGCAACAGCCACTGGACGACGGCATCGAACGCGCCCTGTGGATGAGCCGCGACGAACTGGCGGCTTGCGCCGGCCGGCATCGCAGCCCGATGGTGCTGCGCGGCGTCGACGACTACCTGGCCGGCAAGCGCTACCCGCTCGATCTGGTCAACCATCTGCAATAATTGCCGCGTGACCAGTCCCTTTGACCGCAGTCCCCTGCAGGGCGCTCTTGTCCTGCTGGTCGGTACCGCGCTTTACACCGTGCTGCTGCCGCAGGCGATCGGTGTGGGGACAGCCTTGCGCGCACCGGGCTTTCTGTCCGCCCTGATCAGCTCCGAGCATGCCCGTTTCTGGGCCTGGTATGAACTGCTTCATACCCTGATGCTGTTGCTGGTGAGCCTGCCGTTTGCCTGGGCACTGTCGCGCCTTTACGCGCGGCGACTGCTTCCCGCGGCCGTGCTGGTGGCGGCGCCTTCGGTGATCTGGATGGTGCTGGACTATCTCAGCATGCGCCAAGAGCTTCTCGATGTGCCGGCGCTGCTGAATACCTTCTACGCCATCGACACCGCCAAGGTCGCCGCCGCCGTGCCTTTGCTGAGCTTCCTGCTGCTGCCGCGCTCCTTGTTCGCAGTGACCGGGCAACGAGCATGAGCACGGATGCGGCACATGTCGTGGTCGGCCTCTCCGGCGGCGTCGATTCCGCGGTTTGCGCCTGGCTGCTGAAGGAACAGGGCTACCGCGTCTCGGCCCTGTTCATGGTCAACTGGACCGAGGATGAAGAAGGCTATTGCACTTCGGCCGAGGACTTCCAGTCGGCGCGCGCGGTGTGCGAGGAGCTGGACATTCCCCTGCATCGCGTCGATTTCTCCGCTGAATACCGCGCCCGCGTGTTCGATCACTTCCTCGCCGACTACCGCGCCGGCAAGACGCCGAATCCCGATGTGCTGTGCAACCGCGAAGTGAAGTTCCAGCCGTTCCGCGAGCACGCGCTGCGCCTGGGCGCGGATTTCGTCGCCACCGGGCACTACGCGCGCATCGAACAGGTGGCCGACGGCCCGCGCCTGCTGCGCGCCGCGGACGACAACAAGGACCAGACCTATTTTCTGGCTGCGGTGGCGCGCGAGCATTTCCAGCGCGTGCTGTTCCCCATCGGCGGCCTGACCAAGCCGATGGTGCGCGAAATCGCCCGCCGCGCCGGCCTGCCCAACCATCGGCGCAAGGATTCCACCGGCATCTGCTTCATCGGAGAGCGTGAATTCCGCGACTTCCTGTCGCAGTACCTGCGGCCCGATCCCGGGCCGATCGAGGACGACGCCGGCCGCGTCATCGGCGAGCATCGGGGGCTCATGTATTACACCCTCGGCCAGCGGCGCGGCCTGGCCATCGGCGGTCAGCGCGGCGCGCGCGAGGCGCCGTGGTACGTCATCGCCAAGGATGCCGCGCGCAATACCCTGCTGGTGTCGCAGCAGGCCGATCATCCGCGCCTGATGTCCCGGCAGGTGGTGGCGACGCCGTTCCACTGGATTCGGCGGCCGCCGCACTTCGATCATGCTTTGCAGGCGCGCATCCGGCACCGCCAGTCGCTGCAGCAATGCAGCGTGCACCTGCTGGCCGACGGCGCCGTGGCCGCGAACTTCGGCGAGCCGCAGCGCGCGGCCGCGGCCGGGCAATATCTGGTGCTCTACGACGGCGAGGAATGCCTGGGCGGCGGCGAGATCACTGCCGCCCGGAGCGTCGAGCCCTAGCTGGAGCTGCCAGTGAGCTGCTGGATGATCAGCGGCCGCGCCGCGTTCCACATATCGAGCCCGGTCTGCGTGTCCTGATCGATCAGGAGCACCGCGCCATAGTTGAGCCCGTTGTCGAACCAGGGCGTGGCGCCGTACAGGCCAGGGTCGCTGAACTCCGGTCCCGGGCTGGCAGGCTGGTACAGGGCCGGCGCGGAAATGAATACGCCCAGGCCGTAACCCGGATAGCTCGGCGCCGCGCTGGCGGAAAACGGCGTATAGGCCACCGCCAGACCCGCGATCTGGTTGGTGGTCAGGGTGCCGATAGCCGACGCCGACAACACCTGCGTGCCGCCGGACTGGCCGCCGCCCTGCACCATGCTCAAAAAAGTGGCGTAGTCCGTGACATCGCTCATCGCGCCGCCGGCGATGCGCGGGTTGGTCACCACTGAAGGATCGCCATAGCTGTAGCTGGAAATCCCTCCGAGCGGCGCGGCAATCGCGCTGTTGAAGAAGGTCTGCCAGTTCGCCGCTCCCGAAATCAGCGTGGCGACATAGCCCGCGACCTGGTAGTCAGCGCCACCGTAGTTGAATTCCTGGCCGGGCGGGTACATCAGCGTGGCGTTGGCGATGTCCTGCGCGCACTTCTGCAAGGTGCTGGCCGTCGGCTGGTTCAGGCAATTCGGCTGATTGTCGGCCAACCCTGGCAACCCCGAGGTGTGCGCCAGCAGCATGCGCATGGTGATGGCCACCTTGTCGGCGGGCCAGGTGATGGGATTGCCGGCATTGCCCAGGTAGGTGGCGATGGGCGTGTCGAGATCGAGCTTGCCCTGATCCACCAGGGTCAGGATCGCCGCCGCCGAAGGCAGTTTGCTGGCCGAGGCCAGCATTTCGACCGTGGACAGGCTGTGGTCGCCGGCGGCGCGGGTGTACACCGTGCCGCCGCGGTCGAACACCAGGAAGCTGTAACCCGACACCGTGCCGGACGGCGGGTTATTGGCACTGGAAACAAAAGCATCAAGGGCGCTGGCCAGCGCGCTCCAGTCATAGACCCGCACCGTGGTGCTGGCCTGGACATTGGAGACGCTGCTGCTGGCTTCCAGCGTGTAGGTGGTGGTGACGGTGGGCGTCACCGGATAGCTGCTGCGATTGCTTACATCGATATTGCCCGGCTGCAGCACCACTGTTGAGGCATTGCTGACCGACCAGTTCAGCGTTACCGCCGTGCCGCTGTTGACCGGCGTGGCACTGGCGCTGAAGCCAGTGATGGCCGGCGAATTGGCGTTTCCGTTGCCGCAAGCGGCCAAAAACAGTGCCAATAGCAGCGTTCCAAACTTTTTCACGCAGCCCTCCTTGCTATAATTCGTGATGTCGATGCACGCCCTGCGCGTGCGTGTACAGATCTTTATCAGGAGAAGAACCATGTCGGACAGCTTCAAAGCCAAGTCCAGTCTCAAAGTCGGCGACAAATCCTATACTTATTGCAGTCTCAAAGCTCTGGAACCGCAGTTCAAGCTGTCCCGGCTGCCCTACTCTTACAAAATTCTCCTGGAAAACCTCGTTCGTCACGAAGACGGGGTCAATATCACCAAAGCCGACGTCGAAGCGCTGGCCGGCGCCGACCTGAGGAAGCTGCCGCAGAAGGAAATCGCCTTCATGCCGGCACGCGTCGTGCTGCAGGACTTCACCGGTGTGCCCTGCGTGGTCGATTTTGCCGCCATGCGCGACGCCATGAAGAGCCTGGGCGGCGACGCCAAGAAAATCAATCCCCTGTGCCCGGCCGAACTGGTCATCGATCACTCGGTCATGGTCGACCATTACGGCACCAGCGACGCGTTCGACCTGAACGCCAAGCTTGAGTTCCAGCGCAACAAGGAACGCTACAGCTTCCTGCGCTGGGGCCAGGAAGCATTCGACAACTTCAAGGTCGTGCCGCCCGATACCGGCATCGTGCACCAGGTCAACATCGAGTTCCTGGCCCGCGTGGTGTTCGACAAGAACGGCCTGCTCTACCCGGACAGCTGCTTCGGCACCGATTCGCACACCACCATGGTCAACGGCATCGGCGTGCTCGGCTGGGGCGTCGGCGGCATCGAGGCGGAAGCCGCCATGCTCGGCCAGCCCTCCACCATGCTGATGCCCGACGTGATCGGCGTGCGCCTCAGCGGCAAGCTGCCCGAAGGCGCCACCGCCACCGACCTGGTGCTGACCATCACCGAAATGCTGCGCAAGCGCGGTGTGGTGGAGAAGTTCGTCGAATTTTTCGGCCCCGGCCTCGGCAACCTGGCCACCGCCGACCGCTGCACCATCGCCAACATGGCTCCGGAATACGGCGCCACCTGCGGCATCTTCCCGATCGACGGCGAAACTCTCAACTATCTGCGCCTGACCGGCCGCAGCGAAGAACAGATCGCCGTGGTCGAGGCCTACGCCAAGGCACAGGACCTGTGGTGGACGCCGCAGACGGCGGAAGCCGAATACACCGATGTGCTGCACCTGGACCTGGCCAGCATCCTGCCCTCGATGGCCGGCCCCAAGCGCCCGCAGGACCGCGTGCTGCTGACGGACGTGCAGCCGAACTACAAGAAGGCATTTGAAGGCGAGCAGAAGCTGCGCCCCTCCGCCGGCGCGGCCAAGGTCAGCGATGCCGGCCAGCAGTACGACCTCAAGGACGGCGCGGTGGTCATCGCCGCCATCACCTCCTGCACCAACACCTCCAACCCGGCGGTGCTGATCGCCGCCGGCCTAGTGGCGAAGAAGGCGCTGGCCCTGGGCCTGAAGACCAAGCCCTGGGTCAAGACCTCGCTGGCCCCCGGCTCCAAGGTGGTCACCGAGTACCTGAAGAAGGCCAACCTCCTGATCGAACTGGAAGGCGCCGGCTTCAATCTGGTGGGCTATGGCTGCACCACCTGCATCGGCAATTCCGGCCCGCTCAACGAGCCGATCGGCAAGGCCATCGGCGACAACAAGCTGTCGGTCTCCGCCGTGCTGTCCGGCAACCGCAACTTCGAGGGCCGCGTCCACCAGGACGTGCGCATGAACTACCTCGCCAGCCCGCCGCTGGTCGTCGCCTACGCCTTTGCCGGCACCGTCGACATGGACCTGACCAAGGACGCCATCGGCACCGGCAAGGACGGCAAGGCGGTATATCTGAAAGACATCTGGCCGACGCAGAAGGAAATCCAGGAAACCATCGCCAAGTCGCTTTCCGCCGAGCTGTTCAAGGCGAGCTACGGCGAAGTGTTCCTCGGCGATACCCGCTGGCAGTCGATCCAGGTGGCCAAGTCGGAGACCTATCCCTGGGATTCGAAGAGCACCTACGTGCAGAATCCGCCCTACTTCGACGGCATCACCAAGACCAAGCCGGGCATTCCCACCATCAGCGGCGCGCGCTGCCTGGCGCTGCTGGCCGACTCCATCACCACCGATCACATCTCGCCCGCCGGCGACATCAAGAAGGACGGCCCGGCCGGCAAGTACCTGATCGAGCACGGTGTGCAGAGAGCCGATTTCAACAGCTTCGGCTCGCGCCGCGGCAATCATGAAATCATGATGCGCGGCACCTTCGCCAACACCCGCATCAAGAACCAGATGGTTCCGGGCGTCGAAGGCGGCGTCACCAAGCACCTGCCCGATGGCGAGCAGATGTCGATCTACGACGCGGCCATGAAGTACCAGGCGGAGAAAATCCCGCTGGTGGTGCTGGCCGGCAAGGAATACGGCACCGGCTCCTCACGCGACTGGGCGGCCAAGGGCACCATCCTGCTGGGCGTCAAGGCGGTGATCTCGGAGAGCTTCGAGCGCATCCATCGCGCCAACCTGGTCGGCATGGGCGTGGCGCCGCTGAACTTCACCAACGGCGAGAACGCGCAAAGCCTGGGCCTGGACGGCACCGAGGTGTTCAGCATCGAAGGCCTCAAGCACGGCGCCAAGGAAGTCACCGTCAACGCCGTGAAGGGCGACGGCAAGACCGTCAGCTTCAAGGCGCGCGTCCGCATCGACACGCCGAAAGAGTGGGAGTACTACGAGAACGGCGGCGTGCTGCACTACATGCTGCGTCAGCTGGCGGCTTGATGGACGTCCTTGTCCAGGCTACCGGTCATCCGTGACCGGGCGGACTGCTGAAACAAGCGGGCTGGATGAGAAAAAGGGGCGCTTCGGCGCCCCTTTTTTTTGTGGTGTCCGTTTGCTGAACGGACGTCAATAACCTGCGTCATTCCGGCGAAAGCCGGAATCCAGAGCCAACAGCGCGGTTGGTGGGATTCCTGGATACCGGCTTTCGCCGGTATGACGTAAATTTTCTGTTTGCTTACCCCAAAAACTCGCAGAGATAAGCCGCCGACCCGCCGACCGCCTGCACGTCGAAACCGCTATTGGCCACCACCTCGAAATAAGTGCCGGCGGGAAAGCTGCTCCAGGCGCCGCCGAGGTTGGCGCGCAGCAGGCCGCTGACCACCGTCATGCGCTCCGCCGCCGCGGTGTTGAAGTGATGCTGCTCGCCGCTGGCGATGACGCCGACCGTGGCGCGCAGGCCGTGACGCTCGAAGCCGATGGATTGCACCGAGCCATTGAAATAGCTGTTGTGTTTCAGCATGAAATTCCCGTCCGAATCATGGAAAACCCCGGAATGCCCCGGGGCAGGCATCGTAGCCTTTGGCGGGCTTTTGCAAAAGTTTTGGGGTGAATGCCAGTTCCGGCACGAAACTGGCGATAATGACCGCAAGGCATTCCGCAAGAATCCAATCTTTTTCGCCTGGCTCGGAGTAGTACCGGATGATTCGTCGTGTGGTTTTCAATCAGAAAGGTGGCGTGGGCAAGACCACCATCGTCTGCAATCTCGCCGCCATCGCGGCTTCGCGCGGCCTGCGCACCCTGGTGATCGATCTCGACACCCAGGCCAATGCCACCCAGTATCTGCTCGGCGGCAAGCCCGGCAAGGCCGACCGCACCATCGGCGACTTCTTCGAATCGACCCTGGGCTTTTCGCTGCAGACCCCGCCGTTCGTCACCTATGCCACCAATACCCCGTTCGAGAATCTCGATGTAGTGGCCTCCGACACGCGGCTGGAGGATCTTCAGGTCAAGCTGGAAGCCAAGCAGAAGGTGCAGAAGCTGCGCCAGGCATTGGACAAGCTGAAGGGCTATGACGCCGTTTTCATCGACACCCCGCCGGCGCTGAATTTCTACAGCCGCTCCGCGCTGATTGCCGCCAACCGTTGCCTGATTCCATTCGATTGCGACGAATTCGCCCGCCAGGCCCTGTATACCCTGCTGGAGAATCTGAAGGAGATCCGCGCCGATCACAACGATGATCTGGAGATCGAGGGCATCGTGGTCAACCAGTTCCAAGGCCGGGCCAAGCTGCCGGCGCGGGTAGTGGCGGAACTCCGTGAAGAAGGCCAGCCGGTGCTGGAGCAGACCCTGTCGAGCTCGGTGCGGGTCAAGGAATCCCACGAGCGGCATCTGCCGATGATCCAGCTCGACCCCAGCCACCGGGTGACGCAGGAATACGTCGCGCTCTACGACGCTTTGGATTAATTATTTAAACTCGTGCTCGGGGGCGCAGAAGCCGATGTTCAACGCGCCCTCGCCGACGTTGATGCAGGCGGTGATGCTGGCGACGCTGGCGTAGACCGCCACGTCATGCTCCTTTGCCACCGCCTTGAGCTCCTGGTAGCCGGGCAGTTTTTCCAGCTTTTCCAGATCGCCGGCATAGCTGACGCATAGCGTGGGGGCCAGCAGCCCGGCGCGGATCCGTTCACAGGCAAACTGGCACAAGCGCCGCGATCCCTCGTCAAAATGATGGATGCTGGCGATCGAAGCGGTCTCGTTGCGATGGGCGCGGATCAGCGGCTTGAAGTCGAGGGCGATGCCCACCGCATACTTGAACCAGCCCACGCTCTTGTCGCCTTTTTTGTGGGCGCGGGAACGCAGGTGATAGAGATCGCTGGGCAGGCCGTACATGTACAGCGCCGGGATCAGGCTGTCGAGGCGTTCACGGATACGGTTGGGAGTGTGCCCTTCCTGGATCATGCGCGCCGCCTCCGCCGCCAGAACACCCTGCGCTGCAAACAGGTTCTGGCTGTCGATCACGCGCAACGCAAACGGGCCCGGCATGCCGGCGCGGGCGCGCACCGGCTTGTATTCGGAAAGAATGCTCAGCGAGGCCTGGGTGGCATTCTCGAAAATCGGGCTGCGCGAACTGGCGACGGTGAGACAGAACACGAAGTCATACTCGAGAACCAGGCGCTCCAGAAACAGATCCTTGATCTGCTCCACGCTGAGCGGCGCGGTTTCGGCATGCGCCACATTGGTCAGGTGGCGGCGGTAAAACTCCAGCGTCGCCTCCGGATCGCGCCGGTCGATGAACTCTTCCTTGCCGACGTGAATGGTGACCGGCAGGATGACGATCTTGTGCTCGCGACAGAAATCCTGCGGCAGATCGCAGGCCGAATCCACAACCAGACCAATTCTCATACAGATCCTCCCCGCTCTGCAAAACGCCCCCCGGTCATGAACGAAAAATTCATGTGGAGACGCTGCAATTAATCGCTTTTATTTCTTAATAATATCGCTTAATTGCTTGAAGCTTAAACCGTTTTTTTATACCGCTCCAGTTTCTTGGCCTCTTGCCACAGGGTTTCCATGCGCTCCAGCCGCAGTGGATCGCCCAGCGTGGGCAGTTCCGACAAGCGCTCCTGGATGTAGGCATAGCGACGGCTGAATTTGGCGTTGGCCGCCGTCAAAGCCGCAGCCGCGTCGATGCCCAGATGGCGCGACAGGTTCACCACCATGAACAGCAGGTCGCCCAGCTCTTCTGCCCGGTTGGCGGCATCGGGAGCCTGCTGCAACTCCAGGATCTCCTCGGCCAGCTTGTCCCATAAACCCGCAGGATCGGTCCAGTCGAAGCCTTCGGCCGCGGCGGCCAGTTGCAGGCGCAGGGCCTGGTCGAGAGGCCCGGTCACAGGTCTTGCCGGTCGAGCAGTTTTTGCCGCAGATTCCACAGGATGCCGGCGGTGGCGCCCCAGATGCGATGCCCCGCATGATTCAGCTCGAAGAACGGCACATTGAAGCCTTCCCGGCTCAGGATCTTGCGCTCAAAGGATTTCTCCGCCAGAAGCACGTCCAGGGGCAATTCGAAAGTCTCGGCGACTTCGCCCGGATCGATCACCGGGGTGAAGGCTTCGCGCACCACGCCGACCACCGGGGTGATGCGGTAACCGCTCAGCACCGGGTAATCGTCCAGGTAGCCGATCAGCCGGACCAGGGCCGGATCGAGGCCGACCTCTTCATGCGCCTCGCGCAGCGCGGTGGCGGCCAGGTTGGCATCGCCTTCGTCGCGGCCGCCGCCGGGGAAACTGATCTGGCCCTTGTGATTGCGCAGAGTCTCGGCGCGGCGCGTCAGCAGGATGGTGGCGCCGGCGGCATGATCGAGCACCGGCACCAGCACTGCCGCCGCGCGCATGCGGGCCAGCGATGCCGGCGTGATGAAGTGATCCAGCTTGAGTGGCAACTCCATGTGCGCGACCGGGCGCGTCACTTCATTGCTGCCGAGCAACACCTGCTGAAGGCGCTCCAGTGCGGGAGCAGTGGCTCGCGTTTCGGCCAAACTAAGCTCCCAGGCCGCGAGCCAGGTCGGCGATGATGTCGTCGATGTCCTCCAGGCCCACCGCGACCCGCACCAGGCTCTCGCCGATGCCGGCGGCCTGGCGCGCCTCGGCGCTGATGCGGCCATGGGTGGTGCTGGCCGGATGGGTGATGGTGCTGCGGGTATCGCCCAGATTGGCGGTGATGGAGATCATCTTCACCGCGTCGATCACTTTCCAGGCCGCCTCGCGACCGCCCTTGACCTCGAAGGCGACGATGCCGCCGAAGCCCTTCTGCTGGCGTTTGGCCAGCTCATGCTGGGGGTGGTCCGGCAGGCCGGGATAGTAGACGCGCTCGATCGCCGGCTGCTGTTGCAGCCACTCGGCCAGCTTTTGCGCAGCCTCGCAGTGCGCGCGCATGCGCAGGCCCAGCGTCTCCAGACCCTTGAGGAAGACCCAGGCATTGAACGGGCTCATGCAGGGCCCGGCGGTGCGCATGAAACCGAAGACGTCCTTGCCGACCCGTTCGGCGTCGCCAAGCACGGCGCCGCCGACGCAGCGCCCCTGCCCGTCCAGATACTTGGTGGCGGAGTGAATCACCAGATCCGCGCCAAGCTGCAGCGGCTTCTGCAAAACCGGGGTGAGGAAACAGTTGTCCACCGCCAGCAAGGCGCCGGCCGCGTGCGCCACATCGGCAATGGCGCGGATATCGGCAATGTCGGTGAGCGGGTTGTTGGGGGTTTCGACGAACAACAATTTGGTGTTCGGGCGGATTGCTGCCGACCAGGCGCCAATATCGGCCGGATCGACATAGGTGGCGCTCACGCCAAAGCGGCTGAACACATTGTTGAGCAGGTTGATGGTCGAGCCGAACAGGGTCCGCGCCACCACCAGATGGTCACCCGATTTGAGCAGGGCCAGCAACATCGACATGATCGCCGCCATGCCGCTGGCGGTGGCGACACAGCTATCGGCGCCTTCCATCGCCGCCAGCCGTTTCTCGAAAGCGTTCACCGTCGGATTGGTGAAGCGCGAATAGATATTGCCGGGCTCCTGCCCGGTGAATACCGCCGCCGCCTGCGCCGCGCTGTCGAACACAAAGGAGGAAGTCAGATGCAGCGCGGCGGAGTGCTCGCGTTCCTCGGTGCGCGGTTCAGCGGCGCGCACGCCGAGGGTGGCACTGCCCCATCGCGGGTCGATCTCGTCGTTCATGATTCAGCAATTCCGTAATGCAACAAAAAAGCCCGCAAGCGAGCGCTAAACGGGCTTTTTTACGCCCTTTTTAGCAGAATTTATTACGCGCCCCGCAAGCTGGCTACAAATCGGCGCGATGTAACTTTACGGCTTCCGACACCCCCGGCACAAGCCTTCGGCCAGCTAGCGGGCGTTGTGCAGCTCGATCACCACGTTACCGGCCCTGACCCGCCGTGCTTCCTTGGCGGCATCGGAACGGAACAGTTCGAGCTGGTTGAGGTAGTCCTCGTTGATGTCCTGCGTCACGTATTCCCCGGTGAAGACCGAGGTGTCGAAACGCTGGATCTTCGAGTTCTTGTGGCGCACCGCCTCGATCAAATCTTCCAGATCCTGGTAGATCAGGCGATCGGCGCCGAGCAGCTGTTCCAGCTCGGCGTGGCTGCGGCCATGGGCCACCAGTTCGCTGGAAGTCGGCATGTCGATGCCGTAGACATTGGGATAGCGTACCGGCGGCGCGGCGGAGGCGAAATAGACCTTCTTCGCGCCGGCGTCGCGGGCCATCTGGATGATCTCTTTCGAGGTGGTGCCGCGGACAATGGAGTCGTCCACCAGCAGCACGTTCTTGCCGCTGAATTCGAGGTCGATCGGATTGAGTTTCTGCCGCACCGACTTCTTGCGCTGGGCCTGGCCCGGCATGATGAAGGTGCGGCCGATATAGCGGTTCTTGACGAAGCCTTCGCGGTATTTCACGCCGAGGCGGATGGCCAGTTCGACGCCGGCGACGCGGCTGGTATCCGGAATCGGGATGACCACGTCGATGTCATGGTCCGGCCACTCGCGCTGGATCTTGTCGGCCAGCTTCTCGCCCATGCGCAGGCGCGCCTTGTAGACGTAAATGCCGTCCATCACCGAGTCCGGGCGCGCCAGATAGACATGCTCGAAGATGCAGGGCGAATAGACCGGATTCTGCGCACACTGGCGTTTGTGCAGTTTGCCGTCGAGGGTGACGTAGACCGCCTCGCCCGGGGCGATGTCGGCGATCAGTTCGAAGCCGGCGGCGTCCAGCGCCACCGACTCGGAGGCGATCATGTAGTCGGTGCCGTAAGGCCCTTCGCGGCGGCCATAGACCACCGGGCGGATGCCATAGGGGTCGCGGAAGCCGACAATGCCGTAGCCGCTGATCAGGGCGACGCAGGCATAGGCGCCACGGGCGCGGACGTGGACCCGCGATACCGCTTCGAACACCTCGTTCGGCGTCACCCGCAGGGTGCCGCACATCATCAATTCGTGGGCAAAGACGTTAAGCAGGACTTCCGAATCCGAATCGGTATTCAGATGGCGGCGATCCTCGACGAACAGCTCATGCTTGAGCTGATCGGCATTGGTCAGATTGCCGTTGTGCGACAGGCAGATACCGAACGGAGTGTTGGTATAGAGAGGCTGCGCCTCGGCCGAGGTGCTGCAGCCGGCGGTGGGATAGCGGACGTGGCCGACACCCATGTTGCCGCGCAGGCGGATCATGGTGTCGTCGGAGCGGAACACGTCGCGGACCAGGCCGTTGTCCTTGTGCAGGAACAGGCGGTCGCCCTCGTTGGTAATGATGCCCGCGGCGTCCTGTCCGCGGTGTTGCAACATGGTCAGGGCATCATAGAGTTCCTGATTGACCGGTTGCTTGGCGACGACGCCGGCTATGCCGCACATGGAATCATTTCTCTCGCTGGGGAACGGTGACCTGGGAGGGTGTCTGCTGCGCCTGCAAATATGTGAACCATTTGGCCGGAATCAAGGCCTGTACGTCTTTTGCAACTGGTTGAATCTGCGGCACTAATACGGATTCATGCCACCAGGACTCACGCCCCGCGGCACTCATTCCCGCCACAATCACCAGCGCCACCACGATAAGGCCGCCGCGCAACAGGCCGAAACCGGAGCCGAGCATCCGGTCCACCGGCGCCAGCCCGACACCGCGCACCGCCCAGGTGATGGCCCAGATCAGCAAGGCCCCGGCCAGCAGCACCCCGAAAAATGGAACGGCATAGCCGGCGGCAATGCGGATCGGAACGGAGCTGATGGTCGACTTGAAGCGTTCGGCGAATTCGGGGCCGTAGCGCAGCGCCGCGGCAAAGGCACAAACCCAGGTGGCAAGGCTCAGGGCCTCGCGGACAAAGCCCCGCAGAGCACCCATCAGCACGGAAATGAGGACGATCCCGACAAAAACATAGTCCACCCAGGTCATGCGCGATCGAATCCGCTGAAGCGGTAACGCAATTTTAACATTTCGCCGCGTACCGGGTAGGCCTCGGATGCAATTTTATAAAAGGGTCTGTTTACATATATTTCACGCCTGCGACGGAGGTCATTTTTGCGCAGTGCAAGCCGGACGGGGCGCGGCATGGTGATTCCATGCAAGCACCGGCTGGCGCAGCAATGCGCAAAAATGGCCCCGTCCCTTCGGG
>Ga0302311_10002297_pt1 | contig 21813 bp, 21 predicted proteins | sample III_Palsa_N1_3_FD_200449 | JGI IMG/M metagenome (GOLD analysis project Ga0302311, IMG submission 200449) | Peat permafrost microbial communities from Stordalen Mire near Abisko, Sweden - III_Palsa_N1_3 | ecosystem: Environmental > Terrestrial > Soil > Palsa > Peat permafrost | place: Sweden... | reverse complement strand
GCAATATCTATCTCGCCAAGGTCACCCGGGTAGAACCGAGCCTGCAGGCCGCCTTCGTCGAGTACGGCGGCAACCGGCACGGGTTCCTCGCCTTCAACGAGATCCACCCGGACTACTACCAGATCCCCCACGCCGACCGCGAAGCGCTGATGCGCGAGGCGGCCGAAAGCGACGACGACGAGAGCGGCAATGGCCACGCGTCGGCCTCAGGCGACGAGGATAGCGAGGCGGTCGGCGGCGACGATGACGACGTCGAGATCGACGAGGAGATCGAACGGCGCCGGCGCAGGATGCTGCGGCGCTACAAGATCCAGGAAGTGATACGCCGCCGCCAGATCATGCTGGTGCAGGTGGTCAAGGAAGAGCGCGGCAACAAGGGCGCGGCGCTGACCACCTACCTGTCGCTGGCCGGCCGCTACTGCGTGCTGATGCCCAACACCGACCGCGGCGGCGGCATCAGCCGCAAGATCACCTCGGCCACCGACCGCAAGCGCCTGCGCACCGCGGTCCAGGACCTGGAGACGCCGGCCGGCATGGGCCTGATCGTCCGCACCGCCGGCGCCAAGCGCACCAAGGCGGAGATCAAGCGCGACTACGACTATTTGATCCGCACCTGGACCGACATCCGCGAGACCACGCTGAAGTCGATCGCGCCGGCGCTGATCTATGAGGAAGAGGGCCTGGTGAAGCGGGCGATCCGCGACCTCTACGACAAAGAATTGGACGGCATCTGGGTCGAGGGCGAGGCCGCGTTCAAGGAAGCGCGCGACTTCATGCGCGCGCTGATGCCGGCCGAGGCCAAGAAGGTGCAGGCCTATCGCGAAGCGACGCCACTGTTCGTGCGCCATCGCATCGAGGACCACCTCTCGCAGATCTATTCGCCGACGGTGCCGCTGAAGTCCGGCGGCTACCTGGTGATCAACCAGACCGAGGCGCTGGTCGCTGTCGACGTCAACTCCGGACGCGCGACGAAAGAGCGCAACATCGAAGCCACGGCGCTGAAGACCAACCTGGAGGCGGCCGAGGAAGCCTGCCGCCAACTGCGCCTGCGCGACCTCGCCGGCCTGATCGTGATCGATTTCATCGACATGGAGGAAGGCAAGAACAACCGCGCGGTCGAGAAGAAGCTGAAGGACTGCCTGAAGGACGACCGCGCCCGGATCCAGATCGGCAAGATCTCCGGCTTCGGCCTGATGGAACTCAGCCGCCAGCGGCGCCGCACCGGCATCCTCGAGGGCACCACCCACGTCTGCCCGCACTGCCAGGGCGCCGGCCGGGTGCGCTCGACCGAGTCCAGCGCCCTCTCGGCGCTGCGCGGCGTGGAGGCCGAGGGCCTGCGCGGCGGCGGCGAGGTGGTGCTGCGCGTGCCGCGCGACGTCGGCCTCTACATCCTCAACGCCAAGCGCGACTACCTCATGCGGCTGCGCCAGACCCATGGACTCGCGGTCACCGTGGCTCTCGACGACGCGCTCGCCGCCGCCGAGCACGCGATCGACCGCATCTCTAGCGAAGCGCCGCCGACCACCGCCCGCGGCTACGAAGCCCCGGCCATCGAACCCTATGAGCCGGACGACGACGACATCGTCGACGAGGCCGAGGAGGAAGCAGAAGACGAAGAAGAGGTCGTCGAGGCCGACGACGAGGACGAGACCGAAGCCGAGGACGACGCGCCCGTCTCGGCGCGCGGCGGTGACGATGACGGCCACCGTGGCGGACGCCGCCGGCGCCGGCGCCGCGGCCGGCGTGGAGACGAGCCGCGAGAAGCCCAGGCCGCCCCCGCGTCGCCACAGCCCGCTCGGCCGGCGTCCGACGAGCCATCCGAGGCCGATGGCGGTCCGAAGCGCCGGCGTCGCGGCCGTCGCGGCGGCCGCCGCATGCGCGAGGACGCCCGTCCGGGTGACGTCTACGGCTGGTCCTGGCCCGCCCGCCCGGTTGGGGACGATCCCTACCAGTGGCGCGGACCGGTGCAGGCCCAGCTCGCCCCGCCGCCTGTAGAGGCCCACGCGGCCCCGGAGCCGGCTCAGCAATACGCGGCGCCCGCATCATCCGTCGAACCGGATGAAGCGCCGCAACCCGAGCTGATCGCCGCCGACGACGCCACGGTCGATGTCTGGGTGGAGCTGCCCGCCGCCGAACCCCGGCCCGCCGCGCGTCCGCGCCGCGGCCGCGGTCGCGCCAGGACCGCCGAGCCCGAGAGCGCCGCTCCCGAGGCCGTCGCCGAGGCGCCCGAGCCGGTCATCGAGATGATCGTCCCGACGCCGGATATCGAGCCGGCGTCCGAGTCGGTCGAGGTCGTGGCCGAGGTCGCCGAGCCGGAACCCGTCCTGGCCGAGGCGTCGCCCGAACCGGCGCCAAGGCCCGCGCCGGCGCCGACGCCCTATGCGGCGGACGAAATCGTCGCACCGCCGCCGAGCCCGCGTCGGGGCTGGTGGCGCCGGGGGGCGTGAGAGGCTAAGGTCCGCGGTGCGGGGGGCGTGCCTGGTTTGATCCGGAGAGAGCATTTGAACCTCCGCACGCACCCTGCCGCGGGCTGGCTCAGGACCGGCGTCAGCGCGCTGGCGCTGGCCGGCCTGCTGGCGGCGCCGGTGACGACCGCTCATGCACAGGGCGAGTACTTCGCGCCCGGGATCGAACGCGACACCGAGATCGAGGAGATCCTGCACCAGGAGATGGACCCGGTGTTCGCCGCGGCGAACATCGATCCCAAGCGGGTCCAACTCGTGCTGATCGACGATCCGACGCTGAACGCCTTCACCGCCAACGGCTACCACATGGTGGTCAACGCCGGCCTGATCATGCAGACCGAGAACCCCAATCAGCTAGAGGGGGTGCTGGCGCACGAAACCGGCCACATGGCGCGCGGCGACGTGGCGCGCGTGGGCGAGGCGACGAAGAGCGTGGTCGGGCCGATGATTATCGGCCTCGGCCTCGGCCTGCTGGCCGCCCTCGCCGGCGCGCCGGACGCGGCCGCCGCGCTGATCTATTCGGGCAGCTATTTCGGCGAGATCAACGGCCTCGCCTTCTCGCGCGACGACGAGTCCCGCGCCGACGAGGCGGCGATCACCTATCTGGAGAAGGCTGGCTACTCAGGCCGCGGCATCGTCGATTTCTTCAATAATTTCAGAAGTGAGGAAGATTTTTCCAACATCAGGAAGTACCCGTTCTGGGTCGATCATCCACTGACCGACGACCGGATCGAGGCCATCACCGTGCGCGCCCAGTCGCAGCCGCACTGGAATGCCAAGGACAGTCCTGAGTCGATCGCCCAGTTCGAGATCATGAAGGCCAAGATCAAGGCCTTTACCAACCGGCCGTTCCAGACCTACGTCGACTATCCCGACAGCGACCAGTCCTTCCCGGCCCGCTACGCCCGCGCCATCGCCGACTATCGCGAGCTCGAGACGGAAAGGGCGCTCAAGGAGATGGACGCGCTGATCGCCGAGCGCCCGGACGACCCCTATCTCTACGAGCTGAAGGGCCAGTGCCTGATGGAGACCTCCCGCGCCGAGGAAGCGGAGATCCCGCTGCGCAAGGCGGTGTCGCTGCGGCCCGAGGCGCCGCTGCTGCGGCTGCTGCTGGGCCAGGACCTGATCGCGGAAAACAACCCCGCCAAGCTCGACGACGCCATCACCATCCTCAACCGCTCGCTGGTCGTCGAGCCCGACGATCCGATCCCATGGCAGTATCTGGCCCAGGCCTATGACGCCAAGGGCCAGGAAGGCATGGCGCGGCTGGCTTCGGCGGAGCAGGAGTTCCACCTCGGCCAGATGAAGGACGCCCGCGCCTTCGCCATGCGCGCCCGCAATTTCCTCAAGCGCGGCACGCCGGAATGGAACCGCGCCACCGACATCGTGCTGACCTCCAACCCGTCGCCGGACGACCTAAGGCTGCTGGGTCAGCAGGGATGAACCGAGCCGCCGTTTTCGCCGCAGCCCTGGCCGCGCTGGGGCTTGCCGCCTGCCAGCCGCACGCCGAAGCCAGTTTCGACACCAAGGTGAAGGCCTACCTGATGGCCCACCCCGAGGTGCTGCGCGCCGCCATCGACAACATGCAGGCCAAGGAAGAGGCCGAGCAGGAAAAGGCCGAGGCCAGCGACGACGCCAAGGCGCAGGCCGCCCTCCCCGCCCTGCGCGCCGCCCTGGAGCACGACCCGCGCGATTTCGTCGCCAACCCCGGCGGCAAGGTCACTGTGACCGAGTTCTACGACTACCGCTGCCCGCACTGCATCAACATCGCGCCCAAGGTGGTGGCCCTGATCCGCACCCATCCCGAGGTGCGCTTCGTGTTCAAGGAGATGCCGATCTTCGGCGATACCTCCGAGCACGCCGCCCGCGCCGCCATCGCGGCCAAGACGCAGGGCAAGGACTATGTGGGGCTCTACGACGCCTTCATGTCCGCCCACCCGCTCACCGACCAGGAGATCGACAGCATCGCCGCCGCCAAAGGCGTCGACATCGCGGCGATGAAAGCGCCGGCGGCGCTCGCCAAGGCCAACGCCCAGATCGCCGACACCGCGAGCCTGGCCAAGAAGCTGGCGATCGACGGCACCCCCGGCTTCGTGGTGGGCGACACCTTCATCCGCGGCGAGGATCCGGACGGGCTGAACGCCGCCATCGCCGCCGGCGAACACAAGGGCTGAGCCCCTACCCGGCCGTCCGCTCGATCCAGGCCGCGAAGGCCGCCATCAGCCCGGTGAGGAACTTGCGCGTGCCGTCGTTCGCGATTGAGCCATCCTCCGCGAAGAGCGTCGCCGCGCCGCCGATATAGGCCTCCGGCTGCTGCAGCGCCGGCATGTCGAGGAACACCAGCGACTGGCGTAGGTGATGATTGGCCCCGAAACCGCCGATCGCGCCTGGCGAGACGCTGACCACCGCCGCTGGCTTCTTCGACCATGCGCTCTGGCCATGGGGCCGCGAGCCGACGTCGATGGCGTTCTTCAGGACGCCGGGGACCGAGCGATTGTACTCGGGCGTGACGAACAGCACCGCATCGCTCGCCCGCACGGCGTCTCGGAAGGCGGTCCAGGCCGGCGGCGGATCGGCATCGAGATCCTGGTTGTAGAGCGGCAGCGCGCCGATCTCGACGATGGCGAGCTTCAGCGTCTCGGGCGCGAGGGCCATCAGCGCCAGCGCCATCTTGCGACTGTAGGCAGCCTTGCGCAGGCTGCCGACCAGCACCGAGACCTTGCGCTCGGTCATGATGATCTATCCCCCCGCCGTCACGTGGCCGCGGCCGCCTCGGCTCGGGCCGGAATGGTGTGCTCGACGAAACGCCGCAGCAGGGCCGCAAGGTCCGTGGGACAATCGAGGTTCGGCGAGTGGCCGACGCCGTGCCAGATGTGCAGCCCGGTCCCGTGCGGATATTTCGCCCAGGTCGCCAGCATCGACTTCAATGGGATCAACTCGTCGGCGTCGCCGCCGGCCAGCAGCACCGGCATCGGCAGCGTCTTCACCCGCTCGCCCAGCCGGACGCTGAACATCGAGCGCATGGAGCCGCGCAGCCGCTGCTCCGGCGCCGCGCGCATGTCCTCGGCCAGCGCCCGCATCAGCTCGGGCGGCACGCCGCTCGCCGAGGCGTCGATCGCATCGCCGGCCGCGCCGCGCGCCTGCTGCTCGCGGCGCGCCGCCATCCGCGCGTCGATGAAGGCGTCGAGCGCGGCCGGATCGAGGTCGCCGCGCCCGTCCGGATCGGCGGGATCGAGCAGCACCAGCCCCTTCAGCAGCTCCGGATGGTCGACCGCGAACTGCGCCACGGTCGCCCCGCCCAGCGAATGGCCGACCAGAGTGAAATCGCGCCAGCCGAGCTGGCTCACCAGCTCGAAGGCGTCGGCGGCGAAGATCGGCACGCTGAAATCGGCCTCGTCCGGCGGCGCGTCCGAGCCGCCGGCGCCGCGGTTGTTGATCGCGATCGAGGTGTAACGATCGGCCGGCAGGGCTTCCTGCGTCAGCCGCCAGATCCGCGCCGAGGCCTGGAAACCGTGGATCAGCACCACCCGCTCGGGCCCCTCGCCGTGCGGGAAATACTCGAGCCTGACCTTGGAAAGCTGGGCGAAAGCCATGATCCACCTCGCGTTGGCCGCGCCACCCTAGACCGGCCGCCGCGCGATGGGGAGCCGGCTCAGGCGCCGGCGGCGGCCCGCACCTCGCCACGAAACCAGTCGAGGCCGGCGTCGGTCCCGGCGCGGCGCGCCATCGAGACGCTCCAGCCAGCCGTCCGCTCCGGCGGGTCAAGCACCTGCAGTCCCAGCCGCTCGGCCTGGCGCTCCGCCAGCCAGCGCGGACCGGTGGCGATCGCATCTGACTCGGCGACCATCGCGAAGGCCATCTCCCAGCGCGGCACGATAGCGACGGCGGCCACGTCGTCGGGCGTCGGCATGGCGTCCTCGCCGATCGCCGGGCCCAGCACATTGTCGGACGACGAATAGGACCCGACGAAAACGTGGCCGATGCTACGCCAAGCCGCGACGTCGATCACGCCGCGGATCGTCGGATGATCCCGGCGCGCGACGACGCAGTAGCGATCCTCGAACAGCACCTCGCCGACGAACCCAGCCGGCAGGGCGTCGAAGCGGCCCAGCACCAGGTCGATCTGGCCGCGCCGGAGCGCATCGAGGGCCAGATAGCCGCGCGCGAACTGGAACAGGAAGCCTGCCCGCGGCGCGGCGGCGCGGATGCGGCCGCCCAGCCGCGCGACGATCGACTCGGCGGCGTATTCGGTCGCCGCGATGTGGAACCAGCGGCTGCTGCGGGCCGGGTCGAACCCCGGCTCGGGCTGCAGCGCGGCGCCCATCATCTCGATCAGCGCCTCGATGCGCGGCGCCAGCGCCAGCGCCCGCCCGGTCGGCTCGAGGCCATGCGGCCGGCGTAGGAACAGCGGATCGCCGAACAGGTCGCGCAGCCGCGCCAGCGCATGGCTCACGGCCGACTGGCTGAGCCCGAGGTGGGCGGCGACGGCGGTCGTCTGTCCGCGCCGGCAGAGTTCGCGGAACACCAGCAGCAGGCCGCCGTCGATCCGGCGGATATCGTCATCGTCGATATCGCTCATGCATTCTATTCAGTAGGATGATTTCACCTCGACCGCTAGCTCCAACGTCGCTCACGACGAAGGAGGCGATCTTGCGGACCTATCCATTTCTGGCGGCGTTGCTGGCGCTGGGCGCCGCGCCGGCCCTGGCCGATCCGGCGACGCCCAAGAGCCCCTGCGACGGCGTCTACCTTTCGGCCGCCGCCCTCAGCGACTACCGCTTCGACGGCCTCAGCGAGAGTAACCGCAGCCCGACCTGGCAGGTCACCGGCTACTGCTACCGCAACGACGGCTATTTCGTCGGCACGACCCTGACCGGAGTCAATTTCGAGGACACGCCGCGCACCCCGCTGGAGGCTGACTGGTACGGCGGCCGCCAGTTCCAATGGGACGGCGCAAAGGTCACCCTGGAAGCGTTCTACGCCTGGTTTCCGGTCAAGCGCGCGCCGGGGCCAAGCTACGACATCTTCGAACCGCAGGCCGAGGTTTCGCGCAGCTTCAAGCGCCTCACCCTGGGCGCCCTGGCCGGCTGGGAGACCGACATCTCCGGCGGCGGCCAGGAGTGGCATATGAAGGCGAGCGCCGCCTATGCGCTGACGTCCTGGCTGTCGGTGAACGGCCACGCAGGGCGCTTCTTCGCCGCCAGCGGCGGCGATCACGATCACGACCACTGGGATATCGGCGCGATCGCTAAGTGGCGGCGGCTTAGCCTCGACGCGCGCTATGGCGGAACCGATCTACCGTTCGCCGAATGCTATTACACCCGCTGGTGCGAGCCCGGCGCGTCGGCGAGCGTCACCTGGCGGATCCTGCCGTAGCTCACGGTGGCGCGGGCGGCTCGGCGAACAGCGGCAGGGCGATCTCGACATCGCCCGCGGCCGGGTTGGCGCCGTAGTAGCGCCAGAGCATCCAGGCGCTGGCCCCGCACGCGGGCAGCGCCAGCAACAGCGCCGCGGCGAGCGAAACGCCGCCGGCCGACAGGGCCGCGGCGACCAGGGTGGCCGAGCCGCAGCCGACATCCCAGGCGCCTTCCGTGGCGATGTGAAAGCGCAGCGGGCACGGCGAAGCCTTGGCGAGGTTGTAGACCGCCGTCATCTCGGCCGGGATCACCAGCGCGCTCACGAAGGCGCCGAGAGCGTTTCCCGCCACGGCGAGCCAGGGCGACCCCAGGCTCGCGGCCCGGACCAGCACGACGCCGGCGGTGACGGCGTAGGCGATGATCACCGCGCGGCGGCCATGCCCACGGTCGATGTGGCGGCCGAGGAAGAGGCCGATCACCGCCCCGACCAGCGCCGCCAGCGCCACCGCCCCGCCATACGCCGCCAGGCTGCGTCCCAGCGAGACGAACAGCGCCACCTGCCAGACGAAATAGAAGGTCCCGCCTAGCCAGCCATCGGCGGCGAGGAGCGCCATCCCAGGCCGGGCCGCCCGGAAGACGCCCGGCGCGGCCGCGAGCACCGGCACGTTCGGCGCGAACAGCAGCGGGACCGCCGACAGCGCCTGCACGGCCGCCACCGCCCAGAAGGTCCAGATCGGCCCCACCGTCACCAGGCTCCAGGCGCCGATCAGCGGCGCCACGATGCCGATCACCGCCGCCACGGCTTCGCGCGCGCCAATCTGGTGGCCCCGGTGTTCGGCGTCGCCCAGGGCGGCGAAATAGGCGTGGTAGGAGGGCCAGTAGAAGGTGTCGGCAAGGGCGGAGACAAGGCCGAACGCCGCCAGCCACGCACCCAGCCCACGCACCTCGCCCAGCATGGCATACTGCGCCGCCGTGAGCAGCGCGCCGGCGATCACCAGCGGCCGCAGGCCCCAGCGCTTGCCGAGCGGCAGGATCAGTGGCCGCAAGGCGAAACGCGCGGCGACGATCGCCGCGAACGTCGCCAGGGTCGCGGGCACGGAAATGCCGGCGCGCAGCAGGAACGCGAAGAAGAAGACGCCGCCGGCGCCTGTCGCCAGGGCCTGGACGCCGTAGTGGAGATTGACGCGGTTGACCGCATCGTTGCCGAAGAAGGCCATGACGGAACCGGATTGAAGGGCTGACGGGCAGGCGCGCCCGGTCAGGCCGGGGCGGCCAATGAAGCGGCGCTAATGCGCTAGTCGCTCAAACCACACAAACCAGCGGTCTCCTTCGATGCCGCTCTTATGCTCGCGATCCCTCGGGCGAGGCAAGTCCGCGCGCCGGAACTCTTTCGAAGCGCCGCCGTTGCGGCCCGGACGAGGCCCAGCTTGCGCGATCACGCTGAAAATCCGGGAGTTCGCGCGCCGCTCGAGGCGCTGAACTTCTTCATGGCCGACATGCAGGCGGGGATCGGGCCGTTCCTCGGCGTCTTCCTGCAGCAGCATGGCTGGGCGACGGGGGCGATCGGCGCGGTGATGAGCCTCGGCGGCGTCGCGGGGGTCGCCTGCGCCGCGCCGGCCGGCGCCATGGTGGACGCGACCTCGCGCAAGCGCGCCTGGATCATCGTCTCGGGCGTGATGACGGTGCTGGCGTCGGGGCTGATCTTCATTTCGCAACGGTTCTGGGTGGTCGCCGCCTCGCAGGTGGCCACCGCCATCGCCGGCGCGGCCATCGGCCCGGCGGTGGTGGGCGTGACGCTCGGCATCGCCCGGCAGGCCGGCTTCAACGCCCAGAACGGCCGCAACCAGGCGTTCAACCACGCCGGCAACATGGCCGGCGCCGCGCTCTCGGGCCTGCTGGGCTGGCGCTTCGGCTTCTTCGCCGTCCTGCTGCTGGCCGCCGCCTTCGCGGCGCTCTCGATCGTCTCCGTGCTGATGATCCCGAGGCGCGCCGTCGATGATCGCGCCGCCCGCGGACTGTCCAGCGGCGCGGACGGCGGCGGCCCGCGCGGCCTGAAGGTGCTCTTCGAGCGCAAGCCGCTGCTGGTGCTCGGCGCGGCGCTGGCGCTGTTCCACCTCGGCAACGCCGCCATGCTGCCGCTCTACGGCATGGCCGTGGTGGCGGCGCACCGGGGCGATCCGGCCGGCTTCGTGGCGCTGACCATCGTGGTCGCCCAGGGCGTGATGGTCGCCGCGTCGCTGATCGCCATGCGGCTGGCCGAGCGGCGCGGCTACTGGCTGGTGCTGCTGATCGCCTTCGCCGCCCTGCCGATCCGCGGGCTGCTGGCGGCGAGCCTGATCAACGGCTGGGGCGTCTGGCCGGTGCAGGCCCTGGACGGGATCGGCGCGGGGCTGCAGAGCGTCGCCGTGCCCGGCCTCGCGGCGCGGATCATGGACGGGACCGGACGCGTGAACGCCGCCCAGGGCGCGCTGATGACCATCCAGGGCCTGGGCGCCGCGCTCAGCCCGGCGCTGGGCGGCTGGATGGCGCAATCGGTCGGCTATCCCGCGACCTTCGCCCTGCTCGGCGCCTTCGCCCTCGGGTCGATGGCGCTGTGGCTCGGATTCGCCCCGCTGCTGCGGCCGGCCTGCGCCGCCCCCGCGAAGACGGCTTGATGTCGGACCTCGCCAAAGCCGTCGCCGTCGCGATCGTCGTCGTGGCGATGCTCTGCGTGCTTATCCGGCCGTTCCGCCTGCCCGAGGCGGTCTGGGCCGTGGCCGGCGCGGTCCTGCTCGTCGCCTTCTGCCTGCTGCCGGTGTCCGGCGCCCTCGTCGGCCTCGGCAAGAGCCTGGACGTCTGTCTCTTCCTCACCGGCATGATGCTGCTGGCCGAGGTCGCGCGGCGCGAGGGGCTGTTCGACGCGGTGGCGGCGTTCGCGGTGGGCCACGCGGACGGCTCGCCGCGGCGGCTGTTCGCCCTGGTCTACGCCGCCGGCGTCGTGATCACGGTGTTCCTGTCCAACGACGCCACGGCCGTGGTGCTGACGCCGGCGGTGTTTGCGGCGGCCCGGCGCGCGAAGACGCCGCCCCTGCCCCACCTCTTCGCCTGCGCCTTCGTCGCCAACGCCGCCAGCTTCGTGCTGCCGATCTCCAACCCCGCCAACCTGGTGCTCTACGCCAGCCACCCGCCGGCGCTGATCGACTGGCTGGCGCGCTTCGCCCTCGCCTCGGCGCTCTCGATCGCGGCCACCTTCGCCGCCCTGGCCTGGGCGGAGCGATCGGCGCTGCGCGGGAGCTGCGAACGGGCGGCGGAGCCAATCTCGATCACCCGCGGCGGCTGGGCGGCCATCGCCGGCCTCGCCATCACGGTCGCCGTGCTCGCCGTGGTCTCGGCGATGAACCGGCCGCTCGGCCTGCCCACCGCGATCCTGGGCGCGGCGACCGCGATCCTGGTCCTCGTCGCCCGGCGCGCCTCGCCGCTGCCGCTGCTGCGCGGCGTTTCCTGGTCGATCCTGCCGCTGGTGGCGGGCCTGTTCGTGATGGTGGAGGCGCTGGGCCGCATCGGCGTGACCGGCGCTCTGGCGGGCGCGCTGCGTCGGGCCGCCGCATCGGCGCCGGAGCTCGCGCCGTGGGCCGCCGGCGGTATGGTCTCGATCGCCGACAACCTCGCCAACAACCTGCCCACCGGCCTCGTCGCCAGCGACGCCGTGGCCCAAGCGCACGCGCCGTCGGGGCTGGTCGATGCGCTGCTGATCGGCGTCGACCTCGGCCCCAACCTGTCGGTCACCGGCTCGCTCGCCACCCTGCTCTGGCTGGCCGTGATCCGCCGCGAGGGCGAGGACGTCACCGCTTGGCGCTTCCTGAAGACCGGCCTTATGGTGACGCCGCCCGCCCTGCTGCTCGCCCTGGCCGCGCGGATCTGGTTCTAGGGGCCCGGAACGCCTCGCATGGCCGCGGACACCCCAAGGATGGCCTTCGGCTGGCGCGTCTACGGGTTGGGCGTGATCGCCCTGGCCCTGGTCTGCCTGGCTTGGGGGGATTTCGACCCGGGGCAGGCCGTGCCCAAGACCTTTCCCGACCGCACCGTCCTCGCCTATTTCGCCGCAGCATTCATGCTGGTCGCCGGCGCGGCGGTCGAGTGGCGCCGGACCGCGGCCTGGGGCGCCGGCGCCCTCACCGTCTACTACACGCTCTTCGTCGCCATCCTGATGGACGCGCGCGGCGCGATCGCCCATCCCACCGTGTACGGCGAATACAGCAACGTCGCCGAGCAGCTGGCGATCGCGACGGGCGGGCTGATCGTCTACGCCGCCAACGCGCCGATCGATGCGACCCTGTCCGCGCGGCTGACGCGCCTCGGCCAGATCGTGTTCGGGGTCTGCGCGATCCTCTTCGGCGGCGCGCATTTCTTCTACATGAACCTCACCGCGCCGCTGGTCCCCAAATGGCTGCCGCCGTCGCAGGTGTTCTGGGGCTACGCGACCGGGGTCGCCCACATCGCGGCTGGCCTAGCAATTCTACTGCGGGTGCAGGCCCGCCTCGCCGCGATCCTGCTGACCGCCATGTACGTGTCCTTCACCGTGCTGGTGCACACGCCGATGCTGCTGGCTGACCGCTCCAGCCGCGAGAACTGGAGCGAGAGCGCCCTCAACCTCGCCCTGATCGGCGTCGCCTGGGTGGTGGCCGACTCGCTGGCGCGGGCGAAGCGCTAGTTTCAGACGCTGAACCGCGGCCGCGACTTTGTTGCAGTTGCGCGAATACTTAGCGCCGCCGACTTGGAACAGCGCGAAATCTTCCTCGTTTCTCGGTCAGTGAAACCGAGTTCGAGTCATGTCGCATCCAAGCTTTCGCGCGCCGATTCTGATCGCCGCCACCCTGCTCGCCGCCTGCCATCACCCCAAGGACCGGCCGCCCGCCATGGTCGACGCCGACCGGCCCACCGCGTCGCTGACCGCGCAGGACACCGGCGCCGCCATGCTGGCCGACGTCGACAACGCGCGCGCGGCCATCGCCGCCAAGGACCAGATGGCGGCGACCAACGATCTCGACCAGGCGGTCACCTACGCCGTGAAACTGCCGGACGTGACCTCGACGCTGTATCCGAACGAGGCGGTCGTTCCAGACCACCGCGGCGCGCGCGCGGGGCCGGCCGCGCCGCCGCCGCTCACCGCCTTCGACGCCGAGGTCGCGCTCACCTCCGCCCAGTCGAAGCTCGAGGGCGGCGACCCCGCCGGCGCCGACGCCCAGCTCGCCGTGGTCCAGCAGCGCACGCCGCCGCGCCTGGTGCCGGCGGACCTGCCGCTGCTGCGCGCCGACGAGAGCCTCGGCCTCGCCCGTATCGCCGTCGAAAGCGAGCACGCGGCGGAGCTGAAAACCCAGTTGCAGATCGCCGAGGCTTCGCTGGACGCCTATCGGGGCCGGCCGCACGCCGCCGACGCCAGGGCGCTCGCCGCCGCCATCGACCGGACGCTGAAGCAGCCGGGCTCGCTGGACCGGCTGCAGTCCGACCAGCTCGATCTATGGTCGGGGCTGGTCGACGGCTGGGCCTGACGCGGTCGGCCGCTCAGCGCCGAGGCGACGCAGATTCCGCTCGATCACGTCATGGCATGATATATAAGCGCGGCGACCGAATCCTTTCGTCAGCACCGGCGTTCATGATCCACCCAGAAGGCTCCCAGTGACGGCGCGGGCCGACGCGGCCGCGGAGACCGCCACGGCCAGCCCGATCGCTCACGAGGACCACCGCCGCCTCGGGCTGCCGGCGCTTTCGGCGCTGGCGCTATTGGTGGGCGTGGTGACCGGATTCGGCGCGATCGGCTTTCGCGACCTGATCGGGCTGGTTCACAACCTCGCCTTCTCCGGCCGGCTCTCGTTCCGCTACGACGCCAACGTCTTCACCGGCGCGGCGCCCTGGGGCGCCTGGGTGATCCTGGTCCCGGTGATCGGCGGCATATTGGTGACCTTCGTGGTCAGCAACTTCGCGCCGGAGGCCAAGGGCCACGGCGTGCCCGAGGTGATGGACGCCATCTACTACAAGGGTGGCGTGATCCGGCCGGTGGTGGCGGTGGTGAAGTCGCTGGCCTCGGCGATCGCCATCGGCACCGGCTCGTCGGTGGGCCGCGAGGGCCCGATCATCCAGATCGGATCGGCGCTCGGCTCGACCCTGGCCCAGGTGATCCGGATGCCGGTGGGCCAGCGCATCGCCCTGGTGGCGGCGGGCGCCGGCGCGGGCATCGCGGCGACCTTCAACACCCCGATCGGCGGGGTGATGTTCGCCATCGAGCTGATGCTGCCGGAGATGAGTGTCTCGACCTTCCTGCCGGTGGCGATCGCCACCGGGGCGGCGACCTTCATCGGGCGCTGGTTCCTGGGCGACCAGCCGGCCTTCCTGGTCCCGCCGCTGGCTCCGGTGACGACGGACGCCAGCGCGCTGGTGGTGCTGGTGCTCTATGCGGTGCTGGGCGGCATCACCGGCGCCGCGGCGGCCGGATTCGTGCGCGGCTTGCATCTGTTCGAAGACCTCTTCGACAAGATCCCCAGCCGCTACATCCGCCACATCCTCGGCATGCTGATGATGGGCTTGCTGATGTACGGCCTCTTCGTCGGCTTCGGGCAGTACTTCGTCGACGGGGTCGGCTATGCGACGGTGCAGTCGATCCTGACCGGCCACATGACGTCCGTCTGGCTGCTGGCCTTGCTCTTCGCCGCCAAGCTGCTGGCCACCTCGCTCAGCCTTGGCTCCGGCTCCTCGGGCGGCATCTTCTCGCCGTCGCTGTTCATGGGCGCGACGCTGGGCGGCGGCTTCGCTTCGCTGCTCAACCACTTCGGCTTTCCCGTGCCGCTCAGCGTGCCGGCCTTCGCCATGGTCGGCATGGGCGCGATGGTCGGCGGCGGCACCGGGGCGGTGATGACCGCCGTGGTGATGACCTTCGAGATGACGCTGAACTACGCCATCGTCATGCCGATGATCGTCGCGGTTGCGATGAGCGTCGGCGCGCGGCGGGTGCTGTCGCGCGAGACCATCTATACCCTGAAGCTGGTCCGCCGCGGTCAGGCCATCCCCAAGGCGCGCCACGCCAACATGTTCCTGGTCCGCCGCGCCCGGGAGGTGATGGACCCGGACGTGCTGGTGCTGCCACGCGAGGCCAGCTTCGACGACTTCCTGCTCCAGCACGGCCAGGAGGGCCGGATGCGCCATGTGGTGGTGACCGACAAGGGTCGCCTTTTCGGCGTCATCCGGGTCAACACCGGCCTGCGCCGCGGCCTCGCCGGCGCCGCCACCGGGGTGACGCTCGGCGAGGTCGCCAGCCGCAACTTCACCGTCGTCGGCGAGGACGCGGTGGCCTTCGACGTGATCAACCGGATGTGGCGCAAGGGCTCGGTGATGGCCGTCGTGGTGCGCGGCCGCGGCCCGCCGCACGCCGAGGACGTCGCCGGCGTGATCACCAAGGAGCACGTTGCCGACTCGGTGGCTGCCAGCGTGCGGGTCTATCCGGGCGACTAGAATGGGCTCGCCTCTTGGTTGGAGCGGCGCCGAAGCCTAGATGACGCGCATGACGGCAACGACGCGCCACGTAGATCAGGTCCTGGAGGTCGTTCACGGTCAGGCCGATCTTCTCCTGGACGCCGCCGTGCGCAAATCCTGGCTGAGGTCCGCCAAGGCCCATGGAATCGACCCCGGGTCCCATGCGCCGCCGCGAATTGCGACGGCGCGAGAAGTTGGGATTTCGCGCGAGGCGGTGGCCCAACTCATAGACGTGGCGCGGACGGAGCTGGACTATCTCTACAAATTCGTCCGGCCAGCTCACTATGTCGTTCTGCTCTGCGACAAGGATGGGCTGGTCGTCGATCACCGCGGGGAAGACGCCGAGGCATCGGCGTTTCGTCGTCGTGGGGTTTGGCTAGGCGGGGTCTGGTCGGAAGCGGCCGAGGGCACCAACGGGATCGGAACCTCCCTGACCGAGGCGCGCCCCGTGAACGTGCATCGCTCCCAGCACTTTCGGGCGCGCCACATCGAACTCAGTTGCTCCGGGGCGCCGATCTTCGATCCCAACGGCGAGCTTGTCGGCGTGCTGGACGTCTCGTCCATCGATCCGAGCCTCTCGGAACACGCGCACGCCCTGACCGGCGCGCTGACGGTCGCGACGGCGCGCGCGATCGAGGAGCGTCTGTTTCGCAAGCGATTCTGCCGCCAATGGACTCTCGCGGCGGGGGACGGCAACGGCTCGAACGGCGCGATGTTGCTCGCGCTTGACCGGGAGCTGCGGGTGGTCGGCGCCGACCGATGCGCCCGCGGCGTTCTGCGTCTGCCGGCGGTCGGCGCCCTGGGCGACGATATCGGGCTTTGGAGCCGTTTCGAGCGCAACGAGACCTTGTTCCAGCATCTGGATCGAGGCGACGCGGTGGGCGAAGTCAGGATGCTGGGCAACCCCGCCTGCTGGCCCGCGATCGCCACGCCGCCGAGACCGGATCCGGCGCCGTGGTCGCGGCTCGCCGGCGACGAGATCCGCTTTCGCCCTCGGCTTGACGCGCTGCGACGCGGCCACCGCGCGACCGCGCCGGTCCGGGGCGGGCTGCCGCCCGCGACGTTGGGGCGCATACGCGACTACGTCGACGCAAATCTGGAGCAGACCATCGACGTCGCGTCGCTCGCCGCGACGGCCCACCTCTCCGTCTATCACTTCGCGCGCAGTTTCCGGCAATCCGAAGGGATAACGCCGCACGCGTTCATCCTTGAGCGGCGCGTGGCGAAGGCGCGCGAATTGCTGGCGAGCACCCGCCTGCCGCTCTCGGAGATCGCGCTGAAGGTGGGGTTCGCCGATCAGAGTCACTTCGCCCGCCGCTTCCGCCAAGCGGTCGGCGTATCTCCAGGCCAATTCCGCAAGCTCCAGAACTAGCACCGCCTACACGTGGCGGAGCGACCGCCGCCGCGCCCGAAGATTTCAGCAAGCGGAGTCCGGCGTAGCAAGATCTTGCAGGAATCACTGACCAGCTTCGGCTAGCCGCTCCCTTCATCTTGAGTGAAGAGGAGAGCCGTGTGTGTGACTCTCGGAGCGAGCAACTCCGGCGACGTGAGATCGAGCGGCTGATCGAGTCGATCTACAGTGAGACGAACGATCTGCGGAGAAAAGCGCTTATTGCATCTTTGGCGGAAGCAGAAGCGAGCAGCGCGGCGGAACCCGCGCCCGATGCGTCGCAACGCCGGCGCATGATCGAGCAAATCATCGAACTGATCTACAACGAGACCGAGCCCGACAGCCGAACGGCGCTGGTGGAGATCCTGCTCGAGGTGGAAACGAACGCCGCCCCCGCGCCGCGGCCGCCTGGTTGCTCGCGCCGCGACTAGGCCGCGCCGCGGTAGCGCAGCGCCTCCACCACCACCGCGAAGGCGGCCGACTGCTGGCGGCGGCTGGGATAGTAGAGGTGGTAGCCGGCGAACGGCGGGCACCAGTCCTCCAGCACGCGGACCAGGCGTCCGTCGGCCAGATGCGCGGCGGCGTGGTCCTCCGGCAGACAGGCGAGGCCAAATCCGGCGCTCGCCGCGCGGAGCATCAAGGGCACATTGTTGAAGACCAGGCGGCCGTCGACACGGACGTTCAACTCGCGTCCGTCCCGGCCGAACTCCCAGGCGTAGAGGCCGCCGGCGGTGGTGAGGCGCAGGTTGATGCAGTCGTGATCGCCGAGCTGGTAGGGCGTGAGCGGCCTTTTCCGTTTGGCGAAATAGGCCGGCGCGCCGACCACGGCCATGCGCAGGTCGGGGCCGATCCGAGCCGCGATCATGTCCTTCGCCACCTGCTCGCCCAGCCGCACCCCGGCGTCAAAACGCCCGGCCACGATATCGGTCAGGCCCTGGTCGACGGCGACCTCCACCTTGATGTCCGGATAGTCGGGCAACAGCCGTGCGAGCGCCGGCCAAAGGATGGAATCGGCCGCGGCCTCGCCGGTGGTGATACGGATCGTCCCGGCCGGCTTGTCGCGCAGATCATGCAACGCATCCAGACGGGCCGCGATCTCGTCGAAGGCCGGACGCACGGTTTCCAGCAGCCGCTCACCCGCTTCGGTGGGGGCGACGCTTCGGGTGGTGCGGGTGAGCAGGCGCACGCCCAGCCGCTCCTCCAGCCGCCGGATCGTCTGGCTGAGCGCGGATTGCGACGCGCCGAGCTTGGCGGCGGCGCGGGTGAAGCTGCGCTCGTCCGCGACGGCGAGCAGCACGGTCAGGTCGGCAAGATCCTCGCGGCGCATTCATTAGCCTCACGCATAGGTTCATGCGGCTTTTAGCGCCTAATCGCATGGCGTGGCGCGCCCTAGATTGGCGGCTGAACAAACGGATGGCGCGCGGGGTTCTCCAGACCTCGGCGCCAGCGATGAGGATCAGCCATGCAATTGAAGCACGCGGGATCGCAGCCTTCGCAGAAGGGGCCGGCGGACTACTTCACCGGCGTCGTGCGGGTCGATCCGCTCAACGCGCCGCCCCCACCGGCGCGGGTTTCCTGCGCCAGCGTCACCTTCGAGCCCGGCGCGCGCAGCGCCTGGCACACCCATCCGCTCGGCCAGACGCTGATCGTCACCGCCGGCTGCGGCTGGACCCAGTGCGAGGGCGAGCCGATCGTCGAGATCCGGGCCGGCGACGTGATCTGGTGCCCGCCCGGCCACAAGCACTGGCACGGCGCCACACCCACCACCTCGATGACCCACATCGCCATCCAGGAAGCCCTCGACGGTCGGGTGGTCGACTGGATGGAGCATGTCAGCGACGCCGAATACCTGGCCGGACCGCCGGGCGGCGCCTGAGCCAAACCAAACAGGAGCTAGAGATGCAGACCCGTAGACTCGGCCACGACAATCCACTCGAAGTCTCGGCCATCGGCCTCGGCTGCATGAGCGTCTCCGGCGCCTATGGCGAGACGCCGGACCGATCGGAGATGATCCGGCTCATCCGCGGCGCCGTCGAGGACGGCGTCACCTTCTTCGACACCGCCGAGACCTACGGCCCGTTCAGAAACGAGGAGATCGTCGGCGAAGCCTTGGCGCCGGTGCGGGACCAGGTGGTGATCGCCACCAAGTTCGGCTGGGACATCGATCCGGTCACCGGCGCGCGGCGCGGCGGTCTCAACAGCCGCCCCGAGCACGTCAAGGTCGCGGTCGAGGGGATGCTGAAGCGGCTGCGGACCGACCACATCGACCTGCTCTACCAGCATCGCGTCGATTCCGACGTGCCGATGGAGGATGTCGCCGGCGTGGTCAAAGAGCTGATCGCGCAGGGCAAGGCCCGGCATTTCGGCCTCTCAGAAGCCGGCGCGCAATCGATCCGCCGCGCCCACGCCGTGCAGCCGGTGACGGCGCTGCAGAGCGAATATTCGCTTTGGACCCGCGAGCCCGAGGCCGAGATCATTCCCACGCTGGAAGAGCTGGGGATCGGCCTCGTGCCCTACAGCCCGCTCGGCAAGGGGTTCCTGACCGGCAAGATCGATGCGAGCACCACCTTCGGCAGCTCCGACCTGCGCGCCCGCATCCCCCGCTTCGAGGCCGACGCGGTGAAGGCCAATTTGGCGCTGGTCGAGATCCTGCGCCGGATCGCCGAACGCAAGAGCGCGACGCCGGCCCAGATCGCGCTCGCCTGGCTGCTGGCCCAGAAGCCCTGGATCGTGCCGATCCCCGGCACCACCAAGCTGGCCCGGGCACGGGAGAACACAGGCGCGGCCGAGGTGGCCCTCACGCCGGACGATCTGCGCGAGATCGCAGACGGCGCCGCGGCCATCACGGTGCGCGGCGCCCGCTATCCCGAAGAGTTGCTGAAGCTCTCCGGGCGATGAGCGGACGCCAAGAGCGGGCGGCGTGACCAGCCAAGGCCACGTCGCCGACGCTCCGACAGATTGCCAATGCCGGGCTCTCGGACGATAGTCGGTGTTCGCGACGCGTTGGGGCCCTGTGCGCCCCTTCTGCCGGCGCTGGGAGAACGACGATGAAGACCAATCCCGTCACGGGATTGTCGGGCCAAGCGCCCGACGCCTCGATCAATCCACTGGTTTTCGATCTGCTGGACTGGCTCGCCGCCGAGCCGCGGCCCTATGCCGAGGTGATGGAGGCGTGGCGAACCTCGTGTCCCAGGCTGACGATCTGGGAGGACGCGGTCGACCTCGGCTGGGTGATCCGCCGCCGCGACCTTTCGGCCGCCGAGGCCATGGTCCGGCTGACCGCCGAAGGGCGTCAGGCGCTCCAGACGCGAAGCCGGAGCGCCTGACAAACCCGGCGCGCCTCAGTCCGCCAGCGACGCGCCCAGCACGTCGAGCAGCAGGCCGGTGCCGTGTTCGCGGGACCCGGCGTCGTCGTAGCCGTCGAGGAAGGCGCCTTGCTCGGTGACCTGCAGGGTGGTCTTCGCCCCGTTCGCCTTGAGCTGCATGGTGGCCAGCGAGACCGAGATCTTCTTATCGCCCATGTGCATCTCGTAGGTGTAGACGAGCCGCTCATTGGCGATGACGTCGTGGTAGGTCGCGTCGAAGCACGAGACCACCCCGCCCTCCCAGCGCCCTTTCAGCCGCTCCGCGCCGCCGACGCGCACGTCCATGTGGCGCTCGATCAGCTCCCAGTTTCCCGGCGGGCCGCCGAACCACTTCTGCTTGGCCGCCGGGTCGGTCAGCGCTTTCCAGACCCGCGCCGCCGGGGCGTCGTAGGTGCGCTCCAGATGAAAGGTGGCGTGGACCACCGAGCGGACGCCGGTCTCCGAGCCGCCCTGCATGCGCATAGCCTCGCGCTCCAACTGGTCCAGCGTCGAGCCCCAGCCTTGCGGGGCGCCGCCGATCATCGCGGCGGCCCGGTCGCGATCGAAGAGGGTATAGCTCTGGGTCACATCCAGCCGGGTTCCGCCAAGCGTGTCGGAGAACTCGATGACGGTGAACGCGCGGAAGAAGGTGTGGCCGGCGCCGTCTCCGGGCCGCATGTCGATGACCAGCCGGCTAGGCGGGACCACCTCGACGAAGCTGCCGCGGGTCCAGTGCTCGCTACCATCGTCCAGGCGCATGCAGATGTCGAACGCGCCGCCGACCCGCATCTCGACCCGCGCCTCCGGCACGAGGACGCCCTCGGGCCCGAACCAACGCTTGACGTGATCGGCCGAGCCCCAGGCCTTGAACACGGTCTCCCGCGGCGCATGCAGGACGCGCGAAATCTTCAGCGGCGGCGGATCGGCCATGTCGGTCTTCGTTTCAGCCAGCGGTTCCATCGCCGTCTCCTTCGTCTTGCAGGGTTTTCAGATAGTCGCCCAGGCGGTCGAGGCGGTGGTCCCACTCGATCCGCCGGGCGTTGATCCATTGTTCGGCGAGGCTCAGCGCCTTCGGCTCGATCGCGCAGGTTCGCACCCGGCCGATCTTCCGCGAGCGCACCAGGCCCGCAGCTTCGAGCACCCCCAGGTGCTGCATGGCGGCCGGCAGCGACATCGGCAGCGGCCGGGCCAGGTCGCTCACCGCCGTCGGCCCGCGGCTCAGCCGCTCGACCATCGCCCGCCGCGCCGGGTCGGCGAGGGCGTGGAACAGGCGGTCCAGGTCGGACGATTGGTTAAGCATATGCCTTAGTATCAAGGCGCGGACAGTTAGGCAAGAGCTTTAGTTTCCTAGCTCTCGCCCTTTCTGTTCGTCACGACGCGAAGCACGGTCAGCGCGGCCGACCGAACGCCGAACGGGTCGCGTGATAGAGGTGATCAGGGCCTTGCCGCCAGGCGCACGCCGGCCGGTCGTCGGTGAAAACGGCCACGACGCCGCCGCGCACGGCGCGGAAGGCCGCCACAAGGAGCCCTTGCAGTGACTTGATCAGCCTGGCTCCCAGGCTTGGGTTCGTGTGGGTCGTTTCGGTCATGGCGAGTCTCCAAATTCAATGCGGTTCAGATGATGGTATGTGCTCCGATCGAGCTTGGCTGACAAACGAGACCTCCTCGGCTATGGATAAGCCACGCTTATGTCAGACCCCCTCGCCGCCATCCCGCTCAGCGCCATCCGGATCTTCGAGGCCGCCGCGCGGCTG
>Ga0302311_10002295_pt1 | contig 21820 bp, 18 predicted proteins | sample III_Palsa_N1_3_FD_200449 | JGI IMG/M metagenome (GOLD analysis project Ga0302311, IMG submission 200449) | Peat permafrost microbial communities from Stordalen Mire near Abisko, Sweden - III_Palsa_N1_3 | ecosystem: Environmental > Terrestrial > Soil > Palsa > Peat permafrost | place: Sweden... | reverse complement strand
CGCCGACGCTACTGGAACTTGTAGTCGATGTCGATCCCGATAACCCTGGGCCGCAGCGGCGTCTGCTGCACGATGAACTGGTCGGTACTGACGAACGTGCTGGCGTTCGAGTCGGCGAGGTTCTCGCCATAGATCGTCACTGTCCAGAGATCCTTGCTGAATCCCGCCGAGGCTTGGACCGTGGAATACGCCGGGTTCTCGAAGCGCAGGCGGCCGGTGGTGATGAGGCCGGTGGTGTCGAGGTCGGGGTTGGCGCCCGCCTGGGTGAAGGAGTGACCCTGATGCGTGACGCCCGCCTGGATGAAGGGCGAGAAGTTGCCGATGGTCCACTCATAGCGCGCCCGGATGCTGAACTGCAGCGGCGGGGAGTCGGCGCTGGGCGAACCCTGTGTGCCGTACGGGTTGATCGCCCCCGGAATGGGCTTGCCGTAATTGTCGCTGTAGGGGTTGTTGTCGATCAACTGCGGGGAATTGGTCTGCTCGCTCTGGTTCCAGGAGGCCGAGTACTGCAAGGTCAGGCCGCGCATCGGCCGCGCCACCAGCGAGGTCTCGACGCCCCTGATCCGGAAGTTCTGGCCATTGATGTTGAAGAAGACATTGCCCAGATCGGCGGCCGGGCTGAAGAAGGCGGTCTGGACGTTGTCCCAGTTCTCCTGGTACACGGCGCCGTTCCATTGCAGGCGGTGGTCGAAGAACTCGGTCTTCCAGCCGACCTCGTTGTTGGTCAGCTTGTCCGATGAGTACGACCTGGGGACGATGTACTGCGGCAGGCCATCATCACCGGGCAGGTGACCGACGCCGGCGACCTGGTTGAAGCCGCCGGGGCGGAAGCCCTGCGAGTAGGTGTAGTACACCATGGCGTCCGGTGTGACATGCCAGGTCAGGTTGCCGCGGCTCTTGAAGCCGGACTCCGTGTCCCGCAGGCGCTCGGAGTCGAGGTTGTAATTATTGACGAGGGTGCCGGCGTACGTCGCGGCATCGCTGTAATAGGCGGTGCTGGGCACGAAGGTGTCCAGGCAGCTCGGGCCTGCCGCGTGGCAGAAGAAGCTGGAGGAGACGTTGCCGACGTAGGAATTCTTGAACTGGTACCAGCGCGTGCCGGCGGTGAAGGTCAGGACCTTCGGGATGAGATCGAAGTCGAACGATGCGAACACCGCCGCCTGCTTCGTGTCGCGCAGAGTGTCCTGGTAGAACGATGTGGACGGCACTATGAGGCTGGTGCTCTGCACGGTGGTGCCGGGCGCGATGCCGAGGGGCGTGAAACAGTAGGCGGTGACGGTGTCGGAGCAGTTCTGCTCGGTCTTGTAGTTCCAGGCCGTCTGGTCGTACAGCTTGTTGTCTTCCCAGTACAACCCACCGATGGCGCGCAGCCGCCAGTCATCCGGAGTGCTGAGGCGAAACTCATTCTGCAGGTGGTGGTTCTCCTCCTTCGAGTGCCAGGTGGCGCTGGGGGAGGCGCAGGTGCCCTGCGCATTGGCTGCGTAGCACTGGTAGTAGTCGGCGTAGATCCCGCGGGCGTAATTGGTGTAGTCGCCGACCTGCTCGACATTGCGGATCAGATAGCCGCCGGTGTAGACCGCCTTGAGGGCGCCGAACTTGCCGTTGATGGTCCAGGCGGTGCTTTCGAATTTGTCATCGTCGTAGGAAGGATTGAACGTGGTGACCTGCAGCCGACCGAGCGGGGCGCCGTCCGAGGCGTTGGGCTGCTGGTAGAACACACCATCGGCGTCCATCTTCTGGAAGGACTGGCTGATGAGCAGATCCCAGTCGTCGTTGAACTTGTAGAGCGCCTCGGCGCGGACGCCCTCGTAGGTGACGGGGTTGATGTCCTTGCCGGTGGTGGCGGGCAGCGGGCAGCCGCTGGGACCGCCGTAGTTGTTGATCGAACAGCTGCCCGGCGGCACGCCGCCAGTGGCGTAGTAGGCGTAGTGGATGCCGAAGTCGGTGTCCTTGCGGGTGAATGTGGCCGGCACGTTGTCGATGTAGCCGCCGCGCCGATCGTAGTAGCCCACCGCGCGTACGGCGAACTCGTCGGCCAGCAGCGGGATGTTGATCACGCCCGTCACCTTGCCGTTGATCCCGCCATGGGCGGTGCTGCCGGTGCCGCCGGTGACCTCGGCCTCCGTGGTGTCGAGCTTGGGCTGGTTAGTGATGTAGCGGACCGCGCCGGCCTCGGCGCCGGAACCGAACAGCGTGCCCTGCGGACCCTCCAGCACCTCGATGCGATCGAGGTCGACGGCGTAGACATCGAGGTTGCGGTTGGGCAGTTGGCCGGACTGGTTGTCGAGGTACAGCGCCACGTTGGGCCACAGGCCGGTGGAACCGCTGCCCTGGCTCGGCTGGGTGCCGGCGGACAGGCCGCGCATGTAGATCTCGCTCTGTCCCGGGCCGTTGCTTGCCGTGGTGACGTTGGGCAGGTACTTGATGTAGTCATCAAGAGTGGAAATGTTGAGCTGCCGCAGCCCTTCAGCCGTCAGCGCCTGCATTGAGATCGGCACGTCCTGCATGTTCTCGGAACGGCGCTGCGCCGTGACGGTGACCTCCTGCAGGGTGTCGCCGGTATCGACGCTGGTGTTGGCACTGACACTGGCGGTGGCTGGGGGCCCCTGCTCATCAGCGTGGGCCGCCAGGGCTGCGCCCGCCAGGATCGCGGCAACGGCGTAAGGGATCTTCGGATTCTTCATTGTTGGTAATCCTTTATTCCGCAATCGGCAGGCTGACCGAGAATATCGGCGCACCCGTCGGTGTGATTGAATGGATCCGTCATGCGGCTGTGACCGTTGCGCCCGCGCCGAACACGCGGGCGCGCGCCGCATCCTCAGCCGCGCGCACAGGCTGCAACCGCCGCGAGGAGGGCGGCGATCCGTATGCGTCCTTGAACTGGCGGGAGAAGTGCGCGCAGTCAGCAAAACCTGTCTCGAGCGCAATTTCCGTGACCGAACGGTCCGTGTTCTGGATCAGCCAGTGCGCGTAGTGCATGCGTAGCTGACGGTACTGAGAGCCCGGGGTCATGCCCAACTGCTCGCGACACAGCCGCTCGAACTGGCGCACCGACATTCCCAGCTGTGCGGCGATCGTAGTCACCGGGATCGGGTGGCTCAAATTCTGTTCCATCAGTAGGAGCGCGCGGCGCAGGCGCGGGTCCGCGGCGGTGGCAGCCAGCGGCGGGTGGGGCTGCGCTTCGCTGCCCAAGCGCTGGCGGTCGAACAACAGCACCTGGCTGGCCTTCTGCGCCACCGCACTCCCCAGGTGTCGCTCGATGAGATGGGTGGCCAGCGCGCCGGCACCCGCGCCGCCGGCGCAGGTGATCCGCGGGCCGTCCGTGTCGAACAGGCGATCCGCCACCACGTCGTGGTCGGGAAAGGTGTCGCGGAAATCCTGGTAGTGGTACCAGCTGACGCAGGAGCGACGCGCCTGCATCAGTCCCGCGCGGGCCAGTATGAAACTGCCAGTGCAGATGCCGATAAGGGTAGTGCCGGCAGCAGCGGTGTTGCGCAGGTAGCGCAGCACCGTGTCATTGATCTGCGGGCCGGCGTGCAGCAGGCCGCCGACCACGACGAGGTAGTCGAGTTCTTCGGCCGGCAGCAGTCCGTCCGTGGGCCCCACCAGCACGCCGCAACTGGAGCGGATCGGATCACTGCGGTGGGACATGATCGACCAGCGGATATGCAGCGGCCGGCTGCGGTCGCCCTCGTCGGCGGCCAGCCGCAGGTGGTCGATGAAGACGGCAAACGCGGACAAAGTGAAATGCTCGGCCAATAGAATGCCGATCCGCAGGACCGGGCGCACCGGCCGCTGCAGCCGCGGTTCGCCCGAATGGGGTGTTGAATGACCAGTCAACGATCGCTCCCCTGCCGGGTCTATGCCCTTTCGAAATGCTGTGCACGTGCCGTGCCGACCAGCGTTTTCGGATTTGCTTAACTATCTCAATAACTTATTATTTGATCGACGTCCAGCCTTGTGCACTCAATAGGTGCGACCGATTGAACGGCTGTTCAATGGCGGTGCCAGGCTCAAGAGATGCGGCGTAGATTCCCTGACGCCTTCGTCGTGAGTGTTGCCCCTTCCTTGTTCGCTACGTGAGGTGTAGCTACAATTGGGACTACAACGAGGGGAGAGAGCATGACCAGTGCCGCCAAGATCGCCGTTGTACGCGCCAGAATTGACCCCGCACTGAAGGAGAAGGCTGCACGGGTGCTGGAGGCAATGGGCATCACGGTCTCCGATGTACTGCGTGAGGTCATGGTCCGGGTAGCCAACGACAAGGCACTGCCGTTTCAGGTCCGAAATTCCCTGGGTGGGATGCGTGAGGTGGGGATCGGGACGATCACCGAGGAACAGCTCTGGGCACGCAAGCACGTCCTGCAGCACACCGACCAGGCAAAAGAAGCAAGCGGGAGCCTTCAACCCGAGGAAACGTCAACGTCGGACTGAGCAGCAAGGATTGGATTCGAGCAGATTACGCCAGGCGCGGTGGGCCCCGGCACAGTGCAACTCACTCTCCGGACCGAGAATGGTCTAAGCGGCCGCCCGCGGCGCCCGCGAGAACTTTTCTACCTTGCTCGCGAGCTTCTGGCCGACACGAGCCCGAAAAAGGTGCCAAGAAACGTAAGGTTTAGTGGAGCACCCTTTGGTATGCACTCGAAAAGTAAGCGCGAGACCGGAACACAATCCTCTCGTCGGACATTTCATCGCCGTCGGATCGGCTTTTGGCGCAATGGCGCTGCTAGGCGCGAATGCTCAATTTCTGGCAGCTTCTGCGGAGTCAAAGGAGGAGCACGGCATGGTGAGTTCTATTTTAACCGCGCGTATCGTGCGCACCCGGCGCCACACGACCCATTACTGGGAGAGCGGTCCCAGTAAGGGGCCGTTGATGATCTTTCTCCATGGCTGGCCTGGCATCGGGCTTATGTGGCGCGCTCAGATGGACGCCTTCGCCGCAGAGGGATGGCATTGCGTTGCACCCGATATGCGCGGCTATGGAGGTTCATCGGCGCCATCGGCCCCGGAGTCCTACGCCATAGAACAGATCATTGATGACATGGTGGAACTCCACGAGCATCTCGGCACAAGTCCGGCCGTTTGGGTTGGACATGACCTGGGAAGCCCGGTCGCAGGGGCGCTGGCCGCGCACCATCCGAAACGAGTTAGCGGCGTCGTTCTCTGCTCAGTGCCGTACTTTCCAGACGCCTTCGCATTCGCAAGCGTGCTGCCGCTCGTCGACCGTAGTCTTTATCCCGTGGAGAAGTATCCGGACGGGCAGTGGAGTTACTACCGGTTCTACCAAACTCACTTCAACCAGACGGTAGCGGACTTCGATGCCGATATTCCGGCATCCTTAGCGGCAATCTACCGCCAAGGAGACCCGGACTCCGTAGGCAAGGTCTACCGATCCGCCTTGGTCGCGCCACGTGGAGGCTGGTTCGGCACCGCCCATCGAGCGCCCTCGGTGACACCTGATACGGCGCTTTGGCCGACGGATGATTTTGCCGTTCTGGTTGACGCGTTTCGCCAAACGGGGTTTCGCCCGGCCAACGCCTGGTACCTAAACGATCCTGCCAACATCGCACACGCGCACGCAGCGCCCGATGGTGGCCGCTTGCGTCAGCCGGTGCTGTTCATCAATGGCGACCTCGACGGCCTTTGCGACATCACCCGCAGCCGCCTAGGCGACCCCATGAAATCCGCCTGCTCAAACCTCGACCTTACCGGCCTGAAAACTGGGCACTGGTTGCCGCTGGAGCGAAAGAGTGAGCTCGTCCAATCCATCAAATCGTGGATTTCCACCAAACGGGTGTAGTCGCGGAACCTTCGTAGCGCTCACTCTCTAAGGATACTGAAATGACCTCTACCACAACGAGACCCAAGACGAAGGACAGTCCGTTCACCGCCTGGAGGGTCGATCACTCGGCGATCCGAGTGCCGGATTTTGAGGCGGCAATTGCCTGGTACACCAATAAGCTTGATTTTCGTCTGCTCAAGCACCTGACCTTCGCAGGTCTTACGTTCGCCTTTCTCGAGCCTGCCGGGGGCGGCTTCGTCTTCGAGCTCCTTGCAGGTCCCGGGGCAGAAGCCCGGCCCAAATACGAGGACCTCCACGATAGCTATCGGCTCGCAGGATGGCATCACGTGTGCTTCAGGGTCAGCAATGTTGATGAAGCCATTGAGCAGTTAAGGAAGCGTTCGGTCAAGATCGTATCCGAGCCCCATGACGTGGCGCCGATGGGACTTCGCGTCGCCTTCTTCAGCGATCCCTGGGGCAATCTCTTTGAGTTTACCCAGCTTCTAAGCGGTACGACGGAGAGCGCGTCGTGAAAGACGATACACTCAGATCGAACTTAGACAATGGTTGGACAGGGAATGATGAGCTGACGATAGCCGCCCACGCCTACTCGCGGCGCGCCGCGCTTGCCGCCGCAACAGCCTTCAGCGCAAGTTTATTGCTTGGTCGATTGGCGAAAGCCGCAGGCCCAGAGAAGCCAACGTGAATGCACCTTTGAAAGAATATGACGTCGCGACAAATGGGATCTCCCTACACGTCACTGAGCAAGGCGAGGGGCCCGCTGTCCTGTTTGTCCACGGGTTTCCCGACACGTCTTATACATGGCGCCGACAGATGAGAGCGGTCGCGGCAGCAGGCTTCAGAGCCATGGCGCCGGATATGCGGGGCTATGGAAAAAGCTCGGCGCCTGCCGATGCAGGCGTGTATACGCCGCTGCACACAGCTGGAGACCTGGTGGGTTTGCTCGACAGCCTCAAAGTCTCAAGCGCCGTCCTTGTGGGTCACGATTGGGGCGCCACGCACGCCTGGAACGCAGCCCTCATGCGACCGGATCGGTTTACCGCGGTGTTCTGTCTGAGCGTGCCCTATGTTCCACGTGGAGACGTGAGCGTCTTCGACCGGATGCGGAAGGCGGGAAATCAGGAAAAGTTCTATATGTTCGAACAGATCGCGCCGAGTGCCGATCAGATCTGGGCGAATGCAGAAGTGACGATACCGGGGATCCTCTATTGGGCCTCAGGATCCGCGCCCGCCGAGACGCGCTGGAGCCCAATGGATCCCAATCGCAGCCTGCATCGGCCCGCGCCGAGAGGCCTACCTGAATGGGCTGAACCGGATTACGTCACCTACAACATTGCCGAGTTCCAACGCACCGGATTTCACGGCGGGCTCAACTACTACCGCGCTGCCGAACCGTACTTCGTTCTTTCCGCACCTTGGAAGGGTGCAAAGCTGACTCAGCCTGCCTTTTTTATGACGGGCAAGGTTGATGGACTCAAGGAACTCTATCCCTTGACCATAGACCAGATGCGCGCAGGCATTCCCGGCCTTGTGGGCGGGGAGGAATTGGACAACGTAGGCCACTGGATCCAGCACGAGGCCGCAAGCCATGTGAGTGACCAGTTGGTTAAGTTTCTCCGCGGTTTAAAACCAGTCTGAGAAGGGGCAGCGCGGCCGGTCGTCATCCAGGTCGTACGCGTGTAGGCGAATGATGCGACCACGCTCTAACAACTACCTCGTTCGACTACGATCATACCGTGAGCCTTCTTCGATCAGATGGCCTGCCTCGACTAGGTCGTATATTTGATGTTCCGAAGGCTCGATGTGCGCATGCTTGCCGCCTTCGATAACGAAGACGTTGATGCCGTCGCCTTCTTTCATCACGTAGAGACCGTGGTGATTCTCGATAGATCGGCCGGTTCTTGAGCGAAACAGGTCAAGAACGCCGGTCGTGTGAAGGTGCGTTGGTCAAGTCTCCTAGTTGCGCGCCGCCGCTCATGACGCACAGGACCACAACCTGAGCTGCACACACGCCAGCTGCATCTCTGCCGAGTCGATTCCTCTCAGTTGGGGCCGATCAGTGGCCATCAATTAGAGGGGTTCCTGGATGCTGCGGCTAAGAGCTGCATGCCTATTTCATCCGCATTTCTTGGAGCGCAAAAGTGGAACCAATTCTGCAACCCATTGCAGCAAAAAAGTGGAACCCAAGAGGCTCAGCAGGGAGAAAACTTCAATGAAATCATTGGTCGGGATGACAGGATTTTGAACCTGCGACACCTACGTCCCGAATACCTCCAAAGCCGGCACGAGGCTTGTTGATCGAAGTCCACTGACAGTACCAATCGCGTGATGGCCTGATTCTTTCTAGTTAGACCGAATTGATAAATTATAGCCAATATGGCAAAATTCGCCTTATCTAGACCAATTTGAGGGTGCGATGCTGACGAACTTGCGCAGTCTTGAAGAATTGCCCCAGCAGAACGCCTCCCAAGTGAAGAACAAGTGGGGGGAGGTCGTACGTCAGGTGCATCAGTCTGGCAGTGTGGCCATCACCAATCATTCGACGGTGGAGATGGTGTTGCTGAACGCCGCGACCTATCGACAACTCGTCGCAGAGATCTCCGCGCTCAATGCACGGGAGCAAACCGTGCTGGATGAGCTGGCGGGCCGCTTTAATGCTCGCTTGGCCGTTCTTCAGCAGCCGGAAGTGGGCAGGAGGATAGAAGCCGTGTTTGCAGCGCGGGGCAAGCTTGCGCGGCGACCCAAGGCGGGCACGTCGTTCTGATGCTGCCGTCGGCGAATGAAACACAGCCCTTCATTTTCGTGCTGGCTGGCGTCAACGGCGCGGGCAAGAGTTCGGTGGGCGGAGCGCTCCTGGAACAGCACGGCCTGACCTGGTTCAACCCTGATTCCTATGCGCGCGAGCTGACCGCCCAACTGGGCGTAAGCCTCGAGGACGCCAACGCATTGGCTTGGCAACACGGTCGCCTTCAGCTCGAGGCAGCCCTGAAGCAGGGCACAAATTACGCCTTCGAAACGACTTTGGGTGCCAAGACCATTCCCGACCTGCTGGCAAGAGCCGTCGAAACGCACAAGGTATTCATGATCTTTTGTGGCCTGTCCTCTGCGGGACAGCACATCGAACGAGTGCGACTCCGTGTCGCCAACGGTGGCCATGATATTCCGGAGAGCAAGATCCGTGAGCGCTGGGTTGGATCTCGCGCAAATCTAATCAGGCTGATGCCACGTCTGGCGCACCTGCAGGTATTCGACAACAGCGCACAGGCCGCGCCGGGGGAACCGATCCCGGATCTAGTGCTCGTGCTAGAAACGATTGAGGGCAGCATGGTGTTCCCCGATCCGAGGGATGCCCACGCTTTGGCTGGGACGCCCGAATGGGCGCGGCCGATATTGCAGGCAGCGATTGAATCTGAATCCGAGAAGTAGACTGAGAGGTTGCGGGCCTTTCGGTGGCACGACGGCATCAATTGCCGGTCCTCGATTCGACAGGTCGTTAGGGGTTGTCTTCGAGAATCATGTCGGCACCCTTCTCGGCGATCATCGCCGTGGGGGTGTTTGTGTTGCCGGAAGTAATCCTCGGCATGATGGAGGCATCAACTACCCGCAACCGATCAATTCCGTGCACACGCAGACGCGCATCGACGACCGCGTCGATGTCCGTCTCAAGCCCCATCTTCGCCGTCCCCACAGGGTGGAAGATGGTCGTTCCGATTTCGCCCGCTGCCTTGATGAGGGACAGCATGTCGTCTCCAAACTTGGGTCCTGGCACATACTCAACCGGCGCATACCTTTTGAGCGCGGGCTGCGCCATCAGACGCCGGGTGGCGCAAATCGCATCAGCCGCCACCGTGCGATCCTGCAGCGATTGCAGATAGTTCGGAGCGATCCGAGGCGGTGATTGCGGATCAGGGGAGCGCGGCTGCACCGTCCCGCGCGAAGTGGGCTGCAGATTGCATCCGCTCACCGTAATTGCCGGAAAGCGGTGCAGTGGGTCGCCAAACTTGTCCAAGGACAGCGGCTGCACGTGAAACTGCAGATTCGCCCGGACCTGTGTGGGGTCTGAGCGCATGAAAATGCCAAGTTGTGACGGTGCCATAGTCATTGGGCCGCGTCGCCGCAAGGCGTAGTGAGCTCCGATCCATGCCCGACCCAGCGGGGAATGGTAGGTCTCGTTGAGCGTCTTGACGTGATGCAGCTTATATATGGCACGCTGCTGCAGATGGTCCTGCAAATTCGATCCCACCCCGGTGCGGTTGAGTACGGTTGGGATGCCCAGCGGAGCGAGCCATTCGTGTCGGCCAATCCCGGACAGACTCAGGATTTGTGGGGAGCCGATAGCCCCGGCGGAAAGGATGAGCTCGCCTTTCGTACGCGCTTCAATCAATTGTCCGTCGCGCCGGAAAACTACCCCGCATGCACGGCCCGCTTCGAGTATAAGGCGCTCGACATGGCCATAAAGCTCAAGCCGCAGATTACTGCGGGCGAGAGCAGGCTTCAGAAATCCGCGCGCCGCGGACCAACGCCGCCCGCGCTTCTGATTCACGTGGAAATAGGAAACGCCCTCATTGTCGCCGCAATTGAAATCGTCAATGGCAGGGACGCCGAGTTGGATCGCAGCGTCGCGCACGGAGTCGAGGACTTGCCACGAGACGCGCGGGGCTTCGACCCGCCAACCGCCTCCCGTGCCGTGGTGCTGACTATCACCTAGGAAGTGGTCTTCAAGACGCCGGAACACAGGAAGAACGTCGTCCCAGCCCCATCCTTCGAGACCAAGCGCACGCCAACCGTCATAGTCGGCCGCCTGACCACGCATGCAGATCATCGCGTTGATCGCCGATGAGCCCCCGATCACCTTGCCGCGTGGGTAGGCGAGTGAGCGTCCATGGAGGCCGGACTCACTCTCTGTTCGGAACATCCAGTCTGCGCGCGGATTGCCTATGGCATACAGGTAGCCGACCGGCACGTGCAACCACATCCAATTATCGCGCCCGCCTGCTTCCAGAAGAAGCACGCGGCAGTGGGGGTTGCACGACAGCCGGTTAGCAAGAACGCAACCCGCCGTGCCGGCTCCGACGATGATGTAGTCGTATTCTCCGTCCAGTCGCGTCATGGTGCCCAAAAAGTGGAACCAATTCTGGAACCCATTGATCCCAAAGATAGTGGAACGCAATAGGACCTGGAGAATAGCTTCACATAGTGCAGGTCCGGCTGAAAGGGCCTGAAACGAGTTGAGAGAGGCACCCTCATTCGGCTATTACTGGCTGCTTCAGGACGCCAAGGCCCGCTTCAGCGAACTAATCCGCAAAAGTGCGCAGCGAAGGACCGCAGCACGTTACGGTGCATGGGCGCGAGGTCGTCGTCATCGAGTCACTGAACCTGATCCGATGCTTCATTTGGCAGTCGCTGCGACGAAATTCTCGATGAAGCGATGAGCGTCGATCACCTGGATGATATGGACGTGCTGTTCGCCCGCATGCGGAGCGTATCCGTCGTTCCAGATCCGCGCCCGCCCGTAATGCAGGCCTGGCAACGTATCGACGTCCATCAACGCAACGAGGTCCTTCGTGACCAAGCTTCGATCAACTGCGACCGAAGCGGTTATCTCATCCCAGAACGGCATGTCAAGTCGAGCATACTTGCTGAAGTATTTCGCCACTGGTGTCCCGGAGGCACCGATTCGGTCCCTCAGTTGCGACGTGAGCCTGATGTTTGTTGTGACATCCCCGACGATCGTGATCCGGCGCCACGGCGAGGTCAGAACTATATGGGCGGCTTCGGGATCGAATAGGAAATTGAAGTCGGTCGAGTAGTCCGTATTGTCGGTCACCTGCGAAAGTTCATCATCGAACTTGCCACCCTCGCAAACAATTTCCTTGGCCAGGACCGGTAAATCGGGCGCGATCCGGATGGCCAGCGCGATATTGGTTAAGGGACCGGCCGTGACGATTGTTACCTTCCCTGGGTTTGCCCGCACCGTTCGAATCAAAAAGGAGACGGCATCCTCGCCAGAGGCCTTAATTGAAGGCTCTCCCTCCGGCATCGGCGGGATGAGCCCCGGCTGGTCCGGGTGATAGGTTCGACCTTCCTTCGGATCATTCCAGGCGCCTTTCCAGGGCAGCTTTCCGTAGAGACCTTCCCAGCTGCGCATCTCCGTGCGTGTGCGCAGGAGCGGCATCTCGGCGCCAAGGAAGACGGGTATTTCGGGGTGTTTGGCAATTTCGAGGAAGCGCAGGAGGTGGGCTGCCTCTTCCTTTAGCCAGCCATCGCCCGTGACCACGCCGATGCCGACAATCTGTATGTCTTCGTGCGTGACCAGCGGGATGAGTGCCTGGATGTTGGTCTCGCCGGGACCGGAAAAATCGTTGTCAAAATAAACGAGGCTCTTCTCAGAGACGGGGCTAGCACTCGCAAGAGCGCTGAGGAAGACGGGAAGGAGCGCGCCGAGCACCTTGCAGACATTCATTTTCGTGGTTTCACTTCGTTAAGGAGTTCGTCTCACACGGGGACGGGGTTCGAACGGTACGTACCCATATTAGCAGCCCGCCGCAACTCACGAGTGGCAACTGGACTGCAATCCCGTACGCTTTTCCCTGTTCCGTTGCCACGATGCGAGCCCTCCTCGTGGTGGCGGTCAATTCTCCAAAGATTGGGTGGCGTCGACCAGCAGCCACAGCGCTGCGGCGATGCCGAGCATCGCCACCATGGACCAGAGCGCAGCGTCGTAGCCATGGTGCTCGATTAGGTATCCGTACAGCAGCGAGGAGGCGAGGCCACCCAAGCCTGCCGCCATGTTGATGCAACCGGCCACGGCACCTGCGCTGCGTTTGCCGATGTCGGTGCAGGTCGCGAAGACGGTGGGTTGTTGAAACGTGATGCCGCCATAGCAGAGCGCAAGCAAAGCAACGGATGCGTATCGGCTGGAGCTCAACACTGCCGCGGCCCCGGATGCCGCGGCAGTGAGCAGTCCCGCAATGCTAATGGCTCTCGAGCCTAACTTGGTACCGAAGCGCCGCATGGCGCTGTCGCGTGCGGTGCCGCCAATGAGATTCGCGAGTGCCCCCAGAATGAAGGGCAGTGCCGAAAGCTCGCTCTGGCTTTCCGTAAAGCCGCGTGCGCGCACGAGGTAGGTGGGAAGCCAGAACAAAAAGAAATAATATGCATAGAGATAGGCGAAAGCTGACCCCATCAGAGCCCAGATACTCCGATTGGCGGCGATGGCGCGCCAGGGAATGCCGCGACAGGTTGCATCTTCAGCCTGCGGCGGCCCTAGCTCCGTGAGCTCCTGGGCGCTGACGCCGGAGGCTTCCTCGGGATGATTGCGATGGGAACGCCACCAGGCGACGGCCCAAACAACACCGAAGACGCCGAAGACGAAGAAGGAGCTGCGCCAGCCGAAATGCGCTTGCAGGGGAACGACAAGCAGCGGCGCGAGCACGCCGCCAAGTTGGCCGGACAGCAGCACGACGGCCCACGCGCGGCCCCGCTCCACGGCGGGAAACCAACGAAAGACGATGCTGGAGGCGCTGGGATAGGCGGCAGCTTCTCCAATGCCGAATAAAAATCGAACCACAACCAGTGCGCCAAGCGAGGTAACGACACCGGTCAGCGTCGTAAATGCCGACCACCAGAGCACCATCGCTGAGAGGACGGCGCGCGCTCCCCAGCGGTCGGCGAGGTCGCCACCCGGAATTTCGAACAGCGCGTAGGAGAGGGCAAAGGCACCAGTGACCCAGCCCCATTGTTGTGGCGAGAGGCCAAACTCGGTTTGGATGCGCGGCCCGGCGACCGAGATGCAGACTCGGTCGAGATAGGTGAGCACGGACAGTACCGCAAGAAACGAGAGCGCTCGATGCCGGTATTTCAATTTTGTATCAAGGTGGTATCAGGCACGCCCGCGGAAGAGCGCAGCAACGAACTCACTGCATCCGCGAATACCTGGCACCCCAACGTGATGTCCTCGTCGGAGGTGTTCTCGCGAAAGGAGTGACTGATGCCACCAATACTGGGGATGAACAGCATGCCGGTCGGCAGCCGGGAACTGAAGATCTGTGCGTCATGGCCCGCCCCGCTCGGCAGCGACATCCAGGTCGAGGGGGCGAGGCCTTGGGCGGACTTTCTCAAGGAAGCTTGCAAGGTCTCATCCATGCGGGCAGGTGCGGTGGGCGGTGAGCTTTCCGCGAGCTGCACCAGCACGGTGGCGGGATCGCTCCGGGCGGCAACGCATTGCACGAGCGCGTGCTGCATGCGTTGCAAGATACCGTCATCGACATCGCGGATTTGAAGCAGCAGCTCCGCGCGGCCGGGAATGATGGACTCGGCGCCGGGATGGAGCTGTATCTCACCGATGGTCCACACCGAGGCTTCGCCGGCGACGGACTTGAACAGGAGGTCAAGCTCGGCGGCGAATTGCACAAGCGCCTTGCCGGCATCGCGGCGCAGGTGCATAGGTGTCGTGCCTGCATGATTTTGCTCGCCAGTGAACGTCACACGAAAGGTACGAATCCCGACGATACCCGTGACGATACCGATGCGTTTCGCATGTGCTTCCAATACCGCGCCTTGTTCGATATGTGCCTCTAAATAGGCCCTATGCCGCTCAGGCTCGAGCGTGGCGAGCGGGCGCATTGCCAATCCTGCGTCGCGGCGAGCGTCGGACAATGACAGGCCCTCGCGATCATGCAGGACCGCCAGATCAGATTCGCGCAACTCGCCGCAAAACGCGCGGCTGCCCAGGAGGCGTGCGAAGCGCGCTTCCTCGTCAACCCAGGAGGCAACATCCAGCCCGATTTCGGTGAACAGGTGCGACTCCAGGCCGGCGCGCGCAATCTCAAGGCCGTATATGACACCCAGAGACCCATCCAACCAGCCTCCTTCGCGTTGGGTGTCCGTGTGCGAACCGACGAGCAATGCTTTCGACACGCCGGGGGTGCGGCCGATCACATTCCCGATTCCGTCGATGGAAGCGATGAGCCCAGCCTCGGTCATGCGTTGCGCGAGCCAATGACGGGAGAGGACATCGACGCTGGACAAAGCCGGCCGGACTACGCCGCTTCCGACGGCACCGAATTCTTGCAGGCGCCGTAGATCCATGAGGAGTCGAGCCGGATCGATCCGGAGTGCGGTGGCGGACATGCCGAGGACTGTACGAGGTGCGGAGGTCGCCCACCAACACATTGTAGGTAGGACTAGAGACCAAACCAGAAGGTGTGTTGCACTTGGTCTGGGAACAAAGCGGGCTTTCAATTTCCAGCGTTATCGGGTTCCAAATGGGCTAAGAAATTCGCAAGGTGGAGCCCAATTAGACCCCGGAGCCACCGCAGACCTGGACCCCAGAGTGCACGGAGAAAGAAAATATTGAGGAAAATCATTGGTCGGGATGACAGGATTTGAACCTGCGACACCTACGTCCCGAAAAGACCCGGCCGCTATTTTGTAAGTGCCGGCCGTACCTCGGAAATGGCGATAACTCATTGAAACAGCGCAAAAACTGACTAGGCTTGTTCGCGACTGACTACGACCGATTTCGCCCCACTTTGAGCTGTCTTGAGGCACTGGTGAGGCACCGGCTATATCAAGGCTGAGGCACCAGACAGGTGCCAGGAGTGAGGAGCGAATACAAAAAGTACCAAATAATTATAAATGGTGCTAATAATATCCAGCATGCCCCAAACCCGCGACCATCAATCCGTGCTCGAAACCTTCCGTCAGCATGGCGGTGTGCTCAGGACGGGTCAGGCGCTGATGCGGGGGATTCACCCCGCGGCGCTCTATGACCTCGTCGAGGCAGGTCAGCTAACCCGCCTCGCGCGGGGGCTTTACCGCCTCGCCGATGCCCAGGAATTCAGCAACCCGGATCTTGCGGTCGTTGCCACAAAGGCACCGGACGCGGTCGTTTGTCTGATCTCGGCGCTGTCGTTCCATGGAATCACGACGCAGGTGCCGCGAGCGGTCTACCTCGCTGTGCCTCGAGGACGATATGCCGGGCTGCGCCTGCGCACGCCGCCCGTGAAGATCTATCGCTTCGATGCGGCGAGCTTTGATGAGGGCATTGAAGCCCACCAGATCGATGGCATCACCGTTCGCATCTATAGTGTCGCCCGCACGCTCGTTGACTGCTTCAAGTATCGGAACAAGCTCGGGCTGGATATCGCCATCGAGGCGCTGCGTTTCGCACGGGCGCGAAAGCGAATCAGCAACCGCGAAATCCTCCATTTCGCGCGCCTGCTGCGCCAAGTCCGGGTCATCGGTCCATACCTCGAGAGTGTCACATGACGGCATCCCGAAATGTGGTGGCTTCGGTGCTCGCGCGACTACGCAACGTGGCTGCAGATTCAGAGCTGAGCTTCAACGATATTCTGCAGGCGTATGTGATCGAGCGATTTCTGGCCCGACTTGCGCGATCGCAGCAGGCAGACACGGTCTTGCTCAAGGGTGCGCTCATGCTTCGGGTATGGGGCGTGCCACATGCAAGACCCACTATGGATATCGACCTGTTGCGCCTCGGTATCTCTGATCAGGCGGTCCTCGTGCGATTCGTGGAGCAATGCGCTGCGATTGAGGACCCCTCTGATGGCGTGATCTTTGAGCCATCGACAATTTCCGTCGAATCGATTCGCGATGCGACGGATTACGTTGGGACTCGTATTCGGCTGCAAGCGCGGCTCGCCAATGTTCGACAGACCGTGCAGATCGACTTTGGCGTCGGCGACGCGGTACATCCTCAACCCCAGGTGATCGAGTATCCGGTGCTGTTGCCGAATTCGCCCATCAGACTCCACGCTTACCCCGTGGAAGCTGCGATCGCGGAAAAGTTTCATGCCATGGTGGATCTCGATCTGCAGAACAGCCGGATGAAGGACTTCTACGACATCTGGATCCTGTCACGGACCCTGGCTTTTTCTGGTCATGGCTTGAGTCAGGCAATCCGCGACACATTCCAGCGTCGTCAGACCAGTGTACCGACCGTACCGCCGGCCGCGTTGACGGCGGCGTTCTACGGCGACCCTATTCACATGCGTCAATGGGGTGCGTTTGTCCGGCGTATCGGGGAATCGGCTCTGGCAGATGAGTTCAAGCCCGTGGCAGCCGATCTGGTTCAGTTTCTGATGCCGGTTGCCGCGGCGGCGGCGGGGACCTCGGTCGAACCTCCAGTGCGCTGGGAGCCTCCAGGCCCGTGGCAGTAGCGATGCCAAGATGACCCCCGTTGGCAGTCCGGTGCTCACGCCACAGGGCCACCTGATTCTCGCGCCTACGGCGGATGCGGCGACGTTGCCGCCCGATCGGTCGGGTCGGCTCGGGGATGCGTTTGCACGCGGGGCTGGACACGGGTTGCTCGAGCTTGGGCTTCGAGAAGTCGGCACAGCGCTACCTGCGGACTTCGCCTACTGGCGCGATTTCGCTGCCCGATACGTCACGGCCCTGTGCGCATCCGCGCACGGACTGCCTAAGAATTCTGCCACGGACTCGAGCGAGGTTCCGCCCCCGCCGGCAGACGCCCTGGCCGTGCTCGCGAACACCGCGCCGCCGATGCCGGGCGGCGAGTACCTGAATACCGAAGTTCTTGCCGGCCTGTGGTCACAGCTCGATGCGGCTTTCCGGACCGAGCGCGCGAAGTCGAAGACTACGCTGCAGGAATTTCTGCGGGCGGGCAATCCCGCCTGGCACCTTGTTGGTCGCGTGCATTTCAATCTCGCTGAGAACCGGTCCGACGAAGAGGCGCCGTTCGCGTTCATCGCGACGTACACGACACAACTGTCGGCGCAGGGCCGCCCGCAGCACTTGGCGCTCGGTGAGGCGTTGCGCGAGTACGCGGGTACGCACCACAAGGCGCGGCTGCTCGCGCTGTTGAAGCCCGTGCAGGAAGGTGCGGCGCACTGTCCGTGGCTGCGCGCCATGGTCGAGGCCGGCGAGATCTATCACCCGCTGCGCTGGACTGCAGCTGAGGCATTTCAGTTCCTGACCGACACTCCGAAGCTCGTGGCGGCCGGGATCGTGGTGCGAACTCCGAGTGCGTGGAAGACGGGTCGGCCTGCGCGACCGAAGATCAGCGCGAGCGTCGGCGGTCGGGTGCCGTCGGGCCTCGGCAAGGATGCGTTGCTCGACTTTCAGGTTGAATTGACGCTCGGTGAGGAGCGACTCACGGCCGCCGAGATTCGCGCGCTACTGAAGGGGTCAGTTGGCTTGCAGTTCCTCCGCGGCCAATGGGTTGAAGTGGACGGGGCGAAGCTCTCGCAACTCCTCGAGCGATTCCGCGCCGTCGAGGCCGCTGCAGTGGCCGGAGGCCTGCCATTTTCCACCGCAATGCGGTTGGTGTCCGGTGTGTCGGTGGATGACGAGGAGTGGCTGGGCGCGGCGCCGGATCCCGACTGGTCGGAGATTGCGGCAGGTCCGTGGCTTGCGGAGACGCTGCGAGGCCTGCGAAGTCCGGCGGGCCTCGCCCGTGTCGATCCCGGATCGGCGCTCCGAGCGGCGTTGAGGCCCTACCAGCAGGCCGGCGTTCACTGGTTGTATCTCTTGCACCGCCTCGGGCTTGGAGCCTGTCTCGCTGATGACATGGGAATGGGCAAGACGATCCAAGTCCTGGCGCTGCTCCTGGTTCTGAAGCAGGAATCCAGCCTCAACCGAACCGAATCAGGGAGCCCGGCGGGAAGCATTCTGGTCGCACCCGCATCGCTGCTCGCCAACTGGGCTTCGGAAGTCGAGCGTTTCGCGCCCACGCTCAAAGTGCTCATCGCCCATCCGTCCGCCCTCAGCGCAGCGGATCTCGAGGCGATTAGCGTGGGGGCTCTCGCGGACGCTGACCTCGTGATCACCAGTTACGGCGCGTTGCTGCGCTATGACTGGCTGACGGGTACGCGCTGGCAGGTCGCCGTGATCGACGAGGCCCAGGCGATCAAGAACCCGGGCGCCAAACAGACTCGTGCAGTCAAGAAACTCATTGCCCAGACCCGCGTAGCGCTCACCGGAACCCCGGTCGAGAACCGTCTCTCGGACCTGTGGTCGATCTTCGATTTCACTCACCCGGGACTGCTGGGTTCCGGCCACGCATTTGGCAAGTACGTGCGGCGACTCGCCGAGGCCAACAGCTACGGGCCGCTGCGGGAACTCGTCCGTCCGTACATCCTACGGCGTCTGAAAACCGATAAGTCCGTGATCGCCGATCTGCCCGACAAGACGGAGATGAAGGCGTTCTGCCATCTGAGCCCGAACCAGGCGGCCTTATACAGCCAGGCGGTCGAGGAACTTTCCGCGGCGCTCGACACCGCGGACGGTATAAAGCGTAAGGGAGTCGTACTGGCTTTTCTCATGCGCTTCAAGCAGATCTGTAACCACCCGTCCCAGTGGCTGGGCAACGGCACATGGACAGAAGCGGACAGTGGCAAGTTCGCGCGCTTACGGGAACTCGCCGAGGTCATCGCCGCGAAACAGGAAAAGGTGCTCGTGTTCACGCAGTTCCGCGAAGCGACGCAGCCGATTGCCGCTTTCCTGGGTAGCGTCTTCGGTCGCGAAGGGCTGGTCTTGCACGGGGGAACGCCGGTCGGGAAGCGCAAGGAACTGGTTCGCCGGTTTCAGGACGAAGAGCTGACGCCCTTCTTCGTGCTTTCGCTCAAGGCGGGGGGCGCCGGGCTCAATCTGACGGCTGCCTCGCATGTCATCCACTTTGATCGGTGGTGGAACCCGGCGGTGGAGAACCAGGCGACCGATCGGGCATTCCGGATTGGCCAATCACGCAACGTGCTGGTACATAAGTTCGTTTGTCGCGGCACCGTCGAAGACAAGATCGACCGCCTGATCGAGTCGAAGCAGATGCTCGTCAAAGACGTGCTCGAGGGTGGTGCGGAACTCGAATTGACGGAACTCGGGGACCAGGAGCTGTTGAAACTCGTCGCGCTCGACATTCATTCGGCTCAAGCGGAGACCTGATCGGTCTTAGAACAATGGGGAGACACTGATGTACTTTGGCTGGAAGCCGCATGTTCCGGTTGCTGCACGTCGTCAGAAAGCAGCGAACACGGCGGCGAAGCTCGCGAAGAAGGGGCAGGCGCTGTCCCCCGTGACCGCGAGCCGCGGTGCGATCGCGAAATCGTTCTGGGGCAAGTCCTGGTGCGAGAACCTCGAGCGCTATAGCGACTATGCCAATCGACTGCCGCGCGGCAGGACCTACCTGCGGAACGGCTCGGTGATCGATCTGAAGATCGGTGCCGGTGAAGCGACCGCTCAGATCATGGGCTCGAGTCTCTACCGGATCAAGGTCCAGATCTCGGCGGTGGCGGGCACTCATTGGCAGAGCATCGCCCGCGACTGCGCCCGATCCATCGACACGCTCGTGGAACTGCTGCAGGGGCAGTTGTCGGCGTCCGTGATGGAGCGCATCACGCGTCCGGGCACGGGGCTATTCCCTTCGCCGAAGGAGATCAGCTTCAGTTGCAGCTGCCCGGATTCAGCCGCCATGTGCAAGCACATCGCCGCGACTCTCTATGGCATCGGCGCTCGACTCGACGCGGAGCCGCAGCTCCTGTTCGGATTGCGCAAGGTGGACGCGAACGAACTCATCGCGCGGGCTGGAGAGAGCAATGCCCTGCCACAGAAAACCCCGCGGGCAGGACGCATATTGGATTCCTCGAAACTGGCCGACGTCTTCGGCATCGACCTGCCAGACGTTGATTTGACGGCTGCGGCAGGACCCGCTGCCAAAACGGCCAGCAAGCGCAAAATACCGTCGAGCCCCCGCAAGGGCAAATCGGTGACCGGTCGCCATGCACGGTTGGGGCGCAAGCAATCGGGCAAGGCTCGATGAAAGCTGACGAACGATTGGTTCAGCTTACCCAGCGCGAGGTCGAGTTATTGTTGCGCTACGCCTATCCCTTTGAGGCGGAGGCCGCAGAGCTACGCGCCTGCAAACCCCGGGAAGGGTTGGTATGAGGTTCGGATTGGGGTTTACTGGCTGTCTCACTGGACCGGCGATCTCAGTCATTCGCTCAGGAAGGTGCGTAGCGCCGCACTTCGGGATGAACTCGATGCCCTTTGTTGCGTCCTTGAGAATGCCGAGCGCGGCGGCGCGGGCAATCGCCGCGTGGAGTGGGAGTGATGATCGGGTTTCGCGCTGCGACGAAGAGCGGGTGATGAGGCACCGAAGGAAGGAATTGAACCTTCAAACGGCGCGTATCTCGCTGATTTTCTTGGTCGGGATGACAGGATTTGAACCTGCGACACCTACGTCCCGAAAAGACTCAGCCGATATTTTGCAAGTCCCCGCCGTGCCTCAAAATTGCCGATAAGTCGTTGAAACGCCAGAAAAAGTGATTACGCTGGTTCGCGACTGACTACGCCCGGATTTGCCCCACTTGGAGGTGTCTTGAGGCACTGGTGAGGCACCGGCAGTATCCGAGGCTGAGGCACCGGCGAGGCACCAGGGAAATCGTGAAGACAAAAATCACCCAAAGCATCGTAGCGAATATGCAGGCCGCGGCCCAGGACATTGTCGTCGTCGACGATAGCCTACCGGGGTTCGTCCTGAGAATCCGGCCGACCGGCACCAAGATCTGGTACTTCCGCTACCGGACTGCCGGCGGGCCTCAGCGCAGGCTGGTGCTGGGGCGATATCCGGGTGTTGGCGCCGCCGCGGCGCGCCAGTTGGCTCTCCAGGCGGCCGGTGATGTGGCTCGGGGCGTCGACGTTCTGGTCCGCAAGCGCGAGGTGCGCGCCGAGGGCGAGCGGGCTCGCCACAGCACGCTCAGAACGTTCGTCGCGCAACGCTATGAGCCGTGGGCGCTGACGTACCTGAAATCCGGGGAGTTCCAAGTAGCGCATCCAGGCAGATTTCGCCGACTGGATGGCCAAACCACTCGTGGACATCAATTCCTGGCTCATCGAGGGCTGGCGCAAGCGCCAGCTCGCCGCTGGATTGGCACCCACAACCATTAATCGGAACCTGCAGCGACTGCGAGGCCTGTTGTCGAAGGCAGTGCAATGGAAAGTCATCGACCAGCACCCCTTCGCCGACATCAAACCTTTGAA
>Ga0302311_10002294_pt1 | contig 21824 bp, 22 predicted proteins | sample III_Palsa_N1_3_FD_200449 | JGI IMG/M metagenome (GOLD analysis project Ga0302311, IMG submission 200449) | Peat permafrost microbial communities from Stordalen Mire near Abisko, Sweden - III_Palsa_N1_3 | ecosystem: Environmental > Terrestrial > Soil > Palsa > Peat permafrost | place: Sweden... | reverse complement strand
CCCGACGATCAGCCTGGTGATCAGCGCGGTGATCGTCTGGGGCACCTGGTCGCTGCTCCGCGAGGCCCTGGCCCTGGCGCTGGCCGGCGTGCCGCCCGGCGTGGACCAGGGCGGCGTCGCCGACTACCTCGCCGGCCTGCCCGGCGTCACCGACGTCCACGACCTGCACATCTGGGGCATGAGCACCACCGAGACGGCGCTCACCGTCCACCTGGTCCGCCCCGGCGCCGCGCTCGACGACGGCCTGCTGACCGAGGTCTGCGCCGAGCTGCGCCGCCGCTTCGCCATCCACCACGCGACCTTGCAGGTGGAATGCGGCGAGGCGCCGTGCGAGCTCGCCGACCACGCCGCCGCGTGAGCGATCCTCCCGCCGAGGTCGTCCCGCTGCGCAGCCGCAAGCCGCGCGGCCAGGGCCACGAGCGCCGCCCGGAGATCCTGGCCGCGGCCAAGGCGCTGTTCCTCGCCGACGGCTATGAGGCCTTCACCACCTGCAAGCTGGCCGCCCGCGTCGGCCTCTCGCAAACCGGCCTCTACGTCTATTTCAAGAGCAAGGAAGAACTGTTCGACGCCCTTTGCCGGCAGAGCTTCGTGGCGCTGGGCGACGACTTCCGCCGCGCGGTCGCCGGCGCTGGCGAGGGGATGTCGCGACTGCGGGCGCTGGGCCTGGCCTACATCAAGTTCGGCCTCGCCCACCCGGACGAATACCGCCTGACCTTCCTGGAGGGGCCGGGGTTGAACAAGATGCAGAACCATGACCTGGACGACCCGTCCGCGCAGCACGGCGCCGGCAGCAACGTATTCCTGATCATCCGCGCCGAACTGGCGCGCCTGGCCGAGGCTGGAGAGCTTCGCCCGGTCGACCTCACCATCGCCACCCACACGGTCTGGTTTGGCCTGCATGGCCTGGTCTCGATCTTCATCGCCCGCCCCGGCTACCTCAGAGCCGAGCGCGAAACGCTGATCGAAGATCTGCTCGACAGCCTCGAGAACGGCTTGCGCGTTCGGCCGATCTGACTTAACTGTTCGTCGAACACTAATCGCAGAACAGTTGGAGGCGCGCCGTGACTCTGAGCAATCAAATCCAGGCGGTGGTGGTCGATGACACGGGCCGGCTGACCCTCGCGCCCGTCGCGCCGCCGACACCCTCGGCGAGCGAGGCGCTGGTCAAGGTCGCGGCGATCTCGCTCAACCGCGGCGAGGTAAAGACGGCGATGACCGCCGCGCCCGGCTGGCGCCCCGGCTGGGATTTCGCCGGCACCGTCGTCGAGGCCGCCGCCAATGGCGAGGGACCGCGGGCGGGAACGCGGGTCGTCGGCACGGCGCCGGCAGGGGCCTGGGCCGAGTACGTCGCCTCCGCGCCGTTCATGATGGCCGCCCTGCCCGACGACGTCGCCTTCGAGGCCGCCGCGACCCTGCCCGTCGCCGGCGGCACCGCCTTGCACGCCCTGCGCCGCGGACCGAAGACGCCTGGCCGCCGCGTGCTGATCACCGGCGCCTCCGGCGGCGTCGGCGTCTATGCGATCCAGCTGGCCGCTGGCGCCGGAGACGAGGTGACCGCGGCGATCCGCTCGCCGGCAAACGAGGCGCTGGTCCGCGGCCTGGGCGCCCAGCACGCCACGATCGGCGAGACGCTGGCCGGCGACATCGGCCCGTTCGACCTGATCCTGGAATCGGTCGGCGGCCGCACGCTCGGCGCCGCGCTCAGCCTGATCGCGCCGGGCGGCGCCTGCGTCGTGTTCGGCGGCTCGGAAGGCGCGATGAGCGAGTTCGATGGCGGCAAGTTCCGTGCCGGCGGGACCACCCTCTACGGCCTGGCCATGTTCTGGGAGCTGCAGCACGAGCCGCCCTGCGTCGCCCTGACCGAACTCGCTGCGCTGATGGCCGCCGGCAAACTGAAGCCGGTGATCGAACGCCGCGCCCCGGTCAGCGACATCGCCGAAGTGGCCCAGGCGCTGATGGCCCGCAAGTTCGTCGGCAAGGCGGTGCTGAGCTTCTAACGCGGATTCCAGAGAGCTCGGCACCGCCTCCCCTCCGCCTCGCGGACGCGGCCCTTGCAGGTCTCCTGCGCCGCGCCGATGCAGAGGTCGCCGACGAGTCGCTGTCAAGAAGCGTCGCGCCGAACCGCGAGAGGGCGAGGGTGAGGTGAAGGCTCCGACAGGTACGCGCCGGGGCCTTCATGCATTGTCAGGAGCCATCCAAACATTGCGCGAGGAGCATCAGGCCCAATTGGCTTCGGACTCGTTACAAAGCGGGCGATGGCGACAAGCGCCAATCGCCGCCTGATCCTGACCGCAGAGAACCGCCCTAATCGCCCCCAACCAAATCCCGTCGGTTCTTCTCCAATTCCTCAGCGTAGCGCCGCGTGGCGTAGGCCTCCGAGACCACGCCCAGCACCTGCTGTGCCTCGTCCAGCACCGCCAGTTCGTCGCTGCCGGTGCGGTCGAAGAGGCTCATGATCTGCTTGATGTTCATGTCCGGCGTCAGCCAGTCGGCGGTCAGGGTCGCCATCTCGCTGACCACCCCCTCCCCGTCCTCGTCGGCATAGACCGCGCTGGTGGGGACGATGCCGGCGTAGCGGCCGGCCTCGTCGAGCGCGACCACGCGGCGGGTCGAGCCCAGCGGGAAGCGGCGGCGGAACTCGGCCAGGTCGGCGGCGGCGGCGATGGTCGCGGTATCGGTGCGCATCATCCGCCCGGCGGTGAGGGTGCGCAGCCAGCCGACGTCGTGGGCGCTGCGGATGGTCTCGCCGCGCAGGTGCAGCCGCCAGGTCGAGAACGAATAACCGAAGGTCTCGCGCACGATCAGGCTGGCGATGATCGAGGCGGTCAGGGTGGCGGCGGTGAGGCCGAAGTCGCCGGTGGTCTCCAGCACCAGAAACGACATGGTGAACGGCCCGCCGACAATCGCCACCGCCAGCGCGCCCATGCCGACCAGCGAGGCCGCCAGCGGGTCGAGACTGGCGTTGGTGAACTGGTCCAGCAAGACCGCGTAGAGCCGGCCCAGCAGCGAGCCGAGGTAGAGCGAGGCGAAGAACAGCCCGCCGCGGAAGCCGAACCCGAGCGCGATCACCGAGGCCAGCGCCTTGGTCGAGATCAGGAACACCAGCGCCATGATCCCTAGATCGGCGGTGAGGTCGAGGTGCATGGCGCCGTGGCCGGCCGAGAGCGTCTGCGGGGCGATGAGCGCCAGGCCCGCCAGCAGCACGCCGCCGGCCAGCGGGCGCAGCGGCCGGATCCGCGCCAGCTTGCCGGTCAGTTCGTCGGTCAGACCGACCAGCCGCATCACCGCTATGCCGAAGAAGGCGCACACCAGCCCGAGGCCGGCAAACAGCAGGTAGTGCGACAGCTGCAGGTCCTGGCCTGCGTTGATGCGCACCACCATTGGCTCGAAGTGGGCCACCCGGGTCACCAGCGTCGCGGCCAGGGTGGCGGCGACCACCGGGGCGATGTTGGCGATGGTGTAGGAGCCGATGATGATCTCGAAGGCGTAGAAGGCCCCGGTCAGCGGCGCGCCGAACGCCGCGGCGATCGCCGCCCCGGCGCCGGCGCCGACGAAGGTGCGCAGGTCGCTGCGGCGCAGGTTGAACGCCCGCCCGGTCAACGAGGCCAGCGCGCCGCCCATCTGGGCGTAGGCCGCTTCCAGCCCGACCGAGGCGCCGAAACCGTTGGAGACGATGGTCTGGGCGGCGACGAACAGGCTGTCGCGCAGCGACATCTGGCCGCCGCGCAGGGCGTTGGCCTCGACCGGGTCGACCGGCGTGCCGCGCCGGCTGCGCCCCCACAGCCAGGACGCCGCCACCAGCACCGCGCCGCCGATCGGCAGGGCGATCAGCCGCCAGGGATCTATCCGGGTCAGGGCGCTGAGGCGCTCGTCGAAGTCGATGTTGTAGAACAGCTCCTGCAGGCCGTGGGCGGCCATGCCGATGGCGATGGTGGCGAGGCCCGCGGCCGCGCCAACGAAGGCCGCGATCAGCACCAGCCAAAGCTCGCTGGCGCGGATCTCGCCGCGCAGGAACACCAGCGCCTCGATCGCCAGCCGCGGCAGCCGCACCCGGCGACGGCGGCTCAGCCCCGCGGTCGTTGGCTCGTCGGCGGTGATCGCCTTCTCGTCGATCGGCTCGGCCCTCAGCGACTCCTGATCGGACCAGTCTAGATCAAGCCGCCGTGCGGCAAAGCGCGGCTATTTTAGCGGCGCCTCGCGGTCGATGAAGGCGCGGGTCTGGGCCAGCACCTCGTCCGACAGCGCCGGATCGTCGCTCATCCGCGCCAGGACGATGCCGCCGACCATCGCCGCCCAGCTGCCGATCGCCGCCTGTCGCCGCTCGGCCGCCGTCTCGCCCGGCGCGGTGCGGGCGAGGGTCTCGATCTGTCGCCGCAGCCCAGCCGTCATCTCCGCGCGGGCTTCGGCCGTTCCGCGCCCCACCTCGGCGCCCAGGGCGGCCACGCCACAGCCGCCGGCGCGGTTCTCGCGATGCTCCGGCGCCAGATAGGCGGTGGCGTAGGTCGCCAAGTCGCGGTCGCCCACCTGTCCGCGGTTCATCAGCACGGCCAGGCTCTGGGCGATCAGGTCGTCCTTGGACTTGAAGTAGCCATAGAAGCCGCCGTGGGTGAGGCCCGCGGCCTGCATCGCCTCGGCGACGGTCACGGCCTCGAACCCGCGCGCCCGGAACAGCCGACCCGCGGCCTCCAGGATCCGCGCCCGGTTCTCGGCCACCTGCTCGCGACTGACTTTCATTTCATGTCCTCTCTTGACGAGATATATGATGATCATCATGTTTGCGCAATCATGATGTTTGTCATGAATAGGAGCAAGCAGATGACCCTTCACCCCACCGTCCTCGTCACCGGCGCCTCCAGCGGCATCGGCGCGACCTACGCCGACCGCTTCGCCCACCGCGGCCACGACCTGGTGCTGGTCGCCCGCGACGCCGCCCGCCTTGCGGCTCTCGCCGAGCGGCTGCGGCGCGAGACCGGCGTCACCGTCGACGTGCTGCAGGCCGACCTCACCGACACCGCCGACATCGAGAAGGTCGAGGCGCGGCTGCGCGGTGACGAGAAGATCGGCGTACTGGTCAACAACGCCGGCGCGGCGCTGTTCGGCGGCTTCACCGACCAGACCCCGGACATGGTCGCCAAGCTGATCAGCCTCAACGTCACCGCCGTCACCCGCCTCGCGGCCGCCATCGCGCCGCGCCTGGCCAGTCAGGGCGAAGGCGCGATCATCAACATCGGCTCGGTGGTCGGCCTCGCGCCAGAGTACGGCTCGACCGTCTACGGCGCGACCAAAGCCTTCGTGCAGTTCCTCTCGCAGGGGCTCGATTTCGAGCTGCGGTCCAAGGGCGTCTACGTCCAGGCCGTGTTGCCGGCCGCCACCCGCACCGAGATCTGGCAGCGCTCCGGCCGCGACGTGAACGCGCTGGCCGCGGTGATGGACGTCGAGGAACTGGTCGACGCCGCTCTGGTCGGCTTCGACCGCCGCGAGCCGATCACCATCCCGCCCCTGCCCGACGCCGCCCTCTGGGACGCCTTCGACGCCGCCCGCAAAGCCCTCGCCCCCGGTTTCGGCCAGTCGCACGCCGCGGCGCGGTACCGGCAGGCGGAGCTGGTTTCCGCCTAAGCCCCTACCACCAATGTCATCCCGGAGAGCCGCACAGCGGACTCATCCGGGATCTGCTTGCCGCCCGCAGCGCAGAGTAGATCCCGGAGCTTCGCCGCTTCGCGGCTGCGTCCGGGATGACAAGGGTTGGGACGGACTTGGCGCCCCTAAAACACCACCACCGACCGGATGCTCTCGCCCGAGTGCATCAGGTCGAACGCCTCGTTGATCCGTTCCAGCGGCAGGGTGTGGGTGATCAGGGGGTCGATCTCGATCTTGCCCGACATGTACCAGTCGACGATGCGCGGCACGTCGGTGCGGCCGCGGGCGCCGCCGAACGCCGTGCCCTTCCACACCCGCCCGGTGACCAGCTGGAACGGTCGGGTGGCGATCTCCTGCCCGGCGCCGGCGACGCCGATGATGATGCTCTCGCCCCAGCCGCGATGGGCGCACTCCAGCGCCTGGCGCATGGTGGCGACATTGCCGATGCACTCGAACGAGAAGTCGGCGCCGCCGCCGGTCAGGTCCACTATCGCTTGAACGAGCTTGTCGCGGCCCGCCTCGTCCGGATTGATGAAGTCGGTCATGCCGAAGGCCTTGGCCATCTCGAGGCGGCCGGGATTGAGGTCGACGCCGATGATTTTGTCGGCGCCGGCCATCCGCGCGCCCTGGATCACGTTGAGGCCGATGCCGCCCAGGCCGAACACCGCGACATTGGCGCCGGGCCACACCTTGGCGGTCCAGATCACCGCGCCGACGCCGGTGGTCACGCCGCAGCCGATGTAGCAGATCTTGTCGAACGGGGCGTCCTCGCGGACCTTGGCCAAGGCGATCTCGGGCAGCACGGTGTGGTTGGCGAAGGTGGAGCAGCCCATGTAGTGGGCGATTTTCTGGCCGCCGATCGAGAACCGGCTGGTGCCGTCGGGCATCAGCCCCTGCCCTTGCGTGGCGCGGATGGCTGTGCAGAGGTTGGTCCGCCGCGAGAGGCACGACTTACATTGCCGGCACTCGGGCGTGTAGAGCGGGATCACGTGGTCGCCGGGCTTCAGCGTCGTGACCCCCACCCCCACTTCCAGCACCACGCCGGCGCCCTCGTGGCCCAGGATCGATGGGAAGATCCCCTCCGGATCGCCGCCCGAGAGGGTGAACTGGTCGGTGTGGCAGATACCGGTCGCCTTGATCTCCACCAGCACCTCGCCGGCCCTCGGTCCTTCCAGGTCGACGGTCTCGATGGTCAGCGGCGCGCCTGCTTTCCAGGCGACGGCGGCGCGGGTTTGCATGGCGATATCTCCCTCCGACTTTGCCCTTCCCATAGCGGTGCGGTAATGCCGGCGCCATGGCTTGCGAACAGCTCACCTTGCTGACGGCCGGCATGGCGATCCCCTACGGCGGGGACCGGCTGACGCGCGTGCCCGAAGCGCTGGCGGCGGCGTTCCTGCCGGGCGACCGGCTGATCGTGGTCCAGGAGAGCGGCGAGTTGCTGCACGTGCCGGCGGCGACACACGAGCTGGCGACGGCGGCGGTGGGCCAGGCAGTCGAGGCGTTCGCGGCGATGGGGCGGATCAGCGACGCGGCGGTCAGCGGCTTCTTCGACGCCTTCGCCCGCCGCCTCGAGGCGGACGAGAGCTGGGCGCCGATCACGGCGGCCAACGATGAGGACGTGGCGAACGCCAAGGCGCGCGGCCGCTCGACCACCCGGCTCGTGGCCAGCGCCAAGATGCGCGCCGACATGATCGCCGGGCTTCGCGAATGGCGCGACGCCACGCCCTCGCGCGGCCGCCAGGTCGAGCGGATCGAGCACGACGGCTGGAGCATCGAGCAGTTGACCGCGCCGCTGGGCGTGGTCGGCTTCGTGTTCGAAGGCCGCCCGAACGTCTTCGCCGACGCCGCCGGGGTGCTGCGCGGCGGCAATACCGTGGTGTTCCGCATCGGCTCGGACGCGCTCGGCACCGCGAAGGCGATCGTCGAACATGCCCTGGCCCCGGCGCTGGAGGCCGCGGGATTGCCGGCAGGCGCCTGCGTGCTAGTCAAAAGCGCCGAGCACGCCGCCGGCTGGGCGCTGTTCTCCGACGCGCGGCTGGGACTGGCCGTGGCGCGCGGCTCCGGCCGGGCGGTGGCGCAGCTGGGCTCGGTGGCGCGCCAGACCGGCGTGCCGGTCAGCCTGCACGGGACCGGCGGCGCGTGGCTTGTAGCTGATGAAACCGCGGACGTCGCGCGCTTCGCCGCCGCGGTTGCGGCGTCGGTCGACCGCAAGGTCTGCAACACCCTCAACGTCTGCTGCCTCGGCCGCTCGAGAGCGGTGGAGCTGGTCCCTGTTTTCCTCGACGCGTTGGGCGGCGAACGGACGAGCTGGAAGCTGCATGTCGTGGCTGGCGACGAGCGCTTCGTGCCGGAGCGATGGTGGGCGGCGAGGACCGATGTCGTCCGCGCGGAGGGGTCAACGCCGGAGGAACAGGTCGAGAGCCTGCCGCTCGCCGAGCTTGGCCGCGAATGGGAGTGGGAGGCGACGCCCGAGGTCACCTTGAAGATCGTTGACGATCTCGACGAAGCCGTCGCCCTCTTCAACCGCTACAGCCCGCGCTTTTCCGCCTCGCTGATCTCCGAGGACGCGGCGGCGCAGGAACGGTTCTACGCCCAGATCGAGGCCGGCTTCGTCGGCGACGGCATGACCCGCTGGGTCGATGGGCAGTATGCGCTGAGCCGCCCGGAGCTTGGACTCTCCAACTGGGAGCACGGGCGGCTGCTGGCGCGCGGCGGGGTGCTGAGCGGCGACAGCGTCTACACCATCCGCAGCCGGATGAGACAGAAGGATATCGGCCTGCATCGATAGTCCGTTCACGATCCTCCGCGCGCCGTGGCGCGACCCCGCCGAGGTGCTCTCCGCCTTCGCTGACGAGCCGTACGCGGTCTGCCTGCTCTCCGATGGCGCCGCAGAGCGCGGTCGCTGGTCCTACCTAGCGCGCGGTCCGTCCGAAACGCTGACGATCGCACCGGGCGATCCGACTGACGCGTTCGCCGCGCTGAAGGCGCTGGTCGGACCACCGAAGCCGGTCGATCCGGCCGGTCCACCGTTCCAGGGCGGCGTGATCGGGCTGGCGAGCTACGAACTGGGCGACCGGGTCGAGCAGCTGGGCCTTGGCCGCCTGCCGCCCTGGCCGGACCTCGTCTGCGGCCGCTACGAGACCCTGCTCGCCTTCGATCACCACCGGCGCGAGGTGCTGGCGATCGGGCCGCGCGCCGAGGACGCCCTTGCCTGGCTGGACGCGCCGCCAGCGCCGGCGCCGCCAGATCCCCTCGCCGCCGAGGTCCAGACCCCCTGCCCCGCGGCGCACGAAGCCGCCGTCGCCGAGATCGTGGCGCGGATCGCTGCCGGCGAGATCTTCCAGGCCAACCTGGCGCGATCCTGGACCGGGCGGTTGGCGTACGGTCGGCGGCCGTTCGAACTGTTCCAGCGCCTCGCCGCCGCCAGCGTCGCACCGTTCGCCGCCTATCTGCGCCTGCCCAGCGTGGCTTTGGTGTCGAACTCGCCCGAGCGCTTCTTGCGCGTCACGCCCGATGGCGGCGCACTGATCGCCGAGACGCGGCCGATCAAGGGCACCGCCCCGCGCGGCGCCACGCCGGCCGAGGACGAGCGCCTGGTCGGCGCCCTCGCCGCCTCGGAAAAGGACCGGGCCGAGAACCTGATGATCGTTGATCTCATGCGCAACGACCTGTCGCGCGTCTCGACGCCTGGCACCGTGCGCGTCCCGTCCCTGTTCGCGGTCGAACGGTTCGCCAACGTCAGCCATCTGGTCTCGACCGTCACCGCGACCCTGGCGCCCGGCAGGACCGCGATCGATCTGCTCGCTGCTGCCTTCCCGCCCGGCTCGATCACTGGCGCGCCGAAGGTGCAGGCGATGAAGGTGATCGCCGAGCTAGAGCCGCCGCGCGGGCCCTTCTTCGGGGCGATGTTCTGGGCCGGCTGCGACGGCGCGTTCGACTCCAACGTGCTGATCCGCAGCGCGGCGTTCGCGGAGGACGGCGATGGCTGGCGCTTCGAAGCCCGCGCCGGCGGCGGCATCGTCGCCGACAGCGATCCCGTCGGGGAGAGGCGCGAGACCGAGGCCAAGATCGCCGCGGTGCTGGGGGCGCTAGGCGGCGACAGTCTCTGATGCGACCGGCGCCTTCGTCTTCACCTCCACCCCAGCCACCGCGATCAGCGATTCCACGCAGTCGCGGATCGAATCGTCCAGCGCCCGGAACTCGATCCCGGTCGCGGCGCGCATCCGCTCGTTGCGCAGGTCGGCGCTGGCCCAGATGCCGCGAAACTCGGCCTCGCGCGCCTTGATCCGGTCCGGGAACGGGTCGGTCACCGCCGGGGTGTCGTGGTTCAGCTCCGGCAGCAGGCGGGCGATGTCGGCGCAGATGTCCTCGACGTTGCGCCTGTCGGTCGACCAGGCGATGTAGCGCGCGCCGTTCTTGACCTCGGTGCTTTCCAAGAGGCGGACGTGGCAGTCGGCGTCGTCGCGCACATCGACCGTCATCCAGGGACGATAGGCGCCGGTCTGCTCGCAGTGGCCCTTCAGCATGCCGGCGATCAGGCGTTGCCAGGGGCCCATGTCCTTCTGGTGCGCCGACAGGATCGGCCCGACATTGTCGCCGGGGCAGACGGTGACCGTATCCCATCCGCCGTTGGTCTCCGCCGCCTCGGTGAAGGCGCGCTCGGCCACCAGCTTGGCCATCGAGTACCCTTGCTTGTCAGGTGTCCGGCGCGTGTTGATCTCGTCGGGATAGCGGTCTTCGTAGAACACCGGCCGGCGCAGCACCTCCTGCAGATCCATCTCCGAGATGATCGCGGCGATGCTTGAAGTGGTGACGACACGGGTGACCGTGCGGGCGCCGTTCACGCTGGCGATGACATGGTCGCAGGTGCGCTGGACATAGTCGGCGTCAGTGTAGCTGCTGACGTGGGAGATGTGGGCGACGCCGTGGCAGCCCTTGAAGATCTCGTCGAAGCAGCCGGCCTGGTCGAGGTCGGCGCTGTGCAGCGTCAGCCGGCCGGAGGCGTAACCCGGCATCGCCTTGAGGAAGCCGGTGCGGGCCGCGTCGTCGGCGTTGCGGACGCAGGCGCGGACCCGATAGCCGCGGTCGAGCAGGCCGTGCACCGTCCAGCCGCCCAGGAACCCGGCCGCGCCGGTGACGGCGACGACGCCGTGCTTGGGAATGGGGGCCATGCTCTTCTCTCCTCCGCGGTTCTGATTTCCAGCTATCTAGACCAACGCCGCGCTTTTGCCGAACCCTGGCGGCATCTCAAGGGTTGGAGGTGGGATCGGTGCATCCCGGCGGCGGCACGACCCGGCGTCTTTGCCACGCGCTGGCCATGACCCTGCTCCTGCTCGGTTGCGGACGCACGACCCACTCGGAGGCGACCATGGACCACCCGCAGCACTCTCCCGAAGCCCTGAGCCTTGCCAGGATCACGCCGCGCGAGCCCGGAGCCACGCTCGAACTACTCTCCGACGCCATCGACACGGCCGGCGCGATCGACCTGCGCCACAGCGCCTATGGCGAGAACCTCTCGCCGCCGCTGCGCTGGACGCCGGTGGCGGGCGCCGGCGCCTACGCCATCATCCTCGAAGACCCGGATGCGCCGATGGAAAAGCCGTTCGTCCACTGGATGATCTGGAACATCCCCGGCAGCGTCGACTATTTGTCGGAGGGCGTGCCCAACAACGACCATTTGATCACCCCGCAGGGCGCCGTGCAGGCCAAGAACGACAACGGCTCGTTCGGCTACTTCGGCCCGCGTCCGCCGCCCGGGACCGGCCTGCACCACTACCACTTCCAGATCTTCGCCCTCGACGGCCCGCTGACCCTGAAGAGCGACGCCGACCTCCGCGCGCTGGTCGACTCGATGAAGGGCCGCGTGCTGGCCGACACCGAACTGATCGGAACCTACGCGGCGCCGGAGACGCAGTAGCTCATAGAATTATGTCATCCCGGCCGAAGCGCAGCGTAGAGCCGGGATCTCCTTCCGAGCCAGCGGCATGGGATCCTGGATGAGTCCGCTTCGCGGCCCTCCGGGATGACACAGATAAGGAGCGGTCAGGGCAAACCCGCGCCCGGCACGTCCACCCGCATCGTCTCGATCCGGCCCAGGCGCCTCGCCGCGCAGTCTTCCGGATCAGAGCCTGACGCGGTCAGCACATAGAGCGTGCGTCGATCCTCGCCGCCCAGCATGCAGGCGAAGACGCCCTGGTCGGCCATGATCCGCTCCAGCACCTCGCCGCCTTCCTTGAGCCGGATGACGTCGTTGGTGGTCGGCGAGGCGACCCAAATCGCGCCGTCGGCGTCCAGGCAGGCGCCGTCGGGCGCCGCGCGCTCGGGCAGCGCCGCCCAGACCCGCCGGTTGGAGAGCGAGCCGTCGGCGGCGACGTCGAACGCGGTCATGCGGCCAGCGAAGGTCTCGCCGACGATCAGGGTCTTGCCGTCCGGCGTGATCATCGCGCCGTTGGGGAACACCAACTCGTCAGCGGCCACGCTCACCGTTCCATCGGGGTCGACCCGCGCCAGCTTGGCCGGCTTGATCTCGCCATCGGGATAGTCGTAGCCGAAGTTGCCGACGTAGGCGCGGCCGGCCGCATCGACCACCATGTCGTTGCAGCGGCCAGTCGCGACCGACGAGAGATCGCCGTGGACAGCCGCCCTGCCGTCCGGCTCGATCCGCAGCAGCTTCTGGTCGATCATCGAAACCACCAGCATCCGCCCGTCCGGCAGCCAGCCGAGCCCGGACACGGGGCCGGTGTGGGCGAACACCGTCTCCCGCTTCCCCTCCGGCGTCATCGCGATCACCTCGTGGGCGTGCATGTCCGAGAACCACAGCCTGCCGTCCCGCCAGCGCGGCCCCTCCGGGAAGGCGAGGCCGCCCAGAATCGTCTCCAAGGTTCGTCCCATGGCGTCCTCCCACGCGTCGTTTAGCCGAGCATGGCCGGCTTGACGCGGCGGCGCCATAGGCCCGCGCCGCGTTCGCGGCTATCGTCGCTCACCCAGTCGGAGGAACCCACGCATGGACGGAGACACCGGGACGCTGCAAGGCGTCGATCAGGCGGCCCTGGCGCAGATCGCGCCGGCGCTACAAGGCGTCATCGACGCGGGCGACCTGTCCGGCTTCGTCACGTTGATCTGGCGCAAGGGCGGGGAACTGCAGTTCAACGCGCTCGGCCACCGCGACATCGAGGCCGGTAAACCGATGACGCGCGACACCCTGTTCCGCATCGCCTCGATGACCAAGCCGGTCACCTCGATCGCGGCCATGATGCTGATGGAGGAAGGAAAGCTGCGGCTGGACGATCCGATCAGCAAGTGGGCGCCTGAATTCGCCGAGATGAGGGTGCTGAAGAACGCTGAGGGGCCCCTCGACGACACCTATCCGGCGCCGCGCCAGATCACGGTCGAGGATCTGATGACCCATCGCTCGGGCCTGGCCTACGGCTTCACCTCGATCGGCCCGATCGCCTACGCCTACCAGAACGCCCTGGGAGACGTGCTGACCAACGACATGTCGTCGGACGCCTGGCTGGCGGCCCTGGCCAAGCTGCCGCTGAGCTACCCGCCGGGCGAGCGCTTCCACTACAGCCACGCCACCGACGTGCTGGGCTTCCTGGTCGGCCGCATCGCCGGGATGGATTTCCGCGACTTCCTGTTCAAGCGCATCTTCGAGCCGCTGGGCATGGTCGACACCGACTTCTGGATCCCGCCGGCAAAACGCGATCGGCTGGCGAAGATGTACCGGCTGAAGGACGACCTCAGCGGGCTCGAGGTGGCGCCCTTCCCGCTGGTCGACGCCCCGCCGGCGTTCTGCGGCGGCGGCGGCGGGCTGATCTCGACGCTCGACGACTATCTGAAGTTCGCCCGCATGCTGCTGGGCGCCGGCGAGGTCGACGGCGTGCGGTTGGTCAAGCCCGAGACCGTCGCGCTGATGCGCGCCAACCGGCTGACCGACGCGCAGCGCGAGATCCCGTTCATGGGCATTCCGTTCTGGGGCGGCCAGGGCTTCGGGCTGGGCCTGTCGGTGATCGACGACGTGGAGAAGCAGGCCTGGATGGGCGCCGGCAGTGTAGGCGCGTTCGGTTGGCCGGGCGCCTTCGGCACCTGGTGGCGCGGCGACCCGCAGGAGGACATGATCCTGATCTATCTGATCCAGAACTCCATGCCGCTCGGCCCCGAGGCCGCCGCTCAGCTAGCCACCGGCCAGCGCATGGGGGCCCGGGCCGCCCTGCCGATGTTCCAGAACCTGGCCTACGCGGCGATCGGCAAGTAGGCGCTGAGACGCCTCTTGCACGACAGGAGTTGAAACGCGCCGTTTCCGGTGTGCAATCTGTGGCCAGCGTGGCAGGCGGAGATCGGCCCGGATGTATAACAACGTGTTGCTGGCCTACGATGGCTCGCTCGAAGGCGCGGTCGCGCTGCGCGAAGGCGCGATCCTGGCCAAGAAGAGCGGCGCCAAGGTGTTCCTGCTGTCGGTGGTGCCGCACCTGGCGGGGCTGCAGGTGGCGGAGGGCGTGCATGGCGGCGTCGTCGCCCATGAGCTCGACCGCTATCGCGAGGTGCTGGAACGCGGCGTCGACCGGCTGCGCAAGCTCGGCTTCGAGCCGGTGTCCAAACTGGCGGTCGGCGATCCGGCGCGGGTGATCGGCGAATTCGCCAGGGAGGTGAACGCCTGCCTGGTCGTCGTCGGCCACCGCAAGCGCAACATGCTGGAGCGGTGGTGGTCGGGAGATGCCGGCGGCTACATCAGCGACCACATCAACTGCAGCCTGCTGATCGCGCGCAAATTCGTTAGCGACGAAGCGTTCGAGCGCGAATTCGCCAAAGCTGGCGAGCTGGCGGCCGCGCCCCCAGCGGCCTAGTCTCGCAAGCCCGAGTTCCATGGACCAGCTTGCCGCCAAGGCCTTTATCGACGCCCTGTGGGACACCGAGGTGATCCCCGAACTCACCCGCTACATCCGCATCCCCAACAAGTCGCCGGCATTCGATCCGGACTGGGCGGCGCACGGCTACATGGAGGCGGCGACCGCGCAGTTCGCCGCCTGGGCCAGGGCCAAGATCGAGGGCCTCGCCGGCGCCAGCCTGGAGGTGGTGCGCCTGGAGGGCCGCACGCCGGTGATCTTCATCGAGATCCCGGGTGCGAGCGACGATACGGTGCTGCTCTACGGCCACCTCGACAAGCAGCCGGAGATGACCGGCTGGGCCGAGGGTCTCGGCCCTTGGGAACCGGTGCTGAAGGACGGCAAACTGTATGGCCGCGGCGGCGCGGACGACGGCTACGCCATGTTCGGCGCGTTGTCGGCGATCCTGGCGCTGAAGGCGCAGGGGACCGCCCACGCCCGCTGCGCCGTGCTGATCGAGGCCTGCGAGGAGAGCGGCAGCTACGACCTGCCGGCTTACGTCGACCACCTCGCGGCGCGGATCGGCTCGCCGTCGCTGGTGGTGTGCCTGGACAGCGGCTGCGCCAACTACGACCAGCTGTGGCTCACCACCTCGCTGCGCGGTATGGCCGGCGGGGCGCTGACGGTGCAGGTGCTGACCGAAGGGGTCCATTCCGGGGACGCGTCGGGCGTGGCGCCGTCGAGCTTCCGCATCCTGCGCGGCCTGATCTCGCGGCTGGAGGACGAGACGACCGGCGAGATCAAGCTCTCGGAGTTGCACGCCCAGATCCCGCCCGGCCGCATCGCCGAGGCCAAGGCCGCCGCCGCCGCGCTGGGCGACGAGGTCTATTCCAAGTTCCCGTTTGTCCCCGGCATGCGGCCGGTGGACGACGATCCGGCCGAGCTGATCCTGAACCGCACCTGGCGCCCTGCCCTCGCGGTCACCGGACTCGAGGGCGCACCGGAAATCCGCAACGCCGGCAATGTGTTGCGGCCGGCGACCGCGGCGAAGCTGTCCCTGCGCCTGCCGCCGACCTCCGACGCGGAGAAAGCCGGCCAGTCGCTCAAGACCCTGCTGGAGGCCGATCCGCCCTACGGCGCCAAGGTGACGTTCAGTCCCGAACAGCCCGGCCAGGGCTGGAACGCGCCGGCGCTTGCGCCGTGGCTGCGCGCCTCGATCGACCGCGCCTCGCAGGCCGCGTTTGGTCGCCCGGCGGCGATGATGGGCGAAGGCGGCTCGATCCCGTTCATGGGCATGCTGGGCGAGAAGTTCCCCGCCGCGCAGTTCGTCATCACCGGCGTGCTCGGCCCTCACTCCAACGCCCATGGCCCCAACGAATTCCTTCACATCGCCACCGGCAAGGGCGTTAGTCTGGCGGTGGCCCAGGTGCTGGCGGATCACTTGGAGCGGGAGAAGGGCTGAGCCCACTGATCCCTGTCATCCCCGAAACGAGCGCAGCGAACTCATCCGGGATGACATTGGAGGGCGGAATCTAAGCTGGCCAACGGCGTGCCGTTACTTCGTGGCCGCCGCAAAATCCTTCTGGAACCCCGTCAGCGCCGCGGGGTCGCAGTCGGACACCGCCCAGAACACCAGGCCGCCCTGGCCCCAGCGGATCAGGTTGTAACCGTCCTTCTGCTGCAGCGACGGCGCCGCCGCCGCGTCGCCCGGCCAGATGAACAGGTTGATCACGTGCGCCTGGCGATGGAACACCAGCGCCGCGACGCGTTTGCCGTCGACCCGGTCGAGCCGCCCGCCGACCAGCGGGTAACCCTGCGCGGCCAGATCGACCACTGGCGGGGCGAAGTCGACCTTGCCGTTGAACCAGGGCTTCACCGTATGGCGGTCGGAGGTTTGCACGTCGACCAAATGCGTGGCCTCCAGCGAGCGGGCCTGGGCGTCCACCAGTTCGAGCTGCAGGCTCGCGCCGGTCGGAATGATGGCCAGTAGCGCGACGCTGGCGGCGATCGCTGCCCCCGTCCCGCTCAGCACCCAGGTCTCGGCGCGGACGCCGCGGCGGCCAAGAGGCGCCGGCGGCGTTTCGGCTTCGGTCAGCGCAGCATCCAACCGATCCAGCAGACTCTGCGGCGCGGTGTAGGCCAGCGGCGCGGCCTTCAGCTGGGCCTTGACCTCGCGGATCGCCGCCAGCTCCGCGGCGCAGCCGGCGCAGGTGGCGACGTGGGCCTCGAGCGCCAGGACGTTGCCGGCGTCCAGCTCGCCGTCGACCAGGGCGTGCAGCAGCAGTTCCTTGTCGGGGCAGGCGCTCATGCCGTGGCCTCCATGACGCCCATCCGTTCGCCCAGCATCCGCCGGGCGCGGGCCAGGCGCGACATCACCGTGCCCATCGGCACACCAGTGACCTTGGCGACGTCGCGATAGCTCAGCTCCTCCAGGTCGCGCAGCACCAGCGCCTCGCGGAACGGCTCCGGGATGGTCTCGATCGCACGGCGCAGCGCGGCGACATCGCCCTGGCGGATCAGCGCGTCCTCGGCGGAGGTGTCTTCGGTCGGCGTCTCAGCCATGGCGACCTCGGCCGCGGGACCAGTGACGGTGCGGCCGTTGTCACGCCGGCGCCAGTCGAAATAGGCGTTGCGCACGATCGCCATCAGCCACGGCTTCACCTCCTCGCCGCGCAGGGCGTCGATATTGCGGAACGCCTTCAGCAGCGCTTCCTGGGCGATGTCCTCGGCGGCCGCGGCGTCGCGGGCGAGGTAGCGGGCAAGGGAGTAGGCCGCATCGATATGCGGGGCGATCAGTTCGCGGAACCGCGGCGCCTCGGAGGGACGGGGGAAAGGCGCCGCGGCTCCGGCCGGCTCGGCGCGGCGGGGGACGTCGCGCGGACCCGAACTGAAACCAGCCGGCCCGCTCGCAACCGCGCGGGTCGGGCTCCTCCGAAAGGGAAGGAGTCGACCACTCATACGTGCAGCGAGGGGCGAAAGATCACGAGCCGGGCGCCTCTACTTCACCACCACCTTGCCGACCATCTTCGGGTGCAGCGAGCAGAAGTAGCTGTAGACGCCGGGCTTGGTGAAAGTGAAGGCGTAGCTGTCGGCGGTGTCCATCGCCTTGGAGTGGAACGAGCCGTCGACCGCCCGCACCGTGTGCGGAATGTCGTCGTCATTGGTCCACTTCACCGTCGTGCCGGCGGCGACGGTGATAGTCGGCGGCGAGAAGGTGAAGTTGTCGATGTCGATGGCGGTGGCGCCGGGTGCGGCCGCCAGGGCCGCGCCGATAGCGCCGAAGCCAAGAGTGGCGATCGCGGCCGCGCAAGCGGCGAGGCGAAGGCGAGACATGGCGATATTCCTCATTCGATCGATGGTTCAGGCGAGCGTCTGGTCGACGAGCGGCAGGGTCTGGCCGCGGGCGACGAAGCTGATTTCGCGCACGCCCAGCACGCTGCGCAGCTTGTCGGCCGGTACGGCCATCGGCCCTGGCGAGGCCCCGGGCGTGCCCGGCGCGGGCTGCGGGAAGGCGGTGGAGCGAGCGGTGTAGAAGGCGACGTGGCCCTCCACCTTCTGCTGCACCTGATGGATGTGGCCATTCAGCACGGTGACCGAGCCGAACCGCTTCAGCAGCGCCAGCGCCTGGGCGCTCTCGTCGGTGCCCCAGCCCCAGTCCGGATAGAGCGCCCAGAGCGGGATGTGGGCGAAGACCACGATCGGCGTGGATGGGCCGTGCGCGGCGAGGTCGTCCTTCAGCCAGGCCAGCTGGTCGGCGCCCAGGCTGCCCAGGCCGCCGGCCTTCAGGTTAACCACATTGACCAGGGCGACGAAGTGGACGCCGGAATGGTTGAACGAGTACCAGCCGGCGCCCTTGGTCCCCTTGCCGTAGCGGTCCAAGAACGCCTTGCCCTGGCCGTCGTCGAGCACGTCGTGTTCGCCGGGAACGTGGAACACGGTGACGCCGGCGCTCTTGATGATCTGGTCTGCGTCGTCGAACTGGTCGTCCTTGGAGAGCTGGCTGACGTCGCCGGTGTGGATGATGAAGTCCGGCTTCACCGGCATGGCCGCGATCTTGGCGATCGCCTCGCGATAGGTGGCCCGCGCGTCGGGATTGAACGGCTTGGCAAAGCCGATGTGGCTGTCGCTAACCTGCACGAAGCTGAACGGAGCGGTCTTCCGCGTCGCGGCCGCCGCTTCCAGGCCGATCGACGCCGGGACGCCGCCGGCCAGGGTCCAGACCAGGCCGGTCCCCGCCCAGGTCATGCACTTGAGGAACCCGCGCCGGCTCTCGCCGTCTGCCTCGAACTCGCTCATCGGAGCCTCCATCTGGTTTCAGGAGGCAGGACGGCGCGGCGCGCGGACTTATTCCCACGCCGGCGATTTTTTCCGCTAAGGAGCGGCCCGATGGCCAGGATCATCTTCGCCGACGTCACCGGACACTACGACGGCAGGGCGCTGGAGACGCAGGCGCTGGGCGGCACGGAATCGAGCGTGATCCAGACCGCCCGCGGCCTCGCCCGGCGCGGCCACGACGTCACCGTGCACAGCAACTGCGAGGCCGAACTGGTCCACGAGGGCGTGCGCTGGCGGCCGATGAGCGCCAGGCCGGACCAGACCTGCGACGTCTACATCGCCGTCCAGCAGCCCGAGCTGCTGGGGTTCGTCCCGCGTCCCAAGCGGCGGGTGATCTGGGTGCTGTGGGGCGCCAACCAGCTGCGCCACTACAAGCGGTTCTGGCGGCTGTGGCTGCATCCGCCCAAGCCGATCCTGATGAGCGAGGCGCAGCTGCGCGACTACTGGCCGGTGCTGCCGGGGCGCGGCGACATCTCGATGATCCACCTGCCGCTACCAGAAGCGGTGCGCGGTCACGCGCCGCTGGCCGGCCCGCCACCGCGCCGGGCGATCTTCGCCTCCAATCCGCAGCGCAACCTGCGCGCCCTGGTCGAGCTCTGGGGCGAGCGGATCTTGCCCGCGCTGCCGGACGCGGTGCTCGACGTCTATGGCGTCAACAACCTGAAGCCCGGCGAGGACGCCTGGGAGCTCTGGGCCGGGACGATGCTGCCGGCGGACGCGTCGCCGCAGCTGAAGGCCTCGGTGCGGGTGCATCTGCCCGTGCCCAGAGCGGAGCTGATCGAGGCCATGCGCGGCGCCCGCGTGATGCTCTACCTCGGCCACAAGTGCGAGGCGTTCTGCCTGTCGCTGGCCGAGGCGCAGGCGCTGGGAACGCCGGCGGTGATCGCGCCGGTGGCGGCCCTGCCGGAGCGGGTGATCGATGGCGTGACCGGCTTCCACCACGCCGACCCGGCCGCCTTTGCCGACGCGGCGATCCGGCTGCTGACCGACGACGAGCTCTGGCGTCGCCAGCACCTGGCCGCGCTGGCGCTGCAGCAGGGCGCCAGCGTCGAAGACTACGTGACGCGCTTCGAGGCGGCGATGCTCGGCCGGCCGCTCGGCGACATTGCCAGCGCCGCCTGACGCCAACTGGCGCAAAGCCGAGCGCCGGCGCCTGGTCGCCGCGCGGCTGGCGATGCCGGGCGACGTTCGCGCCGCGGCCAGCTCGGCGATCGGAGCGGCGCTGGAGGCGCGCTTCCCGCCGGGATGTTTCCCGCTGCTCGCCGGCTACTGGCCGATCCAAGGCGAGTTCGATCCCCTGCCCTACCTGAACCGCGTCATCGCTGCGGGCGGCCAGGTCGCTCTGCCGGCGGCGCGGCGCCCGGCCGGGCCGCTGGAGTTCAGGCTCTGGACCCCCGATGCGCCGATGACCGCCGGGCTCTGGAACATCCCACACCCGGCCGAGGGCGCGCCAGTCGTCCCATCGGCGCTGCTGATCCCGCTGGTGGGGTTCGACTGCGCCGGCCATCGCCTGGGCAACGGCGGCGGTTACTACGACCGCACGCTGGTGGCGCTGACGCCGCGCCCGCTCGCCATCGGTCTCAGCTTCGAGCTCGGACGGCTCGCCAGCATCGCGCCGCAACCCCACGACCAGCCGATGGACATCATCGTCACCGAAGCTGGCCTTCAATCAACAAACTGATTGACTATCAATCGATCCATTGATTGACTGCGGCGATGAGCCTCGCCGCGCCGCACGACATCGATATTGAAGCCGACGCGCTCGACGCCGTGTTCTTCGCGCTCAGCGACCCGGTTCGCCGGGCGATTCTGGAGCGGTTGGACGGCCAGGCGCTGCTGGTGTCCGAGATCGCCGCGCCGTTCGGCATCTCGCTGCAGGCGGTGTCGCGCCATATCCAGGTGCTGGTGCGCGCCGGTCTGGTCAGTCAGGCGCGGACCGGCCGGATCAGCCGCTGCAGCCTCGACGCCGAGCCGCTCAGCGAAGCGGCCGCTTGGCTCAACCGCTACGCCAAGTACTGGCAAGGCCAGTTCGAAACCCTCGCTCAGCACCTCATCCGGATCGAGAAGGAGAAGCCATGACCTATGCCGACACCATGGCGGCGATGAAGTCCAAGCGCGCCCAGATCACCGCCTTGCAGGGCGAAATGCGCGCCTTGCAGGCCAAGGCGCCTCGGCAGGAGGTGCAGGACTACGTCCTCGCCGGCTGGAACGGTCCGGTGCGGCTGTCCGAACTGTTCGGCGACAAGGCCGATCTGATCCTGATCCACAACATGGGAACCGGCTGCTCCAGCTGCACCATGTGGGCGGACGGCTTCAACGGCGTCTACGACCACCTGGCCAGCCGCGCCGCCTTCGTCGTCGCCAGCCCCAATCCCGTCGCGACGCAGCAGCAGTTCGCCAAGAGCCGCGGCTGGCGCTTCCCGATGGTCAGCTACGAGGGCAGCACCTTCGCCGAGAGCATGCGCTTCCGCCACCGGGGCCTGGACCGCGGCTACGAAACGGACGAGGCCATGGGCGGCTGGAACCCGGGGGTCTCGGTGTTCCGCCGCGAGGACGGGCGAATCTGGCGCCTGTCGGAAGCGGACTTCGGGCCCTGGGACAGCTTCTGCCTCGTCTACCACCTGTTCGACCTGGTCCCGAGCCTCGAGCGGGACTGGACGCCGCGCTACCGCTACGCCTGAGGGGGAGAAGAGCAATGACCTACACGGACGTCATGACGACGCTGGAAGCCAAGCGGGAGAAGCTCGTCGCCCTGCATGGCGAACTGCGCGCGCTGCAGGCCGCGGTCGAGCCGCAGGCGGTGGAGGACTATCTGCTGCAGGGGTGGGACGGTCCGGTGCGGCTCTCCGAACTGTTCGGGGACAAGGCCGACCTGTTCCTGATCCACAACATGGGCGCCGGCTGCTCGAGCTGCTCCATGTGGGCCGACGGCTTCAACGGGGTCTACGACCACTTGGCCAGCCGCGCGGCGTTCGTGGTCGCGAGCCCGGACACGGTCGACGCTCAAAAGAGGCTGGCGGCAGGCCG
>Ga0302311_10002284_pt1 | contig 21851 bp, 21 predicted proteins | sample III_Palsa_N1_3_FD_200449 | JGI IMG/M metagenome (GOLD analysis project Ga0302311, IMG submission 200449) | Peat permafrost microbial communities from Stordalen Mire near Abisko, Sweden - III_Palsa_N1_3 | ecosystem: Environmental > Terrestrial > Soil > Palsa > Peat permafrost | place: Sweden... | reverse complement strand
GGATGGCGTGGCACAGCGCGGGCACCTACCGGATCAGCGACGGCCGTGGCGGCGCCGGGGCCGGGCAGCAGCGCTTCGCCCCGCTGAACAGCTGGCCCGACAACGCGAACCTGGACAAGGCCCGCCGCCTGCTGTGGCCGGTCAAGAAGAAGTACGGCCAGAACCTCTCCTGGGCCGACCTGCTGATCCTGGCCGGGAACGTCGCCCTGGAGTCGATGGGCTTCAAGACCTTCGGCTTCGGCGGCGGTCGCGCGGACGTCTGGGAGCCCGACGAGGACGTGTACTGGGGCCCGGAGACCACCTGGCTCGGCGACGAGCGCTACACCGGCGACCGCGAGCTGGAGAACCCCCTCGGCGCGGTCCAGATGGGCCTCATCTACGTCAACCCGGAGGGCCCCAACGGCACCCCGGACCCGCTCGCCTCGGCCCGCGACATCCGCGAGACCTTCGCCCGGATGGCGATGAACGACGAGGAGACGGTGGCCCTGATCGCGGGCGGCCACACCTTCGGCAAGACCCACGGCGCGGGCCCGGCCGACAGCGTCGGCGCCGACCCCGAGGCCGCCCCGCTGGAGGAGCAGGGCCTCGGCTGGAAGAGCTCCTTCGGCACCGGCAAGGGTGGCGACGCGATCACCAGCGGCCTTGAGGGCATCTGGACGAACACCCCGGTGACCTGGGACAACAGCTTCTTCGAGATCCTCTTCGGCTACGAGTGGGAGCTGTTCAAGAGCCCGGCCGGCGCCAACCAGTGGCGTCCCAAGGACGGCGCCGGGGCCGGCACCGTCCCGGACGCCCACGACGCGTCCAAGACCCACGCCCCGACGATGCTCACCACCGACCTCGCGCTTCGGATCGACCCGGCCTACGAGCAGATCTCGCGCCGCTTCCGGGACAACCCCGAGGAGTTCGCGGACGCCTTCGCCCGGGCCTGGTTCAAGCTGACCCACCGCGACATGGGCCCGGTCGCGCGCTACCTCGGCCCGGAGGTCCCGACCGAGACGCTGCTGTGGCAGGACCCGCTGCCCGCGGCGGAGTCCGAGACCATCGACGCCGCTGACATCGCCGCCCTCAAGGGCAAGGTCCTCGACTCGGGCCTGACGGTGTCCCAGCTGGTGTCCACCGCCTGGGCGTCGGCCGCCTCCTTCCGCGGCAGCGACAAGCGCGGCGGCGCCAACGGCGCCCGCATCCGCCTCCAGCCGCAGAGCGGCTGGGAGGTCAACGACCCGGACCAGCTGGCGACGGTGCTGCGCACCCTGACCGGCATCCAGGAGGCATTCAACGCCGACCGGACCGCCAAGCGGGTCTCGCTCGCCGACCTGATCGTGCTGGCCGGCAGCGCCGCGGTGGAGAAGGCCGCCAAGGACGCGGGCGTCGCCGTCGAGGTCCCGTTCACGCCGGGCCGCGTCGACGCGTCGCAGGAGCAGACGGACGTCGAGTCGTTCGCCGCGCTTGAGCCGACCGCCGACGGCTTCCGCAACTACCTCGGCAAGGGCAACCGGCTCTCGGCCGAGTACCTGCTGATCGACCGGGCGAACCTGCTGACCCTGCGGGCCCCCGAGGTGACGGCTCTCGTCGGCGGCCTCCGGGTCCTCGGCGCGAACCACCAGCAGTCCTCGCTCGGCGCGTTCACCAAGGCCCCCGGCACGCTGACGAACGACTTCTTCGTCAACCTGCTCGACCTGGGCACGACCTGGGCGCCGACCGCCGGCGACGCGAACACCTTCGAGGGCCGCGACGCCGTCACCGGCGAGCTCAAGTGGACCGGCAGCCGGGTCGACCTGGTCTTCGGGTCGAACTCCGAGCTGCGCGCCCTGGCCGAGGTCTACGCGAGCGACGACGCGAAGGAGAAGTTCGTCAAGGACTTCGTCGCGGCGTGGGTCAAGGTCGCGAACCTCGACCGGTTCGACCTCGCCTGATCGGTGAGCTCGTGAAGCAGTGAACCAGTGACGTCCGGATCGGCCCGCCCCGGCCGGTCCGGGCGTCACGGACGTCACGGGCGCCGGTCGTTCAGACGGCGGGCCGCCACATGGTGGTGATCTCGGGCGCGCCCTCGGGCAGTTCGACGGTTCCGGTGCTGCGGAAGCCGAAGTGCTCATAGAGCGGGACATTGCCGGGCTTGGTGGACTCCAGATAGGCGGGCTGCCGCCGCTGGTCGCAGCGGTCCAGGCCGGAGCGGAGCAGCAGGGCCCCGACGCCCTTGCCCTGCAGGGCCGGGTCCACCCCCACGATCGACAGATACCAGTGCGGCTCACTGGGATGCGCCTTGGCGAAAGCGGTCGCCAGCGCGGAGCCGTAACCGATCCGGCGGCCGAAGCCGCGCAGGAAGCCCGGCAGCGCCAGCAGCTGGCGCAGGGCGGAATCCTCCCAGCGGGGAGGCGGGATCCACAGCGCGCCGCCGACGATCCGCCCGTCCTGGCAGGCGGCCTGGGTGGCGCCGTGGCGCAGCGCCTCATGCCGCAGCATGGTGCTGAACACCCGCCGCAGGTGCCGCGGCCTGCTCTGCGGATCCGGCAGGGACCACAGGAACGGCGGGTCGTCGTGGAACGCCCGGGCGAGGACCCCGGACAGCTCGGCCACGTCGGCGCCGGTCGCCTGCCTGACGGTGATCATGGCTTTCCCGGTTGGTCGGGTACGAGCGGGGTGTGCCAGTCCAGTTGCCGGATCAGGACCTCGTCGGTGTGCGACACCGGATGGTCGCCGCCTCCGCGCTGCTGACCCGGGGATTCGGCGCCGTCGCGCTGCGGCTGCTCCCCGGCGGTGATGCGGGCGCTGACGGCGATGTTGCGCTCGACCCGGGGCCGCCGCACCTGCTCGTAGGCGGTCAGGGCGGCGGCGGTGCCAGGGGAGTCGCGCAGGGCCTTGGCCAGGACGACGGAGTCCTCCAGTGCCATCGAGGCGCCCTGGCCGGTGGCGGGCGAGGCCGCGTGCGCGGCGTCGCCGATGATCAGTGTCCGCCGGGTCTGCCAGGGCCGGCCGGGCGGCAGGTCGCAGGCGTTGGTCACCATCAGCCGCCCGCCGGTCGCGGCGACCAGCTCGGCCGCCGCGGTGGCGTCCGGCCGCAGCAGCGGCAGGAGTTGGTCGCGCCATCGCTTCGGCGCGGTGTCGGTGAGCTCCCCGGGCGCGACCGGCGGCCCGGAGACCCGGGCGAACCAGTGGGTCTCGCCGTCGGGGGAGGTGGCATAGCCGAAGGCCGCGCCGCTGCCCCGGATCATGGTGATCCGCTCCGGGTCGTCGCCCGGCAGGATCCCGGAGCAGTAGCCGTAGAAGACCCGCTGCCCCGCGTAGTGCGGTGCCGTGGCCGCCGGATGCGCCAGCGAGCGCACGGTGGAGTTGATCCCGTCGGCGCCGATCAGCAGATCCGCCGCAGCCGTGCTGCCGTCGGCGAAGGTGACGCCGACGCCGGTCGCGCTCTCGGTGAGGCCGGTCAGCCGGGCGCCGTGACGGACCGTGATTCCCCGGCGGCCCGCCTCCGCCTGCAGCGCGTGGTTCAGCGCGCCCCGGCGCAGGCAGCGGTACCGCGACAGCGGCTGCTCCGGCTCCCCGAGCGGGACGTCCGCCATCCTCTCGCCCGAGCCCGCCAGCACCCGCATCGAGGCCAGCGGGAAGCCGATGGCGGCGACCGCCCCGGCCGCGTCGATCTGCGCCAGCGCCCGCATCCCGTTGCTCGCCAGGGTCAGGAACGCGCCCAGGTCCTCGGCGCTGCTCGGATGCGCCTCGTGGACGGAGACCTCGATTCCGGCCTTGTCGAGTGCCAGTGCCGTTGCCGTCCCGGCGATGCCACCACCGATGATCAGGACCCGCGTCATCCGGAGCGCTCCTCCCGCAGCCACTGCCTCAGATCACTCTCGCACGGCGAACGGGCCCGCGGTACCCGGCCCCTGTCACACCGGGGGACCGGGCAGGGCGAAGGTCCGGCGGCAGTGGCCGAGCAGCGCGCGCGCCGCGGGGCTCGGGGCGCTCCTCCAGACGAGCGCCAGCAGCGCCGGGTCGGTGACGTCGTCGATGGTCAGCGCGGTGAGCCGGTCGCGGTAGCGCCCGGCCATCGAGTCGCTGAGAACGGCCACACCGAGCCCCCGGGCGGCCAGGTCGGCGATCGCGTCCGCGGCGCTGGCCTGGAGCGCGATCACCGGGCGCAGCCCCTGTGCGGCGCGGGCCCGGTCGAACACCGTGCGCAGGCCGGCCCCGGGCGGCATGCAGACGATCGGGTGGGCGTCCAGGTCGCGCAGGGTCAGCCGCCGCCGTCCGGCCAGCGGGTGCCCGGCCGGGACGGCCGCGACCAGCCGCTGGCTGATGATCGTCAGCGAGTCCAGCACGTCGGGGCGGCGGTCGCGGCGCCGATGAGGGCCACGTCCACGGCGCCGCCGCGCACCCCCTCGGTCAGCCGGTCGGAGTTGTCCTCCAGCAGCGAGATCTCCACGCCGGGATGCGCCTGCTGGAAGGCGGCGAGAGCCTCGAACAGCGGTGTCAGGGTGCAGCCGGTGACCATCCCGACCGTGAGCCGGCCCCGGATCAGCCCGGTCACCTCACCCACCGCCTGACCGACCGCCCCGGCGGCGGCGAGCGCGGCCCGGGCGTGCTCCAGTGCGGCCTTGCCCGCGGTGGTCAGCGTGGCGGTGCGCGCCGACCGGTCGAACAGCTCGGCGCCGAGCTCACGTTCCAGCTGGCGTATCTGGGCGCTGACGCCGGACTGGCTGATGTGCACCCGCTCGGCCGCCTACCCGCCCGGCGCGCGGACGGTGGGCCGGGAGGCGATCCGGGCGCTGTGGGAGAAGGTGCTGGCCAACCGCCCCCGCTTCGAGCCGGAACAGCCGCTGCCGACGCTGGTCAGCGGTGACATCGCGCTCACCTCGACCCCGCCGAGGGGCGGCAGCGGTGCCCGGGCGCAGGTCGTCCGGCGCCAGCCCGACGGAAGCTGGCTGCGCCTGCTCGACCAGCCCGAGTTCGTCCCGCCCACCGGCTGAGCCGCGACCGGCTGAGCCGTCGGCTGCCTATCGGTCAGCTGCCTGTCCGTCAGCTGCCTGTCCGTCAGCGGGCGGGCCCTCGCCGGGTGGGCATGCCCCCGTGCGGACTGCGGACCACCAGCGGCACAGACCCTTCGGCCAGGTAGAAGTGTCCGGGGTGGTAGTCGATGTGCAGATGCCCGCCGTCCTGCTCGGCGGCCATGCCGCGCAGATTCGCGGCCAGGACCGCCCTGGCGTCGTCGTCACCACTGATCACCAGCAGCTGCCGCCGGGCGTCCAGGCCGATCAGCACCCCGGGACCGGGCGTGCTCCCGACCTCGACCCCCGCCAGGGTGCGACTCCCGGGCGCGGAAACGGAACTGAGCAGCCCTTCGCCCGCGGCCACCGCGTCCGCCAGCCGGTTCAGCTCATCCGCCGACGCCGCGAGATCCACTTCGCCGTACACGGGGTCACGGACAAGTCTCACCAGTCGCATCCCTTCCGGCATCCCATGACCCCATCATGCCCGTCGCCCACCTCGCGGATTCCGCCGCGGACCGTCCGCGCACCTCGGTAGCCTCGTGCGTGGACGTCGCAAGGTCCGGCGGTCGGGCGAGGGGGAGCATGCAGTCTGCGGTTGTCGGTGGAGGGCGAGGATCCGGTCCAGCGGCTGGCGGAGCTGGCGGACTGGCTGCGCCATGAGCCCGGGCTGCGCGGACTGGTCGTTCCGGAGGCCGTCCCGCCCGGTCCGGGTGAGCTGGGATCGGTGACCGATGCCCTGGTGGTCGCGGTCGGCAGCGGAGGGGCGCTGACCGCGCTGGCCGCATCGCTGAAGGTCTTCCTGGCCCAGCCGAGGCGGTCCGATGTGCGGATCGTGGTGCGGACACCGGACGGCCGCCGGGTGGAGGTGGACGCCAAGCGGGTGGACGATGTCGCGGCGCTGCTGCATGAGACGCTGCGTCAAAGCGAATGAACGCGCGGCAGGTCGACCCCGGTCGGTCACGGATCGTCCTCGTCGGCACCCCTGTCCACCAGGACCCGCGGCTCCCCGATGTGCCGGTGATCAGCAGGAACATCGCCGACCTCGCCGAGGTGCTCACCGGGCCGCTGGGCGGCTTCGACCCCGCCCACTGCACGGCCGCGCCGCCGGGGGCCGGACTCGACGAGATCGGTGACCTGCTGGCCACCGCCGCCGACGAGGCCGAGGACCTGCTGCTGTTCTACTACAGCGGGCACGGACTGCTCAGTCCCCAGGGCAGCGAGCTGTACCTGAGCCTGTCCAACACCCGCCCGGACCGGCTGCCGTTCACCGGCCTGCGGTTCGAAACCGTACGCGACGTGTTCACGGGCAGCAGCAGAGCCAAGGTCCGCGCGGTGATCCTCGACAGCTGCTTCAGCGGCCGGGCGATCGGTGAGACGCTGGCCGACGACGACGGGGCGATGCTCGGCCGGCTCCAGGTGGACGGCGCCTACACGCTCACCTCGGCCCCGGCGAACGGCACGGCGCTGATCCTGCCTGGGGAGGAGCACACCGCCTTCACCGAGCGGCTGCTCCGGCTGCTGCGCGACGGCAGTCCCGGGGCCGGGGAGATGATCACCCTCGGCGACATCTACCGGCACCTGCACGCCCGGCTCCGGGCCGACCGGCTGCCCACTCCGCAGCAGTGCGGAACCGCCAACGCCGGGCAGCTCGGGCTGGTGCGCAACCGGGCTCTGCCGCGGCTGCCGGAGGTGAGCGCCGAGGTCTTCCAGAACGAGTACCTCGCCGAGGACGCCGACAGGGCCGACGCGTCGGTGACGGTGACCACGGGCGGCCCGGACGACCCCGGTACGGTCGCGCCGCGTGCCCTGGTGTTCCTGCTCGGCCTGTCGGGCGAGCTGCCGCAGGCGGACTTCGACGCGGTCACCCGGACCGTCGCGGCCGCCATCGACGGTCTGGACGACGATGTCCGGTTCGCCGTGGTGGCGGGGTCGGAGTACGCCCGGATGCTCTACCCCGACACCATGCGCACGGTCCGGGCCGACGCGTCGGCCAAGGCCGGGGCACGTGCCGCCCTGGCCGGACTCGAACCGGTCCGGGCGGCGGCCTTCGGCCGCTGGATCCGGATGGCCGACCGGCTGTTCTCCTCCCACCCGGACGCGGTCCGCACGGCGGTGCTGCTGATGGACCAGGAGGCCACGGCCGAGAGTCCCGACGAGCTGGAGGCGGCCCTCGCCGCCTGCACCGGCCGCTTCAGCTGCCATGTCCGCGGCCTCGGAACCAACTGGTCGGTGTCCCAGGGCAGAGCGATCGCCACCTCGCTGGGCGGCACCCTGGACATTGTCCCGGCCCCCGCACGGCCCACCCCGGACCGGGCCCTCGCGGTGGGCCTGGCCACCATCATCGACCGCACCCGCCAGGCATTCGTCCGGGACCTGGCCATGCGGATCACCGCGGCCCGGTCCGGAGTCCGGGTGCGCAGCGTGACCCGGACGGCCCCGACCATCGAGGACCTGACCGGCAGTGGGCACCCGGTCGGCCCCGGGGCAACCGAGTACCGCATCAACGTCCCTGACAACCAGTCGTACGACTACCACCTGGTTCTGGACCTGCCACCCGGCCCGGTCGGTGTCGAGTTCGTCGCCGCCGAGCTGGACATCGTCCTGCTCCCCCCGGCCGGCGACGGCCAGAGCCTGGACCGTCAGCCGGTCAAGGTCCACCGCGTCCACCACGGCCCCGCCCCCAGCAGCCCGGTCGCCCCGTACCCCTACGCCGACCAGCAGGAACTCGCCCGGGCCATCCGCGAAGGCCTGGAGGCCCTCCACGCCGAGCAACAGGCAAGCGCGGAGCGCTGGGACGCATGACCGGCGTGGCCGATGGTGCCGCGTTGCGGGGGAGGGGGGTTCGGGGGAGGGTGGGGGTATGTGTGGGCGGTTTGTCTCCTCGCGCAGGCCCGAGGACCTGGCGCCGTTGTTCGGTGCCCGCTGGGACGGGGAGGCGGTGCCGCCGTCGTGGAACGTCGCTCCGACGGATCCGGTGTACGCGGTGCTGGAGCGTCCGGCGAAGCACGGACCGGGTGCTGACCGGCAGGTACGGGTGGTGAGGTGGGGGCTGGTGCCGTCCTGGTCGAAGGACCCCGGCGGTGGCGCGCGGATGATCAACGCGCGGGTGGAGACGGTGGACACCAAGCCCGCGTTCCGCAAGGCCTTCACCTCGCGCCGCTGCCTGCTGCCCGCCGACGGCTACTTCGAGTGGGTCACGGCGGAAGTCCCCGGCGGGAAGCCGCGCAAGCAGCCGTACTACCTCACGCCGTCGGACGAGTCGCTGATGGCGATGGCCGGGCTGTACGAGTTCTGGCGCGACCGGAACGTGCCCGAGGACGATCCCGCCGGGTGGCTGACCACCTGCACGATCATCACCACCGACGCCAAGGACGCGGCCGGACGGGTGCACGACCGGATGCCGCTGACCGTCGCGGCCGGCGCCTACGACGACTGGCTCGACCCGGCCCACCAGGACCCTGGCTCCCTGCGCGCGCTGCTCGTGCCACCGGCCGGCGGGAACCTGGAGGTGCGGGAGGTGTCGACCGAGGTCAACAGCGTCCGCAACAACGGCGCTCAGCTGATCGCCCCGGCGGCCTGACGGGGCCGGGCACGAACCCGGCGGTTCGTGCCCGGCCCACGGAGCTCAGCACGCGGGACGGCGGCCGTGGTTGGCTCCGTGCTTGCGGCGGGCCCTCTTCTTACGACGTCGTCGTGAAGCCATGGCCGCTCCTCTCACCAAGGGCATGCTTTCCTCTTCCACACTGCCACACCCCGGCTGCCCGGGCATGTTGTCGCGGGGCCCGGCCGCCGGGTCCGGTGGCGGCCGCCGCGGGAAGGATGTGGGATGGTCGCATGAAAGACAATGAGACCATCTCTGCCTGGACCGAGCGGCTGCTGGCGCAGGCCCCGGCGCTGTCGCCCGAGCAGGCCCGCGGCTTCGTCCACGACCTGTACTTCGCCGCCCAGCGCGCACTCGACGTGGAGCAGTCGGAGGCCGACGCCGAACGCGACGAGTAGCCGCCGGTCAGTCGCCGGCGGACAGCGCCACGACCGTCGCGCTGTCCTGCCCGCCGGGCGTCTCGTAGGTCACCGTGTCCCCGACGCGGTGCCCGAGCAGCGCGTGGCCGAGCGGACTGTCGGCGGTGACCAGGGTGTGGTCCAGTTCCTCGGCGACCGCACCGATGTTGACCGACTCGGTCGAGTTGTCGCCGAAGCGCACGGTGACCGTGCTGCCGACACCGACCACGTCCGCGCTGGGCGGCCCGGCGACGGCGGCCTGGCCGATCCGGGTGCTGATCCCGGAGATCCGGGTGTCCAGCCGGGCGAGCTCGGTGGCGCGCTGCAACTCGTCGGCCTGGTCGGCCTGGTCGCCCACCGCGTCCGAGTCCGTGTCCCGCAGGGTCGCGGCGACCGTCTCGCGTTCGGAACGCAGGTCGGCGAGCTCCTGTTCGAGCGCCCGAAGAGCGGTGGGACTGATCGGCTCGGGCTCTCCGGTCATTCCTGCTCCCGTGTGTCGGTTGCATGGTTGCGCGGAAACGCGCAAAAGGGGACATACCGCACGCTAGCAGTCGGCTGCTCCGACGGCGAGGTGAGTCCCTGGCCGGCCGCGCGCGGCATACGTCCCCGGTTGCCTCAGTTGCTGTAGCCGGTCGGCGGGAAGGGGCCGCGGTCCTTCTTGGGGAGGCCGGAGTCGGTGGCGATCTCGCCGCGCCCGACCTGGCGGTCGACCTCGGCCTCCTCGTCCGCGTACCGCGCACCGGGGTTCGCGTCGTCGGCGGAGTCCGGGTCCGGGGGCAGGCCGACCTCTTCCCGGTCCTCCTCGGTCCGCTCCTCAAGTTCCTCCTCGTCGGGGCGCCGGGGCAGGCCGCGGCCGTGTCCGGTGTCGGGGTCGCCTTCGACATCCTTGTTCGACTTGTGGTGGGCCATGGTTCCTCCTCGATGTGGCGCCGAAGGCGCGACTACCGGTCGGCTTCCCCGTTCGGAGCGTCCCCGGCGTCCTTGCCGCGCACCGTGCACCGGAGCGTGTCGTCCTGGACGTCGGCGACGATGGTGTCGCCCGGCTCGGCCGTACCGCTGAGCATCAGCGAGGCGATCCGGTTGTCGAGTTCCGCCTGGATGGTGCGCCGCAGCGGGCGGGCGCCGAACTCCGGCTGGTAGCCGTGTTCCAGCAGCAGCTTCCGGGCGGCTTCGGTGACCTCCAGGGTCATCCCCTGTGCCGCCACCCGGCGTTCGCTGTGGCACAGGAGGTGGCCGACGATCTCCCCCAGGTCGTCCTGGGAGAGGCTGTGGAAGATGATGATGTCGTCGATCCGGTTCAGGAACTCGGGCAGGAACCGGGACTTCAGATCGTCCATCAGCTTGTCCTTGATCTCGGACACATCGCCCCGGTGGTCGATGATGCGATGGGCGCCGATGTTGGACGTCATGATGACGACGCAGTGCCTGAAGTTGACGGTGCGGCCCTGGCCGTCGGTCAGCCGCCCGTCGTCCAGGATCTGGAGCAGCGTGTTGAAGATGTCGGGGTGGGCCTTCTCCACCTCGTCGAAGAGCACCACGCTGTACGGCTGGCGGCGCACCTTCTCGGTGAGCTGGCCCGCCTCCTCGTAGCCCACGTATCCGGGCGGGGCGCCGACCAGCCGGGCGACCGTGTGCTTCTCCTGGAACTCGCTCATGTCGAACCGGATCATGCGGTCCTCCTCGCCGAACAGCAGCGCGGCGAGGGTCTTGGCGAGTTCGGTCTTGCCGACGCCGGTGGGGCCGAGGAACAGGAAGGAGCCCACCGGACGGTTCGGGTCGCCCATCCCGGAGCGGTTGCGGCGCACCGCCTCGGAGACCGCGGTGACGGCCTGGTCCTGGCCGACGATGCGGTCGTGCATCGCCTCCTCCAGCTTGAGGAGCTTCTCCTTCTCGGTCGTGGTGAGCTGCGCGACCGGGATCCCGGTGCGTCGGGAGACGACGTCGGCGATGTCGGCGTCGGTGACCGCGACCACCGACGGGCGGCCCTCCTCGACGCCGGCCAGCTCGCCCTCCTCCACCGCGATCCGGCCCTTCAGCTCGGCCGCCCTCTCGAAGTCCTCGCCCGCGATGGCCTGGTCCTTCTCGCGCCGCAGCTGGGCGATCCGGTCCTGGCGGCCGGTCACCTCGCTGGAGGGGCCCGCGGTGCGCAGCCGTACCCGCGCCCCCGCCTGGTCCATCACATCGATGGCCTTGTCCGGCAGGAAGCGGTCGCTGATGTAGCGGTCGGACAGTTCCGCGGCCGCCGCGAGCGCTCCGTCGCTGAAGCGGACCCCGTGGTGGGCCTCGTAGGCGTCCCGCAGCCCCTCCAGGATCTGCACGGTCTCCTCGACCGTCGGCTCCGGGATCAGCACCGGCTGGAACCGGCGCTCCAGGGCCGCGTCCTTCTCCACGTACTTGCGGTACTCGTCGATGGTGGTGGCCCCCACCACGTGCAGCTCGCCGCGCGCCAGGGCGGGCTTGAGCATGTTGCCCGCGTCCATCGCGCCCTCACCCGACGCGCCCGCGCCGACCACGGTGTGCAGCTCGTCGATGAACAGGATGATGTCGCCGCCCGATTCCTGGACGTCCTCGATGACCTTCTTCAGCCGCTCCTCGAACTGCCCCCGGTACTGCGCCCCGGCGACCATGCCCGACAGGTCGAGCGAGACCACCCGCTTGCCCTTCAGGGACATCGGGACATCCCCGCCCACGATCCGCTGGGCCAGCCCCTCCACGATCGCGGTCTTGCCGACGCCGGGCTCACCGATCAGAACCGGGTTGTTCTTGGAGCGCCGGGACAGGATCTCGATGGTCTGCTCGATCTCCTCGGCCCGGCCAACTACCGGGTCGAGCTTGCCGGCCCTGGCCTCCTCGGTGAGGTCCCGGCCGTACTCGTCCAGCGTCGTGGCCGGCTTCGCGCTCTTGCCGTTGCTCCTGCCCTCGGCGGGCCCGCTGTCGGCGCGGGCCGCCTGCCCGGTCAGGCCGCGCAGCCCCCGGACGTCGAGCCCGGCGTCGCGCAGGGCGCGGGCGGACTCCGGGTCGGCGTCCGCCAGCAGCGCACCGAGGATGTGCTCGGGGCCGATGTAGGAGGCACCGCCGGCCTGGGCCTGCTCGTACGCGGTGGCCAGGGTGCGCTTGGCCGCCGGGGTCAGCCCCGGTTCGGTGAACGCCTCGCCGGATCCCCGGGGCAGCGCCCCGGCGATGGCGTCGGCGAGCTGGTCGGGCTTGAGACCGGCCCGGGCGATCAGGCCCCGCGCCGGCTCGACCTTGGTGGCCGCCCACAGCAGGTGCTCGGTGTCCAGGTCGGACGTCCCGTCCTCCTCCGCGCGTTGCGCGGCCAGATTGATCAGTTCATGGGCCGGTTCGGTGAGCAGCCGTCCGATCGGGACCCGTTGCACGGCCGGGGGCGACGATGCGGGGGACATCCCGAGGAACCGGTTCAGTAGCTCGCTGAACGGGTCGGACGAGCCGAAAGCCGGACCGAAGGACATCGACATGGCAGCTCCCGTCGCGGAGGGACTACGTTCAACTCAAACGCGATACCGGTGGGTCCGCAAGCCGGGCCCAGGGCCCGCGGCGGCCGCTCCGTGGGCGTCCGGCCGGTCCGGAGGCAGGCGTGGACCAGCCGGTCTAGGGTGAGCCCGCGAGCTGGTTGTCAGCCCGGACCGGACAGCGGATGTCAGCCCAGGACCGGACAGCGGAAGGGTGCGAGCCGTGAACGCCTCCAGTGACCCCCAGCAGCCCTCCGGTGACCCCCGGCAACCCGGTGACCCGCAGGAGCAGCTGGAGCCCTCGGTGGGAGCCGCCCCGGTCGAGCCGCCCGGGTTCCGCCCGTACCACCACCCCGCCGCCGGGTGGGGCGCGGCCAGGAGCGTGACCGAGCTGCTGGTGAGCGAACGCGTCGTGGTGGACGGGTCGCGGGCGATCCTGCGGATGAACCATGAGAACCGCGGCTTCGACTGCCCGGGGTGCGCGTGGCCGGACGACACCAAGGGCCTGCACCTGGACATCTGCGAGAACGGCATCAAGCACGTCACCTGGGAGATGACCCGCAAGCGGGTGGACCGTGCGTTCTTCGCCGCCCACACGGTCACCGAGCTGGAGGGCTGGAGCGACTTCGCGCTGGAGGACCAGGGCCGGCTCACCGAGCCGATGGTGTACGACCCGGCGACCGACCACTACCTCCCGGTCAGCTGGAAGGACGCCTTCGAGCTGGTCGGCCGCACCCTGCGGGAGCTGGACGACCCCGACCAGGCCGCGTACTACACCTCCGGCCGGCTCGGCAACGAGGCCACCTTCCTGTACCAGCTGATGGCCCGCGAACTCGGCACCAACAACCTGCCCGACTGCTCCAACATGTGCCACGAGGCCAGCGGACGCGCCCTGCAGGCCGCCCTCGGCACCGGCAAGGGGACCGCGGACCTCAAGGACTGGGAGGCCACCGACGCGCTGTTCATCATGGGCGTCAACGCCGCCTCCAACGCGCCCAGGATGCTCACCTCCCTGGCCGGGGCGTACCGTCGCGGCGCGCAGATCGTGCACATCAACCCGCTGGTGGAGGCGGCCGCCACCAGCACCATCGTGCCCCACGAGTTCGTGGACATGGCCCTGTTCAAGCCGACGAGGACCAGCACGCTGAACCTCCAGCCGCGGATCGGCGGCGACATGGCGCTGCTGCGCGGCATGGCCAAGACGATGTTCGAGCAGGCCCCGTCCGACCCCAGGACCCTGGACCAGGAGTTCATCGACCGCCACACCACGGGCTTCGAGGAGTACCGGGCCGTGTGCGAGGCCACCGGGTGGGACGAGATCGAGCGCCAGTCCGGGCTCAGCCGTGCCGACATCGGGAAAGCGGCACGCGTCTACCGCCAGGCCGACCGGTCCATCTTCAGCTGGTGCCTGGGCGTCACCCAGCACGAACACGGCGTCGACACCGTCCGCGAGATCGTCAACATCCTGCTGCTGCGCGGGAACCTGGGGCGCGAGGGGGCCGGTCCGTCACCGGTGCGCGGGCACAGCAACGTCCAGGGCAACCGCACCTGCGGCATCGACCACCGCCCCACGGACGCCTTCCTGGACCGCCTGGCCGAGGTCTGCCGGATCCAGCCGCCGCGCGGGCACGGCCTGGACACGGTGTCCACCATCGAGGCGATGCAGGACGGCCGGGTGAAGGTCTTCGTCGGCATGGGCGGCAACTTCGCCCTCGCCGCCCCGGACACCGCGTCCACCTACGCGGGTCTGCGGGCCTGTGAGCTCACCGTGCACGTGAGCACCAAGCTGAACCGCAGCCATGTCGTGCACGGACGCCGGGCCCTGATCCTGCCCTGCATCGGCCGCACCGAGAAGGACCACCAGCGCGGCGGCGTCCAGAGCACCTCCGTCGAGGACTCGATGAGCATGGTCCACCTGTCGGTCGGCATGAAGCGCCCCGCCTCCCCGCACCTGCTCTCGGAGCCCGCCATCATCGCGGGCATCGCCCGGGCCGCCCTCCCCGCCAGCGAAACCCCCTGGGAGTGGTACGTCGAGGACTACGACCGCATCCGCGACACCATGTCCCGGGCCCTGGACGGCTTCGAGGACTTCAACCGGCGGGTGCGGCTGCCGCTCGGCTTCCGGATCAAGCAGCCCGCGCGGGAACTGGTCTTCCGCACCCCCTCCGGCCGGGCCGAGTTCTCCGCCGCGCCCCTGCCCGACGTCGTCCCCGCGCCGGGCACCCTGGCGCTGGGGACGATGCGCTCGCACGACCAGTGGAACACCACGATCTACTCCGACAACGACCGCTACCGCGGCATAAGGAACCTGCGCACGCTGGTCTTCATGAACGCCGACGACATGCGCGAACGCGGCATCGCCGAGTTCGACCCGGTCGACATCACCAGCACCGCCAGGGACGGCAGTACCCGCTCCGTCCAGGGGTATCTCGCGGTTCCCTACAACATCCCCCGTGGCTGCGCGGCGGGCTACATGCCCGAGATGAACGTGCTGTGCGCCCTGGTCGACCACAGCACCCAGAGCGACCAGCCGATCATGAAGCACCTCAAGGTGACGGTCACCCGGAGCTGACCCGGGGATCGATCCGGTTCCGTCACTCGTACCGGTACTTCAGTGAGTCCGCCTCCGCCTGCTCGATGTCGGCGATTGTCAGCTCCGGCATCCGCAGTTGGGCCAGCGTCACCTCGGCCGAGGTCGGCTGGGCGTCCGCCGGAAGCCACTGCTCCGGCTTCCAGGCCCCGCTGCGCAGCAGCGACTTGGGGCAGTGCGGGTAGACCTCCTCGATCCCCAGCACCAGCGCGCTGGCGGGCGGCTTTCCGACGGCGGTCAGCTGCGACAGCAGCTCGGGGCGGGTGGAGACGACAGCCCGGCCGTTCACCCGCAGGGTGGTGGTCCGCCCGGGGATGATGAAGAGCAGCCCGGCCCGCCCGGTGGCGATGACGTTCTGCAGGGTGTCCAGCCGCTTGTTGCCGGTCGCGTCCGGAATCGCCACCGTCCGCGCGTCCAGGACGGCGACGAACCCGGCCGGGCCGCCGCGCGGCGAGACGTCGCAGTTGCCCTCGGCGTCCGCGCTGGCGACCAGGACCAGCGATGAGCAGCCGATCAACCGCCGGGTCTCCTCCGTGAGTTCGGTCATCTGCTTGCGCACCGCCGCGGCGCCGGGGAGTTCGTACGCCCGGCGCAACGCCTCCTGGTCGGGCACGGCGTCCAGGCGGAGCGAGTCGAAGGCACTGCCGGCAAGGGATGTCGTCATGCCTCCGATCCTAACGAGCCGACCTGCGATCGATCCCGGTCGGTGCTACCCGGCGACCCGGGTGTGCTGGGTGAGGAAGAGGGCCGCGCGGTCCAGGGCCTGGTCGGCTTCGTCGAGGACCCCGGCGTAGGCCTGGAACACGTGCGGTACGTCGGCGGTGATGTCGAGGATCACGTCCACCCCGGCCGCCCGGGCCCGCGCGGCCATGCGGGTGGAGTCGTCCAGCAGCACCTCGTTGGTGCCCGCCTGGAGCAGCATCGGCGGGAAGCCGGTCAGGTCACCGAGGACGGCGGGGCTGAGCATCGGCTGGCGCGGGTCCTGCCCGGCGAGGTACATGGCCCCGGTGTGGTCCAGGGACTCGCGGGTGAAGAGGGGGTCGATGCCCGCCTTGGTGTCGATGCTCTCGCCGCTCCGGGTGGCGTCGAACCCGGGGGAGAAGGCCACGATCGCGGCGGGCAGCGGCAGCCCCGCGTCGCGGGCGGCGAGGCAGGTGGTGACGGTGAGGCCGCCGCCGGCCGAGTCCCCGGCGAAGGTGATGGCGGCCGGGTCCTCGCCGCTGTCGAGCAGCGCGCGGTAGGCGCCGAGCGTGTCCTCGATCGCGGCCGGGAAGGGGTGCTCCGGGGCGAGCCGGTAGTCCAGCGACAGGGCCCTGAAGCCGGTCCTGGCCACCAGGTTCGCCGTCAGCGACAGGGCGGTCTGCGGTGAGCCGATCACGTAGCTGCCGCCGTGGAAGTAGAGGATGGTCCCGCTGCGCCGGCCGCCGGTCGGCTCGACGAGCAGCGCCGGGCGGTCGCCGAGCGTCACGTCCGCGGTGCGGATGCCGTCCGGGATGATCATGTCGGCCATCAGGGCCCTGAATCCGGCCCGCATCTCCTCGACCGACTGCGGGCCCTGGGGCCGGGGCTGCCGCAGCATCCGGTCGATCCCGGCGCGCTGTTCCCTGCTCATGGTGTTCCTCCCGGAAGTAGATGCCACTACAGTATCTGCCATGGCATATAAATCAAGCGGTGACCCGGTCGACCTCCCCGGGCTCTTCGCCGACCTGGTCCGGTGCGAGACACGGCTGTACAACGCCCTCAACGACCGCCTCCGCGAGCGCCACGGGATCGTCACCTCGCAGTTCGAGTTCCTCGGCTACCTGCGGGACCACCCCGGCTCCCGGGTGGCGGATCTGGCCGCCGAGTTCGCCGTCGGGATCGGCGCGATCAGCAAGAGCACCGACCGCCTGGAGAAGCGGGGATGGGTCGTCCGGCAGCCCAATCCGGCGGACCGCCGGTCGTCGCTGCTGGCGCTGACCGACGACGGCCTGGCGCTGGTCCAGGCGGCAGCCGAGACCTTCGCCGAGCGGCTGGCCGAACTGTTCGAAGAGGCGATCGGGACGCTCCCGCTGCCCGCCGCCGCGCAGGCCCTGTCCGGGCTCCGCTCGGTGCTGGAACGCGACCAGACCGGCCTGCCCACGGGCTGACCCGCGCGGCCCCGCCGTCAGCGGGATCTGAGGCGGTACGGAAGGGTGCAGATGACCGCGTCGGTGTCCGCCCGCAGGACCGTGGCCAGCAGCAGCCCCCGCTGGTTGTGCAGGATCCGGTACCGCCAGTGGCGCGGCTGGACCTCGGTGATCAGCACGGCGATCTGACGGTCGCCCTGCTGGGCCCGCTGGACGTAGTCGACGACCGGGTGGACCAGCGACCGGGTCGGGCTGCCCAGGGTCTCCAGCCGGATGCCGGGATCCCACTGCTCCCAGCGGGCGCGGAACTCCGCGCACTGCTCCGGCCCGGCGTGGACGCTGACCGCGACCACGTCCCCACTCAGCGACAGGGCCGCGTGCAGCGCGTGTTCGGTGAGCCGGCTGATGTCGTTGACCGGGACGATCATCAGGCTGTCCGCCGCCAGCGGGTGCTGCGGGGCATGGCCGAAGCCGAGTTCCACGGCCACGGCCCGGTAGTAGCGTTCGATCCGGGAGAACAGCAGCATCAGCGCGGGCACGGTCAGCACCACCACCCAGGCACCGGACGTGAACTTGCTGGCGACGAAGACCAGGGCGGCGATCGCGGTCAGGACCGCGCCGGTTCCGTTCACGGCCGCCCGCAGCCCCCAGCGCGGGGAGCGCTCGCTGAACCAGTGGCGGACCAGGCCGGTCTGGCTGATGGTGAAACCGATGAACACCCCGATGGCGTACAGCGGGATCAGCCGGTTGGTGACCGCGTCCACCGCGATCAGCAGCACCGCCGCGAGCAGGGCCAGCGCGACCACGCCGTAGCGGTGCACCGGGCGTTCGCTGCGCAGGCCGAACAGGTGCGGCAGCCGGTTGTCCTTGGACAGCAGGCTCATCAGCACCGGCAGGCCGCCGAAGCTGGTGTTGGCGGCGAGTGCGAGCACCAGGGTGACCACGATGTTGGTCGCGGAGTAGGCCCAGCCGGAGCCGAAGGACCCGGCTGTCAGCTGCGCCAGTACGGTCACCCCGCCGCGCGGCGCGACGTGCTCGCGGCGGATCAGCAGGGACAGTCCGATCAGCATGACCGCCAGCAGCCCGCCGAGCATAAGCTCGGTGCGCTGGGCGCGCTTGACCCGCGGCTCGCGGAAGGTGGGGACGCCGTTGGCGATGGCCTCGATCCCGGTCAGGGCCGAGCAGCCGGCCGCGAAGGCCTTCAGCACCAGGACCACCCCCAGCGCCTCGCTGATATGGATCGGCTGCACGCTGCCGACCAGCGCGGCGGGGTGGGAGCGGGCCAGGCCCACCGCGATGACGCCGAGCATCGCCGCCAGGAACAGCACCATCGGCAGCATCAGGAAGCGTGCGCTCTCCGCGATGCCCCACAGGTTGACCGCGGTGATCAGGGCCAGGCCGATCAGACAGATCGCCAGCAGGTGGTGCGCCAGCGAGGGGAAGGACGAGGCCAGGCTCGCGGCACCGGCGGCGAGACTGACCGCCACGGTCAGCACGTAGTCCACCACCAGGCTGGCGGCGGCCAGCAGGCTGACGGTCGCCCCCAGATCCTTCTTGCCCACCGCGTAGGCGCCGCCGCCGTCCGGGTGCACGGCGATGACCTGGCAGTAGGAGACGACCAGCACGGCCAGCAGACCCGCGATGCACAGGGTGATCGGCAGGGTCAGCCGCAGCGCCGACGAGCCGGCCGCGACCAGGACCAGCACGATGGCCTCGGGCCCGTACGCCACCGAACTGAGGGCGTCGAGGGACAGCGCGGCCAGGCCGCCGAAGCTGCTCAGGTGGTCCTTGTCCCCCTCCCCGTGCCGCAACGGCACCCGGGGTCCGGCCTGCTTGGGCCCAGCTCCTGATTTCATCGGTACCTTTCCTGCGGTCCACACGGCCCGGTCCTGCGTCGTCCACGTCCTGTTCCATGCTGAGGGTCCCAGTGCGTCGGCACCGGGACCCTGGAGCGTGGCGGCAGACGGGGTGTCAGGTTTCCAGCAGCTGGTTCAGCAACTGGCGGTACTCCTTGAGCCTGGTGCGCAGCTGTTCGGTGGAGTCGTCACCGGCGGTGTCCGCGCTGTCCGCGCCCTCGGGGTACCACTGGTCGCGCAGTTCGCGTCGGCGGGCGGTGATGGAATCGGCCAGCTGGGTGGCGGCCCGCTCCACCAGGATGTCGGCCTGTTCGACGGCGCGGCGCGGATCGTCGACGAAATCCGACTGGATGCCCAGCCAGTCCGCACGCAGCTTCCCGGTGGCGTTCCCCTGGAAGAAGCTGTCCGCGCCGGTCACGGGGCGGGCGGCGGGCGGGGCGGCCGCCCGGTCCGCGGCCGGGGGCTGCTGCGGGATCTCCCGCTTCTTCAGGTCCGGTTCGGCAGCGCTCGCGTTGCCGGTGGTGTCGTCGGCCGCGGGCGCCTCCGCGGGACGTTCGGGCGTCGCCGGGGCGCGGACGGCGCGGCTCTGGAGTTCCTGGCCCTGGGCGAACCTGCTGTCACTCATCTGAGGCTCCCTTCAGCTGGCTTACGGGCCGGCGTTCGTCGGGGACGGTTACCGGGTCGGGGTCGGGGTCGTTGGCGGGGTCGGTGGCGGGGTCGTTGGCGGCCGTGGTGTCCGTGGGCCGCTCCTGGCCGTCGAGCACCAGGGAGTCGAAGGTCCCGCGGGCCCGGACGAAGGCCTCGCGCAGCTCCTCGGTCGAGGCGTCCGGCGTCTGGGCCAGCTGCGCGCCGCCGCGCGAGGCGCGGTAGCCGGGGAGGGCGTCGAGGTGGTGCACGGACAGCGCGTCGTACGGGTCCTCGCCGGGGTAGCCGCGCTCGCGCAGCACCGAGGTCAGCAGCTTGTCCGCGGTGACCACCGCCTGGGCGGGGTCGTCCACGAACAGCACCTGCTGCTGGGCCCACTGAGCCTGGTAGTACTCCCGGCGGGTGGCGTCGAGCGGCCGGATGTCGAGCCCCTGGGAGCGGGCGACCCGGTCGCTCAGCTCACGGTCGGCCTCCCTGGCGTCCCCGCCGTGCTGTCGTACCACCCGGTCGTACTCGGGCCCGAACTGCTTCTTCAGGCGACGGCTGTTCGCCTGTGGGCTTCTCAACGCGAAGGTGATGAGGGCGGCGACGATGACGACGGCCACCACGATCATGATGATCACACCTGTGGACATGACCGGATCCTCTCTGGTGCGGTGCAGCGGGCGTTTCCACGCGCGCTGCCAGACCTTGCGCCTGTCCCCGACCGGCCCGGTCAAACCGGGGGCTGTTGACACCGGGTCAGGTTTCCGGCCGTGGCCCCGGTGGGCCCGCCGTGCCGGGGTAGGCGCCCAGGGGTAGCCGCTCCAGCAGCCTGGGGTACGAGGAAGGACCGCTATGAGTCTCGTGAAGAAGATGAAGGGCAAGAAGCAGACGCTCGGAGGCAGGATCAAGCTGGGTGCCGGCCGGGCCACCGGCAGCAAGCGCCTCAAGGCCAGGGGCCGGACCGACCGCCTCACCGGGAACCTGAGGCTGGCCGGCCAGAAGGCCATGGACGTCTTCAAGCACTGAGCGCCACCGCCCGGGCGGGTTCCGACCGGACCCCGCCCGGGCACCGCTGTGTCCGGGGCGCGCGCGCCGCCGGTCAGCCCCCCGTGGCGGCCGCGGCCGACCTGCCGCCCGGGCGGTCCGAGGACATGGGACCGGAGATGTCCTCCAGTGAACGCCCCTCCGCGTCGACGCCGAGGAAGACCTCCACCACCGCACCGATGATCATCACGGATGCCCCGATGAGATAGCCGATGAACAGCTTGAAGTGGTCCTGGCCGTTCCCGATCAGCTGTCCGTACAGCCAGGGCCCGAAGGCCCCGAAGGACTGGGCGATGACGAAGAAGACGGCGATGGCCTTGGCCCGCACCTCGACCGGGAAGATCTCGCTGACGGTGAGGTACGCGGCACTGGCACCGGCCGAGGCGAAGAAGAAGATGACACACCAGGAGGCCGTCTGGGTGACCGCGTTGAGCAGCCCCGCCTTGAACAGGAAGGCGCTGATGGCCAGCAGGAAGCCGGAGAGGAAGTAGGTCCCGGAGATCATCTTCCGGCGGCCGACGGTGTCGAACAGCCGGCCGATGGTCAGCGGGCCGATCAGGTTCCCCAGCGCGAAGAAGAGGAAGTAGTACGCGGTGTCGCCGCTGGGGACGCCGTAGATCTTGGTCAGCACCAGCGTGTAGGTGAAGAAGATGGCGTTGTAGAGGAACGACTGAGTGATCATCAGTGACGCGCCCAGGACCGAGCGGCTCGGATACCGGGTGAACAGGGTCCGGGCCAGGGTCACGAAACCGATGTTCCCGGCGGGGGCGACGTTCAGGGCCTTGGACCGGTCGACCGGGTCCAGCTCGCCGCCGGAGGCCTGGACGCTCTGCTCGATCTCCTTCACCGCCGCCTCCGCCTCGTCGACCCGGCCGTGCATCAGCAGCCAGCGTGGGCTCTCGGGAAGGTTCTTGCGCACGAACAGGATGACGAAGCCCAGCACCGGGCCGAGCAGGAACGCCACCCGCCACGCGTAGGAGGCCGGGAGGTGGTTCACCACCGCCAGGATGAACACGGTGGCCAGCAGGGCACCGCCCCAGTAGGTGCCGTTGATCGCGATGTCGACCCGGCCCCGGTAGCGGGCCGGGATCAGTTCGTCGATGGCCGAGTTGATGGCGGCGTACTCCCCGCCGATGCCCATACCGGCGATGAAGCGGGTGGCGTCCAGCCAC
>Ga0302311_10002278_pt1 | contig 21909 bp, 24 predicted proteins | sample III_Palsa_N1_3_FD_200449 | JGI IMG/M metagenome (GOLD analysis project Ga0302311, IMG submission 200449) | Peat permafrost microbial communities from Stordalen Mire near Abisko, Sweden - III_Palsa_N1_3 | ecosystem: Environmental > Terrestrial > Soil > Palsa > Peat permafrost | place: Sweden... | reverse complement strand
CCGCGGGCGACGCGGTGGAAGTCACCATCGCCGACAGTGGCGTGGGCATTCCCAAGGAGGTGCAGGGCCGCCTCTTCGAGCCCTTCTTCTCCACCAAGTCCGGAGGCACGGGCCTCGGGCTGGCCCTGGCCCGGCAAATTCTCGAGGCCCACGGCGGCTCCATCGCCTGCACCTCCACCGCTGCCGAGGGCACCACCTTCGTCCTCCGCGTGAAGCGGGCCTGAGAAGCCCCACCCAGACGGGCGCCGCTGGCTGCTACATTCCCTTGCCCTAGGGCCACCCACGAGAGGGCCCCCACCCTCGCCCATGGACAGCTTCGTCCGCCGCCTCATTCAACGACTGCTCAGCGAAGGGCAGCCCCTCTCGCGTAACCGCCACTTCCACACCTTCGACACGCCCGAGGGGCGCACCGCGCTGCGCACCGCGCGCCGGCTTCGCGCGCTGCACCGGGACGTCCAGCGCTGCCTGGCCGAGGGGGGCCGCGTGACGCTGCTTCCGCACCTGGGGCACGGGCCGGCGCGGGCTCTGGAGTTGTGCATCGCCCACCGGGTGGGCACCCACCGGGCCTTCCTCTCCAAGGAGGAGGTGGAGCTCCTGCGCCAGGTGCCCGGCTCCTCTCTACCGCTTGTGGAAACTGCCATCGCCCGCCGGGTGGGCTAGGGCGGAAGGCCCGTCTCGGCCCGTGCCGCAACGCGGGGCTGGGGCGTGGCCAGGAGGGCCCGCAGGGCGGAGTCCGCCCCCTCGGGAGCCGCCAGCGCCCCGAGAGGCGCGGCGGCCAGTAACGGCGGGACGTCCTCGAGCGCGCACACCACCCGGAGGCGCCGCTGGTAGGCGAGCGCCGCGGCCAGCGCCAGCGTCTCCTCCTCGGCGTCGAGGACGAGGACGCCCACGGCGCAGGCGCTGAAGGGCCGCCACAATGGACGCGCGGCCTCCCCCGGCGGCAGGACGCAGAAGTCCAGGCGAAGGCCCTCCCCCAGCTCCAGCCGGGCGACCGTGCCGAAGCCACTCTTCAGGGCGGCGGCCTCGTCCGAGCCAGCGCCGAGGCTGGGCAGCTGCCCGAGGTAGCGGCGCGTCCTCTCGGCAGACTCGCTGCACACCAGCACCTTGGCCACCGTCATGCGCGAGGCGGGCCGTCCCCGAAGAAGCTGCGCCCGAAGCGCGTGCACTTCCGCCGCGCCGAGCAGCGGGCCGGCCTCGGGGCGCACCTCGGACTCGGTGACGCGCAGCACGCCCCGGCGCACGAGGTGCACCACCGCCTCCAGCACCGAGACGTCGGGCGCGCTCTCGCGGTCCAGGAGTTCCCCCAGGGTATGGGGCTCGGCCAGTAACTCGAGAATGGACTCCGTCAACGCGTCGCCCGGCCCCCGGGCGCCCTGGACGCGAAGCAGCCGCGCACTCAGGGGAGGCAGGAGGGGCTCCAGGCGCTTGAGCTCGTCCGCCTGGCGCATGCCCTCGAGGAGGGCGTCGTCCATGCCCCGGCTGATGCGGGTGACGCTGGGCGGTGGCCCCTCGGCGAAGGCGAAATTCCCGTCCGTCCAGGTGAGGAGGCGGAAGAGGGCCTTCTCGCCCAGCACCGTCCCCAACGAGGCATCCACCGGACGGCCCTCGGCCACCACCACCGCGCCCTGCTCTCCGGGGCGGCTCACCTCCAGCCGGCCGCTGCGCCGGTTGAGCTTGAGCATCTGCAGCAAGTCCGGGAGCGGCAGGTGGGCGAAGCTACCCTCGAGCTCCTGCGTCTCGGTGGCCCGCGCACCGTCGGCCCGGGAGAGAATCTCCTCGATGCGGGACACCACCTCGCCCAGCTGGAAAGGCTTCTGGAAGACGTCCTGCACCGCGCCCGCCCGGGGCGGACTCATTCCCGTCACCACCACCGGGATGCCCTCGGTGCGCGGGTTGCTCTCCAGAATCTGCACGAAGAGGGTGGGCTCGATGAGGGGACAGGCCTCGTCGAAAAGCACCACGTCCGGGTGGCGCAGCACGGCCAGCTCCAGCGCCCGCGAGCCGTCCGCCGCGTAGTGCACCTGGTAGCCCCGTTGCCGCAGGGCCTTGCTGAGGGTGCGCACCCCCTCGAGGTCCGGGTCGGCGATGAGGATTTTTCGGACGGCGGTCATGCGGGCCTGGAGGAGACGGGGCTGGGCATTGGCCGATTAGTAGGCTTGCAAGTCGTAGGTGCTCTGCAGCTTGGCGACGAGGCCGTCCACCACCGCGACGTCCGAGGTGTGAAAACCCCAGGTGGCACCCTTCCCGCGACGCTGAAGCAGCGCATAGGCGCCGGCCTCGCCCAGCCAGAGGAGAAACTCGTGGCGGCCGAGGCGCTCGTCGCCGGCGACGAAGACGGGGGTGAGGCCCTGGTGCGCCTGGAAGTCACCCCGCCGTCCGAGGAGGTACACCCGCGCGGAGAGGCCTGGCGGCGGGCGCTCCAGCCCCCGGGCGATGGCCAAGTCCGAGCGCACCTCGCCCGCACCGACGTAGACGAGGCCGCGCGTCCCGGGGTCCCGCTGCACCTCGCGGGCCACCTCGGCCTGCAGCGCCTCGAAGAGGCCGTCGGCCACCTTGCCGCGGCGGGAGGGCTCCGAGTCCCCGTCGGCGGGCAGCCGAGGGGAGTGGGCGTTTCCGAGGAGCAGCTCCACCGTCTCCCAGAAGTCCAGGCCCTCCAGCATGAGGCGTCGGTGCAGCGAGGCCCGGCGCTCCTCCATCTGCCGGCGGCAGCGCTGGACGAGCTCGTCGAAGTCCTCGCCGTCCCGGGGGAAGGTGCTTGCGCCGCAGACGAGGGACAAAGGCAGCCCGGCCTCGATGGCCTGGACTTCCGGCGCCTCGCGCACCGCCTGCAGCGCCCGGCGCATGAAGACGACGGCCCCGAAGGCGTCCGTCTCCGGAAGCAGGAGGTAGAATTCCTGGTCCGACACCCGGGCCAGGACGTCCGAGTCCCGCAGCACGGTGGCCAGCACGCGGATGACGGCGCGCGTGGCAGCGCGGGCCTCCTCGGGGCCGAAGCTGCTGCGCAGGGAGCCGAGGTTGTCGAGCGAGAAGAGGAGGAGGGAGAAGCCCCGGCCGTAGCGGCGGGCCTTGTCCATCTCCTTGGAGGCGTAGTCCGTGAAGTAGGCGAGGTTGTAGGCCGAGGTGTCCGGGTCTCGAAGCCCGAGGCGCTGCAGCGCGAGGAAGCGCCGCGCATTCTGCAGTGCCAGTGCCGCCGTCGTCGCCAGGAGCTCCGCCGCCGGACGCGCCTCCTTCTGGAAGGTGCCGCCGAGCGGGTCGGCCAGGAGGCACAGCCCGAGCACGTCTCCGGGGACGCTCAAGGGGACGTACAGGACGGGGCCCTCCGGCTCGGAGGCCTCCCAAACCACCCCGGCGCGCAGGCGGGCCTCGACTTCCGGCAAGAGCACGTCCGGCGTGGGGGGGCGGCCGGCGAGGCCGCGCCACACCCTGAGCTGCAACGGCCCCCTCCCCACCTGTGTCCAGAGGGCGCCCGAGCGGGCGTCGGACGCGGCCAGGAGCTCCCCCAGCACTCGCTCCTGCACCCACTCCAGCTCCGGCTGCTGGAAGAGCGAGCGCGCGCGCTCGTGCAGCACGAGCTGCGCGCGGAGAGTTGCGAGCTCCTCGAAGTCGCCGGCACTCACGAGGAGGGCGACTCCCCGGCCTCCCTCAACACGGGAACGTCGGCCGAGAAGACAAACGTCGCCGGCCCGCGCAGCGTCACCTGGGAGAAGTCCTTCGCCAGGCGGAGCATGAGCGCGCCGCCGGGAAGCAGCACCCGGTGGTAGCCCTCGGGCTCCACCCAGCCGGCCAGCGTCGCCGCCACCAGGGCGGCGCAGGCGCCTGTCCCGCACGCCTCGGTGAGGCCCACCCCGCGCTCCCACACCACCACCCGGAGGCCTGCCTTGTCCCGGGCGAGAAACTCGACGTTGGTGCGCTCGACGAAGCCGCGCGACACCTCGAGCTGCGGGCCCCAGACGGCGGCCTGTCCGAGCGGCGCGTCGAGGAGGACGAGGTGCGGGTTTCCCATGCTCACCGCGGTGCCGTGAAAGGGCGTCCCCGGCACCGGCGCGCCCACCATGGGCACGCCGCTCTGGAAGGATGGCAGCTGCGGGGCGACGAGGCGCGCCGGCCCCATCTCCACCTCCAGCTCCTGTAACTCCCTCCCCCGCCACACGGCCCGGGCGGTGAGCACGCCGGCCTCCGTCTCCACGGTGAGGGCGGCCGGCTGGCCACCCTTCTCCTCGAGGAGGTACTTGGCCGCGCAGCGCAGGCCGTTGCCGCACATCTCCGGCGTCGAGCCGTCCGCGTTGTGGATGCTCAGCCGCACGTCCGCGGTGCGGCTGGGCAAGAGCACCAGGACGCCATCGGCGCCCACCCCGCGGCGCCTGTCGCACAGCGCGCGGGCCATCTCGACGCCGACGTCGCCGCCGGCCGCACGCCGGTCCAGCAAGACGAAGTCATTGCCCAGCCCGTGGTACTTGTGCAGTCGTTCAGCCACGCGCACAAGTTACCAGAACGACTGACAGTTGCTGGTCGTGCCGCAGGACGTGGCCAAGGGGCCGGCGGCGGTGTTCGTCCGAAGCGTTCAGGGCATCTAGGGCGGCAAGGCATTCCAGACCGGCCGAGACCATCCAACTGACGATTGTCCAGGAGGTTTCAGTTTTTGGCGTGGCCTCTACGGAGGCGCCGGGCAGGCAAGCCACGTGAAGAAGGCCGGGTACAGGTCCCGCTGCTCCTTGCCTTGGAGTGAGTTGAAACGAAAGACGGCGCAATACCCGGCACGGATTTCGGCCGCGGCTGCCTCGCTGGGCAATGCGCCGGAAAGCACCGCCTCAAGCAGCCGTTGCACGCTTGCGTCCACGGCCGTCCAGAAGGCAGGCGGCACTGGCTGGACACTTTGCACGCCGACTTCGCGGAAGCCGGTGCCCAAGGACTCGAGGCGGACAAGGGCGCCGGAGCCGGCGTGGACGACAGCACGCGCAAACGGTGCCGCCTGACGTTCGCCGTCGGCAATTCCGGAGAAGGAGTAGGCGTAGACGGAGACGTCCACCAAGGACGCCTCGGTGGGCGGCCAGGCGTGTGGCATGGGCAGAGAGGCCCGAATGGCCCAGCTCGGTGGCCTGGGCGGCGCCGGTGGCGCGCTGCCCTCCAGCGGGCCGCCACGCAGGGCGACAAAGAGGGGGCGGGCGGCCGCCTCGACGCGCTTCTTCACCTCGGAGGCGTCATAGCGGCCCGCGGCGTCGTCATTCGCTCGGCTCACCTGTCGTCCCCCTTTAGGGCGACCAATTCGGGTCAAGGCTGGCGAAGTGCCCGCGCGGGCAGCGGCCCGCGCCAGAGTCGGACAGCTTCCAGTGGACAGCGCAGTAGGGCCGCTTGCACGCGACGCAGTACCCAGCGTTGTCATAAAGGCGGGCGCCGAGGATGCGCTGGAGTTGGAAGGGCTTCTCGAACGCCGCCCGGTAGCGCTCTGCGTCGCCTTCTTCCACCTCATCCCCCAGGCCGTTTCCACCGGCTGGACCCTCGTAGAGGAAGCGCCACTTGGTGGAGGGGCGCCAGGCTTTCTTCTGGGCGGCAGTCCACGCTTCCCACCGCGAAGGAAAGGCTTCGGGGGGCACCAACTCAGCGCGCGCAGTTGGGCGGCCGCACTCGGCACATTCCGGCTCCGCGACAAGCGGCTGCTCCAAGCAATCTCCAAGAAAAAGGGGGACCGTGCCAGTCTGCCCGACGCCGAGTGCGATTTGAAACGCCCGGCGTGGAGTCGTTCGCTCACCGCTTCTTCGTCACCGGAGGCTCGGGGAGGGGGTTGGAGGCTGGCCCGCCGGCACGGCGCGTGCCCTCTCGCGCCGCGGAGATTTCTGCCTGGGCCCGCTCGTAAATACTCTTCAGCTCCTCGGCGCTCGGCCGCCCGGTGGCGCGGCGCAGCGCGCTGAGCTCCGTCTCCTGCGCGGTGGCCCGCCTTTGCACCATCTCCAGCCGCGACTGGGCCTCGTTCATGCGCGTCTGCAGCTCCGCCTCCCGGGCCTGGGCCAGCGCCGCATTCTCCTCGAGGCCGGCGAGCTGCCGCCGCAACTCCTCGAGGCTTGCACGCTGGGCCTGCGCCGACTCGGCCAGCTCCGAGAGCTCGTCGGCACGGCGGCTCGCCTCCTCCGAGTGCTGCTGCGCCGCCGCGGCGGTCTCCTCGGCCACCGTGCGCTGCAGCCGTTCCGCCTCGAGGGCCTCGGCCAGGGCGTCGCCCCTCGCCGCCAGCTCGGCGCGCTCGGCCACCAGCACCGAGAGCTGCACCTCGGCGTCGGTGAGCTGCCGCTCCAGGGCCTGCGCCGAGGCGCTGTGGGCCGCCACCTCCGAGGTGGTGCTCTCCGCGTGAGCCCGCAGGGCCTCGAGCTCCGCCTGCAGGCTCCCCTCGCGCGCCGAGGACGCCTCGAGCTGTTGCTCCAGGGACTGGCGCTCGAAGACGGCGGTGCTGGCCGCGTCCCTCACGCGCTCCAGCTCCTCCGCCTCCCGTGCGGCGGCGGCCTGCACCTCGGCCGCCCGGGCCTCGGCCGCCGCGGAGGACTCGGCCAGGGCGCGCGCGCGCCCGCGCTCCGCCTCCAAGTCCCGCTGCAGCGTGTCGCGCAGCGCCCGTGCCACGCGCAGTTGCCCTTGCGCCTGCTCGAGCTGCTCGCGCAGCGTGCCGGTGGCGGCCGTGGCCGCCTCGGCCTGGAGGGCGGCCCTCTGCGCCTCGGCGTCCTTCAGGGCCTGCTCGCTGGCCTCGGCGCGCCCGAGGGCCTCTGCCCGGGCAACCTCCAGCGCCTCTCTCTCGGCGAGGGCCGCCGACAGCTGCGCCTGCGCCTCGGCCAGCGCCGCCGAGGCCGCACCCACCGTGGCCCGGGCCTCGGCTCCCGAGGCACGGGCCAGTGCCACCTCGGCACGCAAGGACTCTTCGGCTGTCCGGGACTCAAGCGCTGCGGCACTGGCCGCGCTGGTCTGCGCCAGGGCCGCGTCGAGCTCGGCGCGCAGGGACTCCACCTCAGCCAGCGCCTGCGCCCGCGAATCCTCGCGCCCGCGGACGCTGGCCTCGTGCAGGGCGGTGGCCTCCTCCTCAGCGTGCTGCCGGGCCGTCTCCACCTCCGAGAGCCGCGAGCGAAAGGCGGCGGCCTGGGCCTCGGCGGCCTCCACCCGGGCCGCGGCCTCGGCGCCCGTCCGACGCAGGGCCTCGAGCTCTTCCGTCACCGAGGCGGGTACGACGCCCTGTTGGGCGAGGGCCAGCTCCGACTCGAGCCTGTCCGCCAGGGCACGCGACTGCCTCTCCTGGGCCTCGGCCACCGCTGTCCGGGCGGTGAGGCGCTCGAGGCCATCGCGCAGCGCCGCCAGCTCCGTCTGCTCGGCGCTCTCGGCGAGGAGGGACGCCGGGGCGTCCAGGGCCTTCTCCTGCATGGCGCGAAGCCTTGCGGCGTCGGACTCGGCAGCACGCTCGCCGCGGGCGCGCTCCGCCTCGAGCCACACCACCCTCTGCTCCAGGGCCTCGGCCCGCGCGCGCTCGGTGGCCGCCGTCCCCTGCAGCGACTCGATGGCGGCCAGCGCCGTGCTGTGCTGCTCGGCGAGCCGGAGCTCGCGCTCGCGGGCCTGCGCCAGTCGCTCCTCCACCGTGGGGCCGTCGGCGGTGCCCCGGGTGGGGGCTGCGGCCGCGTCGGTGTCCCGAAGCTGCGAGAGCTCCTCGCGCACGCCCCGCAACTCCTCGTAGGCGGCCGTCAGCTTCGTTCGGGCGTCGTCGAGGAGGCGCGTCACCTCCTCGCGCCGGGCGCGCTCCAGCCGGACGGACTCCTGGGCCGCCAGCACCTGGGCCATGCCCTGGCGCTCGTCGAGGTGGACGGCATCGAGCTCCGCCCGCTTCACGCCGAGGAGGCGCTCCGCCTCGTTGGCGCGCTCGAGAGCGCTTCGCGCCTCGGCCTCCAGCCGTCGCACCCGTGCGGCGAGCTCGTCCTGGGCCAGCGGCTGCAACGGGTGGCGCTCGCGGGACTCGGTTTGGGCCTGCCAGCGCCGGGCCTCCTCCTCGGCCCGCTCCTTCTGCTCGCGCGTCTGGGCGAGCTCTCCCTTCAGCCCGTCGGTGTCCCTTCGCGCGGTCTCCAGGGACTCCTTGAGGCGGCGGCTCCTCTCCTCCCACTCGCGGGCTCGGGTGGCCACCTCGTCCAGACGGTTTGCGGTGAAGGCCAGGGGCGCTGGCGGCAGCTGCACCCAGGTGGGGTCCGCCGGCCGGTGGGCATCCTGGCTGGCCACCACCACGAAGTAGGCAGCCTCGGTGGAGCCAGCGAGCGAGCCGTCGACTTGCAGGCCCTCGCTCTTCTCGAAGGCCAGCTGGTAGCCAAGGAGCGGGCTCTGGGTGGCCACCTCCACGGAGCGAAAGTGGGAGGAGAGCGCGTCGAGCGCCTGCCCATACGTCGGCGGCGCACCTTCGCCGTCGGCCTCCATGAGCTGGGCCAGGGCCAGCCCGGCCGGGTTTCGCAGCCCGCCCACGAGGGAGCCGGTGGGGGAAACCTGGGCCACGAGCTCGCGCAGGAGCTCCGGGGCGCGTACCCACGGGGCGAGGTCCGCCACCAGCACCAGGTCGAAGCCGCCAGGCGGCAAGTCATCGAAGACGGCGGCGCGGAAGCGGAGGTTGGCGCTTCCCAGGCGGGACTGGGCATCGGCCACGGCCTGCAAGTCATCATCGCAGGCCAGCACCACCCGGGCTCCACGCTGCAGGAGAAACTCGGCGGAGGCCCCGCCGGTGGTGGAGACGGCACCCACCTCCAGCACGCGGCGGCGGATGAAGAGGCTCTCGGCGAAAATGTACCGGGGGAGAAGCTCGCTGACGCCCAGGCGGCGGAACGTGAGGTTCATGGGCGCTTGACACAGGAGACTATACCCCCAAGGTTCCGGCACCCGCCCCTTCTCTGGCGCCCCCAAAGGAGCACGAGGTCACCATGGCTTCCCCCACCCCTTCCACCTTTGGCCAGCGCGCCGGGAGCGCCTTCCGCCGTCTCCTGGTGACGCTTCTCGTCCTGGCGCTGGCCGGCGTGGTGTGCTGGCTGCTGGCCAAGGACAACGCGCGGACATTCTCCTTGAAGGTGGAGGGCGGCAAGCTTCTCGTCCAGAAGGGACGAAACCTCCCCTGGGGAAGCGCCCCCTACCGGCCCACCGACCCAAGCCTGGCCGACGTCTACGCACCCATCGACCTGTCCGGGGCGAGCGTGGGGGCAGTGGACGCGGACCGCTTCGAGGACCGCGACGAGCTCGACCGGGCCCTGTTTCGCATCCTCGAGCAGGTGGCGCGGCCGAGGCTTCTGTCGGACGACACCCAGGTGGTGACGAGCGGCATGGGGCTCCTGCACCGGATGGACCGGCTCCAGGGGGCAAGCGAGGAGCAGCGCCGGACGCTGCGCAGCCTGGAGCTCGACGTGGCCTATGACCAGGCCCGCATCCGCTTCGAGGACGCCCGGCGCGCGGTGTCCGAGGGCCTCGCCCAGCTGCGCATCGCCGCCGACAGCCCGACGCGCCGGGCCCGGGCGGCCCACGCCATGCTGGTGCGGGTGGAGCCCGCGGCGAGCGCGCTGGAGGAGGTGCTGCGCCAGGTGGTGTCGACGCTGGCCGACACACCCCCCAGCGGCGCAGCCCCTGTGCCCGCCGCGCCGGTGGCGTCTCCGGACGCCGGCGTTCCGTAGACGGGGCGCTGCACCGTCACAGAGCCGGGGCGGTGGATTTCGTGAAGCCCGGCGCGCCAAGCTTTCGCTGTGCAGCGGCTTCTCGGAGTCATGGGCATTTGGCCGCCACCGGGTGTGCCACCCAACCGATGCCAAAGGAAAGCTCGGCCGAGAGCACGCCGGTGCTCGTCGTCACGCTCACCGGAATGGTGCGGGTCGCGAACTCGACCGTCTTCGCCCTCTATGAAAGCGGACGATTCATCTCCATTGCAGACGGTGACGTGGTCGTTTCGAATTTTTTCGAAGAGCGACTGACTGTGGAGGAGCGAGACCGCTTCCTTCAGGGTTTACCGCTCGAGCGGTTTGCGAAGCTCTCGCCGTCGTACCAAGCCTCGTCGCTGGAGAGTGAGAAACCGCGGTGGACCATCACTGCTTGGGTGGGACATGAGAGGCACGCCGTGGAATACGCCGGGCACTTCGGCTGCAACCGTCCCGGCCCGAACAGGATGAGCGGATTCACCGCACCGTCGGATGGGTCAATTCCGAACGCATTCACTGCCATCCTCGACCGAGTCTGCAAAGTGCTCGGTCGCGGAAGCCCATGGAGACCCAAGGATTTCCAAGTCCTTTGGTACCCCCTCACTACGGATGAGGAATTCACATGGCCACTCTCCTGGCCTCTCGACTGGCAGCGCTCGCACCCGGTGCAGCATGCGACAGTCAATGCTTCACAGAGATGCCAGGGGAGCTCTACCCAGACGTCGTGAACTACCTTCGCGATGTCCACCGGACTGGCGCACGGGTCGCTGTGAATCGGAGGCGGTTCTCGGTGCATTTCTTCTTCACCCTTCCCGGAGAGAATTTCTGGAATGAGTGAGGGCCCTGTTGGGATGCCCTATTCGCCCGGCACGACGCCCAAGTAGGGCAGGTTCCGGTAGCGTCCGTCGTGGTCCAGCCCGTAGCCGACGACGAAGACGTCGTCGATGACGAAGCCCCGGTAGGCGATGTCCACCTGCATCCGGGCGCGCGAGGGCTTCACGAGTAGCGTACAGAGGGCAAGGCTTTTCGGGCTCCTTGCCTGGAGCAGGCTCACCAGGAAGGCCGCGGTGAGCCCCGTGTCGACGATGTCCTCCACGAGGAGGACGTCCTTGCCGGCAAGCGGACGAGCCACGTCCGTCCAGAGGCGGACCTCGCCTGAGCTCTCGGTGGCTCCGGCATAGGAGGAGACGCCGATGAATTCGAGCTCCATCGGCAGGTCGATGGCCCGCACCAGGTCCGCGAAGAAGAGCGCTGCGCCTTTGAGGACACAGACGAGGGTGAGGGTCCGGCCCCGGTAGTCGCGGCTGATGGCCCGTCCCAGTGCCCGTACGCGTGCGCTCAACGCCCGGGCGGAGATGAGGGGGCGCACCCTGGGCCCCGCGCGCCGCCGCGGCTTCACTGGCCGCGCGCGTTGCCCTGGCGTCTTCACCTTTGGCATCCGTTTCCTCGCTTCTGGCCGTGCGGCCGCGTCCGCGCAGCAACTTCAAACACTTTTCCGGTGCAAGAGGAAAAAACTCAGACACTTCCAACATTCGCCGGCCCGCGGAGGCGTCCGAATGGAAGTGTGTGGCGCCTTTGCCCGGGAGAGCGAGGCGGCCGGTGCGCCGTCGCGAAGGCGCCCACGGGGGTCTTCCGCAAACCCACCGCTTTGCGCTACTGACACGGGAAGCCCCCCATGCCCATGCGCGATTTCAAGGTCTTCGCCGGCAACTCCAACGTCGCCCTCGCCACCCGCATCTGCGAGCACCTGAAGCGACCACTGAGCAAGGCCGAGGTGGGCCGCTTCTCCGACGGGGAAATCCAGGTGGAGATTGGCGAGAACGTCCGCGGCCAGGACACCTTCATCATCCAGTCCACCTCGCCGCCGGCCAATGACCATCTGATGGAGTTGCTCATCATGGTGGACGCCCTGAAGCGCGCCTCGGCGGCCTCCATCACCGCCGTCATCCCCTACTTCGGCTACGCCCGGCAGGACCGGAAGGTGGTGCCGCGGACGCCCATCACCGCCAAGCTGGTGGCCGACCTCCTCGAATCCGCCGGGGCCACGCGCATGGTGTCCATGGACATGCACGTCGCGCAGATTCAGGGCTTCTTTCACATCCCCTCGGACCACCTCTTCGCCTCGCCCGTCTTCCTCGAGGACATCCGCCGGCGCTTCGGCGCCAACACCGAGGACCTGGTGCTGGTGTCGCCCGACGCGGGCGGCGTGGAGCGGACGCGGGCCTACTCCAAGCGCCTCAACGCCGGCCTGGCCATCGTCGACAAGCGGCGGACGCGGGCCAACGTCTCCGAGGTGATGAACGTCATCGGTGACGTCAAGGGCCGCGACACCATCGTCATCGACGACATGGTGGACACCGCCGGGACGCTCACCCAGGCCGCCGAGGTGCTCAAGAATGGTGGCGCCCGCCGCGTCCTGGCCTACGCGGTGCACCCCGTCCTCTCCGGGCCGGCGGTGACGCGCATCCAGGAGTCGCCGCTCGAGGAGGCCGTCTTCACCGACACCGTGCCCCTGGCCCCCGCCGCCGCGGCCTGCTCGAAAATCCGCCAGCTCTCCACCGCCCGCCTCTTCGCTGAGGCCATCCAGCGCATCTACTCGGGTGACTCGCTGAGCTCGCTCTTCGTCTAGCCGCCCAAGATGCCCGCCGCTTCGAAGGTGGTGCTGGTGGTGGAGGACGACCCGGACATCCGGGAAGTCCTCGAGGAGATGCTCGACGCCGGAGGCCACAAGGTGCTGACCGCCTCCAACGGGCGCGAGGCGCTGGCGGTGCTGGACCGTGTGCCCAGTCCCTGCCTCGTGCTCCTCGACCTCATGATGCCGGTGATGAGCGGCTTTGCGTTTCTCGAGGAGCTCACCCGCCGCCCGGACCGCGAGCGCGTCAACGTGCTCCTCATCTCCGCCAACGCGCAGGTGGAGCAGGTGCGCTCGAGCGGCGTGGTGGGCTTCGTGAAGAAGCCCTTCGACCTCGACGACGTCCTGGCCCTGGTGGACAACCACGTCCGGTAGCCGCGTCCCAGGGGGCCCCTCGGGCGCTGGCCGTCAACCGTGCGGAAGGGCGTTGGGCATCTCGAAGGTGGCGTCCTCATCCCCGAGGCCGGTGTGCACCACGTGCTGCCAGTAGAGGAGCCCGGCCTCGAGGCGCAGCCGCTCGCTCCCCGGAAGGCGTCCCAGCGCCCGGCCCGCCGTCGAGACGAGGCCGCGCAGGGCCGGGACGAGGAAGCGCCAGCCCGTCTTGGGCATGTGCAGCGCGTCGGCGTAGCCGTCGTCCAAGAGGAAGCGCGACAGCCCGTAGCCAAGCGAGACGACGGCCTCGGCACGCGAGCGGTCCTTGGCCGTGCGCGCCTGCTGCAGCGGGCTCTCCACGAGGGACGCCGCGAGCTCGCGCGAGTCGGCGTCGGGCGGGCCCTGGGTGAGGCGGATGAGGTCCCAGAGGTCCCGTGCCTCGCCCTCGGTGCTGCACAGCAAGTCCTCCCGCACGCCGAGGAGCCAGCCCGCGGTGCGCCAGAGGTGGAGGACGTCCGCCACCTCCTCCTCGGAAAACTTGAAGCCGAAGCGGCGCAGACCGTCCACCACCACCAAAGAGAAGAGAAGCACCGTCCCCGCCATGTCCAGCTGGTTGATGGGCGTCCCCCAGGCGGCAGTGTCCCAGCGTGGCGAGGCGAGGAGGAAGCGGCGCACCTGGGCGTGCATCAGCCGCACCCGCGCCGTGGCCACGAAGCCCGGCGCCCCCGGCTGGAGTCCCCCGGGCAGGGCGACGCTCTGGACGAAGCGGCCCGTCTCGCTGACGCGGCGGGCAGCCGAGGCCCGCAGCCGTCCGGAGAAGACGAGGGGCTTGTTCCCGGCCGGGCTGCAGTAGCCGAGGATGAGGGAGCGAAAGGCCAGCACCAGCCCTCCGAAAATACCGGTGCGGAGAAGGACGGCCCCACCACGCGCAGCGCGCGCGCTGTCCACCCAGAAGGGCACCTCGAGAAGCGCGTCGCGAAAGCGCCGCACCTCCGAGGGCACCCGCTTCGGGGCTTGCAAGGAGAGGACGCGGCCGAGGAGGGACTCGCGGGCCGTCGGGGAAAGCCGGGCCAGCGCCTCCACCACGGCATCGGCCAGGCCATCCGCCTGCCCGAGCAGCGGCACGAGGCGGTCAGCACGCTCTCCGAAGCGCGCGCGGGCCTGCTCGAGGTGGACCAGTCGGCGGGGCGTCACCTTGGGGAGGTTGGCTAACTCCGGGGGCAGCCCTCTGCTTGACGTCCCGTAGGGGCCTGGGGCAGAAGGTGCGCCGGACGGGCGTCCCTCCTGGAGGGCCGCCAGCCCCTCATCGTACCGGGGCCCACCGTTGGGGTGGGATGCCGGACGGCGGACAACAGGACACACAACCCCGCGGCACTTCAAGGCGGAAGGGTTTTTCCCAATGGCGAGCGACAAGAATGTACTCGGTGGCAAGGCGCGCGAAGGCGCTGGCAAGGGACCGGCGCGGCGGCTGCGCGCACAGGGGCTTGTGCCAGCCATCGTCTACGGACGGCACCTCGGCGCGCCAGCGCACATCGCGGTGGACCCGGTGGAGGTGAAGCGCGCCATCGCCACGCCGCTCCACTTCAACACCCTCCTGACGCTGAAGGTGGAAGGCCAGGAGGAGCGGCGGGTGCTTCTCAAGGACTACCAGCAGGACCCCGTCACGAGGGAGATGCTGCACGCCGACTTCCTCGAGGTCCGCGAAAACGAGGAGGTGAAGGTGAATGTCCCCCTGGTGCTGGTGGGCAAGCCGGAAGGCGTCACCACGGGCGGCATCCTCAGCCAGAACCGACGCGACATCGAGGTGTACGTCCTCCCCTCCGCCATCCCGGAGAAGCTGGAAGCGGACGTCAGCCACCTGAAGATTGCCCAGTCGCTGCACATCCGCGACGTGAAATTCCCTTCCGGCGTCCGGGTGAAGACGCACGTCAACTACACGCTGGCGGTGGTCAACATCCCGGAGAAGGAAGAGGTGGTGGTGGTGGCAGCACCGGTGCCGGGCGCAGTCGTCCCGGGCGGTGCGGCTCCGGCGGCAGGCGACGCCAAGGCCGGCGCACCAGGAGCAGCGGCTCCGGCGGCGGGCGACGCCAAGGCCGGCGCACCGGGGGCGGCAGGCAAGGCCCCGGCTCCGGCAGGCGGCAAGAAGGACGACAAGAAGAAGTAGCCTTCCTTCGTGAAGCTCATCTGCGGACTGGGAAACCCCGGCGACGAGCACGCCTCCGACAGGCACAACGCCGGCTTCCTGGTGGTGGACACCCTCGGAGCCCGCCTCGGCGTGGCGGTGGACACCGCCAAATTCGAGGGCCTGGTGGGCACCGGCCGGCTCGGCGCCGAGCGCGTCCTCCTCCTCAAGCCACTGACGTACATGAATGACTCCGGCCGGGCGGTGGCCGCGGCGGCCCACTTCTACAAGGTGGAGCCCAAGGACGTGCTGGTGGTGCACGACGAGCTGGACCTCCCCTTCGGGCGTCTCCAGCTGAAGAGCGGCGGCGGCACCGCGGGCCACAACGGCCTGCGCAGCATCCTCGCCTGCCTCGGGGACGACGGCTTCGCGCGCCTGCGCATCGGCGTCGGAAAGCCCCTCGGGAAGGAGCGGACGGTGGGCCACGTCCTCTCCGGCTTCTCCAAGGAGGAGCGCTCGGCGCTCCCCGAGCTCCTCGGCCGCGCCGCGGACGCTGCCCAGGGCTGGGCCACCCTGCCCCTGTCTTTGGCCATGACGCGCTTCAACAAGAAGGAGTGAGGCGCGTGGGGGCAATGCCCGCCACCCTCTTGAGGAGGGAAGGCGTCCCCCTCCGGGAAGCCGCTCGGGGGTGCGCACCGCCCCCCCACTGGCCCACGCGGCATGGGGGCCTTCTTGACTTCGCAGCCCCGAGGCCGCTACGTACGCGCGCCCTGCCTCTCGTCGCCTGCCCGGCGCCGAGGGGTCGGGAGACGTAAAGCGCGAGGGTGACGGACGCGCACTTTCTCCGTCCCCCGGTTTGGCCGCTCCAGAGCAGCCCTTCCGGCTCCCCGCTGCCTTCCCATGGGTTTCCTTGGGAGGCGGCACCATCCCGTGGGGAAAGACACATGGCCGAGCCAAGCAAAGCGCATCTGCGCGAGTACGAGACCATCTTCCTGGTCAAGCCCGACTTGACGGACGACGGCGTCGACCGCATCAAGGACCGCGTCCGCACCATCGTCTCCCGCGACGGGGGCAAGGTGCTGCGCTTCACGGTGCTGGGAAAGAAGCGCACCCTCTACCCGGTGGCGAAGCAGGCACGCGCCATCTACGTCCACGCCCACTACCTCGGTGGGACGGGCATGGTGGCCGAGGTGGAGCGCAACCTGCGCAACTTCGACGAGGTGACACGCTTTCTCTCGGTGAAGCTGGCCGAGGACGTGGACCCCGAGACGCGGCCCGTCCTCGAGGACGTCCGCATGGCGGGCGACGTCGACGAGCGGACGCCGGGAGCAGCGGTGGGCCCGGGCCTGCCGGGTGTGCCGGCGACGTCGGCGGTGCGCGAGGGCGTCCCCGCGGCCCTCCTGGCGGATGACGAGGAGCCGGCCGAGGAGGCCTGACACCCATGAAAGACAACCCAACGGCACAGGCGGTGAGCGCAGCCCCGGCCCCTGGCGGACGCGTCTCCAGCGGACGTCCCGGCGGTGGTGGTGGCGGCGGTGGTGGAAGTGGCGGAGGCGGTGGCTACGGCGGCGGGGGCGGCGGCTACGGCGGCGGCGGTGGTGGCGGCGGCTACGGTGGCGGGGGTGGCGGTGGCTACGGCGGTGGTGGAGGCGGCGGCGGCTACGGCGGCGGGGGTGGGGGCGGCTTCGGAGGCGGCGGCAATGGCGCCGGCGATGACGAGCGCCGCGGCACGCGCGGTGGGTTTGGCCGCAAGAAGGTGTGCCGCTTCTGCACCGAGAAGAGCAAGCCCGACTACAAGGACCAGGCGGCGCTCAAGTACTTCGTCACCGAGCGCGGCAAAATCATCCCCCGGCGCATCAGCGGTAACTGCGCCAAGCACCAGCGCCAGGTGGCCACGGCCATCAAGCGGGCCCGTGGGCTGGCGCTCATCCCCTACAACGCGCTGGTGGGCTAGGAGGACGTGACGCCATGCCGATGAAAGTCATCCTCCGCGAGGACATCCCCAACCTGGGCAAGTCCGGAGACCTGGTGTCGGTGAAGCCAGGCTTCGGCCGCAACTACCTGCTTCCGCGCAAGCTGGCGGTGCTGGCCAACGAGGCCAACGTCCACCAGCTGGAGCACGACCGGGAAGTCATCTCCGCCCGCCAGGCCAAGCTTCGCGGCGCGGCGCAGACGCAGGCCGAGAAGCTGTCGGCGGTGGTGGTGCGCATCAGTCGGAAAGTCGGCGAGCAGGACAAGCTCTTCGGCTCGGTCACCTCCCTGGACATCGCCGAAGGGCTGGCGGCGCAGGGCCTGAAGGTGGACCGGCGTTCCATCCACCTGGCCGAGCCCATCAAGACCACCGGCAAGCACGCCGTGGAAATCCGCCTGCACCGTGACGTCACCTCGACCATCCACGTCGAGGTCTCCCCCGAGGCTTAAGAAGGGGCTGTCGTGGCGGGCCCCGGGCCAGTAAAGGGACGGGGGCCGCTGTGCCCCGGGGGGACGCCGGCCAACGGTGTCCGCCCCCCGCGCTTTTTCAGCAAGTCGGGAGTGTGACGATGGCCGTGGGACGGATGGAGAGTGGGGAGCCCCGGCGCTCGTTGCAGGACCTGGCCGCCGAGCGCGCCGTCCTCGGCGCCATCCTCACCGACAACACCGTGGTGGCAGCGGTGGCGGAAGTCGTCCATCCGGATGACTTCGCCGCCCCGGGCCACGTCCATATTTTCTCCGCCATGCTGGGCCTGGACGCCACCCAGCGTCCGGTGGACCACCTCACCCTCTCCGAGGAGCTGAAGCGGCGCGGGCAGCTCCAGGCGGTGGGGGGCCCGGCCTACCTCATGTCCCTGGACCAGGTGGTGCCCGTCCCGTCCAGCGCCGTCAGCTACGCCAACATCGTCAAGGACCAGGCGGTGCGCCGGCGGCTGGCCGAGGCGGGGCGAGAAATCCAGGAGCTGGCCAGCCAGGACTCGGGCGAGCTCGACGCCATCCTCGACGAGGCCGAGCGCCGCGTCTTCCTCCTCGCCGAGCGCAAGCGCGAGGGGGACTTGAAGCCGGTGCGCGAGCTCATGGAGCGCACCCTCGACCTCCTCGACCGGATGAAGCTGTCGGCCACCGGCGTCACCGGGCTGTCCACCGGGTTTCTCGACCTGGACATGCAGCTCACCGGCTTTCACCGCGGCGAGCTCTTGGTGCTCGCCGCCCGGCCCGGTGTGGGCAAGACGTCCCTGGCCATGAATATCGCCCTGCACGTGGCCCTGAAGGAGTCCCTGCCCGTCGGCATCTTCTCCCTGGAGATGCCGGCCGACCAGCTGTTGATGCGGCTGCTCGCCGCCTCGGCGCGGGTGGACATGAAGCGGCTCCGGGGAGGGCGTCTCACCGCGCACGACGAGGAGAAGTTCCAGGAGGTGGCCGGAAGCCTCTTCAACGCCCCCCTCTACATCGACGACACCGGCACGCTCTCCCCCTTTGACCTCCGGGCCAAGGCCCGCCGGCTGAAGCAGAAGAATGCGCAGCTGGGCCTCATCGTCGTCGACTACCTGCAGCTCATGCACCAGAAGGGCCGGGTGGAGAGCCGCCAGCTGGAGGTCTCCGAAATCAGCCGCTCCCTGAAGGCGCTGGCCAAGGAGCTCGACTGTCCCATCCTCGCCCTGAGCCAGCTCAACCGGAAGGTGGAGGAGCGCAAGGGCGGGCGGCCGATGCTGAGTGACTTGCGCGAGTCGGGCGCCATCGAGCAGGACGCCGACGTCGTGATGTTCATCCACCGCGACGACGAGGAGGACACGGACCCCGGCGGCTACGGTTCCCGCGGCGCCGTCCCGGTGGAGCTCATCATCGCCAAGCAGCGCAACGGGCCCACCGGCACCATCGAGCTCGTCTTCCTCTCGGAGTTCACCCGCTTCGAGAGCCGGGCCCGGGACTCCTAGCCTTCGCCCGCGAGGTAGCGGCGCACCGCCGCCCGGGCGTGGCCCACCGCGCGGGCCGCGTCCTCCCCCAGCCCGAGGCGCGTGGCCAGCGTCGAGGCGAAGCGACAGCCGGTGCCCCGGCGTCCCGCCCCGGGGAGCCGCCTCCCGCCGAAGCGGACGACGCGCGCGCGCGTCACCAGCACATCCACCGGGGGCCCCGGAAGGTGGCCGCCCTTCACCACCACCGCCTGGAAGCCGTCGGCCAGGAGGGCGGTGGCGAGCTCGGTGGCCTCCTCCGCCGAGCGCGGCAGCGCCCGCCGTCCAAGAAGCCACGCCAGCTCCGCGACGTTGGGCGTCAACCACACCCTCGGCCCGGCCAGGCCCCGGAAGTCCTCCGGCCGAAGCTGCGAGAGGCGCTCCCCGCGGGAGGTGCGCACCACCGGGTCCACCACCACGGGGACGCCCAGCCGGACGAGGCCCGGCCAGAGGATGGCCAGGCCCTTTCGCGTCGGGAGGGCACCCAGCTTCACCGCGGCCGGGCGGGCGTGCAAAAGCGCAGCTCGAAGCTGCGCAGCCAGGAGTGGGCCCGGCACGGGGACGAGGGTGAAGCGTTTCCCCTGGGCGGTGAGGGCGGTGACGACGCAGCTTGCGACGCCGTCCGCGGCCTTCACGGCGGCGACGTCGGCGAGGAGGCCGACGCGCCCCGTCCCCTCGAGGCCCGCGGCGACGAGGACGGTGGGGGCGCTAGCGGCGCGTCTCACGGGCCTTCTGGACGAGTGCCCGGTAGAGCCCGAGCTGCAGCGGCATGCTTTGCAGGAGAAGCTCCGGGTGCCACTGCACGCCGAGGACGAAGGGAAGCTCGGTGGACTCGATGGCCTCCACCACCCCGTCCGGCGCCGCGGCGCTCACCCGCAGGCCCGGGGCCAGCTGGGAGATGGCCTGGTGGTGCGTGGAATTCACCATCAGCTGTCCCCGGCCCAGCACCTCGGCCAGCACCGAGCCATCGCGCACGTCCACCGGGTGGCTGGGCTGGCTCCGGGCGTTGCGCTGCTCGTGGTCCTTCGCCCCGGGCAGCTCCCGGGCCAGGTCCTGGTAGAGGGTGCCGCCGAGGACGACGTTGAGCAGCTGCATGCCGCCGCAGATGCCGAGGATGGGAAGCCTGCGCCGCAGCGCGGCCTGCAAGAGCAGCGTCTCGAAGGCAGTCCGGGAAGGCTTCAGCGGCCCGAGGCCCTCGCGCTCCTTCTGCCCGTAGGCCTCCGGCGGGACGTCGAAGGCCCCTCCCGTCACCACCACGGCGGAGACGCGGTCGAGGTAGGCGTCCACCACGGCTACTTCGGCGCTCAAGGGAAGCACGAGCGGCAGCCCTCCGGCGCGAAGAGTCGCCTCGGCATAGGCCGTCTTGACGACGTAGCGCGCCGCTTCGGCCTCCCCCTCGACGTCCGGGGTGATGCCGACGAGTGGCCGGCGCAGCGGTGTGCCGTGCGGTCTCACGTCCTAGGGTATCCCTCGTTCCTCGAGGCCGCGCTGGAATTCCTCCTGCAGCAGCCGGACGCGGGTGGGGATGTCCTCGGCCCCGAGGACGTCCGACACCACCGCCGCGCCGTAGGCACCGGCCCGTGCCACGGCGCGGATGGAGGCAAGTCCGAGCCCGCCGATGGCCACCACCGGGAGGGGGCTCTCCGTGACGACGCGCTCCAGCCCCGAAATGCCCAGAAGCGGCGCGTCGAGCTGTTTGCTCCTCGGAGAGAAGACGGGGCCGACGCCGACGTAGTCCGCGCCGGCGGCCTGGGCCCGCCTCGCGCCAGGCCCTGAGCGCACCGTCACGCCGAGGAGGGCCCTCGGGCCAAGCAGCGCCCGGGCGTCCTCGGGCAGCAAGTCCTCCTCTCCGAGGTGGACGCCGTCGGCCCCGGACAGCATCGCCCAGTCCACGCTGTCGTTGACGATGAGCACCGCGCCGGCGGCACGTGCCAGCGCCACCACCCGGGCCACCGCGGCCAGCGCCGCTGCCCCCACCGTCCGCTTCAGGCGAAGCTGGAGGGTGCGTGCCCCGCCGCGCAGCAGCGCCTCGCTCTGGGCCTCCACCGACAGCGTCGAGGCGCCGTCATCGGCGAGGGCGTAAAGGCCAGGCGGAAACATAGGTAAGTAGGCCCCCTTTCTCGGGTTTGGACGCCGGGGGCTTGTGCGCTAAAAGTCTCGCGCCCGGGGTGCTCCCGGGCAAGGACTCCCAGGAAAAAGAGGCTTCACCCCAGATGGCAGACCCCGTAGACACCAAGCTGTTCGACAAGCGTACCGCTGCCCGTTACCGGGACTCCGGCCTCCTCGACGAGAAGGCGTGGGAGAAGCACCTCAAGACACTTCCGGACCTCACCCCCGAGAGCCTCATCGTCGACACTCGGATGAGTCACGAGCCGGACGACGACGCGGACTGACGAGGAAAGGCCCTTTCCCACGTGAGCGGCCGGCGCGGCGACAGTTTCGTCATGCACAGCCCGCCCTCGGGGTCGGGCCCCATCGACTTCACCGCCTTCCTCCTGGGGCTGGCCAGCTCCGCGCTCATCCACATGGGCGCCTCGCCCCACCCCGAGACCGGCCGCACCGAGCGAAACGAGGTCCTCGCCCGCCAAAGCGTGGACCTCCTGGCGATGCTTCAGGAGAAGACGCGGGGAAACCTCTCGGCCGAAGAGGAGCGCTTCTTCGCCGCCCTCCTCACCGACTTGCGCCTGAAGCTCATCGGGGCAGCCCCGCCTTGAGCGTGGGCTTGGGCGAATTGCCGAGCCGCCTGCGCTTGGCCACCTTGCTTGCAGTCCTGCTCAGTGGCCTCTGCGGCCTCTCCTCGGCCTGGGAGGGCTTCAGTCTCGTCCGCTTCGGCGAGCTGAAGCAGCCCCAGGGCCCGTCCCCGCTGGCGCCCGACCCGGTGCTCGCCGAGCAGCTCAGGCTGGCGCAGGTCCTGGCGGTGGAGCCGGTGCGCGAGCCCCGCATGGTGGTGCTGTTTGCCCTGGCCCTGACGTGCTCCTTGGGCTTCGTGGCCTCCACGCGGCTCTTGCGTCCCGCGGGCCTTCCGCGGGAGGGCGTCCGCCGTATTCTCGTCTGGGCGCTGGTGGCGGCGGCGGCCCTGCGCACCATCGACGGCGCCCAGTCCGCGGCGCTTGCGCCCAGCACCGCCGACGTCCTTCGCCGGAGCCTCACCCTCCCGGAAGGGACGAGCACGGCCGCCGCGCAGCAGATGCG
>Ga0302311_10002277_pt1 | contig 21920 bp, 17 predicted proteins | sample III_Palsa_N1_3_FD_200449 | JGI IMG/M metagenome (GOLD analysis project Ga0302311, IMG submission 200449) | Peat permafrost microbial communities from Stordalen Mire near Abisko, Sweden - III_Palsa_N1_3 | ecosystem: Environmental > Terrestrial > Soil > Palsa > Peat permafrost | place: Sweden... | reverse complement strand
GATGCGCCAGATGCAGAAGAACGCGGGCTCGGGCGCGATGGGTTTCGGCAAGTCGCGCGCGAAGCTGCTCACCGAGAAGCACGGCAAGGTCACATTCGACGACGTTGCGGGCATCGACGAGGCGCGCGAGGAGCTGCAGGAGATCGTCGATTTCCTGAAAGACCCGACGCGCTTCGCCCGCCTCGGCGGCAAGATCCCCAAGGGCGCGCTGCTGGTCGGCTCGCCCGGCACCGGCAAGACGCTGCTCGCCCGCGCGATCGCGGGCGAGGCGGGCGTGCCCTTCTTCACCATCTCGGGCTCGGACTTCGTCGAGATGTTCGTCGGCGTCGGCGCCAGCCGCGTGCGCGACATGTTCGAACAGGCCAAGAAGAACGCGCCCTGCATCGTCTTCATCGACGAGATCGACGCGGTCGGCCGCCACCGTGGCGCGGGCCTCGGCAACGGCAATGACGAGCGCGAGCAGACGCTCAACCAGCTGCTCGTCGAGATGGACGGCTTCGAGGCCAATGAAGGCATCATCATCGTCGCGGCGACCAACCGCCCCGACGTGCTCGATCCCGCGCTGCTGCGTCCGGGTCGCTTCGATCGCCAGGTGATCGTGCCCCGCCCCGACATCGACGGCCGCGACAAGATCCTGGCGGTCCACGTCAAGAAGGTGCCGACCGCACCTGACGTCGATCTGCGCACGATCGCGCGCGGCACGCCGGGTTTCTCGGGCGCCGATCTCGCCAACCTCGTCAACGAGGCGGCGCTGCTCGCCGCGCGCAAGGGCAAGCGCCTCGTCGCGATGAAGGAGTTCGAGGAAGCCAAGGACAAGGTCATGATGGGCGCCGAGCGCAAGTCCATGGTGATGACCGAGGACGAGAAGCGCTCGACCGCCTATCATGAGGCGGGCCACGCGCTCGTCTCACTCCATGTTCCGGGCTGCGATCCGCTCCACAAGGTAACGATCATCCCGCGCGGCCGCGCGCTGGGCGTAACGTGGAACCTGCCCGAGCGTGACCGCTATTCGATGAACATGAAGCAGATGAAGGCCAAGCTCGCGCTCTGCTTCGGCGGCCGCATCGCCGAGCAGCTGATCTACGGCATCGACGAGCTCAACACCGGCGCCTCCAACGACATCCAGCAGGCGACCGACATGGCGCGCTCGATGGTGATGGAATATGGCATGAGCGAAAAACTCGGCTGGCTGCGCTACCGCGACAATCAGGACGAGGTGTTCCTCGGCCACTCGGTGAGCCGCGCGCAGAACATGTCCGAGGAGACCGCACGGCTGATCGACAGCGAGGTCCGCCGGCTGGTCGAGGAGGGCGAGACGCACGCGCGCCAGGTGCTGACCGACAATCTCGATCAGCTCCACAAGCTGGCGCTGGCGCTGCTCGAATATGAGACGCTCAACGGCGAAGAGGCCAAGAAGGCGATCAAGGGCGAGGACATCGGCCGCGACGATCGCGACAATCGCGCCCCGCAGCCACGCGCCGCGACCGGCTCGTCGATCCCCAAGTCGCGCCGCCCGGGCGGCGGCGGGGCGTGGGGCGATGCGGCGCCGCAGGGGGCGTAGGTACTCTGTTAAGCGGTCACTTGATGGATAGCGATGGGAGGGTGCCGCGTCGGCGATTGACGCGGCGGTAGCAAACTTGGCTGACGAGCGGCAAGTCGTCGTCGCCTTAACAGCTTCATTGGCGCGGTGCGCCGATGTGTCCACCATGGTGGCTATTATGTCATCACGATCCCCGGATCGGTGCGCGGGCAACATCGCCGGCGAGGCTAGCGAAGCGCGCTTCCGCCCTTGCGCCAAAGCCGATGCCGAAACAACGAAGGTTTGCGCGCGTAAATAGCTGACAGACGCTAACGGCGAAAATCGGCCCGCCTTCGTCTTCGTCATCCCGGACTTGATCCAGGTGTCGGACGCGCAACGCTGGCGCTTTGTCCGTCATACCTCTGGACCTGCTTTCGTCAGAATGACGGACGGGGTGCGGGGCCGGCGGGCGTCGCCGTTACCGTGGTAACGCCACGATCATTTCCGACACATAGGCGAAATCCGACGTCGCCATCGACATCTCTACTGTCATCGGCGTGGCTGTTCAGAAAACGACACGCGAACCGGTTCCCTGGGAACCCTCTACAGAGGATGTCGAATGCAGATCGCGGCGCACATCGACGGGCGGATACCATCCAGCAACCCGCAGGAGTCAACTGACGACAGGGGGCTGGCACGGCTTCTCGGCGAGATTGATGCCCTAGTGCCGCTGATCGCGGCCAGCGCGACGCGAGCGGAGGCGGATCGCCGCGTACCGCGGCACATTCAGCAACGATTGAAGACGGCTGGTCTCTACCGAATGGTGCTCCCCAGGAGTCTTGGCGGCCTGAACCTCGACCCGGCGGCCTTCATGGAGGTCGTGCAGCGGGTTGCGCGGGTTGACGGATCGCTCGGCTGGCTTGCCGCCGTAGCCGGTATCGGTCCGCTCTTCGCGCCCGTTCTCGGCTCGGAGCGCTTTGGCTCGCTCTACAGCGCCGGACCCGATCTCGCCTTCAGCGCATCGTCCCAGCCGTCGGGAACGGTCGAGGCCGTTGCCGACGGGTGGCGGGTCAATGGCCGCTGGCCATTCGCAAGCGGTTGCAACGACGCCGACTGGATCCTCGTGCACTGTCGTGTGATCGAGAATGGCCAGCCTGTTCCCGGGATGGCGCCCGGCATGCCGGCTACGCGGTTCGCGCTTTTGCCGAAGGCGCAGGTGCAGATCGCGGACAGCTGGTACGCGATGGGCCTGAGGGCAACGGACAGCCACCATGTCGTGGTGGAGAACGTGATCATCCCGGTCAGCGATGCCGTCGATCTGGCGACGGGGCAGCCCTGCATATCGGGACCGCTCTACAAGTCTCCCTTCCAGATCGTCGCACTGGCCCATAACCCGATCGCGCTCGGCATCGCCGAGGCCGCGCTGGACGATCTGCTGGCGATGGCGCACGGCGGCCGCCATCAGCTGAACGCCGCCACCGCACAGAAAGAGTCCGGGATATTCCGGTACGAAGTCGCCCAGATCCAGGCCGACCTTCGCGCGGTCCAAGCCTATTCGGATGCTTCCATCAAACGGCTTTGGGAGGGGCTGCAGGCTGGCACGGTGCCGCCCGGACCGCCGCTGCCCGAGACGTTGCAGGCCTCAGTCTGGGTGACGCAGGCCTGTCGGAAGATTGTCCGCGGATGCTTCGAACTCGGCGGTGGCTCTGTGGTGTACGACACCTCACCACTCCAGCGGCGGCTTCGCGATATCGAAGTCGCGGCCCAGCATACCCTCGTGCAGCGCCGCAATTATGAAATGATCGGCGAGGCCATTCTTGCGAACAGCGAGCCGAACGGGGCGTCGTCGCTGGCGAAAAGCTGAGTTAGCCCAGCAGGACATACGCTTTGGCCGAGCGGAGCCACCCACTCAACGGGTGCGCCGACAAGGTGCAATTGCGCGTAGCGCAGGACGCGACTGCGGTTGTGAGCCACGAACGACAACATCTATAGCATGACAAAGCGGACCATATGGGTTACACACCCTTCCGTTCGGTCCGCGCGCCCGACGAGCCGCCCGGACCGAACGGGATCGGGCGGCGCGGGTGACCGCGACCGTCCGAACGACCGGCGCGTTGGCATCCGGAGGGATGTCCTTGCTCTATCCGTCAACCAGGCCAGCACCTGCTTGTCGCCTCCCGTGCTACGCGGAGACCCGCAGATAACCAGGTGTCCGCCCCAACCGGGATCGCATCGCGTTCGCGCTCCAAAGGCCCCAGCCCTTTAGGCCCAAGGGCATCAGGCGACGGCGAAGATGAAGGCCCTCGCGGGATCCGATGACCCCCGCAAACCCTCCGCATGCACGAGGCACGCGAGGGCGCCGGCCGTTCTCTCGCTCCATGCGCCAGCGGCGGGAGACGCGTATCCGCAATTCCTACAGCGCGGCGATGTCGGCTAGGTCGCTATCACCCACCGCCGTCATCCCGGGATGACGGGACAGAGCGAGATGACGGGAGGGAAAGAGCGGCGCCCGTCCCTCCCTACCGGTCTTGCGTACCAAAAAAACTCACCCGCGCTTGTGGTGCTCGCCCTTGACCCAGCGGATCGTGCCCGACGAGGCGCGCATCACCACGCTCTCGGTGGTCAGCACGCCGTCGCGGCGCCGCTTGACGCCGTCGAGCAGCGATCCCGCGGTGACTCCGGTCGCCGCGAAGATCGCGTCGCCCTTCACTAGATCCTCGAGTTCGTAGATGCGGTTGAGGTCGGTCACACCCCACTTCGCCGCACGCGCGCGCTCGTCGTCGTTGCGGAACAGCAGGCGACCCTGGAACTGGCCGCCGACGCACGCCAGCGCCGCCGCCGCGAGCACGCCCTCGGGCGCGCCGCCCGAGCCCATGTACATGTCGATCGTCGTGTCGGGGTTGGTCACCGAGATCACGCCCGCGACGTCGCCGTCGGGGATGAGGTAGATGCCCGTGCCGAGCGCGCGCAGCTCGGCGATCATCTTTTCATGACGCGGGCGATCGAGCACCAGCACGGTGATCTCGGACGGCGCCACGCCCTTGGCCTTGGCGAACGCCTCGACGCGCTCGGTCGGCGTCTGGTCGAGCGAGACGAGGCCGCGCGGATAGCCGGGGCCGATCGCGAGCTTGTCCATATAGACGTCGGGCGCGTTGAGCAGGCAGCCCTCCTCGGCGATGGCAAGCACCGCGAGGGAGTTCGGCCCGCCGGTCGCGCAGATCGTCGTGCCCTCGAGCGGATCGAGCGCGATGTCGATCTTGGGCCCGGTGCCCTTGCCGACCTTCTCGCCGATATAGAGCATCGGCGCCTCGTCGCGCTCGCCCTCGCCGATCACCACGGTGCCGTCGAAATCGAGCTCGTTGAACGCCTTGCGCATCGCCTCGACGGCGGCGGCATCCGCGGCCTTCTCGTCGCCGCGACCGGTCAGCTCGGCGGCGGCGATCGCGGCGGCTTCGGTGACGCGCACCATCTCGAGCACGAGGACACGGTCGAGAAGCTTGCTTGCGGCAATCGGATCGGTCGACATAGTCTCTCCTTGGGCGCCCCGGAATTGCGCCGAGCGATAGGGAAGCTGTGTGACGATGTCGAGCATGGCAGCGCTGGTCCTGGCTTCCGCAGCGGCAAGCTTGCCGCCCGCGGGCGGACTGACGGCGGAACAGGCGATGGCGAACTATCGTGCGATGGTGCAGGGCACGACCGGCACGACACACCGTGATTGCCCCACGGGGTCGGCCGACGCGATCACGGTCTGCGCGCGCGGCGACCGACCGCCGCCGCGCCTGCCGTTGCCCGACGAGCGCGCCGAAGCGGGCGAGACGGTGCGCCATGCCGGCGAGTTCAGCGGCGATCCTGGACCGCCGACGGGCCCGCCGAGCAAGCAGAGGCAGACCGTTCTCAAGGGATTCGGGCTGCTCAAGAGCCTGGTGACGGGCGAGGATCCCAATCCGGAATGAGGAAGCGTGTGTGCTCCTGCGCAGGCAGGAGCCCAGGGTAGCAGGCGCGGCGCTCGCAATCCTGTGCTCCTGCCTGCGCAGGAGCACGGCGCACCTACACGTCCAGGATGTGCATCATCATCGGCGCGCCCAGCAGGCTGCTCGATCCCTCGAGCCGCGCCAGCGCGTCGGTGACCGCGCGCTCCGGCCCCTCATGCGTTACCATCGCAACCAATACGCCGCCCTCCGCTGTGGCGCCGCGCTGGATCAGGCTTTCGATCGAGACGCCCGCGTCGCGCATCGCGGCCGCGATCTCGGCGAGCACGCCCGGCCGATCGGCGACAGAGAAGCGCAGATAGGCGCGGCCGCGGCGGTCGCCCGGCACCGCCGGCGCCATCGCGGCGAGGCTGGCGACGGGCATCGCGAAGGCAGGCCCATATTCGCCGCGCGCGATGTCGATCAGATCGGCGACGACGGCCGAGGCAGTCGGCCCCTCGCCCGCGCCGCGCCCCTGGAACAGCAGCCGGCCGACGAAATTGCCCTCCGCCACGACGGCGTTGAGCGAACCCGCGACGTGCGCCAGCGGGTGCGACTGCGGCACGAGGCAGGCGTGGACGCGCTGGAACAGGCCGGCGGTGCTGCTGCCTTCGGGGCTCGCTTCCGCCAGGCCGACAAGGCGGACGCGGTAGCCCAGCGCCTGCGCCTGCGCGATGTCGGCGGCGATGACGTGGCGGATGCCGGTTACCGCCGCGGCGTCGAAATCGATCCGCGTCCCGAACGCCAGCGACGCGAGGATCGAGAGCTTGTGCGCAGCGTCAATGCCGTCGATGTCGAAGCTCGGATCGGCCTCGGCATAGCCCAGCCGCTGCGCCTCGCCTAGCACTTCGGCGAAGTCCCGACCTTCGGCTTCCATCGTCGTGAGGATATAATTGCAGGTGCCGTTGAGGATGCCGTAGACGCGCCCGATCGCATTGGCGGCGGCGCCCTCGCGCAGCCCCTTGATGACCGGGATGCCGCCTGCCACCGCAGCCTCGTATTTGAGCGCGACGCCCGCCGCCTCGGCGTCGCCCGCGAGCCCGATGCCGTGATGCGCGATCATCGCCTTGTTGGCGGTGACGAAGTGGCGCTTCGCCGCGATCGTGTGCCGCGCGAGCGTGAGGGCGGGGCCGTCGGCGCCGCCGATCAGCTCGACGACGACATCGACATCGTCGCGCGCCGCCAGTTCGGACGCATCGTCGACCCAGGCGAATCGCGACAGATCGACGCCGCGATCGCGCGTCCGGTCGCGCGCCGAGACCGCGACGATCTCGATCGCGCGGCCTGCGCGGCGCTCGACGATCTCGCGGTTGACGTCGAGCAGCTTGACGACGCCGCCGCCCACCGTGCCCAGCCCCGCCAGCGCGACCCGCAATGCCTCGGCCATGAAAAAACCCTCCCGTCGTAGAGCGGGACGCGCTCGCACGACGGGAGAGTGAGGGCAAGTCTTCTACCTTCTTCGTCATCCAGCGAAGGCTGGGATCTCGTTGGGGTGGGCGCAGCGCCCACTTCTCGGAGATGCCAGCCTACGCTGGCATGACGAGGTTGGTGATTACATCAGCGGCACTTCACATTGCCGCGGTCGATCGAGCGGCCGAGCAGTGCGCCACCGCCCGCACCGAGCAGCGTGCCGAGCGTTCCGCCGCCGAGCAGCGCGCCGGCCGCACCGCCGCCGATCGCGCCGATCACGGTGCCGGTCGTGCCGTCCGAGCGCTTGCAGTAATAATGCCCGTCATGACCGCGATAGACCTGATCGTTGCGGCCGAGGCGACGTTCGCCATGACGCTTGCCGTCGTTATGATAATCGCGCGACGGATCCCAGCCCTGCTGGTCGCCATGCCACTGCTGCGCGGACGCGGCGGTCGGCGTCATCGCGACGGGCATCACCAAGATCGCGGCGGTCATCGCACCCAATATGCTCTTCTTCATCGTCGGCTCCTGTCAAAAACTGCCCACACAACCGATCGATCGCGGATCGGTTGCCCGTGACGAACATGAGCCCCGGTGCATGGCACGGGTCTGAACAGGTCCGTCAGCGAAACGAAAGGTCAGCTCGCCGCGCGCGTCGGCGGCGCGGCGTTGACGCCCATCGACTGGAGGTAGCGCTTGATGTTGCGCGCCGCCTGGCGGATGCGGTGCTCGTTCTCGACCAGCGCGAGCCGAACGAAGCCCTCGCCCTCCTCGCCGAAGCCGACGCCGGGCGCCACCGCGACCTGCGCGTGGGTGAGCAGCTGCTTGGAGAATTCGAGCGCGCCGAGATGCTTGAGCGCGGGCGGGATCGGTGCCCAGCAGAACATCGAGGCCTCGGGCACGGGCAGCTCCCAGCCGGCGCGACCGAAGCTTTCGACCATCACGTCGCGGCGGCGCTTGTAGAGCTGGCGGTTCTGCTCGACGATGTCCTGCGGGCCGTTGATCGCGGCGACCGCGGCGGCCTGGATCGGCGTGAACGCGCCGTAATCGAGGTACGACTTCACCCGCGTCAGCGCGCCGATCAGCGTCTTGTTGCCGACCGCGAAGCCGATCCGCCAGCCCGCCATCGAATAGGTTTTCGACACCGAGGTGAACTCGATCGCGACATCCTTGGCGCCGGGCACCTGCAGGATCGAGGGCGTCGGCACGTCGCCGAAATAGATTTCCGAATAGGCAAGATCGCTGAGCACCCAGAGCTTGTGCTCCTTCGCAAACGCCACGACCTTGGTGTAGAAATCGAGATCGGCCACGTATGCCGTCGGGTTCGACGGATAGCCCATCACCAACACCGATGGCTTGGGCACGGTATAGGCGATCGCATGTTCGAGCCGCGTGAAGAAATCGGGGCCGGGGGCGGCCGGGATCGATCGGATCGCGGCGCCCGCGATGATGAAGCCGAAGGTGTGGATCGGATAGCTCGGATTTGGCGCGAGCACGACGTCGCCGGGCGCGGTGATCGCCTGCGCCAGATTGGCGAGGCCTTCCTTCGAGCCCAGCGTCACCACCACCTCGGTATCGGGATCGACATCGACGCCGAAGCGCCGCGCATAATAACCCGCCTGCGCCTTGCGGAGACCCGGAATACCCTTGGAGGCCGAATAGCCGTGCGCGTTGGGATCGCGCGCGACCTCGACCAGCTTCTCGATGACATGCGGCGCGGGCGCGCCGTCGGGATTGCCCATGCCGAGATCGATGATGTCCTCGCCCGCCGCACGCGCCGCTGCCTTCATCGCGTTCACTTCGGCGAACACATAGGGAGGCAGGCGACGGATGCGGTAGAATTCCTCGGACATCGACAAAGACCTTCTTTTCGGATGGCTCGCCATTGGGGCGGCACACGCGGTATAGCGGCAACCGGCGCGCCGGCACAGGCGCTTGTCGACGGAGAGGCGAATGGCGCAAACCGAGGTCGAGACGCCGGGCATCGCGGACATGCTCGCGCCCACGCTGGTCGACATGCAGCATTGGACGGGCGTGATCGGCCGCGCGCAGCAGCTCATGCTCGAATATGCCGTCGCGCAGGCAGCGAAGGCGCCGACGGGCTTTTCGCTTCCCGACTTCTCGAAGATGCTGGCCGTGCCGCAACCGATCGGCGTCGACGCGAGCCGGCTAGCCGATGCGCAGGCCGATTTCTGGACGGACAGCCTGGCGCTCTGGCAGCGCTTTCTCGCTCCCGTGGCGAACACGCCGGCCGCAACGGCCAAGCCCGACGATCGCCGCTTCGCGGCACCGCAGTGGCAGGACAATCCGCTGTTCGACCTGATCCGCTCTTCCTACCAGCTGCTCTCCGACCACATGGTGCGCGCGGTCGGTGCGGTCGAAGGGCTTACGACCAAGCAGCGCGCGCAGATGCTGTTCGCGACGCGCGCCTTCGCCGACGCGATCGCGCCGAGCAATTTCCTCGCGACCAATCCTCTCGCGCTCGAGAAGATCGTCGCGACGCGCGGCGATAGCCTGCTCAAGGGGCTGGAAAACCTGCTCGCCGATCTCGCCCGCGGCCAGCTCACCCATTCGGACGGCAGCAGCTTCGTGCTGGGCGAGACGATCGCGGCGACGCCGGGGAAGGTGATCTACGAGACGCCGCTGTTCCAGCTGATCCACTATGCGCCGACGACCGAGCGCGTCGCGACGATCCCGCTCGTCGTCTTCCCGCCGTGGATCAACCGCTTCTACATCCTCGATCTCAACCCCCGGAAGAGTTTCGTGCGCTGGGCAGTCGAGCAGGGCCTGAGCGTGTTCATGGTGTCGTGGAAGTCCGCCGACGAGACGCTGGCCGCGATCACGCTCGACGATTATATCGCAGCGCAGATCGAAGCGATCGACGTGGTGCGCGATCTTCTCGGCGTCGAGGGCGTCCATGCGATCGGCTATTGCGTGGCGGGCACAACCTTCGCCGCGACGCTGGCGCTGCTGCACGCACGAGGCGAGGCGGCCAAGGTCGCAAGCGCGACCTTCTTTACGGCACAGGTCGATTTCTCGTCAGCGGGCGATCTCTCGCTGTTCGTCGATGACCAGCAGCTCGAGCGCATCGCCGAACTCGCGAGCGGCAAGGGCTATCTCGACGGGCGCTATCTCGCAGCATCGTTCAACCTGCTGCGCGGGCGCGACCTGATCTGGAACTATGTCGTCCAGAATTACCTGATGGGCGAGGATCATCCCGCCTTCGATCTGCTCCACTGGAACGGCGACACCACCAATCTGCCCGCGCTATGGCACATCGCCTATCTGCGCGACCTCTACCGCGACAATCTGCTCGTCACGCCGGGCGGGATCAGTGTCGCGGGCACGCCGATCAACCTCTCGACGGTCACCACGCCGAGCTATGTCCAGGCGGGCCGCGAGGATCATATCGCGCCTGCCGAAAGCGTGTGGAAGATCACCGAGCATTTCGTCGGGCCGCTGCGCTTCGTGCTTGCCGGATCGGGGCATATCGCCGGCGTGGTCAATCCGCCCGAGGCGATGAAATATCAATATTGGACGAGCGACACGCTCGCTACATCGCTCGCTGATTTCGTCGCGCAGGCGCGCGAGACCAAGGGCAGCTGGTGGCCCGACTGGCGCGCCTGGCTGACCGAACAGGACGGCCGGACGGTTGCCGCGAAGGGCGCGCGCATCCCCGGCAAGGGCAAGCGCAAAGCGATCGAAAACGCCCCCGGGCGCTACGTTTCGCAGCGATGACACCCGATTGCCGCACATGGATACCAACTCGGCGCGACATATATGCTGCACTGCACAAATCTTCTTGCGGGGCGCACGATAACTCTATATTGTGCGCTGCAACATTAGCGTCGCGAAGGTTCTGTTCCGATCATGCCCGACAATGTGAACAAGCCGGTTTCCGCTACGGCAAAGCAAGCCGGAGCGGGCGCGAAGCCGGCGACTCCGCCACAGCATGATCCGGTGCCTGCCGCTGCGACGCCAAAGGCCGCTACGCCGCCCGCCCCCAAGCCTGCCGTCGCGAAGGCCGTGAAAGCCAAGCCGGTTGCCCCGAAGCCGGCAGCTGTCGAGGCCAAGCCGATCGCACCGGCCAAGCCGAAACGCGGCCGGCCGCTCGGTTCGAAGACCAAGGCACCCGCTGCAAAGCCGGTCGTCGCCGCCGCCGCCAAGCCCGTTCCGACCAAGACTCCGGTGAAACCCGTGGCGCATTTCGCGGCGGCCACCCCCAGCGAAGGACCCACGATCATGACCGACACGATCAGCAAGATGCAGGACGCCGCCAAGATGTTCACGGGTGGGGCGATGTTCGGCGGCCACGCCAAGGGCGCGTACGAGAAGAGCGTCAAGATGACGGAGGACCTCACCGCGTTCCAGAAGGGCAATGTCGAGGCGATCGTCGAATCGTCGAAGCTCGCCGCAAAGGCCGCCGAAACGCTCGGCCAGAATGCCGCCGACTATGCGCGCAAATCGTTCGAGACCGGCACAGCGGCGTTCAAGACCTTTGCGTCCGCCAAGTCGCCGACCGAGCTGTTCAAGCTGCAGAGCGACTACCTCAAATCCTATTTCGACTCGGCGGTTGCCGAGAGCTCGAAAGTCACCGAGGCTTTGGTCAGGTTCGCCGGCGACATCGCGCAACCGCTGTCTAACCGCGTCGCGGTCGCGATCGACAAGGTCAAGGCGACCGCCGCGATCTGATTGTCAGAGCCCCTCCCACTCGAGGGAGGGGCTCTACCCGGCGCTTATCGCGTCGCCGCACAAAGCTGATCGAGGCCTCTTGCTCTCGGCTGTGCGGATGCCATATTCTGGCTTACACATGCATATGCACAGCGACATCATCGATCCGGCCGCCGGGATCCGCACCGCGATCCGCGTCACCGCCGCGAACAAGGATGGCGAGGACGTCGGCAACGGCGTCGGCGTCGCCACCCGTACGCGTACCCGCACGAAAAAGCCGTCGCTCTACAAGGTGCTGATGCTCAACGACGATTATACGCCGATGGAGTTCGTCGTGCTGTGCCTGCAGCGATTCTTCCGGATGAGCATCGAGGACGCCACGCGCGTGATGCTCCACGTCCATCAGAAGGGCGTCGGCGTGTGCGGCGTGTTCAGCCACGAGGTCGCCGAGAGCAAGGCGACGCAGGTCGTCGATTTCGCGCGCCAGCAGCAGCACCCGCTGCAATGCACGATCGAGAAGGCCTGAGGCCGCGCCGCACTGAAGCGCCGGCGTCACTGCGGTGCGCAGGTGGGTATTTGCGTTCGACAGGCGCTGCGACAAAACGGGATATCAGACGCGATCCGTCAGAAGCGTGCGCTTCGTCCCAATAGCTCCTCGCTAACCGGATAACCCGCGTCGGTCGAGATGCACAGCCAGGCCCCATCCGCGCGCTGCTCGATCCATGGCGCGATCGTCTGCGCAGGCAATCGCTCGGCTTGCTCGCGCGCTTCGGCAAAGCTGGCGAACTGCGCCAGCCGCTCGAGCAGGCGCCGCGTCGGGAAAATCGCATGGCCCCGCCCCGCCCGGCAGTCGGCGAGCACATTATCGGCCGATGCCCAGAAAGCGGCGCTGCTTTCGACGCCGTCTGCCACAGGCTCGGCCGTATCGTCGCGCGCCTTGGCGAGATAGAAACGCGTGTCGAAACGCCGCGGCGCCTCGGCCGGCGGCAACCAGCGCGCGAACGGCACGAGTGTCGCGACATCGGCGGCGTCGGCGATACCCGTCTCCTCGTGCGTCTCACGCACCGCGGCGATCCGTGCCGCCCATTCCTCCGCATCGCCGATCGCCACCGACCGACCGGCCGCCGCCTCGACATCGGCGGGATCGACGCGACCCCCCGGGAAGACATAGGCGCCGGCTGCGAACACCAGCACTTCACTCCGTTTGACCATCAATATCTCGGGCGCCCCGGCCAGGCGGTCTCGCATCAGGATCAGCGAGGCGGCAGGAAGGCTCGTTCGAGGTAGCGCCGCAGCCTCGCGATGTTCATGTTTCATCGTTGCAACACATCTATGGTATGAGGGCGGGAGTGCTGCATCGGAACGGAGGCGTCGGATGCTTACGGCAATTGGGGCTTTGGTCTGTCGGTTTGTCGGTCATCGCAGGCGGCATAACAAGGTCTGGCACGATGGCCTCGCCCGAGAAAGGTCCGTTCAGACGCAAACCGTCCGTGCAAAAAGAGCATCCATATCCGCTGATCCGGGTTGCGGCAGATCCGCCGCTAGCTTTCCTGGGGCTTTCGCGAGCAGAGCACCGCCAGCAGGCTGATCGCCGCGCAGACGGTCAGCCATGCGCCGGGCATCGCCTGATTTCCCGTCTGGCTGATCGCGAGGGTGACGATGAAGGGCGTGAAGCCGCCGAATGCGGTCGCGAGGCTATAGGCGAGGCTGAAGCCCGAGGCGCGAACCTCGGGTGGCACGATCTCGGTCAGATAGACGACCATCGCCGAATTATAGCTGGCGTAGAGCGCCGACAGCCAGAGCTCGACGAGCACCAGTCGCAACACGCTCGGCGCGCTGGTCGCCCAGACCATCGCGGGATAGGCGGTGAGGATCGCCAGCACCGTGCATGCGATCAGGATCGGACGCCGGCCGATCCGGTCCGACAGCGCGCCCATCAGCGGCAACCAGATCAGATTGGACGCTCCTACCGCGGCCGTCACCAGCAGCACCGCGCGCTCTGGCAGGTGAAGGAGCTTGCCGAATGTCGGTGTATAGGCGGTGATCATGTAGAAGCTCACCGTCGTCATGAGCACCAGCGCCATGCCCGTCAGCACGCTGGCGCGGCCGCGCCAAAGCCCTGCGGCGACGTCCCGCATCGACGTCGGCGCACGCTCTGCGGCGAACGTCTCGCTCTCGCGCAGATGGCGGCGCAGCAGCATCAGCAACGGCACGATCAGGCAGCCGATCGCAAGCGGGATACGCCAGCCCCAGGCTTGCCGCGCGGGCTCGGGCAGCCAGAGCGACAGCACCACGCCGACCAGCGCTGCCACCACGACCGCCACCTGCTGCGAAGCCGACTGCCACGAGACGTAGAACCCCTTGCGGCCAGGCGGCGCCATCTCCGCCAGATAGACCGAGACGTTGCCGAGTTCGGCACCTGCCGAAAAGCCCTGCAAGAGACGCCCCGACAGAACCAGTATCGGCGCGACGAGACCGATCGTCGCATAGCCGGGGGTGACCGTCAGCGTCACGATGCCGATGCTCATCAGCGCCAATGTCAGCATCAGACCGGCACGGCGGCCGTGGCGATCCGTAAACGCCCCCAGCACGATCGCACCGAGCGGCCGCATCAGGAAGCCGACGCCGAAGGTGGCCAGCGACTTGAGGAGCGTGCCGAAACTGTCGCCAGCCGGGAAATACGCATTGCCGATGGCGGCGGCGAAGTAGCCGAACACCATGAAGTCGTACATTTCCAGAAAGTTGCCGCTTGCTACTCGCACGACATCGGCGGCCGTGGAGGGACGAGTGGATTGAGTGATGGATCGTCTCCGTAGGTTGCGCCTCGTCCTATCCCGCGCGACCTGCAGGCGGAAGCCCGGGCAGATCGCGATGATGCGCGCCGGTCTGCGATCGCGACGCATCGTGGCTAGAGCATTGCGATGTCTTACGGATCCGGTGGTTCCTGACGACGAGCCGCGATGACGAACCATTATCGGTAAGGGGCACTCGGTGTGGGGCGGCCATCGCGCAACTGAGTAACGACCGCTGCATTGCCCTGCGCCGCCGCTACGGCGGCTGCCGAGCGACCGGCCGCATCGACAGCCGTGCGATCCGCGCCGGCGGCGATCAGCATGTCGATCTGCGCCGTGCGGCCGAACAGCGCCGCCATCATCAGCGCCGTCTGCCCCGCATGGTTGCGTGCGTCGACGTCGCACCCTGCCTTCAACAGCCGGGCGGCGATCCTATCGTCGCCCTTGAAGGCGACACCCATCTGCGCGGTGTTGCCCTGATCGCGATCGGGCAGGCACGCGTCACCCTTGGCGGCGATCAGCGCCTCGGTGGTCTCGAGATGACCATTGTACGAGGCGAGGATGATCGGCGTGAAGCCGCGCGGATCTCGTCCGTTCACATCGGCGCCCGCGGCGATCAGCGGCGCGATCAGATCCGTACGGCCGAGCGTGGCGGCATCGAACAGCAATTCCTGGCGGCGTTGGGGCGACGGGAGCGAGGCCGGCGCCGACGGTGGCGTCGGAACGGCGACCGCGGCCGCCGCGGCCGCCGCGGCCGCCGCGGCGATCAGGAAGAACATGATATCATCCTCGTCTCGGGAAAAGATGACCCCGGCGCAGGGGGGCATGCGCCGGGGTCCGCCGCGCGCTGCGGGCTTAGCGCGCGGCGATCTGGTCGGGATTGGCGACGCGATAGTCCGCGACCGCCTTGTCGACGGCCGAAGCCGAGACGCTTACCGCCTTGGCGAGGCGCGTGCCGAAATCATGATCGGCCTGGTAGAAATAGCTGACCATGATCGTCCGGGTCCGCATCGAAGTCACCTGGCCGAGATCGCCGGCGAGGTTCTTGACGAGGTCCGCCTTATCCTGGGGCTTGAGCGCCCGGTAGAACATCCCCGCCTGCTCGAAGACGTCGGTCTTCACGATCGGCTTGGCGTCCACCGTCGCATCCACCGCATAGGTCGACTGGCGATACTGGTCGGCGGTCGTCTTGGGCTCGGCCGAGGACGGGAAATAATTGACGTCCGACGCGCGCTGCCCCGCGTTGAGCTGACCGTCCTGGTAATTGTTGACGATCGGCACCCGGGGACGATTGACCGGCAGCTCCATCACGTTGGCGCCGACACGGTAGCGCTGCGTGTCGGCATAGGCGAACAGCCGGCCCTGCAGCATGCGATCGGGCGACGCCTCGATCCCCGGCACCATGTTCGACGGTGCGAAGGCGGACTGCTCGGTCGACTGGAAGAAATTGTCGGGCACCTTGTTGAGCGTCATCTCGCCGACCTCCTCGAACGGCACGCCGAGCCATTCCTTGGTGTCGTCGAACGGGTTGTAGTCGAGCTTCGCGAAATCGGCCGGGCGCATCACCTGCACCATCAGCTTCCACTTGGGGAAGTTGCCCTTGTCGATCGCGCCGTAGAGATCGGCGGTCAGATAGCCCATGTCTGCGGCGGCGGCCTGCGCGCCGTTGAGATTGCGCACCCCCTGCTCGCTGATCCAGCGGAATTTGGCGAAGATCGTCTCGCCCTTGGCGTTGACCAGCTTGAACGCATGGACCCCGTTGCCGTCCATCGTCCGATAGGACGCCGGCGTGCCGAGATTGCTGTAGACGTGCGTCAGCATGTTGGTCGCCTCGGGCGTCGCCGAGAAGAAGTCGAACACGCGGTTCGGGTCCTGCCGATTGGTGATCGGCGAGGGTTTCAGCGAATGGATCATGTCGGGGAACTGGATCGCGTCCCGGATGAAGAAGATCGGCAGATCGTTGCCGACCAGATCCCAATTGCCCTGATCGGTATAGAACTTCACCGCGAAGCCGCGCGGATCGCGCAGGCCCTCGGGGCTGCCCGACGGGTGGATGACGGTCGAGAAGCGAACGAACACCGGCGTCTGCTTGCCGGGCGCGAACAACGACGCCCTGGTGATGTCGCTGATGTCCTTCGACGCGACGAATACGCCTTCCGCGCCGGTCCCGCGAGCGTGGACGACGCGCTCTGGCTCGCGCTCGCGATCGAAGCGCGCAAGCTTCTCGATCAGCGTGGTGTCCTCGAGCAGCACGGGGCCGGTATCGCCCGCGGCCTTGGAGTTGCGGTTCTCGCCGATCGGCGCGCCGTTGTCGCGGGTCATCTGCGCGGAAGCAGCGGGCGCCGCGCCGCCGCGTGCTGCGACCGACCGGCTGAAGGGGGCATGATCCGAAGACGCGCCCATATTCTGGATCGGGCCGGTCGTCATTCGCGTCTCGACCTGCGTCGTGGCGGGATCGGCGGTCTGCGCGGTCGCGCCGGTGCCGAGCGCCGAGCCGGCCAGCAAAATCGCTGCAATGGCAGCGCGGCGGCCTGAGTTGATATGGACCATCGAATGTTTCCCTCTGAAGTCTTTTCGTGCCGGGTCTCCGGAACGCGGGCCTTCGGCGACGGCGGGCGGCCGATCCAACGAAAAGGATTCGTCACAGAAATCGACGACATGATCCAAAGCGGTTTGCGGCGCGTCAGATTGCGCGATCCATGATGAGTGCGGCGCTGTCGATAGCGATCGGCGATAGCGATCGTGCTTGCCACCGGATGCGCCGGAAGGCAGGGACGCCGTCCACCCAGGAGAACCCGAAATATGGCGAGCCGCCTCGAGATCGATCAAGCCAGCGTCACCGACAACGACGTCACGCGCCAGGTGGAGTTCACGGCGGAGATCGACGGCGACGAACGTGACTTCGCGGTGAAATACGGCGTCCTGAAGGAATTGAGCGGCGATGAGCCCGAGGACGATGCGCTGGAATTGTTCGAGCGATTCAACGACGAGATCGCCGACATGTGCGTCGAAGCCGCCATCCGCCAACCGTCGTCGAACGTCGTGACCATCGATGAAGACGACCTCGAGTAGGGGCATCACCCATATCGTGACGCCCGTCGCAAAAGGCTCGAAAACAATGCCGGAGACTGGCGTTTCGATGAGTACAGGAAACCGGCGGGCGTGGTGGAGCTGAGCGGAATCGAACCGCTGGCCTCTGCAGTGCGATTGCAGCGCTCTCCCATCTGAGCTACAGCCCCGCGACCGCCGGACGCTCCCTTTAGCGGCGCCTCGGGTGGCTTGCAACGCGCAAAATCATCAATCCGCCGTGGCATCGCTATACGTGGCACGGCCCGCCGCGCCGATGCGGCGGCCAGCCGCATGCCTGCTCGGCATAGGGAACGGCACGCGCTTTGCTCCGTTTTTCCCGTCGATCGTCCGGACGCCGCAAGCGATACCGGGCGACGGCTTCCCAAGGAGAAAGGAATTTTCATCATGGGCTACGAGCGCAACGACCGCGGCTACGGCCGAGATGACAACCGGTACGACGCCAACCGATACGACGCCAACCGGTCCGCCGATCGCTATGGCAACCCGCAGGACCGAGGCTTCTTCGAGCGCGCGGGCGACGAAGTCCGCTCCTGGTTCGGCGACGAGGAGGCTGAGCGCCGCCGACGCTACGACGAGCGTTTCGACGATCGCTATGATCGCGAGACCGGCCGGGACGATTATCGTTCGGCCGCGTCGCGCTATTTGGGCGGCGGTTATGCGGGCACTGACTATCCCCGCTACGATCGATCGAACCGGGCAGATGCCGATCGCGGCTCCTACGCGCACGACCGCTATGCATCGCGCTATCCCGACAGCGGCGCCTCGTCCTATCGTGGCGCCGCGAGTGCGGGGTTCCGCCCCGGCACCGATGGCGACTGGCGCAGCCGCGAGGCGCGCAGCCTCTACGACAATGGCGGCCGCGGCGACCGGCAGGAGGATCCGCACGGCTATCACGGCTGGCGCGAGCAGCAGATCAGCGCCTTCGATCGCGATTATGACGAATATCGCCGCGAGAACCATTCGCGCTTCGCCAGCGAATTTTCGGCATGGCGCGAGAATCGCCAGACGCAGCGCAGCTCGCTGCGCGAGGCCAAGGAGCATCAGGAGGTCGTCGGCTCGGACGGCGCGCATGTCGGCACCGTCGATCACGTCCGCGGCGACCGCATCCTACTGACCAAGACCGACAAGGACGCCGCCGGCCACCATCATTCGATCCCCTCGTCGTGGATCCAGACGGTCGACGACAAGGTCCATATCTCCAAGACCGCCGAGCAGGCGCATCAGGCGTGGCGCGACGAGGAGAGCAATCAGGGGCTGTTCGGCAACCGCGACGATGATCGTACCGCCGATCGCGGCGCCGCCGATCTCAACCGGAGCTTTTCCGGCACCTACTGACCGCACCGACGGTCGTAAGGAGGGCCCGGCCGAAAGGTCGGGCCTTCTTGTTTACCGTGATTAATCGGATGTCGACGCGGCTTCGCCATCGGCACCCAGCGCGTAGGTTCGGCAAAAATCGAGATATCCGGCCTCGTGGCGCGCGGCGAGATCGACAACGGCTTCCCATAGCCAGGACGGCGCATCGAGTGCTCCGTCGTGACCGTGCTGCAGCTCCGCCCGCCAGTGCGCGCGGGTCGGCGTATCCATCTGCTGGCCGTGTGCGACCCCCACGACGAAGGCGAGATAGCGCGCCGCCTCGACCGCCTCGTGCCGCGAGAATTGATCGACCTCGAGCTTGAGATCCTGCGGCATCAGCTCGCGCAGCACCACAGGGGTGCCGAGCAGCCGCGCCGCGATCATCCGGTCGCCGAGATTGGGCGAGAGCGCCCGCGCGCCCGCGACCACGCGCTCGGCTCGGTTGCGCGGCATCGCGGCGCCTGTGGCCGCGGGCACCACGCTGCGCACCGCCTGCTTGATGTCGATCAGCGCGAGATGGCCGCCCTTGGCACCCGCCTTGCTGCCGTAAACCTCGACCAGCACGGCATAGCGCAGTGTGCCGAGCGAGCTGCAGCCCTTGCGCCAATAGGCGGCGTCGATCATGCGCAGCCGCCCGTGGCGTTCGTGCCCGAACAGCCGCAACGTTGCGCGGCGGATGGTCGCCCGCGCGAACAGCGTTTCGATCGCGGTGCGCTCACGCGCCGACAGCGGCCAGAATTTGCGGCCGAGCGTGATCTGCGTATCCCTGCCGTCGATCCGCTCGCGCGCGAGATGGCGCCAGCGTCGCCCCATCGCATATTCGCGCACGGTGCGTACCGCCTGCGGTTCGGGCGCACCCTTGCGGTCGTCGGGATCGGCGAGTGCCAGCGCATAGCCCTCGATCATCGCCTCGATCATCCGCGCGGTCATCACGCCGGGCAGGTCGGCCCCGCGCGCCGCGGTCTCTAGCGAGAGCGCGAGCCGGATCAGATCATGCGCCGGATTGCCGATCACGGTCTGGTCGAGATCGCGGATCTGGACGTCGACATGGCCGTCGGCATCGGCGACGGGGCCGAGATTGCCGATATGACAGTCGCCGCAGATCCAGACGGGTGGCCCGTCGGGAATGCGGGATGCGACGGGCGAGGCGGCGAGCCATTCGTAGAAGGAACGCGTACTGCCCCGCACATAGGCGAAGGCCGAACGCGCCATCTTGGTCGCCCGCGTGCTCGCGAGCACCGCGGCGCGATCCTCGACCGCGACCGTCGAGGTCATGCCGTCACCGAGGAAGGACGATCAGCGCTGCTGGGCGCGTGCGCGGCGGACGAGCAGGAAGATCGCGGAGAGCCAGAGCTGCGCGTCCTGGATGAGCGTACGGGCGATCGCGTCCTCGGTGCGCAATATCCCCTCCTCCACGGCGCCTTCGGCGTAACCGTGTTCGAGTTCATCGGCGCGGGCGAAGACGGAGGAACGCATGCCCGAAAGCTAGCGCGTAATCATTAACGCTTGTTGAAGGTCGCGGCGCTTGCGACGAAAGGCTGAGCATGGAAGCAATTCCTCAATTACGCGCTGCGCAACGGGCGAGGTGGCGCGAGAGTTGCGTCGGGGCGTAGGCGTGGCGCGTATGGCCGTCCCCGTCATCCCAGCGCAGGCTGGGATCTCGATGAAGCGGGCGCAGTGGCACCTCCGGGAGATCCCAGCCTGCGCTGGGATGACGAGGTGGATCAGGGCTTCAGCTGCGTCTCCAGAAAACGCGCCATCGCGGTGTCGGCGTGCAGCAAATCCTGGTAACGCAGGAAGAAGTGGATCTCGTTGGGGATCACCAGCTCCTCGAACGGCACCCCCGCCTTGGTCAGCCGGCCGGCGAGATCGACGGTCTGGTTGAAGCGCACGTTGCGATCGTCGTCGCCCTGGATCAGCAGCACCGGCGAGCGCCACGTGTCGATCCTCGCATCGGGCGACGATTCGAACGCGGTCTTCATCATCGCGGCCCAGTCGCCCTGTTCGTAGCGCTTGAGCGGAGGCGCCATTTCCTCGCCGATATCGCGCGACCAGTCGTGGACGCCGTGCCAATCGGCACCGGCGGCGAACACGTCCGAATTGCGCGACAGCGCCATGCCGGTCAGATAGCCGCCATAGGAGCCGCCCCAGATGCCGATCCGCCTGGGATCGACGCCGGGCGCGGTCTGCAGCCAGCGCGCGCCGGCGAGCACGTCCTGATACTCGGCGCCGCCGGCCGGGCCGGCATGATCGGGCTGCTCGAAGGCGCGGCCATAGCCGATGCCGAGCCGGTAGTTGACCGAGAGAACGAGGAAGCCGCGGCTCGCCCAATATTGGTTCACCGCATAGGCGTGCGCATAATAGTCCATATAGTGCCAGCCGAGCAGCATCTGCCGCGGCGGCCCGCCATGGACGAAGATCAGCGCGGGATGCGGACCTGCGGTCGCGGGCGAGAAGAGCTGGCCTTCGATCGGCAGGCCGTCCGGCGCGGTGAAGTGGACCAGCGTGGGCGTAACCAGCGCGTCGCCCGGATAGTCGCTCGTCTCAATCGGGCGCAGCGCCTTGCCGTCGGCGAGCGCGACCGCGGCGGGATGCTGCGGGTCGGACGTGACCAGCGCGACGCCCTGCCCCGCCGCGACCGGATACCATTGCGAGCCGATACCCGCGCTGAGCGCGACCGGCGCGCCGCCATCGAGCGCGACGCGGTAGACGTGGCGGCGATCGTCGTCGCCCGCGGTGGCGCCGGTGTTGGCAGCATAGAGCAGGGCGGTCCTGTCCTGCGTCATGGCGACATGCTCGACCATATATGTGCCGGGCGTCAGCAGCGTCGGCGTGCCGCCGGATGCGGGCAGCGCGTAGAGATGCTCCCAGCCGTCGAGCGTGGCGATGAAGGCGAGCCGCCCGCCCGCCATCCAGCGCAGGCCGACGCCGTCGCCGTCCTGCGGATAGGAGCCGTCGAGCGTCACCGGGCCGCGCCACGCGAGCGTAGCTTCGCCGGTGGTCGCGTCGGCGGTCCAGATCGCGAAGGGTTTCGGCGTGGTGACGAGCAGCGGCTCGGGCGCGCCGCCATCGCCGGGCTGGCGCGTGAAGGCGATGCGCTGGCCGTCCGGCGACCAG
>Ga0302311_10002276_pt1 | contig 21922 bp, 22 predicted proteins | sample III_Palsa_N1_3_FD_200449 | JGI IMG/M metagenome (GOLD analysis project Ga0302311, IMG submission 200449) | Peat permafrost microbial communities from Stordalen Mire near Abisko, Sweden - III_Palsa_N1_3 | ecosystem: Environmental > Terrestrial > Soil > Palsa > Peat permafrost | place: Sweden... | reverse complement strand
GCGACGCGGTCGCCGGCCAGCTGCTGCCGCGCCGCGCCCTGGACCGGCTGTCGCGCGACGGCCTCGAGGTCGAGATCCTGACGCTGGAGGGCGCCACCCATTCGTTCGACGATCCCGACGCCACCGACCCGCGCAGCCGCTATCACCCCGACTACACCGCTCAGGTACGCACCTTCCTGGCCGACCACCTGATCGCAGCGTTCGCCGCCTGACCTGCGCAGGACGGGTCGCCGAGGCTGCTCAGCCCCCGGCCTTGGTTTGGGGGGCCTTGGCGTCCGGGGCCGGGAACATGGTGTAGCTGAGCGTCAGCACCGACAGCGGCCGGGTGTCGGGGTCGGCCGCGAACTTCGCGTCGACATAATAGACCACCGGGAAGGTCTTGGACGTGTGGGCCGGAATGGTCTGGTCCGAGAAGCAGAAGCACTGCAGCTTGGTGAAGTACTGCGCCGCCGATTCCGGCGAGACGTTGTAGGTCGCCCGGCCGGTCATGGCCCGGTCGCCGTTGTTGGTGATGGTGAAGTAGGCGAGCTGGGTGCGGCCCACGCGGACGGTCTGGCTGTTCTCCTGCGGCGTCAGCGTCCACGGCAGGTCGCGCACATTGGTGTCGAAGCGGACGCCGATGGTCCGGTCGCTGGCCGCGCCCGTAGGCCCGGAGGAAGCGCGTTTGGGCGTGCCGTCGAAGCCGGTGGCCTGGCAGAAAGCGCGATAGAACGGCACCGCCGCGAAGGCCGCGCCGACCATGGCGACGGCGACCACGGCGCAGATTGCGGCGACCAGGCCGTGACGGCGCGCGCCGCCAGATTTGGGGCCAGACCTAGGTTTGAGGGACGACATGCGTGGCGTTGGCGGCGAGCTTCAGCATGGTCACGGCGAAGACGATGAGGACGAAGGCCACGAGGGCGACCGCGATCATCACCGAGCGCATGCGGCGGGCCCGGGCAGCCGCGGCCCCCTCGGCGAACGGGTCGTTTTGATCGGGTTCGGCCGGGCTCATCGGGCTTGGCTCATCGGATCAGGCCGCCGGCATGCTCGGCCAGGAGAGCGGCGAACAGCAGGGTAAGATAGAGGATGGAGTAGGCGAACAGGTCGCGCGCCTCGCGTGCGCCGGGCTTGGCCGAATAGAGCCCGTCGGGGCCGGGCTCGGCCCGCTCGCCCGCCCGGCTGCGCCACAGGCGGACCGCCAGGATCAGGAAGGCCGCGCCGCCGCCGAAGGCCACCGCCGCATAGAGGACATGGCCGAGCCGGGTGAACACCGGCGCCGTCGCCAGCGGGACCAGGATCAGGCTGTAGATCAGGATCTGCAGCCGCGTGCTCTTGGCGCCCTTGGCCACCGGCATCATCGGCACGCCGGCGTTGGCGTAGTCCTCGCCGGTGTTGAGCGCCAGGGCCCAGAAATGCGGCGGGGTCCACATGAAGATGATGGCGAACAGCAGCCAGGCGTTCAGCGGCGTGTGCCCGGAGGCCGCGGCCCAGCCGATCACCGGCGGCAGGGCCCCGGCCGCCCCGCCGATGACGATGTTCTGCGGCGTGCGGCGCTTCAGCCCCATGGTGTAGACCACCGCATAGAACAGGATGGTGAACAGCAGGAGGCCGGCGGCCAGCAGGTTCACCGCCAGGCCCATCAGCATCACCGAGAAGCCGGACAGCACGATGCCGAAGGCGGCGGCGTCGCCGGCCTTGATCCGGCCGGCCGCCACCGGACGGGCGCGCGTGCGCCGCATCCGGGCGTCGATGTCGCCGTCGAAGGCCATGTTGAGCGCGCCGGATGCGCCGGCGCCGACGGCGATGCACAGGACCGCGATCGCCGCCATCAAGGGGTTCATCGGCGTGTCGGCGCAGACCAGGCCGGTCAGGCCGGTGAACACCACGAGCGACATCACCCGCGGCTTCAGCAGGGCCAGATAGTCGCTCCAGCCGGCGGGAGCGGCTCTGGGCGGCGCGAGGTCTGAAAGGCTGGCTTCGGTCATGAGGTCCGGAAAATCGAACGCCCCGCCCGGGATGCGGGCGAGGCGCTCTTCATAGGCTCAGCGGCGGTCCCGATCTAGTACGAGACCCGCCTGTTTAGTGGTGTTCTTCGGCCGTGATCACCGGCAGGTCGTTGAACTGGTGGTGCGGCGGCGGCGAGGACAGGGTCCACTCCAGCGTGGTGGCGCCTTCGCCCCACGGATTGGCCACGGCCTTGCGCCGGCGGACGGCGGCTTCGACCAGCATCAGCAGGAACACCAGCACGCCCGCCGCGGTAATCAGGTAGCCGATCGACGAGACCTTGTTCCAGAACGCGAACGCCACGTTGTAGTCGATGATCCGCCGCGACATGCCCTGCAGGCCGAGGAAATGTTGCGGGAAGAACACCACGTTCACGCCCACGAACATCAGCCAGAAGTGGATGACGCCGAGAGCCTCGTTGTACTTCACGCCCCACATCTTTTCGAACCAGTAGTAGAAGCCGGCGAAGATGGCGAAGACGGCGCCCAGCGACAGCACGTAGTGGAAGTGGGCGACCACGTAGTAGGTGGCGTGGATCGAGTAATCCAGGCCCGCGTTGGCCAGCACCACGCCGGTGACGCCGCCGACGGTGAACAGGAAGATGAAGCCCATCGCGAACAGCATCGGCGTCTTGAAGTCGATCGAGCCGCCCCACATGGTGGCGATCCAGCTGAAGATCTTCACCCCCGTCGGCACGGCGATGACCATGGTCGCGGCCACGAAATAGGCCTGCAGGTTCACGTTCATGCCGACCGTGAACATGTGGTGGGCCCACACGACGAAGCCGATGAAGCCGATGGCGACCATGGCGTAGGCCATGGCCAGATAGCCGAACACCGGCTTCTTGGAGAAGGTCGATACCACGTGGCTGATGATGCCGAAGCCCGGCAGGATCAGGATGTAGACCTCGGGGTGACCGAAGAACCAGAACAGGTGCTGGTACATCATCGGGTCGCCGCCGCCGTTCGGATTGAAGAACGAGGTGCCGAAGTTACGGTCGGTGAGCAGCATGGTGATGGCGCCCGCCAGAACCGGCAGAGACAGCAGCAGCAGGAAGGCGGTGATCAGCACCGACCAGGCGAACAGCGGCATCCGGTGCAGGGTCATGCCCGGCGCGCGCATGTTGAAGATGGTGGTGATGAAGTTGATCGCGCCGAGGATCGAACTGGCCCCCGCGAGGTGGAGCGAGAAGATGGCGAAGTCCATCGCCGGACCCGTGTGCCCGGTGGTGGATAGCGGCGCATAGGCGGTCCAGCCGCCGCCGAAACCTCGTCCCGGCCCCCCATCGACGAACATTGAGGTGACGAGCAGGATGAAGGAGGCGACCAGCAGCCAGAATGATATGTTGTTCATACGCGGGAAGGCCATGTCGGGCGCGCCGATCATGATCGGCACGAACCAGTTGCCGAACCCGCCGATCATCGCCGGCATCACCATGAAGAAGATCATGATCAGGCCGTGCGCGGTCATCACCACATAGTAGCCGTGGTTGGACGGCTCGATCGCCCATCCGAGGACCCGGGCCATCAGCGAACCCTGGTGGAAGACCTGGATGCCTGGCTCGTACAGCTCCCAGCGGATCAGACCTGAGAACAGCCCGCCCACCAGGCCCGCCATGATGGCGAACAGGATGTAGAGGGTGCCGATGTCCTTGTGGTTGGTCGAGAAGAACCAGCGCTGAATGAACGGCGGCTTGTGGTCGTGATCGGCGTGACCGTGGTCTGCGGTGTGCGCGGCGGGTGTGGCCATGGGGCGAACCTTCGGTCTCTAACTCAAGCCTTGGCCGGCGCCGAAGCGGGCGCGGCAGCCGGGGCGGTCGTGGAAGCGGGCGTGGCGGGCGTCGATGCTGGCGTGGCGGGCGCCGCGGCGGGAGCCGGCGCGGACTTGGTCGCGTGGGCGGCGATCCAGCTGTCGAAGTCGGACTGGCTGACCACCTTCACCTCGATCGGCATGAAGGCGTGGTCGGCGCCGCAGAGCTCGTTGCAGGTGCCGTAGTAGGTGCCGACCGTGCGCGGCTTGAACCAGACGCTGTTGACCTTGCCCGGGATGGCGGTGACCTGCACCCCGAAGGCGGGAATGAAGAAGGCGTGCAGCACGTCGGCGCCGGTGACCAGGACCTTGGTCACCTTGTTCACCGGCACCACCAGCGGGGCGGTGGTGGCCAGCTTGTACAGCGAGCCCGCCTTGTCCTCGGGGAGGATGTTGGAGGTGTATTCCGCGACCTTCTGGTCGGGATACTCGTAGGCCCAGTACCACTGGTTGCCGGTGGCCTTCACCGTCAGGTCGGGCTTGGGTTCGTCGTGATACTTGTACAGTAGCGGGAAGGAGAAGGCGGCGATCACCGTCAGGATCAGCACGGGCACGACGGTCCAGACGATCTCGATCGGGGTGTTGTGGCTGAAGCGGGCCGGAACCGGATTGCGCTTCTTGTTGTAGCGGATGACGATCCAGGCCAGCAGCCCCAGCACGAGCAGCGAGATAGCCGTGATCGTCGGCATCAGGATCCAATTGTGGAAGAAGGCCGCCGTATCGCGCAGCTCGTCGCCGGACGGCTGCAGGCCGATCGCCTTATCAGTCGGCTGGCCGAGGGTATCGGCCAGCGCCGGCGCCGCAACGAGAGCGGCGATCAAGGCCGCCGGGATCGAAGCGACCAGGATCGAAGCCCGATGAAGCGCTCGACCCTGCGCCTTGAACCCTCTGATCGCCATACCTGACCTTCCCCTGGCGTGGACATACGCCGCGACGACGCACCGAGTTACCTTCGGCGGCGCACGGCGTTGGAGACGAGCCCATAACCCCTCCATCGGGCCTTGCCAAGGCGCTGATCAAGCCTCCGTGAACCACGGGCGTCGCAATTGACGTTGACGTAAACGCAAGATAGCCTTCCAGGAAAATCCCGGGGAGGGAGCCATGCCGCCAGACCTGCGCCGTCCAGAGCGTACCTTCGCGATTCGCCAGCTGTGTCAGGAGTTCAAGGTCACGCCCCGCGCCTTGCGCTTCTATGAGGACAAGGGGCTGCTGTCGCCCGCGCGCGACGGCATGAACCGGGTCTACAATCACCGCGACCGGGTCCGGCTGCAGCTGATCCTGCAGGGCAAGCGGGTCGGCTTCAGCCTGAACGAGATCCGCGAGATCCTCGACCTCTACGACCACAACGACGGCGGCGCCGCGCAGATGGCGCGCTCCCTGCGCAAGTTCCGTGAGCGGATCCTCGCCCTGAAGGCTCAGCGCGAGGATATCGAGGGCGCCATCCAGGCGCTGGAGGATGGATGCGTGCGGCTGGAGCGCCAGCTGTCGGAGCTGCGGCCCGATCTGCTGCCGCAGGCGGCCGACTATGACAGCGCCATGCGTTCGCGGCTGGACGCGGCCGAGTAGACGTTCGATATCTTCGATATCCCTGAGGCGCGGTTTCGGGAGGCGCGGTTTCGGCTACGCTCGCGGCCCGCTCACGAACGAGACCTCCATGACCTACCGCGCGCCTGTCCGCGAACACGTGTTCATCCTTCGCGAGATGCTGAACATCGACAGCTACTCCAACTTGCCCGGCTTCGCCGACGCGCAGATGGATACGGTCGAGCAGATCCTGGATGAGGGCGGCAGGTTCGCCGAGGGCGTGCTGGCCCCGCTGAACGGCGTCGGCGACAAGCAGGGCTGCCATTGGTCGCCCGACAACACCGTCAAGACCCCGGACGGCTTCAAGGACGCCTACCACCAGATGGTCGAGGCGGGCTGGCCGTCGCTAGGGTCGGACCCCGCCTTCGGCGGCCAGGGCCTGCCCGCGGTGGTCAACGTCGCCTTCTCGGAGATGACCTCGAGCGCCAACATGGCCTTCGGCATGTACCCGGGCCTGACCCACGGCGCCTATTCGGCCATCCGCGAGGGCGGCACCGACGCGCAGAAGGCGATGTACTGCCCGAAGATGGTCTCGTTCCAGTGGGGCGGCACCATGAACCTGACCGAGCCCCAGTGCGGCACCGACCTCGGCCTGATCCGCACCAAGGCCGTCCCCAACGGCGACGGCTCCTATCGCATCTCGGGCCAGAAGATCTGGATCTCGGCCGGCGAGCACGACCTGACCGAGAACATCATCCACCTGGTCCTGGCCCGCCTGGAGGGCGCGCCGGAAGGCGTGAAGGGCATCAGCCTGTTCATCGTGCCGAAGTTCATCCCCGACGCGGACGGAAACCCCGGCAAGCGCAATTCGCTCGCCTGCGTCGGCCTGGAAGAGAAGATGGGCATCCACGGCAACGCCACCTGCGTCATGCAGTACGACGAGGCGACCGGCTGGCTGCTCGGCCAGGAGAACGCCGGCCTGAAGCTGATGTTCGTGATGATGAACGAGGCCCGCCTCGGCGTCGGCGTCCAGGGCCTGGCCCAGGGCGAGGCCGCCTATCAGGCGGCGGCGGCCTTCGCCAAGGATCGGCTGCAAGGCCGCTCGCTGACCGGGCCCAAGAACGCCGACGGTCCGGCCGATCCGATCCTGGTGCACCCCGACGTGCGCCGGATGCTGATGGACGCCAAGGCGATCCTGGAGGCTGGCCGCGCCTTCCTGTTGTGGACCGCCCTGCACGGCGACCTGGCCCACAACTCGCCCGACGAGGCCGTACGCCAGAAGGCGTCCGACTACATGGGCCTGATGACGCCGGTGCTGAAAGCCTATCTCACCGACAAGGGTTTCAAGATCTGTTCGGACGCCATGCAGGTGCACGGCGGTTCGGGCTTCACCGAACACTTCCCGGTCAGCCAGTACCTGCGCGACTGCCGCATCTCGCTGATCTACGAGGGCACCAACGGGGTGCAGGCGCTGGACCTGGTGGGGCGCAAGCTGGCGTCCAACGGCGGCCGGGCCGTGATGAGCTTCTTCGCCGAGGTCGACGGCTTCGTCGCCGAGAACGCCCATGACGAGGCGCTGAAGCCGTTCGCCGACGGGCTCGCCACGGTGAAGGGCAAGCTGCAGGAGGGCACCTTCTGGCTGATGCAGAACGGCCTGCAGAACCCGGACAACGCCGGCGCGGCGTCGACCGACTATCTGCACATCTTCGGCTTGACCGGCCTCGCCTACATGTGGGCGATGATGGCCAAGACGGCGCAGGCCAAGATCGCCGGCGGCGACAGCGACCCCTTCTACGCCAACAAGCTGAAGGTCGGCCGCTACTTCCTCGAACGGCTGCTGCCGGAAGCGGATTCGCATCTCGCCAAGCTGAAGACCGGCTCGGAGAGCATGATGGCGCTGGACGCCGACGCCTTCTGACGGGGCCCTGCGAACGGCGATGATCGACCACGTCTCGCTGCAGGTAAGGGATCTTGGCGCGGCGACCGCCTTCTACGCCGCCGTGCTGGCGCCGCTGGACTACCGCCTGCTGGTGGAGCGCGAGACCCAGGCCGGTTTCGGCAAGCGCTATCCGGAGGTCTGGCTGAACGCCCGGCCGGACGAGCCCCGCGCCTCACCCGACACTGGGGGCCATCTCTGTCTGCGGGCGCGCGACGAAGCGGCGGTCGCCGCCTTCCACGCGGCGGCGCTGGCCGCGGGCGGGACCGACGACGGCGCGCCGGGGCCGCGATCGGCTGCGCTGACCCCCTATTTCGCCGCTTTCGTCCGCGACCTTGACGGCAATCGCCTGGAAGCGGCCTGCTTCCCCCCACCGTCGTAGATTTGGAATTGAGCGCGTTCTACTCGCAAAACCGGCTTCCACTTTTGCGGAACGCGCTCCAGGAACCCGCCCCATGACCACGCACAACGCCATCATCGACTGGAGCCTGGGGGACCAGTTCGCCGACGCGGACTATCTGGCCGGCCACTACAGCCGCGCCCACACCATCGGCTTCGACGGCGGCCTTACCGTGCCCGGCTCCTCGTCGCCCGCGGCAGTGCGCCTCCCCTGGTCCAAGGAGGACGCGGCGGATCCCGAGGAGCTGCTGGTCGCCTCCACCTCGTCCTGCCACATGCTGTGGTTCCTGGACTTCGCCAAGCACGCCGGCCTGGTGGTGCGCCGCTATCATGACGAGCCCTTGGGAACGATGGGGGCCATGGCCGACGGGTCGGTCGGCATCGTCCGCGTCACCCTGCGGCCAGCCGTCACCTTCGGCGGCCCGCCGCCCTCGGCCGAAGCGTTCGACGCCCTGCACCACAAGGCCCATTCCGCCTGCAACATCGCCAATTCGCTGAAGGGCGAGGTGGTGGTCGAGCCCATGATCGCGAGCGCGGCCACGGAATAGAACCCGTCAGGCCAAAGCGGCGGCGGTTGGCGTCCGTCTTTCATTAACCCCGCCGCAATCTGGCACGCTTACTGTCAACGTCCACGCGGCCCCGGGCGGGCCTGCTGGGGACCATCGATGAGCACGACCACGCCAGCTCGGGTGGCCCGCCTCGACTCCATTCTGGAGGGGCGGCGCAAACAGATCGGCTTCCGGCTCGGCGTCGGCCTCTGCCTGATCGTCTTCTACCAACAGCTCCTGGGCCTGCAGCCCACCCTCTACTGGGCGAGCCTGTACGCCGCACTGCAGCTGATCGAGCTGCAGGTGTTCGCGCGCGACAAGACGCGGGAGCGTATCAGCACCCGCGCCGGCTACACCTTCGCCCTGGCGCTGATCTTCGCCAACACCCTGGTGTTCGGCAGCCTGGCGGTGCTGTGGCCGTTCAAGACCGGATCGTGGGGGGTCGCCAACGGCGCCTTCCTGATCGCCGGCGCCATGCTCAACACCGTGCTGACGACCCAGGAATCCAAGGCGGTGTTCCGCGCCTCGGTCCTGCCGCTGGTGGTCTACTGCGCGATCCTGCCGTTCGTCGCCTATGCGGTGGGGTGCAAGCCGGATCTGGCGCTGGGCCTCGCCATCGGCGGCGCCATGCTCTGCGCCACGTCCCTGAAGCTGTGGAACGGCGCCCACAAGACCTATCAGGCCGAGCAGGCCGCCCGCGCCGACGCCGAACGGCGCCGGGCGGAGGCCGAAAGCGCCGTCGCGGCCAAGTCGGCCTTCGTCGCCATGGTCAGCCATGAGCTGCGCACGCCGATCTCGGCCATCCTGGCGGGCTCGGCCGAACTCGAGCGCGTTTCGGATGGAGTCGGCCGTTCGCACGCCCGGCTGATCTCGGACGCCGGCTCCATGATGCGCACCCTGCTCAACGACCTGCTCGACCTCGCCAAGCTGGACGCCGGGCGGATGGCGGTGGAGAGCCTGTCGTACGACTTCCGCGCCCTGATCGCCGATCAGCTCCGCTTCTGGCGGGCCGAGGCCAAGAAACAGGGCGTGGCCCTGCGGCTGAGCGGGGCCGCACACGCGCCGCGCTGGGTCCAGGGCGATCCGACGCGCCTGCGCCAGGTGCTGAACAACCTCCTGTCCAACGCGCTGAAGTTCACCGACCAGGGCTCGGTCACCGTCGGGCTCAGCGTATCGCCGATGGACGACGGCCGGCTGTCGCTGCGCATCGACGTCGCCGACACCGGCGCGGGCATGACCGCCGAACAGGTCGATCGGCTGTTCAAGCCGTTCGAACAGGCCGACGCCTCGATCGCCCGCACCCACGGCGGCACCGGCCTCGGCCTGGTGATCAGCCGCCAGCTGGCGCGGATGATGGACGGCGACATCACCGTGACCAGCACGCCCGGCCAAGGCTCGTGCTTCACCGTCACCGTCGTGGTCGCCGCGGCGGCTCCGGCTGCGATCCCGCAGGCCGCCGGGACCGCCGGGTCCATGACCGCCGGCAAGCCGATGACCGTGCTGGTGGTCGACGATCATGAGATCAACCGCCGCGCCATGTCGCTGATGCTGGAGCCGCTGTCGGCCGAGGTGGTCCTGGCGGCCTCGGGCAGCGAGGGCTTGAGCCTGCTCGCCGCGCGCCCGTTCGACGTGGTGCTGATGGACGTGCACATGCCGTACATGAGCGGCCAGGAAGCGACGATGCGTCTTCGCCTCGCCGTCGGGCCCAACCGGCGGACCCCGGTCATCGCCGTCACCGGCGCCACCGAAGAGAGCGACATCCAGGCCTGCTTCGCCGCTGGCATGAACGACTGGGTCGCCAAGCCGATTGACGCCGGCCAGCTCTACAACGCCCTTGGTCGCCAGCTCGAAGGCGGCGAGGCGGATACCGCAGCGGCCTGACGGGACCGGCCGCCAGCGTCCTTCGATACGCCTGCCTCCAGCATCATTTCCAAACGGGCGCGTAGCGCCGCGGCGTCCTTCAGCTCGCATTCCCAGATCACTTCCGGCCGCCAGCCCAGGGCGCGGAGTTCGTCCTGGACGCGGACGTCCCTGGCCCGGTTGCGCCCGATCTTGGCCGACCAGTAGTCGGCATTGGCCTTGGGCGGCCGGTCGCCGCGCCGGCAGTCGTGGCCGTGCCAGAAGCAGCCGTGCACGAACAGGGCGAGCCGGCGCCCCGGCATGACCACGTCGGGCGAGCCCGGCAGGTCCTCGCGATGCAGCCGATAGCGGATGCCCAGCGCGGTCAGCGCCTTGCGCACCTTGATCTCGGCCGAGGAGCCCTTCCCCGGCACCTTCCGCATCACCGCCGAGCGTTCGGCGGGGGTAAAGGGATCGCTCACCGTTCGCCGAATCTACAGGCCGTCGACCTCACAGCCCATCGAACAGGGCCGTCGACAGATAGCGCTCCGCGAAGCTCGGGATGATGGCGACGATCAGCTTGCCGGCGTAGTCGTCGCGCGCGCCGAGCCGGAACGCCGCCGACAGGGCCGCGCCCGAGGAGATGCCGCCCGGCAGGCCCTCGATCCGCGCCGCGCGCCGCGCCATGTCGAAGCTCTCGTCATTGCTGACGGCGATCACCTCGTCGATCACGCCGCGGTCGAGGATGCCGGGGACGAAGCCGGCGCCGATGCCCTGGATCTTGTGCGGCCCGGGCTGGCCGCCCGCCAGCACCGGCGATCCCTCGGGCTCGACGGCGATCATCTTCACCGACGGCTTCCTCGCCTTCAGCACCTGGCCGACGCCGGTGATGGTGCCGCCGGTGCCGACGCCCGAGACCACCGCATCGACCTTGCCGGCCGTATCGTTCCAGATCTCCTCGGCGGTCGAGATGCGGTGGATGGCCGGATTGGCGGCGTTCTCGAATTGCTGCGGCATCACCGAATCGGGGATCTCGTTCAGCAGCTCCTCGGCCCGCGCCACAGCGCCGCGCATGCCCTTTTCGGCCGGGGTCAGTTCGAGCCGGGCGCCCAGCAGGACCAGCATCTTGCGCCGTTCGACCGACATGCTTTCCGGCATGACCAGCACCAGCTTCAGCCCCTTGGCCGCGGCCACGAAGGCCAGCGCGATCCCGGTGTTGCCGCTGGTCGGCTCGACGATGGTGGTTCCCGGCCCGATCAGGCCCTTGGCCTCGAGCGCCTCGATCATGGCGACGCCGATGCGGTCCTTGACGCTGGACAGGGGGTTGAAGAACTCGAGCTTGGCCACGACCTCGGCCTTGGGCTTCAGTTCGGCGGTCAGCCGCGGCAGCCGCACCAGGGGCGTGTCGCCGACGAGATCGAGGATGCTGTCGTAGATTTGGCCGCGTCCCTTGCGGGCGTAGCGGGCGGGGAGTTCGGTCTGGGTCTTGGCGTCCATGATCGGCTCGTTGATGGTGTGGCGGCGCAGCGCGTACCATAGGGGGCGGAGATGCCGAAGTCTCGCCCGCTACTCGGCCGCGGCGAGGGAAGACGCCGGCAGCAACCGGTCCAGCAGTTGCTCGGCCAGGGCGCGCACCACCGGCACGGCCACGCCGTCGCCAATCACCTTCAGCGCCGCGGTCTCGGCAGCCGGCAGGCGGTAGCTGTCCGCCAGCCCCATCAGCCGGGCGCCCTCGCGCGCCGACAGGGGCCTCGACCGGGTCCCGGCGCCGCAAACCTCGACCACGAACTGGCGCGAGGAGCCGCCGCCCGGCGTGCGCAGGCAGCCGGCGATCCCGTCGAAGCGGACCTCGGCCCGCTGGACCCGTGCGCCCTGCTCGATCCGGGTCCGGCGGAAAGCCATGCCGATCCGCGGGACGCCCGCCGCCCGCTCCAGGGCGAGCCGATGGCGCTGCAGCGGCGAAAGCTGGCTCAAAAGCCGCTCGGTCAGCATTGGCGCGTGCCAGCGGACGGCCGCCGGGTCTTCCAGCAGATCGGCGACGGTGGTGTTGCGGCGGTCGGCCCGCAGCGGCCGCCAGGGCAGCCACCGGGCCTGCAGCGGGTCCGGCAGCCGGGCGTAGGCCTCGCCGACCTTCTTGCCGTGGACCGCCTCGACCGCGGGCAGCAAGAGGTCCGGCGACACCGCGTCCCTCGTGGCGATCACGAACAGGCGCGGACGGGACTGGGGCAGGAAGGCCGCCGCATCGACCTCGAGTGCGCCGAACCGGTAGCCCGCGTCGGCCAGCGCCTGGCAGAGGGCGGTGAAGTCCCGTCCGCCGTGCGAGGTGGCGAGGCCGGCCACGTTCTCGATGACGATGATCCGCGGTCCCCGGCCCTCGGCGTTCAGCCCCTGCATCAGCCGCCAGAACCCCCAGAAGGCGGAGGACCGGGTCCCGGCCAGACCCTTGCGCAGGCCGGCGAGGCTGAGGTCCTGGCACGGCGAGGAGGCCCAGGCCAGATCGGCCCGCCCGGGCAGATCGGCGGCGGACAGGGCATGTACATCGCCCAGGGCGAGGTGATCCCCGCCCCAGTTGGCGCGATAGGCCGCGGTCTTCACCGGGTCGAAGTCGTTGGCGAACAGGCAGCGCCAACGCTCGCCCAGGCCCGCGCGCGCCATGCCGCCGCCGGCGAAGAACTCGTAGTAGGTGAAAGGCCCGCTCACCCCGCCGAAGCTAGGGTGATTTGCGCGCCGTCAAAACACGGGCCGCCCGGCCAGACCGGGCGGCCCAGTGTCCAGGGTTACGAGAAGATCTCGAACAGGCCGGCCGCGCCCATGCCGCCGCCGACGCACATGGTGACGACGCCGTACTTGGCCTTGCGGCGCTTGCCTTCCATCAAAAGGTGGCCGGTGCAGCGCGCGCCGGTCATGCCGTAGGGGTGGCCGATGGCGATCGAGCCGCCGTTCACATTGTACTTCTCGGGATCGATGCCGAGCCGGTCGCGGCTGTAGAGGCATTGCGAGGCGAAGGCCTCGTTCAGCTCCCACAGGTCGATGTCGCCGACCTTGAGCCCATGACGTTCGAGCAGGCGCGGCACGGCGAACACCGGGCCGATGCCCATCTCGTCGGGTTCGCAGCCGGCGACGGCAAAGCCCATGAACCGGCCCATCGGCTCGAGCCCACGCTTTTCGGCCTCCTTGGACTCCATCATCACCACGGCGGCCGCACCGTCGGACAGCTGGGAGGCGTTGCCGGCGGTGACGAAATTGCCCTCGCCCATCACCGGCTTCAGCGCCGCCAGGCCTTCGAGCGTGGTGTCGGGCCGGTTGCACTCGTCGCGGTCGACCACATAGTCGACGATCGACTCCACGCCGGTGGCCTTGTCGACCTTCTTCATCTTGGTCTCGAGCGGGACGATCTCGTCCTTGAACAGGCCCGCCTGCTGGGCCGCGGCGATCTTGAGCTGGCTGCGCAGGGCATATTCGTCCTGGTATTCGCGGCTGACGCCATAGCGCTTGGCGACGATGTCAGCGGTCTCGATCATTGGCATCCATAGGGCCGGCTTGTGCTGCATCAGCCATTCCTCGGTGTAGAAATAGGTGTTCATCTTGCCGCCCATCTGCACCAGCGAGATGGACTCCAGCCCGCCGCCGACGGCGACCGGGGCGCCCTCGTTGCGGATGTAGTTGGCGGCGATGGCGATGGCGTTGAGGCCCGACGAGCAGAACCGGTTGATGGTCGAGCCGGCGGTCGTCACCGGGCAGCCGGCGCGGATGGCCGCCAGGCGGGCGATGTTGCCGCCGGTGGCGCCTTCGGGCTGACCTGAGCCCAGCACCACTTCCTCGACCTCGGCCGCGTCGATCCCGGCCCGCTCGATGGCGTGCTTGATCACATGACCGGCCATGGTGGCGCCATGGGTGTTGTTGAACCCGCCGCGCATGGATTTGGCGAGGCCCGTGCGGGCGTAGGAGACGATGACGGCGTCGCGCATGGACGTTCCTCGAAAGGTTTTGGAAAGAGCGGTATGGACCTTGGAACGCAAATTAGTCCTGCGCCGCGGCAAAAACCAGGGGTGGCCGGTCAGTCGCCCTCGGGGTCGTCCTTCGGCTCGTCGTTGGCCCGCTCGGCGGGAAGCTGGCGGCGCGCCGCCTCCACATGGCGTTCGGTCGGGTTGAAGATGGCGTTGAGGTCGCCGAGCATGGGCCCGAGCCCGCCGCCACGGCTCTTGCTCCGCGGCAGCCGGTCGAGCAGAGCCGGCAACAGGACCATCCCCGCCAGGATCGCGATCGCCGCGAGGATCCACGGCCACATCGGATCAGCCGCCGGTCATCAGCGGCCCGAGGCCCGGAATCGAGCTCAGCACCTCGCGCAGCCGGTCCTGGCCGGTCTTCTCGTGCACGAAGTCCATGGCGATCGGCAGGATGGCCTGCATGTCGGAGAGCATGATGCCCTCCTGGGACAGGCGCTTGTTCAGCGCCATGGCGTCGGCCATCGCCGCGCCGCCGGCGCCGCCGGTGCGGCCCAGCAGACCGCCGACCAGCCCGCGCGGCTTGTTGTCGGTGATGGCGGTTCCTTCCCGGGCCAGGTCCTCGGAGCCCGGGACCGCGGCCATCAGGCCGGTCACCTTGTCGGGGTCGGCGTGCTTCTGGATCAGGGCGAGGGCGGCGGCGAGACCGAGGCGGGACTGGGCCTCGGTCAGACCGACCTTGTCCGCGCAGCGCTCGATAAGCTCGTCGATCATCTGGACTGGCATGGGGCCTCGCTAGCGGATCGGAACCGCGGGGTAAACCTGAACCGCCTCGACGGCGACCGCGCTCACTCTGCCGTCCAGCCGCCGTCGATCGACAGGGCGGCGCCGTTTACCGAGGCGCCGGCGTCGGACACCAGATAGAGCAGCAGACCCGCGAGCTCGGAGAATTCGACGAACTTCTTGGTCGGCTGGGCGGCCAGGATCACATCCTTCATCACCGCCTCCTCGCTGATCCCGCGGGCCTTGGCCTGGTCGGCGATCTGGGCTTCGACCAGCGGCGTCTTCACATAGCCCGGGCAGATGGCCGAACAGGTGATCCCCTGCTGGGCCACCTCCAGCGCCACGGTCTTGGTCAGGCCGACCACCCCATGCTTGGCCGCCACATAGGCGGACTTGAAGGGCGAGGCGACCAAGCCGTGCGCCGAGGCGATGTTGACGATCCGGCCGTGCTGCTGCGCCTTCATGATCGGCAGGGCGGCGCGCGTGGCGAGGAAGGCCGAGGTCAGGTTGATGGCGATGATCTGGTCCCACTTCTCGGGCGGGAACTCGTCGACCGGGGCGACGAACTGGACGCCGGCGTTGTTGACCAGGATGTCGAGCCGGCCGAGCTCGCTTTTGGCATAGGCCACCATGGTGGCGATCTCGTCGCCCTTGGTCATGTCCGCCCCGTGATAGAGCGCCTTCACCCCATGCCGCTCGGCCATGGCCGCCCGTTCGGCCTCGATCCTGACCGCATCGCCGAAGCCGTTCAGCACCACATCGCAGCCGGCGCCGGCCAGGGCGTCGGCCAGCGCCATGCCGATGCCCGAGGTCGAGCCGGTGACGATGGCGGCCTGGCCGGAGAGAAATCTGCTGTCGGTCATGCGGGCGCTCCTTGGCTAGACCCTTTCCAGGTAAAATGGATCCATTTGATCCGGACAAAAAGGGTCTAGAATTATAGAGTTAGAGCCTTTTTTATCCAATCATGTCGAGTCGAGACGATTGGAAAAGGCTCTCGCGCCGCCTATAGCACCGCTTCGATCGCAGGCGTCAGGGCTGGGGCCGCACGAACACCCATTCGTGTTCGCTGGAGAGCGCCTCGCGATAGCGGTAGCCGTCGAGGTCGAAGGCCTTCAGCGCCTCGGTCTGCTCCAGCCGCCGATCGATGGCGTAACGGGCCATCCGCCCGCGGGCGTGCTTGGCGAAGAACGAGATGATGCGGCGCTCGCCGTCCTTCTCTTCCTTGAAATGGCAAGTGACCACCCTGAGCTTCAGCGCCCGGGCGTCGACGGCGCCGAAATATTCCTGGCTGGCGAGGTTCACCAGGGTCCGGTCGGCCTGGCCCTCGGCCGCCTGGTTCAGGGCCTTGGCCGGCTTGTCGCCCCAGAAGTCGTAGAGGCTGTTCCCGCGCTCGGTCTTCAGCCGGACGCCCATCTCGAGCCGGTAGGGCTGGATGCGATCGAGCGGGCGAAGCAGGCCGTAGAGGCCCGACAGGATGCGCAGATGGTCCTGCGCCCAGGCCAGGCCATCCGGCCCGAGGCTGCGGGCGTCGAGGCCGTTGTAGACGTCGCCGGCGAAGCCGAACGCGGCCTGGACCTCGCCCTCGGTCTCGCCGATCCCGCGCGAGCGGAAGGTCTTGAACCGCTGGACGTTCAGGTCGGCGAGCGCGTCGGAGATGTCCATCAGCCGCTTGAGGTCGGACGCGGACAGCTTGCGCGTCGTCGCCGCCAGGGCGGCCGTATCCTTCTTCAACACGGGCGTGGTCGCAGGCAGGGACGGGTCGGCCGGCGTGAAGTCCAGCGTCTTGGCCGGCGAGATGACGAGGAGCATGGCTTAGCCTGAGAGGGGCCTGGGCCGCGGTGGGCCGTGGCGGCGCGCTCATAGACGGGCCGGAGCCGGATGTCGAGGCAGGCCCACGCCGCACCCCATCCGGTATGGCGAAACCGGCAGGCCCGACTCGGCCCGCCCATTTTGGGTCAAAGTAAAGAGTCCTGGAAAACGGCCCGTTTACCTCTTCACGTCATGGTGACGCTCGAAGTCTGGGGACGAGTATGTCGAAAACGCGCAGCGCCAAGTCCAAGAGCGCGCCCGATCAGTCGAGCGCCGCCGTCGCCGCCCTGGTGTTCGAACACAGCCAGGACCTGGTGCTGGTCTCCGATTGGAGCTCCACCATCGTGGAGGTCAACCCGGCGTGGACCAACCTTCTGAAATGGCCGCGCCAGACGCTGATCGGCCGCAATATCTATGACCTCGTGCATCCCGACGATCGCGACGACCTGCGTGAAACCGGCCGCATGTTGCGCGAAACCGGCGCCAGCCGGCGCGCTTTCCGGGTCCGCGCCCAGGACGGCGAATGGCGCTGGATCGACGGGATCTCGCAGGTGGTGTCGCCGACCCGGCTGATGGCCGTCCTGCGCGACGTGACCGAAGACAGGGCGCTGGCCGCCGAGCGGGCGCAACGCGCCGCGGAGCAGGTCACCCAGCTGGTCGCCGCCCGCGACGCCGCCCGCGACTCGGAGGCCGAGGCGCTGAGCGTGCTCGAGAACGCACCCTTCGCCTCCTGCGTGCTCGGCCTCAACCTCGAATATATTTCGGTCTCGGCCGCCTGGCAGGCGTTGTTCGGCCGCTATGCACCGGGCTCCATGGGACGCGAGTTCGGCAGCCTTCAGCCCACAGCCATGCGTCGACGGCTGCACCGCGCCCTGAAACGGGCGCTGGCCGGCGAGGTCTACACCCGCGCCGAGGAAGAGGTCGAACGCCCCACCGGGTCCTTGATTCTGCGCTGGCAGGTCAGGCCCTGGCGCGCACCGACGGGCGAGATTCGTGGGGTGATCATCTATGCCGCCGACATCACCGACGTGGTGATGGCGCGCCGTGCGGCCCGCGCCAACGCGCGCCGGCTGAAGCTGGCGCTCGAAGCCGCCGACGCCAGCGTGTTCGAGGTCGACTACGCCAACAACACCTTCTGGGCGAGCGAGAGCTTCCAGCGACTGGCCGGCCGGGTGCAGGGTTTCGACGAAGCCATGCGGCCCTGGCCCAACCTGCACGAGGACGATCGCGAGCGCGTGCTGGGCCAGATCGCCGGCTTCAGTGAAACGCGGCCGGACGTGATCGAAGCGCGGATGAACACCGCCGACGGCGTGCGCTGGGTGCAGGGGCACTGGCGCATCCGCCTCGACGCGCAGGGGCGCAAGCGCAAGGTCGTGGGCCTGCTGCAGGACGTCGACGTCCAGAAGCGCCAGGCGCTGGCGCTGGAGGAGGCCGAACGCCGGGCCAACGTGGCCGCCGAGGCCAAGTCCAACTTCCTGGCCAACGTCAGCCACGAGATCCGCACGCCGATGAACGGCGTGCTCGGCGTGCTGCAGCTGATCAAGCGCGACCACCTCGACGCCGAGGAGCGGCGGCTGCTGGACGAGGCCCTGGCCTCGGGCCGGATGCTGACCGAAATGCTCGACGACCTGCTCGACTTCTCCAAGATCGAGACCGGCCAGTTCGAGCTGCACCCCGAGGCGCTGGACCCGACCGCCGTCCTGGTCGGCGTCACCAGCCTGCTGGAGCCGGCCGCGTCGGCCAAGGGGCTGAAGATGACCGCCATGGCCGCGCCCGACGTCGGCATGGTCAAGGCCGATCCGCTGCGCCTGCGCCAAGCGCTCTACAACATCATGGGCAATGCGGTGAAGTTCACCCCGCAGGGTTCGATCGAGGCGCGCCTGGCCCGCTGCGAGGGGCCGGACGGATCACAGCGCCTGCGCTTCGAGGTGCAGGACACCGGTATCGGCGTGCCGGAGCATTTCCACGCCACCCTGTTCGAGCGGTTCGAACAGGCCGATGGCTCCTCTACCCGCAAATACGGCGGCTCGGGCCTCGGCCTGGCCATCACCAAGCGCCTGGCCGAGATGATGGGCGGCGCGGTGGGCTTCTCCTCCACGCCCGGCCAGGGTTCGACCTTCTGGATCGAGATCGACGGCGAGACCGTCGAACCGGCCGAAGCCGCCCAGGCGGACGAGCCCGACATCGGCGATTTCCGCGTGCTGCTGGTCGAGGACAACGCGACCAACCGGCTGGTGATCTCCAGGATCCTCGAGGCGCTGGGCGTGACCGTCGATACGGCCGAGGACGGGGCCGAGGGCGTCGAACTGGCGGCCAAAGGCGGCTACGACCTGGTGCTGATGGACATCCAGATGCCAGGCATGGACGGGATCGAAGCCACCAAGCGCATCCGCGCCCTGGACGGTCCCATAGCCTCCACGCCGATCCTGGCGGTTACCGCCAACGTGCTCGCCGACCAGCGCACCAGCTACGCCGACGCCGGCATGGACGGGGTGGTGGCCAAACCGGTCTCGGCCGGGGCCTTGATCGCCGAGATCGCCCGCGTCACCGAGCGCAGCGCCGCGGCCTGATCCTTCAAAGGGCTTCGACCGTCGCCTTCGGACAGGCGCCCGACAGCGGACATGGGCCGCACAGCGGCTCACCCCGTTTGCACAGGGTCTTGCCATGCTCGCGCAGCACCAGGAAGGCCTGGGTCAGCCAGGCGAAGCCGGGTTCGCCATCCAACGTCAGCACGGCGATCGCCGCGCGATAGCTCGCCGCGTAGCTTCCGGCTTCCCGGAACAGGCCCAGTCGCGCCAGGACCCGCACACCGTTCGACTCCAGGGCCGGCAGGGGCGCCATGCCGGCGAACAGCAGGATCTTGTCGGCGGCCGGATCGGCGATGGTGGGAAACCGCTTCAGCAGGGCCCGGGCCTTGGCCAGGGGCAGGGCGCGAAGGGCGGCGTCGAGATCGCCCTGCGCGTGCTCGGCGATCAGGGCGACGATAGTCCGCCAGCGCTGCACCCGTACCTCCGGCCGCATACCGCCCTGTACCGCGATCGCCATCAGCGAGGTCTCGTCCGCTTCGGCGATGCGGCGAGGGTCGAGACCGACCTCAGAGGCGAAGGCGTCGAACAGGCGCCGCCGACGCTGGTCGTCGATCAGATAGCCGATATTGTCCCACAGGACGTGCTGGAACGGATCGGACGGCGGTCGCGGCGGCGTGTAGACGTCCGCCAGCGTCGCGACGACGGGCTGCAGGGCCGGCTTCATCTCACGGCTCCGCCTTGGTGGAGTGCAGGGTCACCAGCCGCGCCAGGAGGGTGGCCGGAAACAGTTGGCCGATCACCGCCTCGAGGTTGGCCATGCTGCGGATGAACGGATGCAGCGGCGTGATGTCGCCGAAGCCTGTGGTCGTCAGGGTGCTGAGGCTGAAATACAAAAGCTCGCTGAGCGTCGACCGCCCGCTGGTCGGCAGGCCGCTGAACGACGGGTGCAGGGTCAGGGCCGCGGCCCGGTAGACCTCGGCGAAGATCAGTCCGACCGACAGATAGAGGATCACCCCGCCCATGATCCGGTGCACGGTGACGCGCCCGGGACCGAAGGCCACGCGCGCCACGGCCACGGCGACCACCACATCGAAGGCCGTGATCAGGAACAGCCGGACCAGGCCGATCGCCGTACCCGCGCCGCCGGTGCGGAACACCACCGACAACAGCAGGGACGCGACGAAGGTCGAGGCGATCAGGGCGATGATCGGCCGGCTGCGCGTGACGGTCAGGACCGCGACGGCGCCGAGGGCGAAACGGGCCAGCTCGATCGCCACCGGCTGCAGGCCGCCGGTGGCCGAAAACGGCGCCAGGACGAACATGATGGCGACCTGGATCGCCAGCAGGGCCGACAACCCCGCTTCCCGCCGCGCCCGGACCCAGACTCTCGAATGTTTGGTCACCGCGTCATCCCTGCAGCGGGGCGGGAACTCTTGTACGGCACCGACGATCCCGCCCGGCATCGACGGGCATGATACTGTCATCGACGTGTATCACTAGACGAGCCGGATAGTTCCGCGAGGGGGTTGATCATGCGTGCGTTGGCAGTCTTGGCCGCCCTGGTGCTGGCCGGATGCGTGGGAAGCCCGGGTCCGATCGCCGCCGCCGGGAGCCCGGGTCCAGCGGCGGGCTTGCCGCCGATCGCCAGCCTGACCGACGGCGTGTGGATGAAGGGCGACCTGCACATCCATTCCCGGCACAGCCAGGATTCCAGCAACAACCCGGTCGCCAAGATCATCGCCTTGGCCGAGACGGTCCACATGGACTATCTGCTGATCTCCGACCACGACAACCACGTGAACGGCGACGTGGCGCACAACACCTGGTCGGACCCAGAGTTCAAATCCAAGTCCGTCATCCTGCTCTACGGCGCGGAGTGGACCACGCCGCGCGGCCACGGCACGGCTCTGTCGGCCAAGCCCTACGACCATCAGCGGCTGTACGACGTCCGCAACGACCGCGACGTGAACATCGAGGCGGTCAAGAAGCAGCTGGGGATCCACCTTTCGGCCAATCATCCGGCCAACTCCAACGCCTTCACCTTCTCCTACGACCTGGTCGACTCGGTCGAGGTGTGGAATTCGGCGGTCTGGTCCACCAACGCCGGCGCCATCCGGATCTGGGACGGCCTCTTGAAATCCGGCCGCAAGCTGACCGGACGCGGCGGCAGCGATTCCCACCACGGCTATCCCGACACCCCGGCGCACACGACGCCGCTGAGCTATCAGGCGCCGCAGAACAACGTCGGCACCCCCACCACCTGGGTGTTCGCCGCCGGGCGCAGCGGCCAGGCGGTGGTCGACGCCCTGACCAACGGGCGGGTATCGATCAGCGCCAATCCCTATGCGCCGCGCGTGGAGTTCTACGCCGGGCTGCACCAGGACGGCCGCATGGACATGATGATGGGCGACAACGCCCGCTCCACCGGCAAGCCGGTCGCCTTCCGGGTCCAGCTATCCGGCAAGACCGTTCCCGGCGCCGCCTACACCATCAAGGTGGTCAAGGACGGCGCGCCGTTCCGCACCCTCACCGTGATGGGCGAGACGCCGGTGGTGGAGTTCAGCGACACCCCGGCCATCGGCGTCCGCAGCTACTACCGGGTCGAGGTCGAAGGTCCGCCCACCGCCTATCCCGAGGTCCCGGGATCGACGGCCCTCAGCGGCCGGATGGTCGCCCTGTCCAACCCGATCTGCTTCAACTTCGATCCGAACTTCTGAAGTCGGGACCTGCCGTGAAGATCCCGGAGAGAAACCCGCCTGCACCGAATCTGCACCGGGATCGCATCGCTTCTCCCTGACCTGACAGCGCCAGCCTGCA
>Ga0302311_10002269_pt1 | contig 21956 bp, 19 predicted proteins | sample III_Palsa_N1_3_FD_200449 | JGI IMG/M metagenome (GOLD analysis project Ga0302311, IMG submission 200449) | Peat permafrost microbial communities from Stordalen Mire near Abisko, Sweden - III_Palsa_N1_3 | ecosystem: Environmental > Terrestrial > Soil > Palsa > Peat permafrost | place: Sweden... | reverse complement strand
CTAACTCATGAATCTTCGCGGCCAACTCGTAGATCGTCTCCACGCGATTGTGTACGAAGTACGTCTGCCCGCCGCGCTCCAACTCCACCTCAATCGCCGTGCGAATCAGCTTCTCATCGAACTTCGCCACGACGGTCTGGATCGCCATGCGGTCCTTCGGCGGCGTCTCGATCACGCTCATGTCACGCAGCCCTACCAGCGACATATTCAGCGTGCGCGGAATCGGTGTCGCCGACATGCTCAGCACGTCAATCGCAGCGCGCATCTGCTTCAGCCGCTCCTTATGCCGCACACCGAACCGCTGCTCTTCATCGACAACGAGCAATCCAAGATCCTGAAACTTCAAACTCTGCGAGAGCACCGCATGCGTGCCAATGAGGATATCGACCTTGCCCTCTGCCGTACGTTCCAGCACATCCTTCTTCTCTTTGACTGTGCGAAAGCGCGAGATCATCTCGACGTTGACCGGGAACTTTGCAAACCGCCGCTTGAAGCTCTCAAAGTGCTGGAAGCAAAGCACCGTCGTCGGCGTAAGCACGGCAACCTGCTTGCCATCCTGCACTGCCTTGAACGCCGCGCGCATGGCAACCTCAGTCTTGCCATAGCCGACATCGCCGCATAGCAGCCGGTCCATCGGCTGCGTCGATTCCATGTCGGCCTTGATGTCCTTCACGGCATTCAACTGGTCGTCCGTCTCGTTGTAGTCGAACTCATCTTCGAACTCGCGCTGCATGTGAGTGTCCGGCGAAAATGCTGTCCCCACCGCGGCCTTACGCTGCGCATAGAGCTTCAGCAACTCCTCGGCCATGTCTTCCATGGCCTTCTTTACGCGCGCCTTCGTCTTCGACCACGCCGGATTCCCAAGCCTGTTCAACTGCGGCGCCGGGCCGGTGTCGGTGGAACGATACTTCTGAATCAGATCCAGCCGCGTAAGCGGAACATACAGCTTCGCGTCCTCCGCGAAGGTAAGAATCATCAACTCCAGCGGCGGCGCATCGGGCTGATCGATCGTGCGCAGGCCATCGTAGCGTGCAATGCCGTGTTCGACGTGGACGACATAATCACCCACCACCAGGTCCCGAAAGTCCGAAACAAATGCCGCCGTCTTCGACTTACGCACCGGACGCGCCCGCACATCGACATCGTCGTTCAGGTCGTTTGCGCCAATCACCACAATCTGCCGCGCCGTCGAACGATCAAGATCGAGCACTTGCACGCCATTTGCAATCGCCGCACGAACAATCACCGGCGTCCGCAGATCGCCCGCCAGATAGCTCGACTCCGAATAAACCGTCGCCGAACCACCCTGCTGCGTGCGCGAACCAATGCGGTAGGCCACACCGTACTCCTGCAACAACCCGGCCAGCCGCTCTACTTCGCCCTGATTGGCAGCTGCGATCAGCACACGCGCTTCACTCTCCATCAGCAGCTTCAACTGGTCGATCATCGCCGGAATCGATCCATGGAACCGCATCGTCGGTCGCGTCGCGAACTCAATCTCGCTGGCGTCACTGCGGTCCGACTCCAGCACATCGACCGCGCCCAACTGGTCTAGCTCGCAGCCGCTGTACGCACGTATGCGGTCCTGCAACTCCCATGGCGAAAGATACAGATCCCCCGGTCGCACCAGCGACCCAATACCCGCGCGGTCGTGCGTCTGCTCCACCTTGTTCCACCAGCGCTCGCCCTGGTTGTCCACCATCGCCGGTTCTTCGACAAACACCCGCGTCTTCGGCCCCATCAACTCCAGCAGCGATGACTTCGCCCCAGCCACCGCCGCATAAAACTCCCACCCCGGAAACACCGTCGCCTCACCGGCACGCTCCGTCAACTCCACCGGCGCATCACCCTCAATCAACGCCGCCGCAGCCGATCCCGACCGCGTCAGCCGCGCATTGATCGCCGTCAACAGCTTCTCCGTCACCGGAGTTTCAGTCAGCGGCAGCAGCAGCACCTCATCCAGCTCCGAGCTCGAACGCTGCGTATCCGGATCAAACCGCCGCATCGACTCGATCTCATCGCCGAAGAAGTCGACGCGCACCGGCCGCTCCATCTCCGGCCCATAGACATCCAGAATCCCGCCGCGCACCGTCACCTGCCCGGGCATCTCCACCACATCGACCTTCGTATAGCCGACGGAGAGCAGATGCTCCACCAGCATGTCCGGGATGTGTTCTTCGCCCTTGCGCAGCGTCAGGGCAAGGGCGGCATAAAAGTCGCGCCCGAACAGCTTCATGCACGCTGCCTCCACCGGCGCAATTACCAGCCGCGCGCTGCCATTGGCGAGCTTCCAAAGCGCCGCCGCGCGCTGCTCCTGGATCTCTGGATGCGGCGAAAGATTCTCAAATGGCAGCACGTCGTGCGCGGGCAGCCGCAGCACTTCATCACCTTGCAGCACACCGGTAAGCTCGCACGCCGCGAGTACATTGGCATGCAGCGCCTCAGCGGCCTTGTTGTCGGAGACCAGCACCAAAGCCGGCGCCTGTCCTGCCCGCACGAAGTAGGGCAGATACAGCGCGCGTGCGGTCGCGGTAAGTCCAGACACACGTCTCCGCCCCGTGGCGCCCGCTAGATGGCGACGCACACGCTCAAAAGACGCCGAGTGCTCCAAATCCGCGAGCAGTTCGCGGACGAAAGGAAGAATCATTCAGCTTCCAGTCTACCAAGCGCCGCAACCCGCCGCGCCGATTGATAAAATCAACACCATGCCCGTTGTTGCAGGACTCTCGCCCGAAATTCTCGCCAAGTACCAGCCCGTGATCGGGCTTGAAGTCCACGTCCAACTACTCACGAAGACGAAAGCGTTCTGCGGCTGCAAAAACGAGTACGGCGGCGAGCCCAACACGCACACCTGCCCCACCTGTCTCGGCTTGCCCGGCGCGCTGCCTGTGCTGAACAAGCAGGCGGTGGAGTACGCTGTGCTTGCGGCGAAGGCCATCGGCTGCGAGATCCGCGAGACCAGCATCTTCTCGCGCAAGAACTACTTCTATCCGGACTCGCCCAAGGGCTACCAGATCTCACAGTTCGACAAGCCCATTGCAGAGAACGGGTCGCTCACCGTGCCTGACGCGGACGGCAACCCCAAGCGCATCGGCATTACGCGGCTGCATATGGAAGAAGACGCCGGCAAGAGCATCCATGATGGCTTTGCCGACTCCGCATCGCGAACCTACATCGACCTCAACCGTTGCGGCACACCGCTGGTTGAGATCGTCTCCGAGCCCGACTTGCGCACGGCCGACGAGGTCTTCGAGTACCTCACGAAACTTAAGGAAATCCTGCTTTATACGGGTGTTTCCGACTGCAACATGGAAGAGGGCTCGCTGCGCTGTGATGCTAATGTGAGCGTCATGCTCAAGGACGCGAAGGAATATGGGACCAAGGCCGAGGTCAAGAACGTCAATAGTTTCAGATACATACGCGCTGCGGTAGAGTACGAGATTGAGCGTCAGATCGGGGTGATCGAAGACGGCGGTCGCGTGGTGCAGGAGTCGCGTCTCTGGAACAACGCCGAAGGCCGCACCTACTCCATGCGCTCGAAGGAGCAGGCGCATGACTATCGCTACTTCCCTGAGCCTGACCTGCCTGCGCTGGTCGTCGGGCCTGAGTGGCAGAAGCAGATTCTCAGCAATCTGCCCGAGCTGCCAGAGGCTCGGCGTGCGCGTTTGTCCAATGAATACGGGCTTTCTGCGCAGGATGCGGCTACGCTTACGACTGATCGGGCCTTAGGCGACTTCTTTGAGCAGGCTGCGAAGCTTGCCAAGAGTCCGAAGCGGGTGGCCTCTATCTTGTTGAGCGAGATCACGATGCGCCTGCGTACAGCTGGGATTGAGCTGGGGCAGTCGCCTGTTGGTCTTAATGGCCTTGTTTTGGCTGCTGATCTTGCTGAGGCTGGGGAGATCAGCTCCAAGCAGCTCAAGCAGCTTCTTGATGCCTGTTTTACGGAAGGCAAAGACTTTGCCTTTATTTATCAACGAGATAAGCCGCAGCAGATCAGCGATACCTCGGCTATTGAAGTGATGATTGACGAGGTCATTGCTGCCAATCCTGCGCAGGTTGCGCAGTTCAAGGGTGGCAAGCGGACGGTTGCTGCATTCTTCGTCGGTCAGGTGATGAAGGCTTCCAAAGGGCAGGCGAATCCAGCTGTGCTGAACGAACTCGTGGTGAAGAAGCTCGACGCGTAGATTTGCTGGGATTTTCGCTGTTTTGACGGTGAGAGGCATGGATTGAGACGGTCCGAGCTACGGTGACGACGGTGCGTTTTACGGTGGGATTTCACCGTGACGGTGACCGTCGGATTCGTCGTAGCCAGATATACTCAAATCGCTATGAAGACCTATCGCGACCTTGTGACCTGGCTCGGACTTTTGTGGCAGGCGCTCTACCTTTACCACGTCTGGCACTCTCTGCCCGCAAGCCTCCCGAGCCACTTTGGGCTTAACGGCGCGCCGGATCGCTTTGCTCCGAGGTCGCTCCCGTGGGTTCTCTTTGGTGCGTGCGTTCTGCTGACGATCTTCCTCTCGGCCATCGAGAGGTACCCGCAGGCCTTCAACCTGCCAAGCCAAAGAGAAGACCCGGATCGTCCGCGGCAGGAGGCTATCGCACGCGATCTGCTGGGATGGATACGGCTTGAGATTGTGCTGCTCTTCTGCTTCATCATCTGGTCGATCGTCAATGTCGCACAGCACAAGATCGCCGGGCTCGGGGTATGGTTTCCTCTGATCACGGTGGGAGTCGTCGCACTTACCTGCGCCTATTCCATCTGGCGCATGAAGACGCCGAAGAATTCGATCTGACACTTCATCCTCCGCTACAAAGAGCGTCTAATCGATCCATGCGTCCCTCCTGCAAATTCGTGCTTCTATGTTTCCTGGTGACGCTTTCCGGCTGCCGCAAACCTTACGTCGTACCCGAGGCGCCTATGCCGCCCAATACCGTCCTGCTGTCGCAGATGATGCGGGAGCTTTCTGCAACACCGGGCTTCACGGAAGCGATGCTCAAGCAACTCGATAGTGGCGGGAAAAAGGGGCCGGCGCTGATGACGCCGAAGCTCATCAAGGACCTGCGCAAACGAATCTTGGGTAGCGACTGGCAGGGGCTCGACCGCTTCCCCGGCTGGACGATGCGGGCGATCAATCCTACCGTCCGCACGGTGAGCCACTTCGCCGGGAAGAGTGAAAAGCTTGAAGAGGCAAGCGCTGTTCATCCCGGCGCTTCGCCATCGAGCGCGCAGGTTGGGCAGTTTCTTGACCTCGGGCCGTATGCGCTCGATAGAGCCGAGACTGTGTCGCTTGACGAACCCTCAAAATTACCCGGCTTCACGGCGGATGGTATCGTCACCGCTCTGGGCGATAGCGTCGTTCGTGGCGACGGCCCGAACGATCTCGCAACCGAGCATGCTGAGTCGCAGCGGCTTGCCGATGTGTTCAACCGCCTCGCTGCGAACGGCATCGATGGAACTGCATCATTCGCTGTATGGAGATCATATGAAGCCCTTGGCGTCGAACGACGCGACGCCGGAATCACCGGGCCAGTCCCGGACAAGCCCAACCTCCAGGCACGAACTCCCGAACAAGTCATTCGCGATCTTCAAGCGACCGGCCACACCATCACCGTCAACGACGCCCGCTACTTCGCCAACTTCGGCCACTTCCATTACAAGGGGCAGGACGTGATGATGCCCTTCTTCGTGAGCTCCGAGATCGCTGTTCCGCACACCGACAACCGCCCGCTGCTTGTTCCGGTCTCGCACGCCGAGTACGAGTGGCATATACGCGGGCCGAAGATCAACGCGGATGTGAGCTACTACTTCGGCATCGACGGCAAGGCAGAGTGGCGCACCATGGACACGCTCGATCAAGGCTGGGTGTTGAAGCGCAACGCGCATACCTACACCGGCCCCGATGCTGTTGAAGTAACGCGACTCGCCGGGCTGCTCACCGTCGCGTATATGCACCTGCACGCCGCGCATCCTACGCTGCCTTTTGGCGGGTACTACGCGCTCGGCGTCTGCCAGGATGGCGTCTCCGCTATTGAGCACAAGATGACCGGCCACGTTACGCTCTTTCCGAATACCGCCGACAGCAGTTTCTTCAACGATCCGCGCGATGACGAGGTGAACGCACTCATCATCGCCATCCCGAAGGATCGCGAAGGCAAGAAACCCGAGCCTGAACGCATCTTCGGCAGCCTGCCCACGGCGCCCGATGCCGAAGGCCACTTCAACGCCATCACCATCCCCGGCCTTGCTGCCGACCTGAACGCCAGCTATGCCGCGTGGAAGGACGGCTCGCTGGAGCGCACGTACACCACATGGCAGTACATTGAGGCGCTGCTTTTTATGGGCACGGCCATCGGGATCGCGCTGTATCTTGCTACGCGTACGCACCGCTTTCTGAAGTCCCAACCGGTACAACGCAAGCCACTTCGTTAGCACTCCAATGCATGGGAGGTTTTACCCATGGCAACGAAGAAGGCAGTGAAGAAGTCAGCAAAGAAAGCAGCGAAGAAGACCACCGCAAAGAAGTCGTCCACCCGCAAGTACAGCCCTGCGGCCGGTAAGCAGGTTGAGACCGAGATGCGCGAGATGAAGGCCGGCAAACTGAAGAGCGGCGGCAGCGGCAAGAAGGTCACCAATCCGAAACAGGCCATTGCCATTGGTCTTTCGGAGGCCCGAAAGAAGGGCGCGAAGGTGCCTAAGAAGCAGTGAGTAGTGAATAGTGAATAAAGACAAGAGCGACTGCCTTGATGGCAGCCGCTTTGCTTTGGGTGCGAGGGGGTTATTGGCCGGTTTGATCGCGTAACTGAGCCACTTCCGTGGTGGAACGGCGATGAGGGGCGTAGCTGCCATAGACGCTGACGTGGAAGCAAGCCTGCTGGAACTCTTCTTCGACATCGACCTTGCCGGACTGCATGAGCGGAAGCAGGTAGGTGCGCATCCATGCGATCTGGGCGACGTTCATGCCGTGCTTGCCGAAGTCGACGGCCTGGCCGGTGAGATGGGGTGAGGCGGTTTCGCCTTCGACTGCGGCTGCGTTGCCGTTCACGCGCTGGAGCCGCAGTTGGTAATCCACTGTTCGGACGGCGGAGTTGAGGTGAAGCGGCTCGTGAAATTGAGCGTAGTACGCGCGCGCGATATCGGTGACGAACTTCACTGTCCAGGGGCGGGCGTAGCGACGGTTCAGCGGCAGCTCTTCGTTTACATCGAGGGCGGCTATGTCTGGAAAGCTGACGAGCAGATGGCTCGCGCGCATGCGGTTGAGATCGGTATCGTCCTGTATGCGGGTGAGGCCTTCGTTGTCGGCCATCTGGTTCTGGTGGACGAGAATCTCTCGCGTACCCTTGAGCGCCGGTGGCACGATGAGCTTGCCCGAGCGCGTATAGAGCAGCGCGGCCATGGGCTTGATGGCTTCCTCGGTGAGCTCGCGCTGCGAGGGTTGATCGTCTGCGATCGCATCCAGCACAGCCGGGGGCACAACTGGCGCCTGGTGTACCACGACCTTTGCCGGAGCCGGGGGAAGGACCTGCACCTCGCCGCCGAAGCCTTGCACGACTCTCGGTACCGGAGGATGCGGCGCTGAACGCGGCGCGTCGTTGGCCTCGATACGTTCGGTCTCATCCGGATGCGAGACGCCTTCCGAGATCACATGATTTACGGGCACGGTCGTTGGCGCGGTGCTTGCGGGCTTCTGCTCGCTGTTGTTACGTCCAGCGGCACGAACGAAGTCGTCGACCGTCAGCGTCTTCTTCTCGGCAGGCGCCGGTGCTTCTGGCTTTGTCGTTGCGACCGTCTCTTTGCGAGCGGATCGGTGCCTGGGTATGGGAGCTTCGGCCACCTCTGGCTGACGTGTTCTGCGCCGGGTGTTCTTAGGGCCGACGCTGGCTTCTGTCGTTTGTGCAGAGGGTCTCTGAGCCTTCGCTGTAGCACGGGCGTCACGCCGCTTTTCGCTGGGGCTCTCTGCGGGCTTGTGAGTAACGCGCGAGGCGTGGACCTTGCCACGACTCTCGGCAGTGCCCGCGCTTTGCGCTGCAATGCGATGCAGCCGCGCAGCATGGGTCGTATTCGCCGCCGAAGCGGAGCCCGCCAGCAAGGCAAAGGAAAGTACCAGGGCCGCAACGTGCGCGTGAGTCGCCAACCCCGCGGTGCGGGCAATAGCGGCGAGCGTTCGCTCTCTGAGCATGATGTGATTCATAAGGTGGCCGCGAAGCCGCCGAGCTATTTCAGCCTATTTGTTCGCGGCCCCGGAAAATAGTACCAATGGAGGTTCCCCGCCAGGCTCGCCGTCATGTAAGACGATTTTCGAGCTATTCCTTGCAGTTGCAAAAATTGCAACGCCCGCGTGACACCCGGCGCGACGAATCGCGGTACATTGGGTTTGCACCTGCAAGCACTACGAACCCTTCCAAACGGAGACCCACTCTGATGCTGCCGACGGCCAAGCCGACAACCAGAAACTATCAGCTCGCTGCCCTGTCCTTTGCCTTTGTGGGCCTTGTTGCAACCGCCGTCCTTTGGCAGCCGACCGCTGTCTCCGCGCAATCTGATCCCATGCCGAACACCGAAGCGTATTACACGCAGAAGGTGCTGCCGATCTTCCAGGCCAACTGCTATCGCTGCCATGGCGCGCCGAACCACCGCGGCGGGCTGCACCTGGACACCCGCGAGGGCCTGTTGCATGGCGGCATGGATGGCGCCGTTATCGTGCCGGGACACCCGGAGCAGTCGCTGCTTATCAAGCTGATCCGCCACGAAGGCCCGGCGGACGATCCCATGCCGATGCCGCCGAAGGCGAAGATCTCGGATGCGGATATTGCGGTGGTGACGGAGTGGATCAAGGGCGGCGCTGTCATGCCGCAGTAGGGCAGGCGACATCAATCTAGATATCCGTGGCCCAGTTTACAATCGCTCGAATCTCTTTTGCCTGCGCAAACGCATTGTCATTTGTTACAAGAGTTGCGTCCGTTGCAATTGCATGGGCGGCGATCATCATGTCCATGTTGTCCAGAGGCTTACCGATAGCCTCCAACCGGGCGCGCAGCGTTCCGTAGGCCTCAGCCTCATCACGACCCCACGACAGTATCTGAACGGAGGCCATAAACGCCTCCATAAGACTGCTGAGTGCCGTCGCATTCGGCCTCTTCGCGAGACCATAGCGGATCTCAGCTTCGGTGATGGTTGAGATACAGACGACCTCATCCTTCCCCGCTTTGAGCATCCGTTTACGGGCGGCCAGGGAGTGACCCCGCGTAATGTAACTGACCATGTTGGTGTCGAGCATGTAGAGATGCGTCACAGTTCGCGCCGCTTCTGCGCTGGGCCTTGTGCGCGATCCGAGGGCGTAAGAAAGTCATCCGGCACACCCAATTTATCGAGCGCGGCGAATATCTCCGCCAGGTTGCTTGCCGCTTGAGAGAGGATCAGGTCGCCGTTTTTTGGATCGCGGCGGATATAGACCTCATTGCAGGAGAAGCGGAACTCTGCCGGGATACGCACGGCCTGACTTCTTCCGCTCATGAAAACCTTCGCCTTTTCAAGCTGCGCCATGGCCGATCACCCCTGCTATATATCATGATATATAGCAGACTGTGAGTCAAGAACCGACGCGGCTGTGGCACGTTTTTCTTTCCTAATAGGCTCGCTGATACATACGCGACATGCGATCGTGCCAGCCCAGGCGCTCCTCGTCCAGGCACGCCCACGCAAGCCCCAGCCCCAGCGGACAAGCCGCCAGCAGCGTTGCCAGCACGCGACGTCGCATGGCCTTCCGCGTCGGGTTGCGGTCACCAAAGGTGCATAGCCCGATGCGGGCGTAGCGCATTCCCGGGGTATCGCCGGTCAGCGTGAAGAAGAGCATCTGGTAGAGCACGTACAGCACCAGCAGGACGCCGGCGGCGGAGGCTCCCATCAGCGGTTTGGGCAGTACCTTCAGGCTTTGGCCGGCCAGTTCGACGGCTACGGCGGCAAAGCTTACAAACGCTGCGCCGATCCAGAAGAAATCCACTGCCGCGGCCATCAGGCGAAGCTCGATCGAGGCCGTCTGCGGCTGCAAGGTGAACTGGAGCTGCGCGTTGAGCGGTGTTGCAGGAGCTACTGCGGTCGTGGACTCCAACTGCAGGCTCTGCCAGTCGGGAGCGGCGCTGGTCTCCGCTACGGGCTCGAGCGAAATCTGTTCCGGGTCGACCTCGAAGATCCGCAACTGCGGCTCTGCCGGTGCGTCTTCGCGCAGCGGGCCTTCGGCCAGCCTCGGACGCGCCTTGCGCGAGGCCACCAGTTGGCGCGGAAACTCAATCAGGTTGCCGGGGATCGGCAACGCATGGACTACATAGGTATCCTGCTCCGGCGCCAGGCGAAACTCGATCTCCTGCTCCAGCGCGAGCAACTCGTCTTCGCTGGCATCCATAGCCGATTTCAAACTGGTCCACTGCGCGGGCTTCGCGGGAGCCACAACGTCGTCGTACAACTGGATGCTCAGGCCGCCGCTGAAGCCCTCGGCTCGCGCCTCTGCCTCCTGTAGCCACGAACCTCGCGGCTCCTCCCGGATCAGCTCCTTTGCGCCCAGGGCGATATCGGCGATGGCGTGGGCGAGCTCTCCGCGAGCTTCAGCCTTCTGCTCGTTGCGCACGGCCTCGCGAACCAGCTCCTCGTGGCTCTCGGTGCGGTTCCAGTGCTCGATCTCTTCCATCAACTGCATCTTTGCTTCGGCGACGGCGCGGGCATTGCGAGCGGCGACTTCGGCCTCCGCCTGGGCCTGCGCCAGGGCGCGTTCGGCTTCGGCGGCCAGGAACTCGCGATAGCTCACGCTCTGTTCGTAGCGCGCGGCCACGGCATCGCGCACCCGGGCCGAAGCACGCCGCGAAGGGCTTCCTGAGCCCTGCCGCTGGCTCACCTGGGCGGCCAACTCCTGCTCCGCCGCGCGACGGCTGCGATGCGCCGCCAGCCGCTCTGCAACGGCCTGTTTCAGCGCGCTCTCCGTCCCGGCAACGGCAGGTGCAGCCTCGCTGGAGGCCCCAAAGTCCAGCACCTCCGGCTCTTCTTTACGCTGCGCCGATCCGTTCATGCTCAATCTCTACTCCCCTGGCCCAACTCGCCCCTGTTGACTGCAAATTTCCTTAACAAACGTCCGCATCGCAAAATCGTCTAATCTCGATCTAGTGGACGGCCTCATCAAACCTGTTAGCAAAGCACCGATATCTGACGACCCGAGCGGCTTGCGCGTTCCAGCCTCGCGCACAACGCGACTGGCCCTACTGTCCATAACTACCATCCTCCTGCTCGCGGGTCACCAACATCTGCACGCTCAGGAGGTGACCACTAAGGAACCTCCCGCACAGGCAACCTCCTCGACAAGCTCTTCCGCGTTGCCCTCCGAGCCCTCGCCGCAGGCGCTGCCCGATCTCTCCGCCATCCCTCGCGCCACCATTCTGCCCACCGATCACCCGGATATCGCCATCCTGGAATCCGACACGCAGACCAAAGACGGCGATCTCTACACTCTCGCCGGCGACGTCGTCATCACCTACCACGACCACGTTCTGCGCGCCGATACTGTTACCTACAACGGCGCCACCGGCGAGGCCATCGTTCGGGGCCACGTAACACTGACAGGCGGCAGCAACGACGAATACATCAAAGCCACGCACGGCACCTACAACGTCCACACCGGTACCGGCGAGTTCTACGACGTCAACGGCTCCGTCGGCCTCAGCGCGGACTCCGCTCGCCGCACGGGCTACCAGAACCCCAACCCGTTCCTCTTCTCCGGCCGCAAAGTCGTCAAGACCGGCCCGATGAACTACGACGTCTACGACGGCGCCGTCACCTCCTGCCTGCTTCCCCGGCCGGACTGGGAGCTCTTCTCCCACCACTTCATCATCGACGACAAGAAAGCCAAGGCCTCGAACTCCGTCTTCCGCCTGCTCGGCATTCCGCTGCTTCCGCTGCCCTACGTCACCCATCCCACCGACGCCGATGAGCGTCAGTCCGGCATCCTCATTCCGGTAATGGGCTACTCCAGCGCCAGCAACGACACCGGCTCCAAGGGCCTCACCATCGGCGAGCAGGGCTATCTCACACTCGGCCGCTCTGCCGATCTCACCGTCGGCATGTTGTATTACTCCCTGCGCGGCTTCTCTGAAAACGGCACCGTCCGCTACCGCGGCCCCGGCGAAGACTTCTTCACCGCACACTTCTCCGCGCTGCAGGACCGTGGCTTTAATGCGCCCGCAGTCGATGCCCAGGGCAATCCCATCACCCTCTACGTCAACCAGGGCGGCGAAGACGTCACCTCCGGCTTCCGCTGGAAGCTTTCGTCCAATACCCGCGCCGTCGGGGACGCCGAGTACCTCAGTTCCTACGTCTACCGCGAGGTCTTCACCGAAAACTTCAACCAGGCCGTCAGCTCCGACATCACCTCCACCGTCTACCTCATGAACGAGAAGAACGGCTACGCCACCGACCTCCGCTTCGACCGCTACCAGGGCCTCAAGGTTGTCCCGATTCTTACCACCGCGGGTGAGGAGGTCAAGGTCTTCCACGCGCCGTCCATCGACTTCTCCGCCGACGATCACCACATCGCAGGCACTCCTCTGCTGTGGAGCCTCAACGCCTCCGCCGCAGGCCTCAAGCGCGTCCAGCCCAACTTCGTCTCCTCGGGCATCATCGAACGCCTGGACTTTCGCCCTGAGCTCTCGCTGCCCCTCCACTTCGACGGCTGGAACATCTTCGCCAGCGTTGCCGCCCGTGAATCCTTCTACAGCCGCTCGCGCCGCGTGCCACCAAGTGGAACTTACGGCCCCAACGCCACGCCTATTGAGATCACCGACCCTGTCAACCGCGCCGATGGCGAGATCACGGTTGACATCCGCCCGCCCTCGATAGAGCGTACCTTCACCGTTGCTCCCAGCCTCCAGTGGCTGCTCGGCACCGAGGTGCGCCATACCATCGACTCCGAGATCACCTACAAAGACGTCAAAGGCATCAACAACTTCCTCAGCATCCTGCGCTTCGACGACGTAGACCTGGCCAGCGACACCAACGAACTCGACTACGCCTTTACCCAGCACCTCTACTTCCGCCCGCGTCCCCGCCCAGCTAAAGCGGTAAAGCCCAAACCAGGCTGCGCTGCCACACCAACGCAATCCACCTCGCAAACGGACGAAGAAGCTGCCAACGCCGTCGAACCCGTCCCAAGGGCCACCAATGACGCCAACGGCATACCCGACGCCTCTGCGACCGCGCCCGACCAGCCCACACGCACCCGCGCCCGCCACGCCGACCCCTGCGCGCCCGATCCGAAAGCCGCCACGCAGCAGGAGTGGTTCAGTTGGAAGATCGAGCAGAAGTTCTTCTTCGACACCACCTTCGGCAACGCCGTCATCAACACGCGCCGCAACCTCTTCGACACCACGCTGGATCTCTCCGGCGTCGCGTTCCTCACCGAGCCACGCGATATCTCGCCGGTCATCTCCCGCATGCGCTTCCGTACCTCCGGCCACACCGACATCGAGTGGGACTTCGACTACGACACCGGCGCGAACAAGATCAACAGCTCCAACATCTTTATCGATGCCCACAAAGGCCGCCTCTTTGGCGGCGTCTCCTATGCTCTGCTGAACGCCCCCGGCCGCACCTATACCGAGGTCATCACCCAGAACACCGCCACCGGCCTTGCTCGTTCGGCGACCGCAAACTTCGCGCAGATGCGCCTGCTGGGCGGTTATGGCACACCCAGCCAATCGGGCCTCTCCGTGGCTGCGGGCGCGGGTATCGATCTGAATGCCGGAAGCCCGCTGGACGACTCTTCCGGCCCGCTGCAGTACCTCACCATCCAGGGCGGGTACAACTGGAACTGCTGCGGCCTCACGGTCGAATACCGCAAGTACGATCTCGGCCAGATCCGTAATGAGGGCTCCTACCGCTTCAACTTCACCCTCGCCAACATCGGCAGCGCCGGCAACCTGCGCCGCAGCGAGAGCCTCTTTTAGCTTCCAACTACCAACAACTGAGATAATCAATCTGTGTTCATAGCCCGCCGTCTTACCGCCCTCCTCTTCGCCACTACCCTCCTTGCCGCTCTTGGCTGCCACGCACAGACGCCCACAGTGCCTGCCGGCACGCCGCTCAGCCCGGAGCAGGCTCGCCGCGTCGAAGTCCTCGTTCGCCAGCGGGCCGAGCTGCCGCCCGGTTCCGTTGTCGCCGTAGGCCCGCGCACGCCCTCGGACCTGGCCGGCTACGACACGGTCGAGGTCACCATCACCAACGAGGGCCACACCTCGCACCCCATCAAGTTCCTGCTCTCCAAAGATGGCAAGACACTCGCCCAGTTCACCAAGTTCGATATCTCGGCCAACCCACGCGGCCTCATCTCCGCCGAAGGCCGTCCCTCACGTGGCGGCCCGGCGACCGCGCCTGTCCTCATCGTCGGCTTCGACGACCTCGAGTGCCCCTACTGCGCCCGTCTGCACGCCAGCATCTTCCCGGCCATCACCGACCGCTACGGCGACAAGGTCCACATCGTCTACAAGGATTTTCCACTGGAATCCATCCACCCCTGGGCCATGCACGCCGCGGTTGACGTTAACTGCGTCGCCGACCAATCGCCCGACGGCTACTGGACTCTCGTGGACCAGATCCACGCCCACGCCTCCGACATAAGCGCCGCCGCCCAGAGCGGCGCAGGCCCAACGCCCAACGAGCAGGACCAGAAGAAAGCGCTCGAACGCGTCTTCGGGATGCTAGACACTATGACCCTGAAGCAGGGCGAGGCGCAACACATCGATCTCTCCAGGCTGAACGTCTGCATCAAGCTGCAGGACACGAAGGCCATCAACGCCTCGGTCAAGCTGGCTGAGTCTTTCAATCTACAGTCCACCCCCGTGCTCTTCATCAACGGCGCGAAGATCGACGGCGCCGTGCCCATCGAGCTCATCTTCGACGAGATCGATAATGCGATCGTCGCGGAGGGCCAGACGCCTCCGCCGCCCTATGTCGCACCCAAGCCCCCAGCTCCGCCCGTCCCCGAGATGATTAACGGACCCGGAGCAAAGCCCACGAAGTAATGCGTTCTCAGTTGTCAGTTCTCCGTTGCCACCAATTCATCACCACAAGGTACGATGGTGGCACGCCACACTGAGAACGGAGAACTGACAACTCCCATGCGCCGCTCCACCTACGTCGTCGCCCCCTTACTAGCCTCCGCTGCCGTCGCTCTGCTCACCGGCTGCCACCAGACCGAGCCGCAGCGCTGTGTCGATGAACACGAGCACGTCGTCGACCCCAGCTTCTGCAAGAACATTCCGCCCAACGGACAGCAGCCTGTCGCCGGAACGATGGCCAACAACGGCGGCTCCATCATCAACGGCATCTTCATCGCGCACATGTATCGCTACTACTATGGCGGCGGTGGCGGCTTTGGCCTCGGCAGCATCGTAAGCGGCGGCGGTTATGCTCCTATGCCGGGCCACAGCTACTCCACCGGCACCACCCGCGGAGGCTTTGGCAGCTTCTTCTCCGGCCACGGCGGCGGTGAAGGCGAAGGCGGCGCCCACGGCGGCGGGAGCGGCGAATAGATGCAGCGCCACACCCTGACCCCGCGGCCCAACTGGCAATCCACCGTCGAGCAGCAAGGCCTCACCTTCCACACCCCGGAGAGCCTGCCGCCCGGCGCGCGCCCCTACTGGGACGAGTCCGCCTGCTACGAGTTCACCTCCGCCGAAGTCGACCGCCTCGAAGCCGCCGCCAATGAGCTGCAGGAGATGTGCCTCGCCGCCGCGCAAAACGTCATCGACAACCAGCGTTACGACGAGCTCGAGATCTCCGCCGAGGCCGTCCCCATGATCGAGTGGGCCTGGAACGAAGAGCCGCCCGCGCTTTACGGCCGCTTCGATATCCTCTGGAACGGCGAAGACTCGCCAAAGCTGTTGGAATACAACGCCGACACGCCCACCTCGTTGCTCGAAGCCTCCGTCATCCAGTGGTATTGGCTCAAGGATGTCTATCGCGATGCCGACCAGTTCAGCTCGCTCCACGAAAAACTCATCGCCAAGTGGAAGGACGACGCCAGCTATCTCGAGCGGCCCATCTACTTCGCCAGCACAGCATTCCCCGAGGACCTGCTCACCGTCGCCTACCTGCGCGATACGGCTGAACAAGCCGGCCTACAGACCCGCCAGCTCCTGATGGACGACATCGGCTGGAACGAACCGCGCCAGTGCTTCGTTGACGCCGACCCCGCCGAAAACCAGATCAAGTCCATCTTCAAGCTCTACCCGTGGGAGACGATGCTCGAAGAGTCCTTCGCCGCGCCGATGCTTCGGACGTATCAAGACATGCGCTGGATCGAGCCCATCTGGAAGCTGCTGCTCTCCAACAAAGGCATCCTGCCCATCCTCTGGGAGCTCTACCCGAACCACGAGCTGCTGCTCGAATCCCATTTCGTCACCGACGCCAGCGGCTGGCAGCCCGCGCCCGGCTGGATTCGCAAACCCATGCACTCGCGTGAGGGCTCGAACATCACGCTGACGACCTCCGCGGGCGAGACCATCGCTACCGAAGGCCCGTACATCAACCGCCTACAGATCGACCAGCGCCTCGGCCCTGATACGAAGTTCCCTGACGGCACAGACGCGCCACGCTACCCCGTCCTCGGCCTGTGGATGGTCGACCAGGAGTGCGCCGGCATGGGCATCCGCGAAGACGCCGGCCTCATCACCGGCAATCTCAGCAGCTTCGTGCCACACTTCTTCCGCTAGTCCGTTAGCGCAGTTTGTAGGGTTCGGTCGGCTCCGGCACAGCATCCGGCGTCTTCACGCCTGCCATTGTCGCCGCTGCCGCGCCCTCCAACCCCTTACCCGTCACATTCAGGATCGCAACCTTCGGCCCTTCGAACCCGGTGACCGTCACATTCTTAATCACCACGCGCCGTGCGTTCGCGATCTCGATGCCCTTCTTGCAGGTCCCCGAAATGTTCTCCAGCACCAGCCCGTCCAGCGGCTTCTCCGCAGGAATCTCCAACGCATGCACCAGCACCGGCGCATCGGTCACCCGCACATTGCGAAACACAAAGTTCCGCCCCTGCGGAATCCCCGCCAATCCCGGCACCGGGTCTTCACCCAGCAATCCACTGTTCAGCAGATTGATCCGCAAAAACCCGCCCTGCATCCCTGAAGCGTCGATGTCCTCAAACGTAAAGTCCTCCAGCAGTGCGCCACGCCCCGGACGGCTCTTGATATAAATCGCATGGCTCTTCGCCGCGGTGAACTTGCACCGCTCTACGCGTACTCTCTTTGTCCCCGCCGAGTTCTCGCTGCCGATCCCGATGCACGCAAAGATCGCGTCCGCAAACGTGCAGTCGGAGATCGTTACATCCTCTGTCCCCAGCGCCTGCGTGTACGCCTCTTCACCGCGCCCGCTCTTCAACGAGATGCAATCATCCCCGGTCGAGATATCGCACCGCCGGATCACCACCTGCTTGCACGAGTCAATATCGATCCCATCGCCATTGCCACCGGTCGACCGAATCGTCAGGTCCTCGATCAAAATATTCCGGCTCGCAGTCGGATGGATCGACCACATCTGGTGGTAGCTCGTCGAAAACCCCTGTAGATGAATCCCATCGCAGCGGAGAAACTCCATCAGCGCCGGATGCCGCAACGGCTTGTCCTTCGTCGGCCGCCCGCCCAATGCATCATTGCCCGCAATCTTCCCCGCACCCATCACACCGACACCGGTCGCATCGATCGCATACACCAGCGCGACATGCCCAGGAATCCACCGACCCTCCCACCGCACCTGCGTCACCGCATAGTCATCCATCTCGGGCGACCCCATCAGCACAGCACCCTCCGCCAACCGCAGCGTCGTATTCGACCGAATCTGGATCGACCCCGTCAGATAGTTCCCCGCCGGCACCAGCACCTCACCACCACCCAGCACGCCACACCGGTCCAGCGCCGCCTGCAACGCGACCGTATCCTTGGTCACACCATCACCCGTCGCGCCAAACATCGCATCGCGCACATTCAGCCGAGCCGGACCAGTTCCAGTCACCGGCACAACCACCGGCGCAACCACCGCCGCGGCCTTCACTGCACTCGCTCGAACCAACTCCGGCAACATCGCCGCACCTACAACCGCCTGCGCCGACCGCGCCAAAAACTTTCGCCTCTGCATCTACCGCTCCTTCATATCCGATTCATTCTCACACCTGTTCCGCTAAACTGCGAATACACTCGCACGCAGGAGCAAGCAGGAGTCAACATGATTGACGTACACCCGCCCCGTAACGCCGTAAACTCCTGGCGCGAGTTCTTCGTCCACATCGCCACCATCGTCGTCGGCCTGCTCATCGCCATCGGCCTCGAGCAGTGCGTCGAGCTCCTCCACCAGCATCATGAAGCCCGTCACACGCAGGAGGCCCTGCGTCTCGAACGCGAAGGGAATCGCAACCGCATCCTTAAGGAGACCTGGTTCTGGCGCCGCAACACCGCCGCCTTGCAGAACAACCTGCTCGTCCTCCGCTATATCCAGCAACACCCTGGAACACCACAGGACAAGCTTCCCGGCGTCCTCTTCTGGAGCATCTCGACCATGGTCTTCTCACACTCCGTGTGGGACTCCGCCCAGCAAACCGGTGAGGTCAAACTCCTGCCGCACGAAGAAGTAGGCGAGGACGCCTTCCTCTATCTGGAGCTGCAGCGGATCGAAACCGCCGATAGCGCAGTCTGGCTCGCCGTCAACCAGGCCGAACAGTACAACCTTGTCGATCCCGATCCAACCCACCTCACGCCGCCTCAACTCGCCGAGGTGATCGACCGCACCGAAAAAGCCCTCACCCAGCAACTCCTCGCCGGCGAAGCTCTGGCCAATCTCAACGGATTCACCGACCTGCCGCAGACCGTCACCCGCGACGAGATCCTAAGCTTGCGCGGCCTTACCAATCAGCAAGCCACCGGCCCACTCAGCGCCGCCTACGCCCTCACACACGATCGCCTGGTAGCCGCCAACCCTTCGCAACCCGATCTGCCCAGCACCCCGAGCTCGAAAAAATAGTGCCCAGCCTCTCGCGCCTCACACTCAGCCTCGTCCTCGCCGCCGCACTTGCGTGCTCCACCGGGTACTCCCAAACCGCTCCGCCCAGCCTGCAGCAAGCGCAAGCCCTCGGCAACGATCTCTTCCTCAAGTCCGGCTCAACCGGCATGATTCTCGTCGTCGTTCGCAACAAAGAAGTCTTCGTCCGCGGCTTCGGCGAAACCGCACCCGGCAGCGGCCAGGCTCCCACGGCGAAATCCCTCATCCGCCTCTGCTCTCTCTCCAAGATCTTCGCCACCGATCTCCTCATCAAGCTCGTCGGGGATGGCGCCGTCCACCTCGACGACCCACTCCAGCGCTTCGCCTCACCGCACCTCATCGTCCCCGCTCGCGACGGCCGCTCCATCACCCTCAAAGACCTCGCTACGCACACCTCCGGCCTTCCGCGAGAGGTCGGCAACGCGCCCCACGGCACGCCGCACTTCACCTTTCCCAGCTACGGGTACCGCTGGCACTGGCTGCCCGCGCAGCACCTCAAGACCACCCCCGGCACCGCAGCCCTCTACTCCAACATCGGCTTCGACCTCCTCGGCGACGCCCTCGCCAAAGCCGCCAACGAACCCTACGCGAAGCTCTTCGCCGACCGCACCACCGCGCCCCTCGGCATGACCGAAACCGGCTTCACACCCAGCCCCGCGCAGTGCGCCCGCCTGCTCCAGGGCACGCACGACGAAGGCCCCTGCACCGACACGCAATCCTCCGCCTCCAGCGCCGGCGTCTACTCCACCGCCACCGATATGGCGACGTGGCTCAAATATCTTCTCGGCACCGGAACTTTCGTACAGAGCCCCGAAGCGCAAGCCGTCTACATCGACCCTTCAACCCTCCTCAGCCAATCCGGCCTCGAGCACGCCGGCAACCCAAGCGGCATCGGCCTCAGCTGGCTCCATCTCCTTCCAGACGACAACCCCGAAGCCATCACCGAAAAGACCGGCGGCGGCGCGGGCTTTACCACCTACATCGCCCTCAACCAGCCGCACCACACGGGCATCTTCGTCGCGTTTACAGACGGCCCCACCCAGAACCACTTCAACGTCTTCAAAGAATCCAACAACCTGCTGCTGGCTCTCAACGGCCTGCCGCCTCTTCCACCCGATCCACCCAGGCCCGCCCACACCACACCGAAAAAACCCACGCATAAGCCAGCCGCAAAGCATCCGCTACACTAGCTCCACCACCGTTCCTGCCTTACTTCGGAGATGCGGCCATGTTCGACCTCCATCCGCTCAGCCTCGTCACGATAGCCATCGGCTTCATCATCGCCTATGGCCTGCTTCAAGCGGTCGAATCCTTCCGCCGCCGCCGTCGCCAACGCGCCGCAGAGGCCGCAGCTCTCGCAGCGAGATCCTCCGAACCGCCGGCCGATCCAGGTCTCGACAAATAAGCTCAATCCAACAGCTGCGATACGATACTCCCACCGGGCCCATTCTCATCTCGCACTCCACCCGGAGGCACCAATGCTCGACGTCCATCCGCCACACGAACCCACCCACACGTGGAAAGACGCCTTCATCCACATAGGAATTATCACCGTTGGCCTGCTGCTTGCCATCGGCCTTGAGCAAACCGTCGAGTTCTTCCACCATCGGCATGAGGCCGAACACGCCCGCGAAATGCTCAGGCAAGAGATTGAAGAGAACGATCACAGCCAGCAACTGGAGCAGTACATTCTCGCAATGCACGAGGACTACCTCTTCAACGATCTAGTTGTCTTGGGCCGGCTAAGACACCACGCGCTGTTGCCGAACGACCGAATCGTCCTCTTTCATCCCAACATCGGCTTCGTGGACTCCGCATGGAGGACGGTGCAGCAAAGCGGCGCCGTCGCCTTTCTTTCCTATGACGAAATCCAGCGCTACGGCGACCTGTACAACATCCAGGCCGACCTCGACAAAACCCTGGACGCCAGCATGACCGCGCTTCAAAATGCGAACACTATGTTTTATCAAAGCAACGCGGACCGCTTCGATCCGACAAAGGCCGCATCGATATCGGCCTACATAGGGCAAGAAGGCGATGCCGCCGCCCATGCAGCCTATGAGAAAGAGGCTCCGCGGACTGACAAAATCGGCCACCTGACGCCTGCCCAGATCGATCGCATGGAACAGACCGTCCAGGAGGCGATTTATCAGGACGAAAAACTTATCAACCGCTGCAAATGGCTGCATCAGCGCAATAAGCGATTTCATCGTTAGCGGGGGTGTGCACTCGGCCAATGGGCCATGCGGAGAGTAGCCCGCCTTCAATCCTCTTTGTCCGCGATTAGCCCCAGCTCTTCCACATCGGCAAGGTCTCGTAACCGCCCCACCTGCCGCTTATTTTCAATGAGATCAGGTTTCGAGATGAACGGAATCGACAGTCCTTCCACCTCGGCAACAATTCGATTTCGCCAAACCTGCTCGAACGACATCTCGCCGATCGAAGGGAGGACATCGATGTGGTCCTCTGCAGGCCCGAATCGCAGATTCTCTTCATCATCGAGAAGGTCGCCCGGCACGAGGCCCTCAAGGGAAATGCCCAGCGCGAGCAAAGCCTGAAAGGCGGCCTGGGCATTCTCTTCCGTCGGCCGTATGAAGATGTCCAGGTCATTGGTAGCGCGAAGGTAGCCATGCCAGTTCACCGCCACGCCGCCCACCACGGCAAATTCAACGCTGGCGGCGGCGAACGCGGCTAGGAGTGAAATCTGGTTTTCCTTCATCGATGTCGATCCCTCGCATCTTGTACATGCGTCGCGTGAGTGCTGTCATTGCCGCAAGGCGTTCGGGACCGCTCTTTTGGCTCCAGTACAGCCGTTGTTCCAACCGCGCCTGCTGATGGTCGAGCTTTCTCGGGGCAAGCCCCTGAACAAATGTAGCCGAACTCTCTGTCA
>Ga0302311_10002265_pt1 | contig 21965 bp, 18 predicted proteins | sample III_Palsa_N1_3_FD_200449 | JGI IMG/M metagenome (GOLD analysis project Ga0302311, IMG submission 200449) | Peat permafrost microbial communities from Stordalen Mire near Abisko, Sweden - III_Palsa_N1_3 | ecosystem: Environmental > Terrestrial > Soil > Palsa > Peat permafrost | place: Sweden... | reverse complement strand
TCCATAAGATGCTGGAAGGCGAAGCTGTGGACCGTCGTGTTGACCAGCAGGCAGCCGGTATAGGCGCCGACGATCAGCCAGAATTGCGGTGTCGCGAGCGCATGGCGCAGCGTCCACTGGCTGAGATCGGGCGCGGCATCGGCATCCGCCACCGCCTTGCGGATCAGCCCGCCGCCGCGCGTCACCAGCATCGCGAGGCCACCGACCGCGAGCGACGCTGCGGCGCAGATCAGCCAGTAGCTGCGCCAGCCATGCGCGAGCTCGCTGACGACGTAGAAGAACACCGGCCCGAACACCGCGCCGAGGCTGCCGCAGGTGAAATAGATGCCGAGCGCGGTCGATCGCCGCTCGAACATGTCCGAGATGACGTGGACGCTGGGCACCGTGCCGCAAAAGCAGAACCCGAGCCCGAGCAGCGTCGCGCCGACATGATAGACCAGCACGCTGTGCGTCTCCGCCATCGCGACGAAGCCCGCGGCCAGCAGCGGCGCGCCGATGCCCAGCGTCAGGCTGACCCCGATGCGGCGGATCGTCATCGCGGGCAGCAGGCTGGCGACCCCGCAGGCGATGCCGAGCAGTGTGAAGCCGAAGCCTGCCTCGGCCCAGTCCATGCCGAGATCGGGCACCATCGATGGCAGCACCTGGCCCAGCGAATTGAAGGTCGAGGCCATCAGCAGGAAATAGAGCAGGCTCAGCGCCGCCAGCACGACGATCCGCGTGCGTCCCCGAAAGTTCATCAGACGTCGCTCCCGCATGAGACAGTCATCATCATAACACCGGCCAGTCGCATGGTATCGTCTTGCCCGCGCGCGCGATGATCGCGGGCCCGGCTTCCTCGATCTGCGCGAACAGCCGTTCCTCGTCCACCATCGTCGAGCGATAGTTCGCAACGACGCGGCGGCCGTCGACCCAGACGCTGTGCACGCCGCGACCGTCGGCCGACCAGACGAGCTGGTTGACGACGTTGAGCAGCGGCACCCACTCGGGGCGATCGCGATCATGCGCGACGAAATCGGCCTTTTTGCCGGGTTCGAGCGAACCGATGAGATGATCGAGCTGCGCGCCCTTCGCGCCGTTGACGGTGCCGCATTCGAGCACGCTATAGGCGGAGAAGAGCGAGGAATCGCGCCGCGCGTCCTTGTGGATGCCCGCGGTGACGAACATCGCGCGCATCATGTCGGAAGCGTTGCCGTTGTTGTTGCCGTCGGTGCCCAGCTGGATGTTGACGCCCGCTGCCGCCAGCTCGGGGAACTTGCCCCAGCTGGACGCGCCATAGGCGCCCTTCATCGCGGTCATCGGGCAATGCGTGACGCTGGTGCCGCTCGCCGCGAGCAGCGCGACCTCGGCGTCGTCGAGGAAGATCGCGTGGGTAAGCGACAGATGTGGCCCCAGCGCGCCGATCGTGTCGAGATGCACGATCGGGCGCGCGCCGGTGGTGGCGAGATAATAATCGGGATCGGCGGGGTCGGCGCTCATATGTGCGGTGATCCCGGTGCCGCGTTCCTTTGCCAGCACGGTCGCGGCGCGCCACAGGTCGTCGGTCGCGGTCATATGGCCGACCAGGCAGGGCCACGCCGCGATCAGCGGGTCTCCGGTCGTCGGGTAGCGGTCGAGTTCGGCTTCGATCGTCGCGATCGCCTTGGCCGTCAGCGCCGCCTGGTCGTCGTCGGGAGCGAAGGCGCGGTCCTGCACCCATTGGCCGATCCGTCCGCGGATGCCGATTTCGGCGAGCCCGTCGTGGACGGCATCGAGATCGAGGATCGTGCCCGCCTCGACGAAGCAGGTCGTCCCCGTGCGCAGCATCTCGAGCGCGGCGAACTGCGCGGAGAGGCGCTCCTCTGCCGGCGTCTGCGTCTGATAGGTCGGGATCAGCCAGTCGAACACGTTGGTCCGCCAGTCGGTGTCGTCGGGGATGTAGCCGCGCGTGATCGGCTCTCCGGTGATGTGGACGTGGCAATTGACGAAGCCGGGGGTGAGCACGAAGCGCGATCCGTCGATCGTCTCGCGCGCGATCACGGCGGCTTCGATCTCGGCGCTCGGGCCGACGGCGTGGATGCGGTCGCCGATCACCGCGAGCGCGCCGTCGCGGAAGATGCGGCGCTCGGCATCCATCGTGACGATCCAGCAATTGCGGATCAGCACGTCGACGAGTGTTGGGACGGGCAGGGGTTCGGCCATCGCCGCAGGCTCCGTCAGGCACGCGTCCCCGTCTTGATTGGGTACGCCCTAGAAGTTTCGGCGAACGCATGAATGCCGTTCCCTCGCGAAGGCGGGGGTCCAGGGCTTCAGACCGCGTCGCCTGCGGCCCTGGGCTCCCGCCTTCGCAGGATAACTGCGGAGAGCTCACCCGCCGTAGCTGGCGCGCGCCATCTGCTCGAGATGCGCGCCGATGGTCAGCGCGTTCGCCGGGGCGAAGGCATCGTCGGCGGGGCAGGTGGGGGCGCGCACCATTGTGTAGGTAGGATCGAGCTCGAAGAAGGTCGCGACCGAATGGCGCGGCTTGTCGCCCGAGTTGTTGCGCACGCGGTGGAGGTTGGCGCGGTAGAGCCCCGCGGTGAAGCGCTCCATCATCTGGCCCAGGTTGATCACGAAGGTTCCGGCGATCGGCGTCGCCACTATCCAGTCGCCATCGGCGTTGCGCACCTCGAGCCCGGCCATGTCGTCCTGCAACAGGATGGTGATCGAGCCCCAGTCGCTGTGCGCGCCCGCGCCAAGTCGGTTGAAGTCGGTCTTCGCAGGTTGTGGCGGATAGCGCAGCAGGCGGATGCCGCATTGCGGATCGGCGAGCCCGTCGTCGAACCAGCCCACATCGAGGTCGACAGACTGTGCCAGACACCCCATCAGATGCCGCCCGAGCCGGATCATCTCGGCTTGATAGGCGAGCATCTGCTCTTGGAACCCGGGCAGCGCCGCGGGCCACTGGTTGGGCCCTTGCATTGGGATGCCCGCCATCACCAGCGGATGATCGTCGGCCAGATCGCGGGCGAGCATGAAGCTTTCCTTGAGATCGGCGGGTGATCCCTCGTCTAGGATCTGCCTGCCGACGCCCTCATAACCGCGCCGGCACGGCGACAGCTCGACCGCGACCGCGTGCTTGGCAGCGTCGTCCTGCGCGAAGAAGCGGCGCGTCTGCGCGATCTGCGCGTCCATCAGCGCCTGCGGTACGCCGTGGCCGCTGACGTAGAAGAAGCCCGTCTCGCGGCAGGCCTTGTGGATGTTCCACGCGATGCGCCGCCGCCTCCCGGCGTCGTCGAAACTGCCGTCGAGATCGATCAGCGGGATGCGGTCGGCCGCCTTGGGGGGCGTATAGACGATCATGTCGCGATCGCGGCGCTTAGCCGGAAGACATTGCCCTCGGGATCGCGCAGCACCGCCTGATATTGGCCGAAGGCGGTCTCGATCGCCTCGCGCACCAGTTCCGCGCCTGCCGCGACCGCGCGATCGACCGCCGGCGCGACGTCTGCGACGGTGTCGACGCTGAAGGTCAGCAGCGACCGCGTGCCCGTCGCCGGCTCCTCGGGCAGGTTGATGAACGGCCGCGCCGTCTCGGTGGCGAAGCCGATCAGGCAGCCGTCGCCGGCCTCCACCTCGCGGTAGCGCGCGTCGCGCGAGGCGACGACCTCGTCTAGCCCGAGACCCTCGACATAAAAGGTCGCGAGCGCGGCGACGTCGCGCGCGAGGAAGGTCGTGTAGCTGAGCCTCACCCCGCCCACGTCTCGACGACCGTCGCGGTCTGCACCAGCAGTGCGCAGTGCGACTGCAGGATGTTGAGCGCGTCGCTGTGCACCGTGCCGCCGAACGCCGCGCAGCCGTCCGACACGACGAAGACATGATAGTTGCGGTGGAATGCCGCGCTGGCGGTCGCATCGACGCAGCAATCGGTGCTGATTCCCGCGATTACCAGCGTATCGATCCCGCGCGCGCGGAGTTGCGCGTCGAAGTTAGTGTCGTGGAAGCTGTCATATTGCAGCTTCTCGATCTCGATGTCGCCGGGCTCGGGCGCGACGCGGTAATAGTCTTCGCCGCCGCTGCCGATCCGGCAGATGCCCTCCTGTCCGGGCGTGCCACGCCGCGCCATCCATGTCTTGAGCGCCTCGGAATCGGTCTCGGGCCGCGTCATCACGCGCATGAACGCGACCGTGGCACCGGCCTGCCGCGCGGCGCCGATCAGCTCCTCGATGCGGTCCACCGCGGTGTCGGCCTCCGACATGTCGACGCCCGCCTTGCCGATCAGGCCATGCGCCGCGGCGAAATCGACCTGGATGTCGACGACCACCAGCGCGGTGCGCTCGGGCGCGATCATGCCCGCGACGTCGGTGATGTGGGGCAGCGGTTCGGCGAGGTCAGACATGCGAAGGCTCCGGCACCCGTGAGGGGAAGCGCTGGCGCAGCACGGGCAGGACATGCTCGCCGAAAATCGGCATCCCGGTGAGATAGTCGGGGAAGATCAGCATCAGCCCGTCGAGCGAGGTCTGCGCGAAAATCTCGCTCAGCCGCTCGATCACGGTCTCCGGGGTGCCGAGCACATGCGGCGTCATGAAGGTCGAGCGCGCCTTGCGGACGAAGGCGTTCTCCTTGCCGATCTCGGCGTCGAGAAAGCCATAGGCGCGCATCATGCCGTGCAGCGCACCTTCGTCGAGCCCTTCGCGGTAGCGCGCCGCCTCCGCCTCGGCGGCGGCATCGCTGTCGCCGAACAGGATCGTCATCATCGAATAGGTGCGGACCGCGCGACCGATGCTCGCGGCGTCGTCCTTGGCGGCCTGGCTCGATGCGGCCAGCTCGGGGATGTCGCCGCCCGACAGGAACAGCGCGTCCATCTCGTTCGAGGTGAAGCGCATCCCCGCCTTCGACGTGCCCGCGCAGACCAGGAACGGGCGGGTGGCGGGCTTGGGATCGGACATGCAGTCGTCGAGCTGGAAATATTTCCCGTCCATCGTCACAGAATCCTGCGTCCACAGCGCCTTGATCGCCTGGATCCACTCGGTGGCGAGCGCATAGCGATCGTCGTGGCCGACATTGTCGGGCCATGCGCCCATCTGCGCGAACTCGCCCTTGTACGCGCCGGTGACAACGTTGAGCCCGGCGCGGCCGTGGCTGATCTGGTCGAGCGTCGCCATCATCTTGGCGGTGACCGCAGGATTCTGGAGCAGCGTGTGCGTCGTCGTCCAGATCTTCACCCGATCGGTCGCCTCGGCGAGCGCGGCCATCAGCGCGGTGGAATCGAGCGCGTGCCGCCAATGCTCGGTCTCGCCGCCATAGCCGCGGTACTTCGCCATCGACATGATGAAATCGAGCCCGGTCTCGTCGGCGAGCCGTGCGACCTTGCGGTTATAGTCATAGGAGCCATCGAGCTTCGGTGCGGTGCTGGACAGGATCCAGCCGCCATTGGCGATCGGCAGGAAGACGCCCAGATCCTTGCCGCCGGTATCGGACGGCAAGCCGAAGGCGGTCGGTTGACAGGCGCCGTTGGTCATGTCCGTCATTATCCCCCCGCAGCCGCAACTCGCCAAGGAGATTAGGACGTGCCGCGCCGACGTTCTTGACGCCGGGCGCCTCCCGTCTTGGATCAGACGGTTGTCGTCGCGCGCTCGTCGAGGCCGGGCGCATGCCAACAAGCCGGCCGCTTCGTGCCAAGACCGTAACGACCGGCGCAGCTATGCGGGGCGCGGGCAAACGGGAGGGAAGACGATGGCGAACTGGTTCATCACGGGCATCAGCACCGGATTGGGGAGGGCGCTGGCCGAACATCTGATCGCACGAGGCGATGTCGTGGTCGGCACCGTCCGTTCGGCGAGCGCGGCGCGGGAGTTCGAGGCGTTCCTGCCGGGGCGGGCGCATGGCCTGGTGATGGACGTCACCGACGAAACCGCGGTGCTGGCGGCCATCGCCGCAGCCGAGGCGCTGACCGGTGGCCTCGACTTCGTGGTCAACAATGCCGGCCACGGCTTCACCGGCGCGATCGAGGAAACCAGCCTTGCCGATGCCAGGGCGCTGTTCGACGTCAATGTGTTCGGCCCGATGGCGGTGATCAAGGCGGTGCTGCCCTATATGCGCGCGCGGCGTGCCGGGCATATCGTCAACATCACCTCGGTGAGCGGGCTCGCCGCCTGGCACGGCACCGCGCTCTATGGTGCCAGCAAGTTCGCGCTGGAGTGCATCGGCCGCACGCTGGCGCAGGAGGTGGCGCCACTGAGCATCCGGGTGACCAACGTCGCGCCGGGCGGGCTACGCACCGCCTTCGCCGCCGGCCACATGCCGGGCGCGGAGCCGAGCATCGCGGACTATGCCGGGACCGCGCACGTCGCCCGCGAGGTGCTGCTCGGCCATCACGGCACCGAACCCAGCGACCCCGCGCTGGCCGCACAGGCGATCGTGACCGCCGTCACCGCGGCCGAACCGCCGCTGCTGCTGCTGCTGGGCTCGGACGCGCTCGGCTATGCCGAGGCCGAGTTCGCTATGCTGGGCGCCGAGATCACGCGCTGGAAGCCGCTGACGCTGTCCGTCGCGGCAACGGATGCGGGGCACGCATAGCCACTCCTGCCTCGTCATCCCGGACGTGATCCGGGATCCATGGACGCGGCGCTCGCTCTTCGCACGCGGCGCATATGGATTCCCGCCTCCGCGGGAATGACGGGGAGGGCTTGGGTTAACCGTGCCTCACGCCGCGAACATCGCCTTGCGGATAATCGCGTGGACGCCCCAATTGCCGTTGGCGACCTGGCTGATCCCGAAATCGACGCCGACCGACAGTAGCGAGATCGCCTCGTCCTCCGACAGGTTGCGGATCGTCATCAGGAAGCGCCGCGCCTTGCGGAAGCAATCGCGCATCGCAAGGTCGATCGAGCTTTTCTTGTAGATCTCGCTCTGCGCATTGGCGCCGAGTTCCTTGAGGTAATCGGGATTGCTGAAGCCCAGGATGACCCATTCGTCGCGCGTCTCGATCATCGGATAGTCGAGGTCGCGGATATGCGCGCGGCTCGATGTCGCGGGGTGGAGGATGACCTGGATCACCGCGGTCATCGAGCATTCGATCGCGGTGCCGCACAGCTCGGAATCGCCCTGGCTGGCGTGCGGATCGCCCAGCGACAGCAGACCGCCCGGCACCGCCACCGGCAGATAGACGCTGGCGCCCGCGCCCAGCCGCCAATTGTCGATATTGCCGCCGAAGTTGCCCGGCGGCACCGAATCGACCAGCTCCGAATGCGCCGGTGCCATCGCCACCACGCCGAAATGCGGCCGCACCGGTATCTCGATGTCGCGCAGCACGTTGAAGTTGCGGACGATGCTTTCGGGATCGACCGGGATGCCCGGATAGTCGATCCGGTCGTGGACGACGCCCGACGGATCAGTCTGCGGCGTCCAGCGGTAGTTATAGACGGCGTGCGCGGCGGCGCGGCCGGGTTCGGATTCGATTTCGTAGATCGTCACCACCTCGCGCTGGCGCGGCTCGGTGAGCAGGTCGTTGTAATGGAAGCCCCAATAGGCGGCCGCATTGCTGCCGAACGCGCGACCGGCGTAGCGCGGATTCTTGCTGGGCCGGGGCCCGAGCTCGAGAATGCGGACCTCGACGACGTCGCCGGGCTTGGCGCCTTCGATCGCGATCGGCCCGGTGCAGATATGCACGCCGAAACCCTCGCCCGCGCCGCGCCCGAAGGCGGAGGCATCGAGCGGGCCGGCGCCGCGGCGCTCGACCGTCTTGCCCTCCGCGGTCCAGCGATACACCGCCTCGGCGGCGGCATCGCCCTCGATCATGCGCTCGGCGTCGTCATTGGCGTGGTGGGTGAGCGTCTCGATCGTCACATAGTCGCCCGATCGCACCTCCAGGACGGGTTTCAGCATCCGGCTGAAATAGCCCCAATGAATCGTGTCGGGGCGGACGGGCAGATGATGGTGGCGGACCTCGCGGCCGTCTTCGGCGGGGCTTCCCGTCTCAGGAAGCGGCGGTATCTCCTCGGCTTCGGTTGACAGCGTCTCGGGTTTGCCCCCGCGCGTGTTGGGGCGGCCGCGACGCGGCGTCTCGGTCGGCGTCTCGAGGATCTCGGGCGACTTGCGATATTCGCGCGGGCTGATCCCGTAGCGCTCGCGAAACGCGCGGCTGAACGAGGCGCTGTCGTTGAACCCCCATTGGTAGAGGATTTCGGAGATCGAGCGTTGCGCGTGCAATGGACTGCCGAGATCGAGCCGGCAGCGTTCGAGTCGCCGAAGCTTCACATATTGCCCAAAACTCTCGCCGAACGTCTCGAACAGTTTCTGCAGATAGCGCGCCGAGATGCCATGCTCGCCCGCAATCTGATGGATCGACAGATCGGGATCGGACAGCCGCATCTCGATCGACTGGAACACGCGCTCGAGGATCGCCGCCCGCCCGCCGGCCGCGCCGCCGAGCGCCTTGGCGGGCGCCTTGTCGAGCAAGATCGCGGCGATGAATTCGGGGAGTGCCAGCTCGACCGGGCGCATCTGGTCGTCCGATACGTCGACGATCGAGTCCGCCACCGAGCGCAGCAGGCCGGAGAGCATCCGCCCCATCGGGCTCTCGCCGTCGATACTGCCGATCCCGTCGGGCATCGGCAGGCGCTGCTTGAGCGCGGGCAGCGACAGCGGCACCTTGACCACCAGCAGCCGGTAGTCGGACAGCAGCTCGAGCTCGGCGCGCGTCGTGCCGCTGGCATAGGCCATGTCGCCCTCGGCGAGCGTCACGCGCTCGGTGCCGCCGACGACGGTCAGACTGCCCTCGAGCAGGATTGCGATCCAGAAGCAGGCGCCTTCCTGCCCGAAATCGAGCGCCAAGCGCTGCGCGGTGCCGGTCGCGCGGGCGAACTGGATGCGCTGGCCGCTGGTGAAGCTCAGCAGCTCGCCGTAAATGTCGCCATCGCCGCCGAGCAGATCGATCGAGACGCGCTGCAACGCGAAGCGCCACGCGTCGCGGCGCTGGTCACGCGGATAGGCATTGGTGGTGAAACGCACTCAACATGTCCCCGCACGAACTCCGCGCTGCCCCCAGTCGCGTATGAACCCTGCACCCGGACTGTGACGTAACCGGAAGAACCGGTCAACGCGTTGCCGGATCAGCCTTATTCCGCCGATTGGCGCATCCGCGCGTGCGCGGCGCGGTAACGATGCACCAGCCATTTGTTGAACTGGCCCTGCGCGCCCTCCTGCCAGCTGTAGCGGCCGCGCGGCGCAAAGCGCGAGCGCAGGCCGACCTGGACGAGTTCGTCGACATGCATGTCCTGCGCGATGATATGGCCAGAGGCGCGGATGTTCATGTCGAGCTTATGCTCGAACGCCGGGTCCTTCATCGCGCCGGGGGCGAACAGGAAGCCGGTGTCCATCTCGAGCGATTCCGGGCCGTTGGGGCGGAGGATCAGGTAGATCACCATGTCGCTCATCATCACCAGGCTGAGCGTCGGCGGCACGTTGGCGAAGGTCATCCGGTTGCGCGAGGCGTCGGTCAGCCCCGGGAAGATCTTCAGCACCGCCTTCTGCGTCGCGTTGAAGCTGGCGTCGGCGTGCAGCGTGCCGTTGAAGCGCAGGAACCCCGCGTCTGCGGGATCCGAATCCGGGAACTCGGCGCGCCCCGAGGGGACGAAATCGTGCAGCGGGCCCTGGTGCAGCCGGCTGGCGTGATAACCGTCGTTGTTGTTCTCGAACATCACCTTCCAGTTCCACGGCAAATGGGGCGCGGGATCGGGGCGCGGGCCCTCGGCGGAGGCAAGATCGTAATCGGCGATCGCAGCGCCGACCTTGGCGATGCGCGGCGCAAGCGGGGCGACGTCGGCATCAAAATTGACGAAGACGAAGCCGTTCCAGATCTCGACCTTGAAGGTCGGCAGGCCGTGGCTCGCCTTGTCGAAGTCGCAGGTGCGGCTCATCGCGGGCGCGCCGATCAGCGCGCCGTCGAGGTCATAGCTCCAGTGGTGATAGGGGCAGACGAAACCGCGCGTGTTGCCCGCACCCTCCGCCACCAACATGGCGCGGTGCTGGCAGACCGCCGACATCGCGCGGACCACGCCCTCGCGATCGCGCGAGACGAGGATCGGTTCGCCGATGATGCGCGTGCTGAAGAAGTCGCCGACGTTGGGCACCCAGGCCTCGCGGCCGACGCACAGCCACTCGTGATTATAGAGTGCCTCTTGCTCGAAGGCGTAGAAGTCCGCGCCGGTGTAGCAGAGCGGCGGCAAGGTCGTCGCATCGGCGAGGTCGACCGCGGAGGCCTCGAGGGAGGCGAAGAAGCTGTCGGGCAGCGGGCGCATGAGCGTCGGTCCTGTCTGGGTCGTGGCGATCGTGCTGATGCTCTATGCGAGCGTCTTTCGTCTGTCTTGGCAAGGCGGGCCCGCAAATTTGTGAGCGACGGCCACCCTTCTTCTATTCGCGGGTATAGCTGTCCGGCACCTGCGGATCGGCGCCGGCCTTACCCCACAGCAGGATCTCGGTCCCCCAGGGATCGCGAAAGGCGTGGTTATAGCCGTTGAAGGTCGACCAATAATGGTCGCGCCACAGGATTGTGGCACCCCGCTCCTCGGCGGCAGCAAGAATGCGCTCGGGGGTGTCGTCGTCGCCGATCAGGATCCAGATGCGCGGCTTGCGGCCGTCGGTGGCGAGCGCGCGGGGCTCGACGCCCGTGGGATCGGGATGCGGCCGCGCATTGTCGACGCCGAAGATGCCGAGATGGAGATTGCCGATCGCGCTGTCGCTGCCGTCGGGACTGGGGAAGAAACCACCCGGCACCATGCGGTGATAGATGCCCGCGGGCTTCTCGTCATTCTGCCAGCCGAATACCTCGGAATAGAAGCGCGCGGCGGCGGCGGGATCGTCGCTGGGCAGATCGACGAAGATCAGCGTGTTGGGCTTGGTCATGATGTCTTCTCTACCGTGTAAGGACGATGCCGACATGCGCGCGCCGCAGTGCGCGGGCTTGGGCGGGCGCGCGCAGTTTGTTGACGGTCCGCGCCGTCGCCCGCGACGCAATTGATTGGGCGCGAGCAGGCAAGACCATCGGGGGCATCCGCGGTGCATCTCGGCCTGTCGATTTTACCAGAAAGCGGGGCTTGGAATGGCGTTGGTGTGCAAGCAGGGCGAAGCGCGGGCGGATACGGCCCCGAAGGCGATCCACCACCTCAAGGCCACCCCGGAGACAGTGCACTGGGGCTATTTCTCGCCCGAGATCAAACCCGCGCTCACCGTGCAGAGCGGCGACCTGATCCAGGCCGAGGCGGTGACGCACCATGCCGGCGACGCACCCGAGCTGATGTTCGATGCGGGGATCGAGCGTATCTTCACCGAGATCGATCCGACGACCCGCGCGCCGGGCGTCCACATCATGACCGGCCCGATCTATGTCGAGGGCGCGGAGCCGGGCGACATGCTGGAGGTCCGCTATTTCCAGATGACCCCGCGCAACAATTTCGGATCGAACCTCGCTGCCAACTGGGGTCATCTCTACCAGGAGTTCGGCGAGAAGGAGCGCGTGACGATCTACGAGCTCGATGCCAACGCCAATACCGCGCACGCACTCTACGCCTATGACTTTCCCGGAAAATATCTGGTGCCGGGCACGATCACCAACTGCCCCGCCTGCGATCGCCAGCCGGCGCTGGAAGGCATCACCATCCCTGCAAGGCCGCATCTCGGCACCGCGGGCGTGGCGCCCGCGGTCGACGCGCCGGTCTCGACGATCCCGCCGGGACTGCACGGCGGCAATATCGACAATTGGCGGATCGGTGCCGGTTCGACGATGTTCTACAAGGTGCAGGTCAAGGGCGGGCTGTTCTCGATCGGCGATCCGCACGTCAGCCAGGGCGACGGAGAGATTTCGGGGACCGCGATCGAGGCCTCGCTCAACTGCCTGTTCCAGATCATCCTGCGCAAGGATTTCGATTTTCCCTCGCCGCTGCTCGAGACGCCGCGCAACTGGATCGTGCATGGTTTCGGCGAGGATCTCGACCAGGCGATGAAGAATGCCTCGCTGGACATGCTCCACCTGCTCAGCGAGCATCAGGGGCTGAGCCGCAACGACGCCTATTCGCTGATGAGCGTCGCCGCCGACTTCGGCGTGACGCAGGTGGTCGACGGTACGCTCGGCGTCCACGTCCGCGTCGATCGCGGGATGTTTCCGCAGAAGGGCGTGGTCAGGGATTTGGGGTGAGCGGCTGATAAAAGCCCTCTCCCTCCGGGGAGGGGGCTAGGCTGCGCCCATCGCCATCGCCGCTTCGATCTCGGCGCGGACCGGCATCGAGGCTGCCGCGCCGACGCGCTGGACCGACAGCGAGGCGGCGGTGCAGGCGCAGCGCAGCCCTTCTTGCATCGATAACGCTTCGGACAGCGCGGCCGCGAGCACGCCGCAGAAGGTGTCGCCCGCTCCCGTCGTATCGAGCGCGGGCACGTGTGGCGTCGCAACCGTGAACACGTCGTCCTGCGTCACCGCGACGATGCCCGCACCGCCGAGCGTCACCACCACCCATTGATCGGCGCGGCGCAGCAGTCGGCGCGCGGCGTCTGTCGTGGCCTGCTTCCCTTGCGGCGGAGCGGTGCCAAGGAAGAAGGCGAGCTCGGTCTCGTTGAGCACGAGCAGATCGGCGTCGTCGAGCATCGCCTCGGGAATGGCGAGCGCCGGCGCGGTGTTGAGCATCGTGATCGCGCCCGCTGCGCGCGCCTGCGCGAGGAAGGCGGCGGTCGCTGTGATCGGCGCTTCGAGCTGGGTGAGCGCGACCGCACGGCCTTCGCCGAACGCGGTCCAGCCCGCCGGCGGCGCGACGTCGCCATTGGCGCCCGCGACGATCACGATCTGGTTCTCGCCTTCGTCGGAGACGAATACGTGCGCGAGGCCGGTCGGGCCCGCCAGCCGCGCCACGCCGCCGACATCCACGCCTGTGTCCGACAGGAAGTCGCGCATCGACGTGCCGAAATCATCCTCGCCGACCGCACCGATCATCCGTGTGTCGGCACCGAAGCGCGCGCTGGCGATCGCCTGATTCGATCCCTTGCCGCCCGGCAGATGCTGCAATGACGACGCGACGACCGTCTCGCCGGCTTGCGGTAGACGGTCGACGCGCATCACGATGTCCATGTTGATGCTGCCGAAGACGGTGACGCTCACGCGGCGAGCGCCATCCCGACCGTCTCTTCGGACGCCTGCGGCTTCTGTACCTCGAGCGGTGGCAGGAAGGAGAGCAGCAGCATGCCCACGCCCAGTGCCAGAGCGATCGCGATCGTCGCGACGGCATAGGAGCCGGTGCGGTCGAAGCTCATGTCCATCAGCCCCGGCGTGATCCCCTGCGCGAGGATCACGACCGAATAGAGCGCGCCGACGATGCTGCCGAAATGCTTCAGCCCGAAATAGCGCGAGATGAAATAGGCCAGCGCGGCATATTCGGCCCCCATGCCGATGCCGAGCAGCGTACCCGCCACCATCGCCGAGGCGGTGCCATGGCCGAATTCGAGCAGCAGCAGCCCTGCGATCGCGGCGCCGTACATCGGCACGATCAGCCGCGGCGTCCGCAGTCTGTCGAGCAGCGCGCCGGTGACGATCTGCCACGCGGCGGTGACCAGCGCGAAGGTCGCGATGACGCCCGTCGCGACCGCCAGGCCGAAGCCGTGATCGGTGAGCATCGGCACGACATGCGTGAACACTGCGGTCATCCCGCCGGCGCCGGCCGCGATCGCAAACAGCATCAGCCAGAAGGCGCGCGTATGCGCCGCCTCGCGCAACGTCAGCCCGTCCAGTTCGGCTTGGGGGGCATCGATGCGCGGCGGCGCGTCGCGCAGCAGCAGGAACAGGGTCGGAAAGCCCAACAGCAGGATGATCGCCGCGATCCCGACATAGGCGTCGCGCCAGCCATAGCCGGCGACCAGCAGCCCGGCGATGATCGGCATCACCGTCGCGCCGATGCCGTTGCCGCCGCCTGCGGTCACGCCCAGCATCAGCCCGCGCCGCGCGTCGAACCAGTTGGACACAACCTTGCAGAACATCGCGGTTCCCGCCAGCGATCCCGCCACGCCGATCAACGCGAACGTCAGATAGAATTGCAGCAGGTTGCCGGTCGATCGCGACAGCAAGGCGATGCTGGTCGCGAGCAGAATGTTGCCTCCGATCAGGATGCGCCGCGATCCGAACCTGTCCATCGCGCGCCCGACGAATGGGATGAGCAACGCGCTGACCACCGCGACGAGGCCGAGCACGCCCGATACCGACGCGCGTGGCCAGCCGAATTCGGTGGAGATCGGCACGAGGAACACGCCGAAGGTCGCGAGGATCGCCGCGGTGACGCCGATCATGTTGCCGATGGTGGCGGCAACCGCGACACCGGCGGGCTTCGGGTTTGAAGTGCGCATGGCCGTCTCCCGAGGATCAATGCCCCGAGTAGATAACAAGCCGGCGTGAAACGAAAGCGTCATATGGGCCCCGCAACAAAGACTGCGCGGACCGTCAACATCGCGACGGACTTGCGCGGGAGCGTCCTCGCGCCAATTTTGGCGGCGTCGGCGCTCAAGACGCAGCGCCGCGCGACCGCCCAAGGTCGATCGACCCGCCACGGAGCTGCCCCACGATGACCGCCGATCCCGCGACCACCATGCCGACCTATTTCATCCCGCACGGCGGCGGCCCGTGCTTCTTCATGGACTGGCGGCTGATGGGCGGTCCCGAGGACGCGTGGAAGAAGACCGAGATGTGGTTGCGCGGCCTGATCGCCGGCCTGCCCGAACGGCCCAAGGGGATCGTCGTGATCTCGGGCCATTGGGAGGAAGCCGCGTTCACCGCCTCGACCGCGGTGGCGCCCGAGATGATCTACGATTATTCCGGTTTCCCGCCGCACACCTACGAGCTCAAATATCCGGCGCCCGGCGCGCCGGCGCTCGCGGCGCGCGTCGTCGAACTGCTCAGCGCCGCGGGTCTCCCCGCGCGCACCGATGCGCGGCGCGGCTTCGATCACGGCGTGTTCGTGCCCTTCCTGCTGATCGACCCCGATGCGACGATCCCCGTCGTGCCGTTATCGCTCAAGCGCGAGCTCGATCCGGCCGAGCATCTCGCCGCGGGCCGCGCGCTCTCCGCGCTGCGCGACGAGGGCATCCTCATCGTCGGCAGCGGCATGAGCTATCACAACATGCGCGGCTATCGTACGCCGCATGCAGCACAGGTCTCGCCGGTGTTCGACGCGTGGCTGACGGAGGCGGTCGAGGCCGATCCCGCGACGCGCTGGGCTATGCTCACGCAGTGGACGCAGGCGCCGGGCGGCCGCGAATCACATCCGCGCGAGGAACATCTGCTGCCGCTGATGATCGCGGCGGGGGCGGGCGGCGAGTCGCCGGGCACAAAGCCGTTCAGCGACAATGTGATGATGGCGGATCTGTCGGCGTTCAAGTTCGGATAGTTTCAAGCGTCTTCAAAGGGACCGTTCGCATTCTGGACGAGCCGACGCAGATTGCGATAATCCTTAGCATTGCGACAGCCGCGTTCGCCCGAGGCGCCACAGAGATGGATCGTTCACGGATTGTCGAAAAGGAGTTTTCCCCATGCCTACCGCACTTATCTTCGGCACGTCCCGGGGTCTCGGCCGAGCCTTGGTGGAGGAGCATATCGAGCGCGGCTGGCATGTGATCGCCACCGTACGCGACAGGGCGGCGCTCGACGATCTCGTGTCGGACGCGCTGACCGTCGAGACGCTCGACACGACCGACTGGACCGCGGTCGATGCGTTGCTTGCCCGTCTCGCCGGCCGGTCGCTCGACCTGCTGTTCGTCAGCGCGGCGATCGTCGGGCCGTCGGACGGGCCGATCGGCGATGCCGATCCGGATGCGTTTGCGACCATGATGCTCACCAACGTGCTGGCGCCGCTGCGGATCGCCGACCGCTTCGTCGATCTGGTGCCACCCAAGGGCACGGTCGCGGTGATGTCGTCGGGGCTCGGCAGCATCGCGCTCAACGATACCGCTGGCTATGAAGCCTATCGAACGAGCAAAGCGGCGCTCAACATGGGGCTGCGCAGCATCTGCGCCCGGCGCGGGGACACGCGCACTTGGCTCGCGGTCGATCCCGGCTGGGTGCAGACCGACATGGGCGGTCCCGATGCGACGCTGACGGTCGCGCAGAGCATCCCCAGCCTCGTCGACATGCTGGAGAGCCGTGCGGGTTCGGGCGGCATCGCCTTTGTCGATTATGCGAACAAGGAACAGCCGTGGTGACGAAGGCTCGGATGTCGATCCGTCGATAGGGCCGGACCGTCCCCAGCGGCGTCTCGTCGTGAATGACCGTCGATGCGCGTCGATCCAGCGGGCCAGGCCTCTACTCGGGTGCCTGGCCGCGTCTAAACGTGCGCGGGGACGCTATCTTCGATCGCTACGGACGGATCGCTCAGTGCGCGGGCTTCCAAATCGGCCAAGCCGCTATTTCCGCGACGATGTTGCCGGTGCATTGCCCCGTAAAGTCGTCGGTCTGCAGGTCCTGCGCCCTCCGCTTCAGTTCGCCACACACTTCGTCGGCGAACGCCTGGCCGAGACGACGCGTCAGGACGGTCGACATCGCGGTGGCCAGTTCGAGCGCTGCGATCGCTGCCTGGTTCGATGCGTAGAAGCGCTTGTGCTCCATTTTCGCGAGGTGCTGGCCTTGCGTCCGATCGATTACGCTTTGCTCGTCCATGGTTTTTGCCTTTCGAGACTCTCCGACGGCGAGCCTACGCCCTTCTCGCCCGATGCCCAAATGCTGGGACATCTACCGGCACTGATGGCCCCGCACGCTGTCCGATTGGACCAGCGCGTCAGCGCGATGGCGGTAGCGGATCGTGCTCGTGGCCCGGAACCTCGGCAAGCAAACCGTCGGCCGTGAAGATATGGCCGGGCGTCCAGATGGCGATCGACGCCTGTTCGTCCTCCGACATCGCCCGCACCCTCTCACGCGCATCCGCCAGCGACCCCTCGAATGTCGCAAAACCCGCTTCTATCGGCGCACCGAGCGGAATGATCATTGCTTCCTCCCGGGACGGGAGCGAGTCGCTGGAGTTCATCGCGGTATGAAAGGCTTTTCGAAAGCTCGTGTCCATCTCGATCTCGTTGAGCGACCAGCGTTTTCCGTCATCTTCACCCTATGGTAATCGCGTATGTCGGGGGCCCCGTTGCGCGCACCCGGCACTTGGCCCACCTAGATGGCAATGCGCCCGCTCCGGGTCTGGCAAGGATAGACCGTGCTCATCACCATCCCGACTACGCCGTTCGAGGATCAGAAGCCCGGCACCTCGGGCCTGCGCAAGAAGGTCCATGTCTTCGAGCGGCGGAATTATGCCGAAAATTTCATCCAGTCGGTCTTCGACGTGCTGGACGGGATCGCGGGGCCGACGCTGATCATCGGCGGCGACGGACGCTATCTCAATCGCAAGGTGATCCAGACCGCAATCCGCATGGCGGCCGCCAATGGCTTTGGTCGCGTGGTCGTCGGGCAGGGGGGCATCCTCTCCACGCCGGCCGCGTCCAACCTGATCCGGAAGCGCGGGGCGCTCGGCGGCCTGATCCTGTCGGCCAGCCACAATCCCGGCGGTCCGGAGGGCGATTTCGGGATCAAATATAACGTCTCGAACGGCGGACCCGCGCCTGAAAAGGTAACCGATGCGATTTATGCCCGGACCAGAGAGATCGATCGCTACCTGACCATCGAGGCGCCCGACCTCGACCTCGATGCCCCTGGCGAGACGAGCCTGGGCGGCATGGCGGTCGAGATCGTCGATCCCGTCGCCGATTATGCGGCGCTGATGGAGGGACTGTTCGACTTCCCCAAAATCCGATCGATGATCGCCGAAGGCTTCGGTATCGCCTTCGACGCGATGCATGCGGTGACCGGACCTTATGCGACCGAGATCCTCGAGAATCGGCTGGGCGCGGCGGTTGGCACGGTTCGCAACGGCACCCCGCTCGAGGATTTCGGCGGCGAACACCCCGATCCTAATCTGGTGCATGCGAAGGCGCTCTACGATGACATGATGGGCGCAGACGCCCCCAACTTCGGCGCGGCGTCCGACGGTGACGGCGACCGCAACCTCATCATCGGGCGCGGCATCTTCGTGACGCCATCGGACTCGCTCGCGGTGCTCGCCGCCAACGCGCATCTGGCGCCGGGCTATGCGCGAGGATTGAAGGGTATCGCCCGCTCCATGCCGACCAGCCAGGCGGCCGACCGCGTCGCGGCCGAACTGGGCATCGGCGCATACGAGACTCCGACCGGCTGGAAGTTCTTCGGCAATCTGCTCGATGCCGGGCTCGCGACGATTTGTGGCGAGGAGAGCGCGGGTACGGGCTCCGACCATGTTCGTGAGAAGGACGGCCTGTGGGCGGTCCTGCTCTGGCTCAACATCCTCGCGGTTCACCGCAAGCCCGTGACCCAGTTGATGGCGGAGCATTGGGCGCGTTTCGGCCGCAACTATTATGCGCGCCATGATTATGAGGGTGTCGACACGGATAACGCCGAAGCGCTGATGACGTCGTTGCGTGCGCGAGCGAGCGAGCTCGCAGGGACGCGCATCGGCGACCTCGTCGTCGAGGGCGCCGACGACTTTGCCTATCATGACCCGACCGACGGATCGGACAGCCACCGGCAGGGCGTCCGCATCCTGTTCGAGGGTGGCTCGCGCGTCGTGTTCCGCCTGTCCGGGACGGGAACGGAAGGCGCGACGCTACGGGTCTATCTCGAGCGCTATGAGCCAAAGGAGGGCAATCTCGCGCTCGACACTGCCGACGCGCTTGCGCCTTTGGTCGCGGCGGCAGAGGCGGTCGCAAAGATCGGTAGCCATACCGGCAGGGCCGGGCCGGATGTCATCACCTGACACTTCGGACAGGAGGCGCCGTGCGGCGCCATCATCGACCCTATCGTGCTGTTCGCCAACGAGATAGCCGTGACCGCTCCCGCGTCGCCACGCACCCCGTTTCAAGTCCGTGCGTTCAGCGACGGTAGCGTCTGCGGAAGCCAGGACAGGAAAACACATGATCACGACCATCGCCGAACTCGATAAGGCGCGGACCGAGTGCCGCAGGTTGGTCACGTCGCGTGCCTTGGCAGCCGCTGCGACCTCGATCGTCCCTATTCCCGGTCTGGATATCGCGGCGGATATCGGCCTGCTGACGAGTATCCTCGGCCGCATCAACGAGCGCTTTGGCCTCAGCGAGGCGCAGATCGAGCGCCTCGATCCAGGCGTCGCCGAAAAGGCCCTGATCGTCGCCGCCGGGCTCGGCAACGGCCTGATTGGCCGCGCCATATCGAAGCGACTGATTGCCTTGGCGTTGAAGCGTGTAGCGAAGCGTCTGGCCGTCGGGTCCGCAGCGAAGTTCATACCGGTCGCCGGCACCGTGCTGGCAGCCGGGCTTGGCTATGGTGCGATGAAGGTCGCGGGCAACGCCCATATCGAGGATTGCTACAGGACCGCTCGGGCATTGATCGAGGACTGACCGGCGAGCGGGGCGTCGGCTCGGTCGGCCGGCGCCTCCGAGTCTCCGCACTCTTCAGCCGCGGGGAGTTTACGAGCTTTGTCGCTGCTAGTCATCCAGACGGATCGATGACATCGGTCGTCGGCGCCGACGACCCGCAGCGGGATCGGCGCGCTCGAAAACCTATGCCGGTCAGGCGCCGGGCGAGCCTTTCCGATCCCCGAACTATGCGCGCGCCGTCCGTACACAAAGACTTGTGTCAATTCGCAGCGCTTACCTAAAGACAATCAAATCGATCTATAGAATAGCATGCAATTGCGCATCACAAGACAAGACGTATATATATTTGTATAGACTTTGTTATAAATCATAATTCTATAAACAAATCCAAAAAATGCGCTGAATTTCAAAACATTTCTCAGTAGTTTCTATCATGAAATAAGCCAAAGACGCACCGAAGAACGGCATTCTGTTGCCGTAATGTTACATGGTGCGGCTAAAGGGTCTCGTTTTCAATAATCGGATTGCGACGCCAGGCGTGCGGTAGCTACGAGCCCCCCAGCATATCGGCAGCCCATAGGGCACCGGAACGCTCGATCCCAATGTAGTTGCGTAAGGGGTAAGCTTGATGAACCAGTTCAGAATCCGCATGCTCGGCTCAACGATCTGTGCCAGCATGGCGTTGGTCGCGGGTCCGGCGCTCGCTCAGGACACGCAGGCGCCCGGCGCTGCCGCGGCCACTCCTGCAACAGCCGCCACGACCGCTCCCACCCCGGCGCCGGCGGCCGCCAATGCCGGCTCCGGCCAAGGCGAGATCGTCGTCACCGGGTCGATCTTCCGCCGCAAGGATCTCGAGACGCCGTCGCCGGTCACCCAGTTGACCTCACAGGATCTCAGCCGCCGCGGCATCACCACCATCACCGACGCGTTGCAGACGCTCGCCGCCAACAACGGCAGCAATCTGCCGACGTCTTTCTCGGCCAACGGCGCCTTCGCGTCGGGCGCCTCGGGCGTGTCGCTGCGTGGCCTCTCGACCAATTCGACGCTGGTGCTGTTCGACGGCCTGCGCGCCGCCGATTACCCGCTCGCCGATGACGGCGTGCGCAGCTTCGTCGACGTCAACACTATCCCGGACTCGATCGTCGACCGCGTCGAAGTGCTCAAGGACGGCGCATCGTCGACCTACGGCGCGGACGCGGTGGCAGGCGTGGTCAACGTGATCGTCAAGAAGCAGATCCAGGGCGTCTCGGGTTCGGCCGAGGGCGGCGTCTCTCAGCGCAGCGACGCGGGGCATCAGCGGCTGACGCTCACCGCCGGCTACGGCGACCTCGCCTCGCAGGGCTTCAACGTCTACGTCAGCGGCGAGTATCAGCACGATTCGATCCTCTACAATCGCGACCGCGGCTATCCTTACAACACCGAGGATCTGAGCCGTCAGAACTTCAACGGCGTCCCGGGTTCGGACAATAATCCGGGGGCCAGCGGCGTCATTGCCTCGGCACCGACCACGAGCGCCGTGGTAACGCCGGCGACCGAGACCACGCCGGGTAACATCTTCAGCGGCCAGGCGATCAACGGCTCCCTGCCGCAGGTGCTCAATTCGGCCGGCTGCGGCTCGGGGACGATCGAACATTCGAGCGCGGCCACCGGGAGCTACTGCGAGCAGAACACCGTCAACCAATATGGCGTGCTCCAGCCGGAGCAGACGCGTGCGGGCGTGACCGCGCGCGGCACGGTGCAGTTGAGCGACAATGTTCAGGCCTATTTGATGGGCACCTATTATCAGGACCGCGTCTACTTCACGGGCACGCCGAACGGCACGGGCTCGAGCCAGCCGACGACGGTGCGCGGCATCGTGCTGCCGGCGACGCTCGCCAACGGCGCGACCAATCCGCAGGATCCGTTCGCCAACATCATCGATCCGGCGACCGGACAGCGCGAATCCGCGCTGCTCAACTACAATTTCGGCGATATCCCCAGCAGCACGACCGACATGTCGCGCACCTATCGCATCGCGGGCGGAATCAAAGGCTCCTTCGGCAGCGGCTGGAACTGGAACCTCGAAGGCACCTACATGCGCACGGTGCTCGACCAGAAGTTCGAAGGGTTGCTCAACTACAACGCGCTCGAAAGCGCGATCAACAACGGCACCTACAATTTCGTCGATCCGTCGCAGAACACGCAAGCCGAGCGCAACGCGCTGTCGCCCGAGCTGGATGCGCGCTCGACGTCGACCTTGTGGCAGATCCAGGGCACGCTCACCAAGGATCTGTTCGAGCTTCCCGGCGGCACCGTCCAGCTGGGTGTCAGCGGCCAGGTGCGCTACGAAGGGATTAACGATCCGGTGCAGGATCCGACCGACGGAGCCGGCGACTATTCGCCCTATACCACGATCGGCGTGAACCTCTTCTCGGCGGTGGGCCATCGCTACAACGAAGCGGGTTCCTTCGAGCTTTCCGCACCCATCCTCAAGCAGCTCGAGGTCGATGCGTCTGGTCGCTTCGACCATTATTCGGAAGGGTTCAGCCACTTCTCGCCCAAGGTCGGCGTGAAGTTCACCCCCG
>Ga0302311_10002258_pt1 | contig 21982 bp, 17 predicted proteins | sample III_Palsa_N1_3_FD_200449 | JGI IMG/M metagenome (GOLD analysis project Ga0302311, IMG submission 200449) | Peat permafrost microbial communities from Stordalen Mire near Abisko, Sweden - III_Palsa_N1_3 | ecosystem: Environmental > Terrestrial > Soil > Palsa > Peat permafrost | place: Sweden... | reverse complement strand
GCCCACCTGGCCCAGGCGGCCGAGCTCGGGAAGACCCGGATCGAGATGGCCGTCGTCGACGGCATCTTCTGGTCGACCCTCAACCTGGTGCCCAACGCCGCGATCGCCATCAGCGTCGTCCTCGGCGCCTTCGCGATCAGCCACCACGCCCTTTCCATCGGCGGCCTGGTCGCCTTCATCACCCTCGCCTTGCAGCTCGTCTGGCCGGTCGAGGCGCTCGGCTACATCCTCGCCTCGGGCGAGGAGGCCGCCACCGCCGCCCAGCGGGTGCTGGAGATCTTCGACGCCCAGCCGACCATCAGCGACGATGTTCCCGCCCCCGGCCGGCCAGCGGCCGGGCCGGTTACGTCCGCCACCCGGCCGGTTCAGCGGGCGGCCGGGGTGGAACCAGGGACCGTTCGATATGAGCATGTCCGTTTTTCCTATCCCGGTGCCACCGCACCGGTGCTGCGGGACGTGAACCTGCACGTGCCGGCGGGAGAGACCCTGGTGCTGGTCGGGTCCACCGGCTCCGGCAAGACGACGCTGCTGCACCTGGTGCCGCGACTGGCGGACGCGACCGGCGGGCGGGTGCTGATCGGCGGCGCCGACGTGCGGGACATCCCGCTGGCGGAACTGCGGGCCGCGGTCGGGTGCGCGTTCGAGGAGGCGACGCTGTTCTCCGCCAGCGTGCTCGAGAACGTCACCTTCGGCGCGGCCTCCGCGACCGAGGACGAGGTGGAGGCGGCGCTCACCGCGGCGCAGGCCCGGTTCGCGTACGACCTGCCCTGGGGGCTCGACACCCGGATCGGCGAGCAGGGCATGGCGCTTTCCGGCGGGCAGCGGCAGCGGGTCGCGCTCGCCCGCGCGATCCTCGCCCGGCCGCAGGTGCTGATCCTCGACGACCCGCTGTCGGCGCTCGACGTGCACACCGAGGAGCGGGTCACCCGGGCGCTGAGCGAGATCCTGACCGGGGTCACCGCGATCGTGGTGGCGCACCGGCCGTCCACGGTCGCGCTCGCGGACCGGGTCGCGCTGCTTGACGGCGGGGTGATCGCCGCGACCGGCAGCCACCGGGAGCTGATGGCGAACGAGCCGATTTACGCGAACCTGATGACGATGGAGGAGGTGCACCAGTGAGCGCGGACATGGCCACCGCCGCGGCGGGCACCGACGAGCCCGCGAGTCAACCGGGCGCGCCGCCGTCCTGGCGCGGGATCGGCAGCGAGCAGGTCGACGACGTCTCCGCGCCGCTGGCGGCGCTGCTGCGGCGGCGCAGCCGGGTGCTGCTGACGGACCTGCTGCGGCCGCACCGGCGGGCGGTCGGCTGGACCGCCGCCGCGATCATGGTCTCCTCGCTGGCGGCGCTGGCCGGGCCGTGGCTGATCGGCGTCGCGATCGACAACGGGATACCGCCGCTGCTGAAGTCGGGCGACGCGGGGCCGCTGCTGTGGATCGCGGTGCTGTTCGCGGCGACGGTCGGCGTGCAGGCGGTGACCACCAAGATGTTCGTCACCATGACCGGGCGGATCGGCCAGGCGGTGGTGCTCGAGCTCCGGCGACGGCTGTTCGCGCACCTGCTCAGCCTGTCGGTCTCGTTCCACGAGAGCTACACGTCGGGGCGGGTGATCTCGCGGCAGACATCGGACGTGGAGGCGATCTCGGCCCTGTTCGAGGAGGGGCTCGACGGGCTCATCACCGCCGTGCTCACGCTGCTCCTGGTCGGCACCGGCATGCTGCTGCTCGACTGGCAGCTGGGGCTGGTGGTGCTATCCGGCTTCGTGCCGCTGATCTGGCTGAGCGCCTGGTTCCGACGGAACTCGGCCACCGCCTACCGGCGCATCAGGGAGACGAACGCTCTGGTCATCGCGTTCTTCGTGGAGACGTTCGGCGGGCTGCGGGCGGTCCAGGCGTTCCGCCGGGAGGAGCGGAACGAGGAGATCTTCGACCGGCTGTCGGCCGACTACGCGGCCGCCACCATGCGGTCCTCGCAGCTCAGCGCCGTCTTCGCGCCCGGCATCGCGATGGTGGGAAACGTGATCACCGGCGTGGTGCTCTGCTACGGCGGCTTCCTCGCGCTCGACGGCGACATCAAGATCGGCGTGCTCGCCTCGTTCCTGCTCTATTTGCAGCGGTTCTTCGACCCGCTGCAGGACGTGTCGCAGTTCTACAACTCGTTCCAGGGGGCGGCGTCGGCGCTGGAGAAGATCTCCGGGGTGCTCGAGGAGGAGCCGTCGGTGCCCGAGCCGCCGACCCCGGTGTCGCTGCCGCCCGCGGCGAGCGGCCGGCGGGTGTCGTTCTCCGGGGTGCGGTTCGGGTACCGGAAGGCGATCGTGCTGCCGGGGCTCGATCTCGACCTGCCCGCCGGGCAGACGGTCGCGCTGGTCGGCGAGACCGGCGCGGGCAAGACCACCGTGGCCCGGCTGCTGGCCCGGTTCTACGATCCGAACGCCGGACAGGTGCTGCTCGACGGGGTCGACCTGCGGACGCTGCCGGACTCGGTGCTGCGGCAGGAGATCGTGCTCATCACCCAGGAGAGCTTCCTGTTCGAGGGGACGGTGGCGGAGAACGTCAGGCTCGGGCGGCCGTCGGCGACGGATGCCGAGGTTGAGGAGGCGGCGCGGGCGATCGGGGCGCACACGTTCATCGCCGCGCTGCCGGACGGGTACGCGACCAAGGTCGGCAAGCGAGGCGGGAAGCTGTCGGCCGGCCAGCGGCAGCTGCTGTCGTTCTGCCGCGCGTTCATCGCCGCGCCGTCGGTGCTGGTGCTCGACGAGGCGACCGCGCTGCTCGACATCCCGTCGGAGCGACTGGTCCAGTCGGCGCTGCGGACGGTGCTGGCCGGCCGGACGGCGGTGATCATCGCGCACCGGCTGTCGACGGTGGCGATCGCGGACCGGGTGCTGGTGCTGCGGGCGGGCGAGATCATCGAGGACGGCTCGCCGGGCGACCTGATGCGGGCCGGCACCGGCGAGTACGCCGACCTGCACGCCCGCTGGGCGGCCAGCCTCGCCTGACGTCGCGCGGTGTTCAAAAAAGGGTTTCAGAGAGAAAATCGACATGTCTGTTAATGATCGTCAACCCTTTGTTGTACGATAGAACACATGAGCGATCTGGTTAGCTACGCGCGAGCGAGCGGGACCGACCTGGAAGCCTGTCTCGAGTCCCTCCAACCCGGGGACACGCTGGTGGTGGCGAGCCTGGACCAGCTCGGGCGGTCGCAGCGCGAGCTGATCACGGCCGTGCTCGACGTGCGGCGGCGCGGCGCCGGGTTCCGGTCGCTGCGCGAGGGGCTGGACACGACCGCCCCGGGCGGCGAGGCGATCTTCCGGGTGTTCGCAGGCCTGGCCGATTTCGGCCGGGCGACGATCTCGGCCGGGACCAGCGACGGGCTCGCCGCTGCCCGCGCCCGGGGGAAGCGGCTCGGCCGGCCGCCGGCGCTGACGCCCGAGCAGCTCCGCGAGGTCCGCGCGCTGCTGCTGCGGCCCGAGCACACGATTTCGTCGATCGCGCGGGAGCTGGGTGTCAGCCGGTCCACAATCTACAAGTACCTGCCCGCGCCCGACCGCGTCCCGACCGCGCACCTCGCGCCCTACCCGGCCCGGCCCGGTCGGCCGGCGCTGGTGATCGACGACCTGGCCGACCTCCGCGGCCCGGTCACCGGATTGGTTGAACTGCCGCTGCGGCTGTTCTGGAGCCTGCCCGACCACCGGTTCGACCTCGACCAGCCCGACCTGCGGCGCTGGTACTACGAGACGGTCCTGCGCGAGGCCACCCGGCCGGGCGATCTCGCCGCCTACCTGGACGGGGAGACGCTGGTCGGCCTCTGGCCGGAGCTGTACCTCCCGAAGGGGGTCCGGCGGGCCTGGGAGGAACACCACCCGGCCCTGCGGGCACGGGTGAGCGCCTGATGCCGCTCAACGACCTGCACCGGCGGGTCGCGACGATCGCGCTGCGGGCCGCCAACCGGCACGGATTCGCGCTCGGCGGCGGCAACGCCCTGATCGCGCACGGCCTCATCGACCGGCCCACCCAGGACGTCGACCTGTTCACGAACGAGGAGGACGGGGTCGTGGCGGCGGCGGGCTCGGTGCAGAACGCGCTCCAGCGAGCGGGGTTCGAGGCCGAGCGCGAGGGGGGCACCGCCGAACTGGCCGACGTCATTGAGGGCATGGGCGACGGGCTGGCCGAGTGGACCGTCACCGCGCCCGACGGCCAGCGCACGATGCTGCAGCTGGCGTACTTCGACCGGGCGGCGCAGCCGGTGACGATGGACGTCGGCCTGGTGCTGAACCTGGAGGACGTCGTCGGCGGGAAGGTGTGCGCGCTGGCCAGCCGGGCCGAGCCCAGGGACTTCATTGACACCGCGGCGGCGCTCGAGCACTACACCGTCGAGCAGGTGATCGCGTTCGCCCGCAGGCTCGACCCCGGCCTGGAGGAGCGGGACTTCGCCGATGCCGGACGGCGGCTGGACCGGTGGGGCGACGCGATCTTCGCGCCCTTCGGGCTTGGCCCGGCTGAGGTGGCGGCGCTGCGGGCGGCGTTCGCGGGCTGGCCCCGGTGAGTTAAGTCCGCCAAGCCCAACCGGGCCTGGGCGACATCGGCCTCGGGATAGTCCATGCGCCGCTGGTCGTCGAGGAATTTCTTGAAGACGGGGAATTGCCCGGGCGCGGACCTCAGCGCGGAGAAATCGGGATCCTGCCAGACCGTGTCGTAGGGACGTTCCATCTCGGCGTACTGGTTGTTTACTACGCGCTCGAGGCTGATGACGACTCTCTCGTCCCACGCCCGCCTTTCCGCCCGCGGCAGCGACTCCGTTGTCGCCAGCCGCTGCGCTGCCAGCGCCGCGTAGAGGCACGCGGTGTTGTACGCGGCCTGCCATGAGAGTGTGCGCCGCGACAGGGGCCACCAGCAGTAGGGCCACCAGCGCAACCGGTCCCGGGGATCGCTGGGGGCCGGCCGGTCCGGCGGATGCGCGGACGGCCACGGGTCGCGCGGATTCTGGTGGCGCGGATGCTCCGGGATTGCCTCGATCAGCTGGTCGGGGCCTGCGATGGCGGACGCCACCCGGATCGCCAGCCTCAGGTGGCGGGGCCCCAGCGGCCGGAAGCGCTTCTCCCCGGCCGCCTGCTCCCTGTTCGGTCCCGGCTCGGTTTCCAGTCTCTGCCCGGTCGCCCTCCGCCGGGCAGCCACCAGCAACTCGGCCACGCACACGCCGTCGTGGAAGGACTGACGCGCCCGCACCCCGGGGTAGTAAGTCCGCCAGATCGCGCGCTCGTGACGGTGCAGGAAGGCCGCCCACAGCACGCGCCCGATCGTCAGTTGCCGCCGCACTCCTCGCAGCTCCTGCTGCGCGGCCTTGAGCAGCTCCAGACGCAGCGCCGGCGTCAACTCCGAGTACCCGCCGCCGCCAGAGACGGGCCTGATCTCGTCCTCCGCGCGCAGCTGGTTCTCGGTGAGACGGCAGCGGTGCAGGATAGCCAGGATTTCGGCCAGATCATCCCGCGCCGCCTCGCCGCCGGCGAATCTGAATCCCGGGTCCGCGACCATCTCCAGGGACATGCCGAGCCGGTAGCGTCCGCGGTAGAACCGCGGGTACTGCTCTCGGTTGACCGCGTGCAGCCGCAGCGCGGTCAGGTGCCCCTCGGGCGGTTCGCCCTGGATGCTGTAGAGCTGAGCCAGCTCATACCTGACGACTCCGGCGCAGCGCCTGCCCATCGCCTCGTTCTTCAGCCGCGCGATCTGCTCGTAACGCGATCTCAGCACGTCAGCCGGGGTCTCGACGCTAACGCGGAGCTGCCGTGAGAGCAGCAGCGCGGCGAGGTCACCGCCGTCGGGCGCGCCGAAGCACCAGCTCGGCGTCGCGGGGTCCATGCTGAAGATCTGCCGCGCCACGTAGCCGGCCACCCGGGTCGCGACCTCATCCAAGCTGGCAGCCGCGAGCGTCTTGGTCGAGAGGGTGGCGCCGTTGCGGGGGTCGCTGAGCTCGACGGTGACCCGCGCCAGGTCGGCTCGGGTCACCGGCCTCGGGCCGGCCGCCTTCGACGCCGACTCCATCCAGACCTGGAGCTGGACCTGGCGCGGGTTCGGCCAGAGCAGGCCGCAGAACCTGATGATCGCCCCGGCGAGTCCGCCGCCGCTGAAGCCGCTGGTCTCGGCGATGGTGGCCAGCCCGCCTGACCTGCTGCCGCCGGGCAGGATCGCAGGCGCGCGCACCTCCATCGCGGCCATCCGGAACCCGACCTCGGCCGCCAGCAGCTGGTGACGCTGACCGTCGGTCAGCCCGTCGGCGGACTTGCCCGCCGGGCCGTCCGGCTTGATGCTCGGCTGGCCGTCGCCGAGCTTGGAGGTGTCCAGCTGCGGTGCCTGCCAGTGCAGGGCCCACGCCTCGAGCTCCCGGTAGCCGAGCACCAGCAGAATGACGATGACCACCCACCCCGCCCGGCCGGGCCCGGAAACCGGGTTACCCAGGCCGAGCGGGTGGAAGAAGGCGTCACCGACCGTGTCCGCGCCTCGCGCAAACGAGTTCTCGAGGTTGGACGACGCCGGCCCGATCCGCGCTAAACCGTAAGCGGTAATGGCCAGGGCGAGGCCGAACGCGACGATTGCCGTAAACCATCGCACCGTTCGCACGCTGAAGTGGTAGCCGACGAACCCCAGCAGCGCGGCAACGACGACGAATATCACCCAGACGACATACGTGGCCATCCATCCCCCTAGCCAAGTCTGTCTCAAAACCTATCGTTATCGGCTAGTCGAAACTAGCTCATCGCCAGAGCCGGACCCGCCTCAATCGACTGGCTGACGCGCGACGAGCGGAGCGCCTTCAATCCGTCCGGGGGCGACCGTGCGACCGCAGATGACCAACGCCAGATCGGCGGCAGGGCCGCGCAGCACCGGGCCCTGGCCGAACGACCAGTCCAGGTCGGTCGCCTGCAGGCGCCGGCCCGCGACGTCGATGCCGAAGCGGTCGTGCACGTCGCCGTGGGTCAGGTCCTCGAGGATGACCCGGATGGTCTGGTCGGAGGCGAGACGGGGGGCGCCAAGCGGCACGGTCACGTCGAGGCCGTGGATCACCGCGTGGTTGAGCGCGCCGCGGTAGCCGCCGCCGGGCGGGGCCCAATGCTGCATCACCTCGGACCGGAGATTGCCTGTCAGCTCGCTCGCGGGAAGACGCGCGTCCCTGGCGGCGATCTCATTCGACAGCCGGGTGAAGTCGAAGCCGCACCGCTGCAGCTCGGCCATGAACTGCTCTTCCGGGTAGCGGGCCGCCATCGTCATGTGCGCGACGACCTCGCGGACCCGCCAGCCCGCGCACAGCGAGGCCGTGTCCCACTGCGCGTCGGAGGCGGCGTCGAGCAGGTCGGCCAGGCTCGTGAGCTCGGCCGCGACGGTCGGCTGAAGGTAAGCGTCGTCGGTCGGTGCTGTCGGTTCTGTCATTGGTGCTCTCCGGTCTGAGTAGTCGGTGTCTTCACCGGCTTGTACGAGGCGGCGGGGGCAGAATCATCGGCTCGGCATCGCCGGCGTCGCGGCGGTGGCCGGAATCGGGGAGCCGGGCGGAGCGTAAGGTCGGTGATGGCGTAATCTACGTGCGGACCGATGCGGAGGACGGAACTCAGGATGTATAAGCCCAGCCAGGAAGCGCTCGACATGCACGCGGCGGACGTGACGCTGTCCGACGAGCGCGGCACGCTGCTCGACGCCGCCCGGGCGGCGGACGTCGCGCTGCGCGAGGCGGAGGCCCGGCACGCTCCGGTCACCGAACTGCACCAGCTGGCGATGGACCTCGACGGGGCGCTGACCGACGCGATGCGGGCCGCCTTCGCGGCGCAGCGCGCCGAGATCGGCCCCCGCGGTTACGAGGACCGGATCTACTTCCGCCAGGCCAAGGCCAAGCCCGCCGTGCACGCGCTGACCAACGAGGCCGAGCGGCTGCTGACGCTGCGCGAGAACCACCGGCTCAACCACATCCCCGAGGTCCCGCGCGTCCCGATCTTCTAGCCAGCACGACCGAAGTCGTCGTTGCCGACGGCCGAGCCCCGGGACGTTCTATCCGTTCCCGGGGCATTTTCTTGGTAGTACCCTCGGCACTAGAAGTTCGCGGGTGGTCTGAACCAACACCCCCGCATGGACGTATCAATATTTGGGAAATCTCTCCTTAACGCGTCGGCAAGTCGCTTGCACTTGCCGTCGCAGCGGGGCAAAGTTGTGGATAAGTGGTCTAGGCCATTTGGTAGGGGAAGCGGGCGCGACTCATTGCGGAGTTCGGATCGCCGGGCGCACCCGAGGACCAGATGGTTCCAGGCCGTGGACAGCCGAGGAAGGCCAGGAGGCACTGAATGTGCCCGCACATACCGAGGTGCCCGGAATCTACGGCACCCGACCGAGAGGCTGCGCACACCATCGCCAGCCACCCAGAGCAGGGTTGGTCACTGCTCTGTAACGGGATCGTTATATTCGAGGACACCGGAGAACTGCTACCAAACGGCGCGATGATCGCGCCGCATCGCCCCACCGACCACCAGGCGCCAGCCGCCTGACCTGCACAAATAATAACAAGCGGATAACAATAGGCCGGGGAGTCCGTTCAGCCATTGCGCGACGGCCACGCCAATCGCCTCGGGGTGCTTTGCGAGGGCGTGGGTTTCCCCGCCAATGACGACGACCTGCGTGGTCGCGTCGGGTTCGGGGACGCCGAAGGGATCACGGTCCCCGTTGACGACAAGCACGCTGGTCCCCGCCTGACGGAGCTCCGCGTCGCGGGACTTCTCCGGCTGGCCCGGCGGATGAAGCGGGAACGCCAGCGCGATCACGCCGACCGCGCCCACTTGCGCTGCGGTACGGCAGACCACCCGCGCTCCGTTGGACCGCCCGCCTTGGATGAGCGGCACGCCGGGCGTCCCGGAGTGCAGCGCGCCGATGATCTCGATCCAGGCCGCGTCCTGCCGCGCCGCCGATCCGGGAGCGCGGGCGCCCTTCACCCGGTAGGGCTGAGTGACCAGCGCCGTCACCGCGCCCGCGGCCCGTGCGACGTCGCGCACGGCGAGCACGTCGCGCGTGTCGGGCGTGCCGCCGGCCCCGTGGGTCAGCACGGCCAGGAAGGCCGGCTGGCGCCGCTCCGGACGGTCGAGGGCGACGTGCGCGGGTCCTGCACCGGTCATGATCTCCACGGTCGTACCGTACTGCCACCGCGTCCGCTCACCGCCACCCGGTTAAGCCCAACGCCGCCCATTACCTGCGGTTACCACAGTGGCCGAACACCGGAGTGTGACCAGCCGGTTTTCATGATGGTGGGGTTCACCGGGCCGGCCGTCACCAACTCGCTCGGCAAGGTCTTCTTCGATCAAGTACCACGACACCCGGCGCCGGCCCTGTGAGCTGCTGCCCCGCGCCCGCAGCCCGATCAGGCGGTGCCGACATTAAGGGTGGCCTGTCCTGTGAGCTCATCGCGGGACAGCAGCCGGTCCGAGAACTAGCCTTAATTGTGACCGGTCTGTATAATGGTCCTTATGGAGACCATCCCTATCACCGAAGCGAAGGCCCGGATCGCAGAGCTCGCCGAACGAGTTGCGCGCGAGCATGACCACTTCACGATCACCCGTAACGGCCGCGCCGACGTCATGCTCATCTCGGTAGCGGAGTACGAGTCGATGCAGGAGACGCTCGACATCCTCGGAGACCAGGAAGCAGTTGCGGATCTCCGTCAGTCCCGTGAGGACTTCGTCGCCGGGGACACTTACACCGCCGCGCAGGTACGCGCCGAGCTGGAGCAGCGCCGGCGTCTTGGTGCGCAGTGAGCGGAGCAGACCCCGCGGCCGGTGAGCCCTACACCGTGCTCTTGTCCGCGCGGGCCCGGCGCAACGTCAGGGAGAACCTTCCCCTGGAGGTCGCCCTTGCTGCTATGGAGACCATCGACGGTTCGATCGCCGTGAACCCCTACCGGGCGGGCAAGCCGCTGGACGAGCCATTCGACGGCTACCACTCGGCCCGCCGCGGAACCTACCGGATCATCTACCGCATCGACGAGGCCAAGCACCAAGTCGAAATCCACTCGATCCGTCATCGCCGCGACGCCTATCGCGCCTGAGCTCTACGTTGGCTGTGCCTCAATTCACGACGCAAAAGTGGAGCCACCCCTGGAGCGAGGTGCGGGCCGCCAGCGCGGTCAGCGCGGCGCGGTCCAGCCCCGAGCGCACCCTGTTTCTGTGCTGGCCGCCCTACGATGACGATGACGCGAGCTACCGGGCGCTGCGCGCCTACCGCGGCGACGTGCTCGTCTACGTCGGCGGCGGGCCGGACGGGCCGACCGGCACCGTTCGCTTCCACCGGGAGCTGGCGCTGAACTGGCGCGCGGCCGAGCAGGCGATGGTGCCGAACTGGCGGGGGCTGCGGGACCGGCTGGTCGTGTACCGGCGGAACCCGGCTCGGCGGCCGCTGGCCGCCCGCGACCGGTGCGCTGACTGCCGCCGGTTCATCCCGACCGGGGCGGCCGGCCGGTGCGACGCGTGCTTCGCCCGCCGCCCGCCGGCCATGGCGCTGCGCGTCAACGGGCACCGGGTCGAGTACCCGCCCGAGGTCGTGGCGGGCATGCCGACGGGGCTGCGGCTAGCCTTCGAGCGGTCCTCATCCCTGATCCGCCCGCCCGGCTGAGCCCGCCGCCGCCGGGCTAGACCGCCGGCTGGGATGAACCGACGGGAAGGACCCGCTGCAGCACGGCGGCGTCGCCGCTGATGTCGAGCCCGCGGTCGGCGGCCTGGGCGGCGGTGAGCTTGCCGGTGATCAGGGCGAGGATCAGGTGCGGGGTGCCGGTCAGGACGAGATCCGGCGCCTGCGCCGGGCCGAGCCGGGTGCTGACCGAGCCGCCGGACACCTCGATGACGGCGGGGCTGCTGTCGGTCCGCAGCTCGATCGAGACCGGGGGGCCGTCCGGTTCCCGGTCGTCCAGGAACAGCGCGGCGGGAAAGGCGAACCAGTGGCCTCGGAACTGGTCGCCCTCAACCGGCGTGACCATGAACTCGATGCCCCACCGGGCGATGGCCTCGATCACCGGCAGCAGTGACGCGCCGGTGCCGGTCAGGTGAAACAGGGCCGTGGCGACGGGCGGCGGGGCTTCCTCCCGCCGGATCAGGCCGGCCGACTCGAGCTCGCGGAGCCGGTCTGCCAGCAGGTTGGTGGCAATGCCGGGCAGCCCGTCCTTCAGGTCGGTGTACCGGCACGCGCCCCGGATGAGGAGCTCGCGGATGATCAGGAGGGTCCACCGGTCGCCGACGACGTCGAGCGCCTTGGCGATCGAACAGTACTGGCCGTAGCTGCGCATGGTCCGACCCTAGTCGGTACATGATTGATAAACAAGTTTATTCACTTGACTTTCTCAACCTATGAGTTGAGTCTTTCAACTATGAGAACCAAGCCGATGATCCTCGCGGCGCTGCTGCTGGCGTCGTTCCTCGTCAATCTCGACACCACGCTGGTGAACGTGGCGCTGCCCGACCTGACCCGCGAGCTGCACGCCACCACGACCCAGCTGCAGTGGGTGGTCGACGCCTACAACCTGGTCTTCGCCGCGCTGATCCTCACGTTCGGCAGCCTGTCCGACCGCTTCGGCCGCAAGGGCATGCTGTTGGCGGGACTGGCCGTGGTCGGGAGCGCCAGCCTGGCCGGCGCCTTCACCACCAGCCCGGCTCAGCTCATCGCGGCCAGGGCGGTGATGGGCCTCGGCGCCGCCATGACCTTCCCGGCGACGCTGTCGCTGCTCACCAACGTGTTCACCGAGAGGCGGGAGCGCGCCGCGGCCATCGGCCTGTGGGGCGCGATCGCGGGGGTGGCGATCGCGATGGGGCCGATCGTCGGCGGCTTCCTGCTGCAGGACTTCAGCTGGGGCAGCATCTTCGTCGCGATGGCCCCGGTCGCGGCGCTCGCGCTAGTCGGCGTGGCCGTGGCGGTGCCCGCTTCCAAGAGCCAGGTCGCCGCCCGCCTCGATGTCCCCGGCCTGGTGCTGTCGTCGGCGATGATGGCGCTGCTGGTCTTCACGATCATCGAGGCCCCGGCCTACGGGTGGACGGCGGGCCGCAGCCTGGCCGGCTTCGCGGTCTCGGCGGTGCTGCTGGCCGCGTTCATCGCGGCCGAGCGGCGGTCGCCGCATCCGATGCTGGACGTGCGGCTCTTCCGCAACCCGCGGTTCAGCGCCGCCAGCGCGGCGGTCACGGTGTCCTTCTTCACCCTGCTCGGCTTCATCTTCCTGATCACCCAGTATTTCCAGTTCGTCCGCGGCTACAGCGCGCTGTCGGCGGGCGTCCGGCTGCTCCCGGTCGCGCTCGCGGTCGCGATCGGGTCGGTCGCGGGCACCCAGCTCGCGGTGCGGGCCGGCACCAGGCTGATCGTCACGATCGGGCTCGTCGCGATGGCGGTGTTCTACGGCTGGGTGGCGGCGACGACGAGCGCGACGCTGAGCTACAGCGTTATCGCGGTGCAGATGGTGCTGTACGGGCTCGGCCTGGGGCTGACCTCGGCCCCGGCGACCGAGGCGATCATGGGCGTGGTCAGCAGGAACAGGGCCGGCGTCGGCTCGGCCGTCAACGACGCCACCCGGCTCATCGGGGGGACGCTCGGCGTGGCCGTGCTCGGCAGCGTCTATGCCTCCGCTTACGGGTCGCGGCTCACCGTGACCACCCCGCCCAAGGTTCCCGGTCAGGTCACGGCGCTCGCGCACCAGTCGGTCGGCGCGGCCTACGCGGCGGCAGGCGGCCTCGTGCGGCTCGGCCGCCCCGGCCTCGGCAGCGCGCTGCGGCTCGCGTCCACCAACGCATTCCTGCACGGCCTCACCATCGGCGCCCTGGTGGCGGGCGGGGTCGCGGCGGCGGGGGCGATCCTGACCGCGGTGTTCCTCCCCGCCCAGCCCGCTGAACCGGTGCGCGACCCCGCCGACACGGCCGGCGACGAAACGGAAACCGGGCGTTCCGAGCTCACACCGAAGGGATCGCTCCGATGACTGGACGGATCACCCGACAGCGCGACGTCGAATCACTCAAGATCGCGGCCCGCTGGCCCGACGCCGACAACAACACCATCGTCACCCTGGCCAGCAGGCTCGCGGCCGGCTCGGCGGACGCCGAGGGCTACCGGTACTTCTCCGAGCTCACCGACGCTCAGCCGGACGCGGCCCTGCCGCTCTCACTGGCCGGGTTCTTCCAGGCACGACTGGGCGAAGACGCGGCCGGCGCGCTGGCCAAGCTGGATCGGGCCGCGTCGGCCGACCTCGGCCTGCCGCAGTACTTCCGCGGGCTGGCGCTGACCGCGCTGCCGCCCGACCGCGGTCGGGCCGAGCAGGCGATCACCGACCTCGAGTTCGTGCTCGCCGTCCGCGACCTGTTCCCGGCCATGCTGCTGCGCGGCGTGTTCGCCGGCCTCGCCCACGCGCACACCGTGCTCGGCCACAATGAGCAGGCAGCCGACGCCGCGGACAGGTCCGGGCTCCGTCCCGCCCCGGCCGGGACGGAGCTGACGCTGGGCGGCTTCTGGGCCAACGCCGAGGACGGGTTCCGCTTCACCTCGCCCCGGATCATGCGCCCGGAAGCCGGTATCCAGATTGCCCAGGGCTACGACTTCTGCGACCTCGCCTTCATCACGACCGACGACGGCGTCATCGCCATCGACGCCGGGACCACCGCGGACCGGGTCAAGGTCGCGCTCAGCGACCTCGACCTCCCGGCCGACGGCCGGATCAGCCACCTGATCCTCACCCACGCGCACTGGGACCACGTCGGCGGCGTCGACGCGCTGCGCGGTCCGGGCACCCGGGTGATCGCGCAGGCTGGCTTCCCGGCCGGGCTGGACCGCGAGCGGGACGGCAGGCCGCCGTTCCGCTACTTCACCGGCGCAGCCGGTGAATTGCGCCTCGCGATCACGCCCGACCAGCTGATCAGCGAGCCGACGCCGCTGACCGTCGGCGGCGTCGACCTGGTGCTGTATCCCGGCCAGGGCGGCGAGACGGATGACGCGCTGCTGATCCATCTTCCGGCGAGCGGCGTGCTGTTCGCGGGCGACGTGCTCATGCCCTACCTCGGCCAGCCGTTCACCGACGAAGGGTCCCCGGAAGGACTGCTCGAGGCGCTCGCGTTCATCGACCGGCTGCGGCCCCGGCTGCTCATCCACGGCCACCCGCCGCTGACCGATCTGCTCACCGCCGCGGCCGTCCCCGGGCTGCTGGCGGCGCTGACCCAACTGCACCGCGAGGTGCTCGACGCGATCCGCCGCGGCCAGACCCTACCGGACATTCTCGCGGCGGCCAGCCTCCCGGACGTCCTGCGCCAGCACCCCGCCGCGGTCGTCCCCTACCTGGTGACCCGCGACCACTTCACCGCCCGGCTCTACCATCGGCGCACCGGCTACTGGCAGCCGGACGGGACCGGGATGGAGCGGTCGACCGCGGCCGAGCACGCCGCCGCGCTCGACCTGCTGGCCGGCGGCCGCCAGGAGCGGTTCGCCGACGCCGCCGCCACCCTCATCGCCCAGGGCGACCACGCCCTCGCGCTGGAGATCATCAAGCCGGGACTGCTCCGCTACCCCGCGAGCGGCGCGCTGGCCGAACTCCGCCGCACCGCCCTGCACCGCCTCATGGAGCGGTACCAGCAGTCCGACCCGTTCAAGTTCCTCATCTACGCCGAGCAGGCCGGCGCCGAGCTCGGCCCGGTCGGGTAGCGGCCGAAGCCGACCGGGCCGCTAGTTCGACTGGCCCCCCGGGCGAGACCGGGCCCCCCGGTTCCTCCGGCGGGCGCAGGGCTCGTGCAGCAGCGGTCCTGATGTCCGGGCGAGGAACTCGTCATACGTGTCAGGCGCGGCACCGGGGTCCGCGACGTACCGGTCAGGCGCGTTGTGCAGGACCAGCATCAGCCGCTGCGCCTCGTTCATCTCATGAATCGCGTCCGCCAGCTTCCCCGCGGCTCGCAGCACTGTTGACTTCATCGGTTGCCTCCTCGCGCTCTCCCTCGAGGCTCGCAGTAAGACCCCCCGCTGATCATTGGGAGAAATCCTTAAACCCGTAGCCCGAACGGTCCCGTGGTGACTGCCTCGGGCCATTGGGCGGCCGAGACAGCCGGAAATTGGTTCGCCGGAAGGTCAGACCCCGGCGGATAATAGAGACATGGGCACGCTGGTGGGACGGGATGCGGAGCTGGCCCGGCTGCGGGCCCTCCTGCAGGACGCCGCCGCGGGCCGGGCGGTCACCGGGCTCGTCAGCGGCGACGCCGGCATCGGCAAGTCCCGCCTGGTCGACGAGGCGAAGCAGATCGCCGAACGCGACGGCTTCACCGTGCTGCGCGGCCAGTGCGCCGAGATCGGCGACAGCGTCCCGTACCTGCCGTTCGCGGACGCGTTCCGCACCGTCCCGCCGCGCATCGAGAAGGCCATCAAGACCCGCCCGGTGCTGTCGCGCCTGCTCCCGGACGGCGACGAGCAGGCCCGCGAGGTCGACTGGGCGGGCTTGACCCGCCAGCAGATGTTCGGCGCGGTGCTCAGCCTGCTGTCCGAGCTGGCCGCGGAGAGCCCCGTCCTGCTGGTGATCGAGGACCTGCACTGGGCCGACGCCAGCACCCGCCATCTGGTCACGTTCCTCGCCCGGATGCTGCACCGCGAGCGCGTCGCGATCATCGGCACGTACCGCACCGACGACCTGCCCCGGCGTCACCCGCTCCGCGGCGTGATCGCGGAGCTGCTCAGGCTGCCGATGGTCGCGCTGGTCGAACTCGGGCCGCTATCTCCCGCCGCGCTGGCCGAGATCCTGTCGGCCGGGCAGAACGCCCCGTCGCCGCTGTCCGCCGCCACCCTCAACTCGCTGGTGGAACGAGCGGAGGGAAACGCCTACTACGCCGAGGAGCTGCTGACCGCGTCGTCGTGCGCGGACGGCACGCTGCCGACGGGGCTGGCGGCGCTGCTGCTGTCACGGGTGGAACGCGTGTCCGACGCGGCCCAGCAGGTGCTGCGGGCGGCGGCGGTGGCCGGCGGCGGCGCCGCCGACGACCTCGTCCGGGCCGCCTCCGGGCTCCCCGAGGACGTGTACGAGGAGGCGGTTCGCGAGGCGGCCGGCCACCAACTGCTGGCCTTCGACGAGCCCGACGGCTACCGATTCCGGCACGCGCTGCTGCGCGAGGCGGTCTACGCCGACCTGATGCCGGGCGAGCGGACCCGCCTGCACGCCCGGCTCGCCAGCCTGCTGGCGGGCGTGCCCGGCGCCGCCGCCGAACTCGCGCACCACAGCATGGCCAGCCATGACATCCCCGGCGCGTTCGCCGCCTCGGTCCAGGCCGGCCTCGAGGCCGATCGCCTCGGCGCCCCGGCCGAAGCACACCGCCACTACGACCTCGCCCTGGAACTGTGGCTGCGGGTGGAGGGGGCCGATCGGATCGCGGGCATGAATCGCGGCAAGCTCGGCCTGAGGTCCGCGCTGGCCGCCGCCGCCAGCGGTGACGTGCCTCGGGCGGTGCACCTGCTCCGGCGCATCCGCGACTGGGTGTCGGCCGAGGCAGGGTCGGCGGCGAGCGCCGAGCTGCGCTGCCGGGTCGGCGAGCGGCTGGCGTACCACCTGCTGCAGAGCGAGAACAAGCAGTGGTACGCCGAGGCCCTCGACGTGGCCCAGGCGACCGTCCGGGAGATGCTGGACGAGCCGCCGACCTGGTATCGGGCCCGCGCCATGGCGACCTACGCGATCGCGCTGATGTCGGCGTACCGCAACGACGACGCCCGGGACTGGGCCAGCCGGGCACGGGAGGCGGCCCGCGCGGCCGGATCGGCCTCGGTCGAGGCGGACGCGCTCGCGACGACCGGGCAGCTCGCCCTCCGGTCCGGCAGCTCGGACGAGGCGATTGGCCTCTTCACCGCCGCGATCGAGCAGGCCGGGGCGACCGGGTCGGTCAGCGTCAGGCTGCGGGCCGTGTACCAGCTCGCCGCCGAGCGGCTGGCGCGGGGCGAGCTGGCGGAGGCCGCCGAAGTCGCCCACCGAGGGGTGGAGTGGGCCGAGGCGGAGGGGCTCGGCCTCGCCCCGTTCGGCCTGGACCTGCAGCACCTGCACTTCCAGGCCCACTTCGCCGACGGGTGCTGGGATCATGCCCAGGAGCTGGCGGACGGGTTCCCGGTCCGGGTCACCCGGCAGGCGGAGGCGCAGCTGTCGGCGATGGCGCTGTTCGTCGACGTAGCCCGGGGCAACCCGGTGGTGGCCGAGCGGCGGACCTGGCTGGAGCCGTTCTGGAACGACGTCTTCGTCGCCTACATCGCGCGCGGGATCCTGGCCGAGCATGCCCTCTGGCAGGGGGACACTGAGCGCGCGCTGGCCGAGGCGGAGGCCGCGATCGACGCGGACGCATGGCCCGCCCACAGCCCGTCGGTGATCCGGGTGACGGCGATCGCGCTGGCGGCGCGGGCCGATCGGGCGGCGCTGCTGCGGGCGACCGGGAACGCCTCCGCCGCGGCCGAGGAGGCGGCGGCCGGCGGCGCGCTGCTCGGTGTCGCCGCCGACGGCGCCACCTTCCCGGCCCGGCCCAAGGCGGTGCTCGGGCCGGAGGGTCGCGGCTGGCTGGCCCGCTGCGAAGCCGAGTACGCCCGCCTGACCGGGGCGAACTCCCCCGGCCTGTGGGAGCGGGTGCTGGCCGAGTTCGGCCCCGGCTACGTCTACGAGATCGCGCGGACCCAGTGGCGGCTGGCCGAGGCGCTGGCGGAGGCCGGACGCCGCGACGAAGCGGCCGCGGTCTGGCGCGCGGCGCGCGATACCGCCGTCCGGCTGCGGGCGGCGCCGCTGAGCGCGGCCCTCGACGACCTGGCCCGCCGCGCCCGGCTGGATCACGGGAACCGGGGCGGGCACGGTCAGGGACCGGTCGCCGCACGCCCGTTCGCCAGCCTGACCGACCGGGAGCTCGAGGTGCTGAGGCTGCTCGCCCGGGGCATGTCCAACCGCGAGATCGGCGCCGAGCTGTTCATCACCACCAAGACGGCCAGCGTCCACGTCTCCAACATCCTCGGCAAGCTCGGCGCGGCGAGCCGAACCGAGGCCGCCGCCATCGCCTACCGCGAAGGCGCCTAGCGCTCCCGGATTCCGACCAACCGCCACCCCGTTTCTTGCTGTTATCCCCCCTTGCGCTCTCACATTCGAGGCTGGAGCATGATCACGAAGGATTTATACACCTATGCGATAATTTTCCTTCGCCAGGATAAAACCCTTCGTGATCACAGCCCGCAACGCGCACAGGTCGCGCTGCCCGAGTGGCCGTGGGGGCTGATGTGACTGTCGGGGCGGGGGTGGCGGTGGCCGCGGGGGTGGAGGTCCGGGGGCAGCGTCGCGCGGGGCGCGGAGGTCCCGGGGATGGTGGCAGTCTCGGGGATGGAGACGGTCCCCCGTGGGCGGAGCAGGTCCCGGGTGGTGAACGGACGTCGTGGGGGCGTGAGCGTCAGCCGGAGGAACGAAACAACCGAACCAACAGCGCCGGCGTCAGCCCCACGGGACGGAGGCGGGCCAGCGGGATTTTGCCTGCCGCCTGTCAACCAGCACTACGAACTACGAACTACGAGTGAGCGAGGATGGTCTTCAGGAACTGGCCGGTGTAGCTCTTCTCGTTCTTCGCCACCTGCTCGGGGGTGCCGGTCGCGACGATCGTGCCGCCGCCGTTGCCGCCCTCGGGTCCCATGTCGATGATCCAGTCGGCGGTCTTGATGACGTCCAGGTTGTGCTCGATCACCAGCACCGTGTTGCCGTTCTGGACCAGCTTGTCGAGCACGCCGAGCAGCTTGCGGATGTCCTCGAAGTGCAGCCCGGTGGTCGGCTCGTCGAGCACGTAGATGGTGCGGCCGGTGGACCGCCGCTGCAGCTCGGTCGAGAGCTTGACCCGCTGCGCCTCGCCGCCGGACAGCGTGGTGGCGGGCTGGCCGAGCCGGACGTAGCCGAGCCCCACGTCGACCAGCGTCTTCAGGTGGCGGTGGATCGCGGGCACCGCCTCGAAGAACGACGCGGCCTCCTCGATCGGCATGTCGAGCACCTCGGCGATGGACTTGCCCTTGTAGTGGACCTGCAGCGTGTCGGTGTTGTAGCGGGCGCCGTGGCAGACCTCGCACGGCACGTACACGTCGGGCAGGAACTGCATCTCGATCTTGATGGTGCCGTCGCCCGCGCAGGCCTCGCACCGGCCGCCCTTGACGTTGAACGAGAACCGGCCCGGCTGGTAACCCCGGACCTTCGCCTCCGTGGTAGCGGCGAACAGCTTCCGCACGTGGTCGAAGACGCCGGTGTAGGTGGCCGGGTTGGAGCGCGGGGTGCGCCCGATCGGCCCCTGGTCGACGTGCACGACCTTGTCGAGGTTGTCCATGCCGGTGACGCGGACGTGCTTGCCCGGCACCGTGCGGGCCGCGTGCAGCTCCTTGGCCAGCGCGCGGTAGAGGATGTCGTTGACCAGGGTGGACTTGCCGGACCCGGATACGCCGGTGACCGCGACGAACAGGCCGAGCGGAAAGACCGCGTCCACGTTCTTGAGGTTGTTCGCGGTGGCGCCCTTGACGACGAGTTCGCGGCCCTTGGCCGGCTTGCGGCGGGTCTTCGGCACCGCGATCTCCCGCCGGCCGGAGATGTACGCGCCGGTCAGCGACTCCTCGCTGTTGATGAGCTCGTCGACCGGGCCCGAGACGACAACGTGGCCGCCGTGCTCGCCCGCGCCCGGCCCGATGTCCACCACCCAGTCGGCGGCGCGGATGGTGTCCTCGTCGTGCTCGACGACGATCAGCGTGTTGCCGAGGTCGCGCAGCCGCAGCAGGGTGTCGAGCAGCTTCTGGTTGTCGCGCTGGTGCAGCCCAATCGACGGCTCGTCGAGGACGTAGAGCACGCCGACGAGGCCGGAGCCGATCTGGGTGGCGAGCCTGATCCGCTGCGCCTCTCCCCCGGCCAGCGTCGCCGACGCCCGGTCGAGGCTGAGGTAGTCGAGGCCGACGTCGAGCAGGAAGCCGAGCCGCGCGTTGACTTCCTTGAGTATGAGCCGGGCGATCTGCATGTCCCGGTCGGACAGCTCCAGGTTGAGCAGGGTCTTGGCCAGCTCGCCGATCGGCTCGTGGGCGTAGGCCGCGATCGACTTGTCGTCGATCGTGACCGCCAGCGAAATCGGCTTGAGCCTGGTCCCGTGGCAGGACGGGCAGGGCACCTCGCGCATGAAGCCGGCGAACTTCTCCCGGCTGGAGTCGGACTCCGCCTCGGCGTGCCGCCGCTCGACGTAGGTGATCGCGCCCTCGAAGTCCGTGTAATACGAACGCTCGCGGCCGTACCTGTTCTTGTAGCGGACGTGAACCTGGGTCTCGTGCCCGTACAGGAGCGCCTTCTTGGCCTTGGCCGGAAGCTTCTCCCAGGGCGTGTCGAGCCGGAACCCGATCGTCTCGGCGAGCGCCTCGATCAGCCGGTCGAAGTAGTCGCTGACATGACCGCCCGCCCACGGGGCGATCGCGCCCTCGTTGAGCGACTTGGCCGGGTCGGGGACGATCAGCTCCGGGTCGACTTCCATCTTGGTGCCGAGGCCGGTGCACTCCGGGCAGGCGCCCCATGGGGAGTTGAACGAGAAGCTCCGCGGCTCGAGCTCATCGAACGACAGGTCGTCGTAGAGGCAGGCCAGGTGCTCGGAGAACATCCGCTCGCGGTGCGGGTCGGTCTCCGGCAGGTCGACGAAGTCGAGGATGACGACGCCGCCCGCGAGGCCGAGCGCGGTCTCGATCGAGTCGGTCAGCCGCCGCCGGGCGGTGTCCTTCACCGCGAGGCGGTCGATGACCACCTCGATCTCGTGCTTCTCCTGCTTCTTCAGCGTCGGCAGGCTCCCGGCGTCGCCCGCGACCTCGTCCAGGCGGATGATGGTGCCGTCCACCCGCGCCCGCGAGTACCCCTTGGCCTGCAGCTCCTTCAGCAGCTCGGTGTACTCGCCCTTGCGGCCGCGAACGACCGGGGCGAGCACCTGGAAGCGGATGCCCTCCTCCAGCTCGAGTACGCGGTCCACGATCTGCTGCGGGGTCTGCCGGGCGATCGGCCGGCCGCAGATCGGGCAGTGCGGCTTGCCGACCCGCGCGAACAGCAGTCGCAGGTAGTCGTAGACCTCGGTGACCGTGCCGACGGTGGACCTCGGGTTGCGGCTGGCGGACTTCTGATCGATGGAGACGGCCGGGGACAGACCGTCGATGAAGTCCACGTCCGGCTTGTCCATCTGGCCGAGGAACTGCCTGGCGTAGGCGGAGAGCGACTCGACGTACCGGCGCTGGCCCTCGGCGAAGATCGTGTCGAACGCAAGGCTGGACTTGCCCGATCCGGACAGCCCGGTGAACACGATCATCGCGTCGCGCGGGAGGTCGATCGAGACGTCCTTGAGGTTGTGCTCGCGCGCGCCGCGAACGACAAGCCGGTCAGCCACTGCGTGCTCTTCTCTACGTCGTCTTCTTCGGGTGTCTTCTTGCTGGCGGAGATGGTCCCACCAGACCGTGGACAGACGCACCCCTGCCGAGCGTCATGCTAACGAGGGGGTCTGACATTTCCGGCTGGGGCGGAGCAGCGGTCCGTTCGAAACCCTGATTTTTCTCAAGCCCCGCGCTGCCAAGACTCCTCTATAAGCACGCGGAGCACCGCCGTTATGCCCGCCCGCCTGCGGCGCCCCCCGTTGGGCCGACCGCGTGTTCAGCCTACGTCATCGCCCCCGGCCGGACGGGGCGGACGGGAAAATATCTTCGAACGATCGGCGTGGGACTATGATCGGGCCGTGAGGCGCAATCCGTCTACTGTCGTGGTGCTGGCCGGGAAGACCTCGGAGCCGGTGCTGGCCGCCGTGGAGCGGTCGATGAACGTCGTGCTGGTCCGGCCGGCCGACGACGCCGGCGACGGGGTCGCGGTCGCCGCCGGCGCGCTTCGCCGGGCGGCCGGCATCTCCGCCCCGTACGTGCTGGTCGCGGCCGACCCGCTGGCGGCCGTGGCGGCCGAGTGGAGCGCGATGTGGGACCTGTCGCAGGAGAC
>Ga0302311_10002257_pt1 | contig 21983 bp, 20 predicted proteins | sample III_Palsa_N1_3_FD_200449 | JGI IMG/M metagenome (GOLD analysis project Ga0302311, IMG submission 200449) | Peat permafrost microbial communities from Stordalen Mire near Abisko, Sweden - III_Palsa_N1_3 | ecosystem: Environmental > Terrestrial > Soil > Palsa > Peat permafrost | place: Sweden... | reverse complement strand
CCGCAATTTCGGCCATCTCGCCTACGCCGTCGAGAACATCTACGCGGCCTGCGAGCTCCTGGCGAAGCACGGCGTGATCATCAATCGCCCGCCACGCGACGGGCGCATGGCGTTCGTCCGCTCCCCCGACGGGATTTCCGTAGAGCTGCTGCAGCATGGACCGTCCTTGCAGCCCGCCGAGCCCTGGGCGAGCATGCCGAACACCGGCGTTTGGTAGCAGCCCCCGCGACTTCCCCTCCCCGCCGCGCGCCGCACGCGCCCGGGGCGCGCGGCGTCCCTAGAACATCTTCGAGGCGTCGGGCGGCTTGATCTCCACCTCGGTGCGCGATGCGATGTGCTCGCCCGTGATCATCTCGTCGTAGGCCTGTCCCGGGCCTACCATCGGATACACGCCCGCATCCTGATCGATCATCACCTCGAGGAACGCCGGCCCCGGAAAATTCACGAACTCGGCGACCACCCGCGGCACGTCCGCCTTCTGGTCGAGGCGCACCGCGTACTTGAACCCATCGGCGAGGGCCGCTTTGACGAAATCCTTGGTGTGCAGGCTCTTGTCGCTCGCGCTCAGGCGGCCCTTGAAGAACAGCTTCTGCCACTGCTTCACCATGCCGTCACCGCAATTGTTGAGCACCACCACTTTCACCGGCAGATCGTACGTGGTGACGGTCTCGAGCTCTCCCAGGTTCATGCGAATGCTGGCATCGCCGTCGATATCGATCACCAGGCGCGAACGCTGCGCGAACTGGGCGCCCACCGCGGCCGGCAATCCGAATCCCATCGTGCCCATGCTGCCCGAAGTGAGCCAGAGCCGCGGATTCGAGAAATCAAAATATTGCGCAGCCCACATCTGGTGCTGGCCCACGCCGGTCGTGATGATCGCCTCGCCGCGCGTGAGTTTGTTGATCTCCTCGATCACGTAATACGGCTGGATCAGCGGGCTCGCGCGATCGTAGTTCATCGCATGCTTGCGCCGGAGCTCCTCGCAGCGCGCACGCCACTCCGGCCATTGGTGCTTGATCTTCTTGCGCTTGGCGTAGTCGATGAGGTACACGAGCGCATCGTTGAGCTCGCCCACGTGGCTCCAATCGACGCGCTTGACCTTGTTGATCTCCGAGGCGTCGATGTCCAGATGCGCGATGAACTTCGCCCTGCTCGCGAACTTCGGCGGATTGCCGGCCACGCGATCGTCGAAGCGCGCCCCCACGGCCATGAGGAAATCGCAGTCCTCCACGGCATAGTTCGCGAACGCCGCGCCGTGCATGCCGAGCATGCGCATCGACAGCGGGTGCACCGTGTCGACCGCGCCGATGCCCATGAGCGTGGTCACCACCGGAATTTGCTGGTCCTCGACCAGCTCGCGCAGGGGCCGCGCGGCCGCGGCATTGATCACGCCGCCGCCTGCATAGATGAGCGGACGCTTCGCCGCCGCCAGCGCCTCGAAGAACACGGCGCACGCACCGTCCGATAGCTTGTTCGCCTGCAGACGGTTCATGCGCTGCCGGTAACCGGGAATCGGCAGCCGGCCCGACCCGAGGAAGATCCCCGTCCAGTTCTGCACGTCTTTGGGCACGTCCAGCACCACGGGGCCGGGCCGGCCCGTGCGCGCAATCTCGAATGCGGTGCGCACAGTCGCCTCGAGCTTGGTCGGGTCCGTGACCAGGAAAACGTGCTTGGCGACCGCCCCCATGATGCTCGGCACGGGCGCTTCCTGGAATGCGTCGGTGCCGATGGCCGTCGTCGCAACCTGGCCGCAAATGACCACGATGGGCACCGAGTCGGCCTGACAATCGCGCACCGGCGTGACCGTGTTGGTGGCGCCCGGGCCGGAGGTGACCAGCGCGACGCCGACGCGTCCGCTCGCGCGCGCGTAGCCCGCCGCCATGAATCCGGCGCCCTGCTCGTTCGCGGGCACGACCAGGGGCATGGCTGAATTGTGCTCTTGGTTGTAGCGAAACACGGCGTCGTAGATCGGCAGTATGGCGCCGCCGCTGTAGCCGAAAATCGTGTCCACGCCTTCGTCGGCCAGCACCTGCACGAGCATGTCCGCACCCGTCATGCTGGCACCTGCCAGTGGGTGGGCGTCCTGATTCAGCATGTCGATGCGGTCTTTCACGTCAAAAGCCTAGCAGTTCTCGCCCTGGCGCCCAAGTGCCGCCCTCCCGTATCCTTCGCGCATGCGGCATCTCATCGCGTTATTGTTGCAAAACGAGGCGGGCGCGCTGACGCGCGTCACCGGCCTCATATCGAGCCGCGGCTACAACATCGAGTCGCTCTCGGTCGCGCCCACCAACGATTCCACCGTATCGCGGGTGACGCTGGTCACCAGCGGCTCCGATGCCGTCATCAGCCAGATCAACGCGCAACTCTCCAAGCTCATCGACGTCGTCTCGGTCGAGGACATGACCAGCGGAGATCATCTGGCGCGCGAGCTGATGCTGGCCAAACTGCATCTTAAGGCCGCGGACGTCGAGGCGGTCGGCGCGCTGCTGCGCCGCGCCGGGGGGAAGGCACTCTCGTCCAATCCATCGAGCTTCATTATCGAGCTCGCCGGCACCCAGGTCGAAATAGGCGAGTTCATCGCCAACGTGTCGGCGTTCGGAGAGATCGTGGAGGTCGTGCGCAGCGGTGCGCTCGGCATCTCCCGTTCGAATCCGCGCCTGCACGCCGTCAAATGAAATCGAGCAAGAGGATCGCTCAAGTCCAATGACTGAAATCGAAGTGACGCCCGAGCATGCCGCCGATCCCAAGACCCGCGTCGTGGGGATCCTGGTGGGCGTGATCGGAATATTCCTCTCGGTGGTGACCATCGCGTCGCATCGGGCGCATACCCAGGCCGTCATCGAGCGCACCGGGGCCAACGACGCGTGGGCGTTTTACCAGGCGAAGAAAATACGCGCGAACGTGAGCGATGCCGCCCTCTCGGTGCTTGTGATCCTCGCTCCCGACGCAGCCAAGGCCGCGGATGCGGAGCAGAAGCTGCGCGCGGCCCGCGACAAGGAGCTCGGCGATACCAAGGATCTGGAGGCGCGCGCGCGCGCGGCCGAGGAAAAGACCGAGCTCGAGGAAAAGCGCGCGCTCCGATTCGACATCGGCGAGGGGCTGCTCGAGCTCGGCCTCGTGCTGACCTCGCTGTACTTCCTCGCGCGCAATGACTTCTTTCCGATCTTCGGCGTGCTCTGTGCGATCAGCGGCATCACCATGGGTATCGTGGGTTGGATGCTGTGAAAGCAATGCCCGCGCGCCGCGCCTCGGGTGCGCGCGCGCGGATCGGCAGCATTGCCCTGGCCGCCGCATCGGCTTGGGTACTCACGGCTTCCGCACCCGCGGCCCCCGCTGCTCCCGCGCCCTCCGCGGCCCCCGCTGCTCCCGCTGCCTCCGCCACGGCGCGTGTCGAAGCGCGTTCCGCTCACCTGCTCGCGGTGGGTACCGTGCACGGCGAGAGCATGACCATTCACTTGAGCCGCCTCGAGGACAATGCGCCGGTACGCGACGCCGAGGTCGTGCTGGCGCTGCGCGGCGCGACGCACACCGCGACCGCGCTTGCGGATGGAGGCTACGCGGTCGAGACCCCGGATCTCGCCCTCCCCGGCTCGGCGGCTGTGCGCATAGAGGTCACTTCGAGCGGGACCCGCCAGGATCTCGAAGGCACGCTGCAGCCCGCGTCGACTCCCGAGCCGGCCGAGGATAAAGGAGGCTCCCGTCAGCTCGGCTGGTGGGTCCTCAATTTCGCGGTCTGCATCGGCTTTCTGTGGCTGTGGCAGCGGCGTAAGCGGGACGACCCCGACGAGGAAGCCCCGTGAGCGCTCCTCAGCTAAAGTCCGATCAGCCGCCTGCGCCGGCGGCACCCCGGCGTTCTGGGGGCGCCCCGGGTTTTAGAGCGCGGCGTTGTCGGTCTCGCCGGTCCGGATGCGCAGGACTCGGATGATGTCCGTGACGAATATCTTGCCGTCCCCGACCTTCCCCGTCTTGGAAGCTCCCACGATCGCCTCGAGCACCTGATCCACCAGTTCGTTCTTGACCGCGACTTCGATGCGCGTCTTCGGTACGAAATCGACGACGTATTCCGCCCCGCGGTAGAGCTCCGTGTGACCGCGCTGCCGGCCGAAACCCTTGACCTCGGTGACCGTCATGCCCGACACGCCGATCTCGGACAGGGCCGCGCGCACATCGTCGAGCTTGAACGGCTTGATAATGGCAGTGATCAGTTTCATTGAGGGCTCCGCTCCGCGTTGGGTCGTCGGGATAATCCTATTACGATTCCGCCCGCCAGGCACGACCATCTGGTCGGCGGGCGGGGCGGCGGGCCCGCTGCTTAACGGGCGCCCCCGGACCGGCTATAAAGGTGGCGCGCCGGACCGTCCGGGCAGTCCAAGGAATCTCATGATCTCGACAATTCTCATTATCGGCGGCGGCCAGGCGGGTGCGCAGGCCGTCGATTCCCTGCGCCGCGAGGGTTTTGCCGGACGCCTGGTGCTCATCGGCGACGAGCCCCACCTGCCTTATCAACGCCCGCCGCTTTCGAAGCAGTTCCTTGCCGGGGAGATGGCCGAGGACCGGCTGTTCTTCCGTCATCAGGCCTACTACGACCAGCATCGCGTCGAGCTCAAGCTCGGCCGGCGCGCGACGCGCATCGACCCCGCCGCGCACCAGGTGTCGTTGTCGGACGGCGAGACGCTCGCCTATGACCGGCTCATGCTCTGCACAGGGGCGAAGTCGCGCCCCCTCACCTGCCCGGGCGCGGAGCTCGCCGGGGTGCATTACCTGCGCGGCGTGGCGGACGTTGCGGCCATGCGGCCGGGGCTGAAAGGCGGCGCCCGGGTCGTCATCATCGGCGGAGGCTACATCGGCCTGGAGACGGCCGCCACGGCACGCAAGCTGGGCTGCGCGGTGACGGTGCTCGAGATGGCCGATCGCGTGATGAATCGCGTGGTGGCCTCGAGCGTGTCGGAATACTTTGCGCACGAGCACCGCACGCAGGGGATCAAGATCATTTGCAACACGCGGGTGGTGCGGCTCGAGGGCACGGGGCGTGTCGAGCGGGTCGTCTGCGCGGACGGCAGCGCCTACGAGGCGGACCTGCTGGTGGTCGGGGTCGGCGCCTTACCCAATTCGGAGCTCGCGGCCGAGTCAGGTCTCGCCTGCGAGAACGGCATCACGGTCGATGAGTATTGCCGCACCAGCGATGCGGCCGTCTATGCGGCCGGCGACTGTACCCACCATCCGTCGCTCCGCTTCGAAATGCGCGTGCGGCTCGAATCAGTCGACAATGCATTCGAGCAGGCGAAGACCGCCGCGCTCAACCTGCTCGGCAAGCCCACGGTGCACGACCGCGTACCGTGGTTCTGGTCGGATCAATTCGACAACAAGCTGCTCATCGTCGGGCTCTCCTCGGGATTCGATCAGCAGGTGCTGCGCGGCGATCCCGCGGCGCGCAGCTTCAGCATCTGCTACCTGAAGGGCGGCGAGCTGCTCGCCGTCGAGGCGATCAACCACCCGAAGGACTATGTCGCCGCGCGCAAGCTCATCGCCGAGCGCGCCCGCCCCGATCTCGACAAGCTCGCCGACCCGCGGAGATCGTTGAAGGACACCGTCTGATGCCGCTGATCGTGTTCATCGAGCGCGGCGGGGCGCGGCGCGAGGTGCGCGCGCCGGAGGGGGTTACGGTCATGGAGATCGCCCGCCAGCACGGCATCGAGGGCATCGTCGCGCAATGCGGCGGAGCTTGTGCATGCGCGACCTGCCATGTGTATGTCGCGCGAGAGTGGCTCGAGAAGCTCGAGCCGCGCGAGGACATGGAGGAAGGCATGCTCGAGAACGCTTGGGAGCCGCGCGCCAACAGCCGCCTCAGCTGCCAGATTCATGTCGCTGCCGCGCTCGATGGCCTCCAGGTCACCGTGCCCGAGCGGCAGAACCTACTCGAAAACGACCAATAGATCCTTGGCGTCGACGCTCATCCCGGGCTTGGCAAGCACTTCCCGGACGGTGCCGTCCTGCTCCGAGCGCACGGTGGTCTCCATTTTCATCGCCTCGAGTGTGAGCAGCACGTCGCCCCGCGCGGCCTTCATGCCGGCGCGCGCCGCGACCGTGCCGATCGTCCCTGGCATGGGCGCCCCCACGTGCTTCAAGTTGCCGGGCTCGACTTTGCGAGGCGGCGGCCGCTTCGCCACCTGACTGCGGTCCGGCACGCGCAGCGGCCGCGGCTGGCCGTTGAGCTCGAAAAACACCGTGCGCGTGCCGTCCTCGTGCGCATCGCTCGTGGTGACGTATCGCACGATCAGGCTCTTGCCGCGCTCGAGATCGATGCTGATCTCCTGCCCCGGCTCCATGCCGTAGAAGAACACCGCGGTGGGCAAGGTGCCGACGTCGCCGTAGGTGGAGCGCTCCGCGGCGTATTCCGCGAACACCTTGGGGTACATGAGATGCGAGGCGAGCTCGGTGTCCGTGACCGCGCGTCCGATTCTGTTTTCGACCGTCCCGCGCTCGGCGGCAAGATCCACCGTCGGCAGCAGCTCGCCCGGGCGTGCCGTGAGAGGGGGCCTGCCCGCGAGCACCTTGCTCTGCAGCCCGGGTGGAAATCCCCCGACGGGCTGACCCAGCTCCCCGCGGAATAGTTGCACCACCGACTCCGGGAACGCGATGTCGACGCGCGGGTCGAGCACGGCCTCGCGCGTGAGCCCGCCGGTGACCATCATCAGCGCCATGTCGCCCACCACCTTGGAGGTCGGCGTGACTTTGATGATGTCGCCGAACATGTCGTTGACCTGCGAGTAGGCGCCCGCCACCTCCGACCAGCGGTGCTCCTCGATCCCGAGCGACCGCGCCTGCTCCTTGAGATTGGTGTACTGCCCGCCCGGCATGCCGTGCACGTACACTTCGGAAGCGCCCGCTCGGATGTCGCTCTCGAACGCCACGTAGCCGCGCCGCACCTGCTCCCAGTAGGAGGAGATCAGGCGCAGCCGGTCGGGGTCGAGCTGCGAGTCGCGCTCGCCGAAGCGCAGCGCCTCGACGATCGATCCCAGATTGGGTTGAGAGGTGAGCCCGGACATGGCGTCGATCGCCGCGTCCACGGCGTCGGCGCCGGCCGTCACGGCCGCGAGCACGCTCGCCCCGCCGATGCCGCTGGTGTCGTGCGTATGGAAGTGCACCGGCAGGCCGATCTCCTCCTTGAGCGCTTTCACGAGGTCGAAGGCTGCGCGCGGCTGGCACAAGCCCGCCATGTCCTTGATGCCGATGACGTGCGCGCCCAAGACCTTCAATCGTCGAGCGACATCGAGGTAATACGTGAGGTTGTACTTGCGCTCCCGCGGATCGGACAGATTTCCGCTGTAGCAAATCGCCGCCTCGCACAGCTTTCCCGAGCTCACGACGGCTTCGATGGCCACCCGCATGTTGTCGACCCAGTTCAGGCAGTCGAACACCCGGAAGACGTCGATGCCGGCCCGGGCCGCCTGCTCGACGAAGTAGCGCACGACGTTGTCGGGGTAATTGGCGTAGCCGACGGCGTTCGCGGAACGCAGCAGCATCTGCAGCAGCAGATTCGGCATCGCCTCGCGCAAGCGCGCCAGCCGCTCCCAGGGATCTTCCTTGAGAAAGCGCATCGCGACATCGAAAGTGGCGCCGCCCCAGCACTCCACCGAGAACAGCTGCGGCAACAGACTCGCGTAATACGGTGCGATCAGCGCCATGTCGAGCGTGCGAAAGCGCGTTGCCAGGAGCGACTGGTGGGCATCGCGCATGGCGGTGTCGGTGATCAGCACGCGTTTCTCGTCGAGCATCCAGCGCGCGAAGCGCTCGGGCCCGAGCTCGTCCAGCTTTTGCTTGGTGCCTGGGAGCGGCGCGGGCAGCGCAATGCGCGGCGCCCGCGGAAACACCGGCGCCCGGGGTTTGAGCCGGCCGCGCACTTCCGGATTGCCGTTGACGATCACATCACCGATGAACTTGAGCAGTCGCGTCGCGCGGTCGCGCTTGCGCGGGATGACGAATAGCTCCGCCGTGCGGTCGATGAACTGCGTGGTGTAGTCGCCCGCCGCGAAGCACGGGTGAGTGATGAGCTGATCGAGAAAGCGCAGGTTCGTCACCACGCCGCGGATGCGGAACTCCCAGAGCGCGCGATGCATCCGCGCGACGGTCTCCTCGGGCGTCGGCGACCAGGCGGTGACCTTCACCAGCAGGGAGTCGTAGAAGCGGGTGATGATGGCGCCCGCATAGGCGGTTCCGGCATCGAGGCGTATGCCGTATCCGGCGGGACTGCGATAGGCGGTCATCGTGCCGTAGTCTGGAACGAAACCGTTCTCCGGATCCTCGGTGGTCACCCGGCACTGCAGCGCGTGGCCGGTCACGCGGATGTCCTCCTGGCGCGGCACACCGCTTTGCGGCGTGCCGATCTCGGCACCGGCCGCGATACGGATCTGCGCCTTCACCAGATCGACCCCCGTGACGCATTCGGTGATCGTGTGCTCGACCTGGATGCGCGGATTCACCTCGATGAAGTAGAACTTCCCCGTATCGGCGTCCTGCAGGAACTCCACGGTGCCCGCCGCCCGATAGCGCACTGCCCGTCCGATCTTGAGCGCCGCCTCGCATAATTCAGCGCGTGCCTGTCCTGAGAGGAATACCGCGGGCGCCCGCTCCACCACCTTCTGGTTGCGACGCTGCAACGAGCAGTCGCGCTCAAAGAGATGCACCAGGTTGCCGTGCGCGTCGCCGAGAATCTGCACTTCCACGTGCCGGGCGCGGGCGATGAGCTTCTCGAGGTACACCTCGTCCTTGCCGAATGCCGCCTTCGCCTCGCGCCGCGCCGCGGCGACCGCCTCGGCGAGACCGCGCTCGTCCTCGACGATGCGCATGCCGCGGCCGCCTCCTCCCCAGCTCGCCTTCAACATCACCGGAAAGCCCACCTCGCGCGCGAGCTCGAGCGTGCGCGCCTCATCGTCGGGCAGCGGCGGCGTCGCCGGCATCACCGGCACGCCGGCGCTCGCCGCAAGATTGCGCGCCGCCACCTTGTTGCCCAGCCGGCGCATGGTATCGGGCAGCGGGCCGATGAAAATGATGCCCGCCGCCGCACAAGCCTCGGCGAACTCGGGACTCTCGGACAAGAACCCGTATCCCGGGTGAATCGCGTCGACGCGCGCCTCGACGGCGATGCGCACGATGTCCTCGATGTCGAGATACGCCTCGATCGGGCCCTTGCCTTCACCGACGAGATAGCTTTCGTCGGCCTTGGTCCGATGCAGCGAGAAGCGATCCTCGCGCGAATGGATCGCCACGGTGCGGATGCCGAGCTCGGCGGCGGCGCGCATCACGCGGATGGCGATCTCGCCGCGATTCGCGATGAGCACGCTCTTGATCGCGGCGGGCTGGAGGAATGGCTTCATCTGCTTTTGATGATAGCCTTGGCCCGCACCAGCGGCCAGGGGAGACACTCGATGTTCGGATTGGCGATTCACGGCGGGGCGGGCACCCTGCCGCGCGCGGACATGAGCGCCGAGAGCGAAGCGCTTTACCGCGCGGGCCTCTCCGAGGCGCTGGCCGCGGGGTTCGCCGTGCTCGAGCGCGGCGGCACGAGCCTAGAGGCGGTGACCCGCGCCGTGGTCGCGCTCGAGGACTATCCGCTGTTCAACGCCGGCCGCGGCGCCGTGTTCACGCATGACGGACAGAACGAGCTCGACGCGTCCATCATGAACGGCACGACGCGCACTGCCGGAGCGGTGTGCGGCCTCGCGCACGTGAAGAATCCCGTCGAGCTCGCGCGCGCCGTTATGGAGCATTCCGAGTACGTCATGCTGTCGGGCGCCGGCGCCGAGGAATTCGCCCTCGCCCGCGGGTTCGCGCTCGTGCCGCGCAGCTACTTCTACACCGAGGCGCGCTGGCGCCAGCTCGAGCGCATCCGTTCAGGCGACGCGGGCCTCTCGCCCTTGACCATCTCACATCTGGGAACGGTAGGCGCGGTGGCCGCCGATGCGGCCGGTCGCCTGGCCGCCGCCACCTCGACCGGCGGCATGACCGGCAAGCGCTTCGGGCGCATCGGCGATTCGCCCATCATCGGCGCCGGTACCTATGCGGACGATCGCGTCGGCGCCGTATCGGCCACCGGACACGGCGAGGTGTTCATTCGCCTGGCCGTCGCCCACGACATCTGCGCGCGCGTGCGCTACGGCAAGCGCACCCTCGCCGAGGCGGTGCGCGAAGTCGTCCTCGAGGAGCTCCCCGCGCAAGGCGGCGAGGGCGGCGTCATTGCGATCGACGGGGCCGGACGCATCGTCATGGAATTCAACACCGAAGGCATGTTCCGCGCCAGCCGGGTCGCGGGCGAAGGACCGGTGGTCGAGATCTACCGCCCTCACTCCGCCAGGTAGTGGGCGAGGTACGTGTCGAAGTCCACCTTGTCGCTCGCCTCGATGCGCGCCTGCTCCTCGAGGGAATGCTCGGCCGCTTCCGCGAACTCGGCGAGACGGCTCTCGTTGGGCGGATACAAACCCAAGAAGTAGTCCTTGTGCATGCGCGACATGCGCTGCGCGAGCTGGAAAAAGCTCTCGCCGCTGCCACGCATCTCCGCGAGCAGGCGGGCGGACGGGGTGCGCTCGACCTCGTCGATCTTGGCGCGCTGCTGCTCGAGCGCGGCCTGATAGGGGCGCGACGGCTCGCCGTTGTCCAATAGCTCACACAGCCCCTGCATGGCATCGAGGAGCTCGCGCGCCCACTGCACCATCGGCACCTCGCGGCCGTCCCGGCTCAAGCTGAGTCCCGGCTCGCGGCCGCGCCGCGCCACCTTCAAGTGATTGGCATCGAGCTTTTCCTGCTCGCTGCGGCTGATCGGCTCGGCATCGCTCAGCACGCAAAGCGCCAGAAAGGCTTCGAGAAAGCGCAGCTTGTTCTGATTGACGCCGACCGGGTCGAAGGCGCTCACGTCGAGGGCGCGCACCTCCACGTATTCCACGCCCGCGCGCCGCAACGCCTTGGTGGGCCGCTCGCCGGAGGTCGCGACCCGCTTCGGGCGGATATAGCTGTAGTACTCGTTCTCGATTTGCAAAATATTGGCATTGAGCTGACGCCACTCCCCGCCCACCTTCACCCCGAGCTTCTCGTACGGCGGGTAGGCGGTGCTGATCGCCTTGGAGAGATCGCGTACGTACTCGTCCACGCTGTTGATCGAGACGCTCACCCCCGCCTGATTCTTGTTGCGGTAGCCGATGTCGCTCATGCGAAGCGACGTGCCGTAGGGCTCGTAGACCGTGTCGGCGTCCAGCTCGGGCAGGGTGATTTCGCGACCCGCGAAGAAGCCCTTGGATACCGCGGGCGAGGTGCCGAACAGATACAGCACCAGCCAGCCGAAACGGCGGTAGTTGCGCAGCACCCCGAAGTACTGCTCCGAGACGAAATCCTGGCGCGCGAGCTTCGACTGATTGATGGCCTCGAGCGCCTCCCAGAAATCGACGGGAAACGAATAGTTGAAATGCACGCCGGATATCGCCTGCATGGTGCGCCCGTAGCGCATCCCCAGCCCGTGCCGGTACACCGTCTTCATCTTGCCGACGTTCGAGCGACCGAACCGCGCGAGCGGGATGCTCTCATCGCCCGCGAATGAGGCAGGCATGCTGGTCGACCAGAGCAGCTGATCGTCCAAATGGCGATAGACGAACTGATGGATATCGCACAGGTACTGCAGCAGCTCCCAGGATTCCCGGAATGGCGGGGTCACCAGCTCGATCAGCGCCTCGGAAAAATCCGTGGTGATGTTCTCGTTGGTGAGCGGCGCACCGAGCGCCCGCGGGTGCGGCGCCTGCGAGATCTCCCCCTCCGGCGTTACCCGCAAGGACTCCTTCTCCACGCCCTTCTTGCCCCCGCGCAGCACCGTCCGCTGGCCGGAGTTGACGAGACCGGCGAGGCGGCGCTCGAACTTCCTATCGATGAGGCTGTGAACCATGCCGCAAGGATACCAGCACGCCGCTCAAGGCAGATCGGCGACCTTCAGTAGCGCGTCCATTGGTGCATGCCCGCTGATCGAGCCGGCCTGGCGCCGCCTATTTCCGGGCCTGGAGCGTGGATTCGGAGCGGGTACGCAAGGCTGCGAGCATCTTCGGCATATCGTGCTTCAAGGCAATTCTCACCAGCCAGTGTGGCACCCAGAACCCGCAATTGACCTCGAGCGAGTAGCTCACCACGGTGAACTCGCCGTCCGCCTCGAGATACCACGAGGAGTTGAGCATTCTCAAGTCGCCCGACTCGCGCTCGATGTCGATGTGCGCGGGATAGTCGTAGCGGGCGCGCAGCACGTAGGTCACCTTGGGAACGAGCCAGGAATAGTCGACGGTCTGCCGGATGAGCTGCCAGGAGCCGTCGGGGGCCGTATCGATCACCTCACAGGCGGTGAGTCCCGGCACCATCCCGAGCTGCTCGTCGCAGCTCGTGAGCACCGCCCAGACGGTTTCTCGGGGCGCGTGGATTCTGAGCGTTGCGCTCGACCGCACCACCGGCACGTCGACGTCGTCGCCCTGCGCCGCGCCCGCCGCCACAGCCGCCGGACTCGCGAAGAACAGGCCGCCGGCAAGCAGCAGCACGAAACGCAGAAAAGAAATGAGGCACACCTTGGGTTAGTGCCGGGCGTTCAGCCAAAGGTTCGCCGCGGACTCGAGAATGTCGAGCGGCATGGCGCCGTCGTCGATCAGTTCGGAATGAAAATCGCGCAGATCGAAGCGGGCCCCGAGCACTTGCTCCGCGTGGGCGCGCAGACCCTTGAAAGCCCGGAAACCCATGCCGCAATCCAAGGCCTCGGCCGGCAGCGCAATCACGCGATCGACGGCCGCATTCGCCGCCGTCTCGCTCATCGGCACCTGGGCCAGCAGGTACTCGAGCGCTTGCTCGCGGCTCCACCCCAGTCCATGCACGCCGGTGTCCACCACCAGACCCGCGGCACAGGCCAGCTGATCCCGAAGACTCGCAAACTTCGCCAGGGTGTCGCGGTACAGACCGAGTTCCTCGCCGAGCGATTCCGCATAGATCCCCCACCCGTCCACGAAGCCGGGGTCGCCTCCGAAGCGCCGGAAGCTCGGCAAGCCGGATCGCTCCTGCTGGACGGCGAGCTGCAAGTGATGGCCCGGCAGCGCCTCGCGCAGGAAGTCCGCGGTGCGCGGAATGAGCGGCTGAGTGACGGTGTCCACGTACAGCACCGGAGCCGCGCTGCGATTCGCGGCTCGCTCGTAGAACACCGCGAGTACGCCGCCGGCGCTGAGCGCCCCGCCGGCCTGAGAAGGCTCGACCGCCCGAATGAGGAAATCAGCCTGCGGAGATTCCGCGAACTCGGTCGCGACCGCCGCCGCCGCGGACACCTTGAGCGCCGCGTAGAAGTCGAGCAGCTCCTCGGGTGTCTTGTAGGCGATCGGCGGACCGCCGCCCGGCGGCTCGCGCTGCGCAGCCTCCAAGTACGCTTGCGCATTGCCTGCGAATCCGGCCTCGGCGAGCAGACTCTGCAACCGGCCGTGCAGCCGTTCGGTCTCTGCGACACCGATAGCGTGGATGTCGGCCGGCGCCATCCTCGAAGCGGTCTCGCGCCGCACGAGATGCGCATACCAGGCGGGCCCCAGCGGCAGCGCCGAAAGGGCGATGCTCTGCCGCGCGCGGGGCAGATACTCATCGCGCAAGAAATCGTGCAGGTGCCGGTACGCCGGCAGGATCTGCTCCTTGACGCCCGTGGCGATGCCGTCGGAAAACCGCCGCCGTTCCTCGGGCCGCACGCTCGGCGGGATGGCGGCGAGGGGGCGATAGAACACGTTGGAAGGCGTGTCCGCGCCGAGTTCCGCGAGCACCGGCAGCATCCTCGCCACGAGCACGCGCGGCAAGACGTAGCCGCGGCGCAGCCCCTCGCGCAGGTTGGCGATCGCTTGCGCGGTCCAGCGCACATAGTCGCCGGCTCGCACCCGCCAGCTGTCGTAATCCTTGGCACTGAGGATGGCGTAGGGCCCGACGCCTGCCCCGGCGCGCGCGAAGTCCAGGGGCACCGATCGAAACGGATTCACCGGCATGAGCTCGGACGGGTAGGTGAAGGCCTCGATGGTCACATCCCGCTCACGCTTGAATATGTCATAGGTGAGCTGCGACTCCGCGTCCAGCTCCCCCCGCGCTACCGCGAGCAGCGCATCGCGGTAGCGGCGCTCGAGGTCGAGCGAATCGGCGAGGAACTGCGGCGAAATGTCGTATCCGGCGGCAGGCTCGAAGCGCACGAGAACGCTGCGCGAAGGCGGGTTGAGCCGCTGACTTTCGTCCCAATATCGCTCCGTGAGCTGCGCGAGCTGCTCGGCGGCCGGCACGGCCCGCACGCGCGCAGCCGGCGGCGGCGCGGATCCTTGGCTACAGGCGAAAAGAGTGGCGGCGGCCAGGCCGGCGAGCAAAAAACGGAGCATCGATCGATTATAGCGGGCGGCTTCGGGTGATAATCGCGGCAGATTCGAGAAGGCGCCGCAGATTCCAGACGGCGCGGCGGATTTGATTAAGGCTGGGGCACTTAGGAGGTGCTGCATGTTGGTGGGGACAAGTGCGCGGCGGGTCGCAATTATCGGCGGGGTGAGGATTCCATTCGCTCGCGGCAACGGCGCGTACGCGAGCGTCGACAACCAGGACATGCTCACGACGGTGTTGCGCGGCGTGGCCGAGCGTTACGGCCTTTTGGGCCAGCGCCTCGACGACGTGGCGGCCGGCGCGGTGATGAAGCATTCGAGCCAGTGGAACCTCACGCGCGAGTCGGTGCTCGGCTCTGGGCTCGCCGCGGAGACGCCGGGTCTCGACCTGCAGCGCGCCTGCGGCACCAGCCTCGAGGCGGCCATCCTCCTCGGCAACAAAATCGCGCTCGGCCAGATCGACAGCGCCATCGCCGCGGGCGTGGATACTGTCAGCGATCCCCCCGTGGTCTTTCCGCGCGGCTTTCAACAGCTCTTGCTCAAGAGCTATCGCGGCAAGACCGCCGCCGGCCGGCTCGCGCCGTGGCTGGGCCTCAGGCCCAACCACTTCCGCCCCGTGCTCCCCGGGATCGCCGAGCCGCGCACCGGACTGAGCATGGGCGAGAGCACCGAGCTCATGGTGAAGACCTGGGAGGTCGGCCGCGCGGAGCAGGACCAGCTCGCGCTCGAGAGCCACCAGAAAGCGGCGGCGGCCTACGCCGCCGGCTTCTACAAGGATCTGGTGATCGAGTATCTGGGACTCGCGCAAGACGACAACATCCGCAACGACACGAGCCTCGAGAAGCTCGCAAAGCTCAAGCCCGTATTCGACCGCTCGGGCGCGGGCACGCTCACCGCCGGCAACTCGACGCCGATGACCGACGGCGCCTCGGCCGTCTTGCTCGCCTCCGAGGAATGGGCGCGCGAGCGCAACTTGCCCGTACTTAGCTATCTGACCTACGGCAAGGTCGCCGCCGTCGACTACGTGACGAAGAAGGAGGGCTTGTTGATGGCGCCCGCGTTCGCGGTGCCGCGCATGCTGAAGGATGCGAAGCTCAGCCTCGCCGACTTCGACTTCTACGAGATCCACGAAGCTTTCGCGGGCCAGGTGCTGTGCACGCTCAAGGCCTGGAACGATCCCGGATTTTGCCGCGAGAAGCTTGGACTCCCCGGAGTTCTCGGCACCATCGACCGCGCCAAGCTCAACGTCAAGGGCGGCAGCCTCGCTCTCGGGCATCCCTTCGCCGCGACCGGCACGCGCATCGTTGCGACGCTCGCGAAGCTTCTCGACGAGAAAAAGGCCAAGCGCGGCCTCATCTCGGTGTGCACCGCCGGCGGCATGGGCGTGACCGCGATCCTCGAGCGCTGACGTTGAGCGCATTCGGCGATCGGGGCTATGCTTTGCGACCCACCCACGACTTGATCCAGGACTAGCCATGGCAGATTGGCTGAAAGACGCAGGGCTGTTTCGCGAGCAATGTCTGATCGACGGCCGCTGGCAGGCCGCGGACGAAGGCGGGACCTTGCCCGTGCGCAATCCCGCCTCCTCCGAGCCGCTCGGCACCATCCCGAAGATGGGCGCGGGCGAGACCCGGCGCGCGATTGCCGCGGCCGCGCGCGCGCTTCCCGCGTGGGGTGCGCGCACCGCCAAGGACCGGGCCGTCATATTGCGCCGCTGGTTCGATCTCATCACGCAGAACGAGCACGACCTCGCCGTGCTGATGACGGCCGAGCAAGGCAAGCCGCTCGCCGAATCGAAGGGCGAAATCGCCTACGCCGCCTCGTTCATCGAATGGTTTGCAGAAGAGGGCAAGCGGCTCTACGGCGACCTCATTCCCGGTCATCAGCCGGACAAACGCATCATGGTGCTCCGCCAGCCCGTCGGCGTCGTCGCCGCCATCACGCCCTGGAATTTCCCGGCGGCGATGATCACGCGCAAGGCCGGCCCGGCGCTCGCGGCGGGCTGCACCATGGTTCTGAAGCCCGCCACGCAGACTCCGTTCTCCGCGCTCGCGCTCGGCGAGCTCGCTCTGCGGGCCGGAATTCCGCCGGGAGTGTTCAACGTGATCACCGGCTCCGCCGCGGCGATCGGCGGGGAGATGACCAGTAACCCCAGCGTGCGCAAGCTCACCTTCACGGGCTCCACGGAAATCGGCAAGAAGCTCATGGAGCAATGCGCCGGCACCGTCAAGAAGTTGTCCTTGGAGCTTGGCGGCAACGCGCCGTTCATCGTCTTCGACGACGCCGATCTGGAGGCCGCCGTGCTGGGAGCAATCGCCAGCAAGTACCGCAACACCGGGCAGACCTGCGTGTGTGCAAACCGCCTGCTCGTGCAAGAAGGCGTCTACGAGGAATTCGCCCGCAAGCTCGCCGAGGCCGTCGGCAAGCTCCGCGTCGGAGATGGCCTGAAGGGCGCGACCGATCAGGGTCCCCTCATCGATGCCAACGCCGTCGCCAAGGTCGAGGAGCACGTGGCCGACGCCGTCGCCAAGGGTGCGAAAATTCTAGCGGGCGGCAAGCGCCACGCGCTTGGCGGCACGTTCTTCGAGCCCACCATCCTCACCGGCGTCACATCGCAGATGACGGTGGCGCGCGAGGAGACCTTCGGCCCGGTGGCTCCGCTATTCAAGTTCAAGACCGAGGCGGAAGCGATCGCCATGGCGAACGACACCGAGTTCGGGCTGGCCGCCTACGTGTACACCCGCGACCTCGCACGCAGCTGGCGGGTGTGCGAAGCGATCGAATACGGCATTGTCGGCCTCAACACCGGCATCATTTCGACCGAAGTGGCCCCGTTCGGCGGCGTGAAGGAATCGGGCACCGGCCGCGAGGGATCGAAGTACGGCATCCTCGACTACACCGAGCTCAAGTACGTGTGCGTGGGCGGCGTCAGCTGAGGTGCTCGGGCGTTTCCTCGAATATTCGATCCCGACTCCGGATGTTCGAGCCTCGCTCGATTTTTACGGCGCCCTCGGGTTCTCCCAGGCCGAGGTCGGCGAGACCTGGCCGCATCCCTATGCCGTCGTCACCGACGGGCGCCTGCACTTGGGTCTGCACCAGCAGACCACGCCCCAGCAGACCACCGCCCTGAATGCCACCGGCCAGCACGCCACCGCCGCGATCCTCGCGTACGCGGCCGCCGCGCTACCCGCGCTCACTTTCGTCAAGGCCGACGTTCTGCACCAGCTCGGCATCCTCGAGAGCCGGCGCGTCACTTTGGAATATCGCAAGCTCGGCAACGACGTATTCAATGAGATCGGCTGGCTCGATCCATCCGGCCATCTCGTCCGGCTGATCGAGGCGCGCACCTTCAGCCCCATCAAAAACCCGCAGGGCTCGCTCTGCGGATATTTCCAGGAGATCGGGCTGCCGGCGCCCGACCGCGAGCTCGCCAAGAATTACTGGGAAGAGCTGGGCTTCGTCGGCCTGGACGAGCCGGACGCCGCGCTCGCACATATCTCGTGCACCAGCGACTCGATCGATATCGGCCTGTACGATCCCGCGCAGCTCAGCCTGCCGACCCTCGTGTTCGAGACCGAGAACGTCGCCGCAGCGCTCGCGCGCCTGGCGAGCGCCGGCATCATGCCGTCGGGCACCGTGCCTGCGGCGCTCCGCGATCGGCCGGCGGCGATGCTGGCGGCCCCCGAGGGGACGCGGATCTTGCTGCTCACCGACGGCTGACTAACCTGCTCACCGACGGCTGACTAATCCTGCACAGCGACGAGATCGAGCTTCACGTGCAGCTGATCCTCGACCCGCAGCGCGCCCAGGAAGACGCTGAAGGGTGTGAGCCCGAGACGGGTCTGCTGCACGGTTAAATCGACCTGCGCGTGCAGCCGGCCCGGTGAGCTGTCCACCGTGAACGGCACGATGAGACTCGACTCGTGTCCCGCCACCGAGACCCGCACCGTCGCCTGCGCCGCGCCCGCCGCCTGCGCCGCGCCCGCCGCCTGCGCCGTCGCCGTCGCCGTCGCGATCGAGACGCTCCGCACTGTGATCGCAGGATGCGCTTGCGCGTCGAGAACCGCCGGACCGAGCATGTTGCGCAGCGTGCCCGCCCTGGCGTCCGCGTCGATCACTTCCGAGAAATCCGCACCCTCCTGCCGGCGTGCCGCTTCGTCGTCGACCACGAAGCCGGACGTCGGCAGCGTCAGGGAAAACGCCGCGCCCGCCACATCGCCGGAGAACCTCACCCATCCCTCCAGTGCGCGATTGACGATGACATGATCGTGACCGAGCGCTGCCATGGCGCCCGCTCGATACACGAGCAGGCGCAGCTCGGAGTGCGCGGCATCGATGCGATACGCTGCTCCCCGCGCGTCAGGCGCAGCCGCGGGCGGTGACGCAGGCGGCACTGCGCCCGGATGCGAGCCGGGCAAGCGCGCCGGCGGCGCCCCGCATCCGGCAAGGAGCAGCCCGAGCGCCGCGGCATTCAGTCCTTTGCGCAATCTCTAAACCCTCACTTGGTAGACTGGTACTTAGTACCTTGTACACCTGGAGGCGTTGAATGCCGACTCGCGCCACGCGCTATTCTCCCTTGGCCCAGATGTTTCACTGGGTCATCGCCGGTCTGATCATCGTGCAGTTCACGCTCGCGCGCCTCGCCGAGCCGCTGCCGCTCGGGGTGCACAAGCTCGCGCTCCTCGCACGTCACAAGAGCGTGGGCATGACCATACTCATGCTCGCAGTGTTGCGGTTGCTGTGGCGCATCTGGCATCCCGCCCCGCCGCTGCCCGCCGGCATGACCCGCTGGGAGCGCGCCGGCGCCCATGCCTCGCACTGGGCGTTCTATGTGCTGTTGTTCGCCATGCCGCTCACCGGCTGGACCATGTCTTCCGCCAAGAACTACTCGGTGAGCTGGTTCGGCCTATTCACCTGGCCGAACCTCATCGGCAAGAACGAAGCGGCGTTCGAGTTACTGAAGACCACGCACGACATCCTGAGCGACGTGCTGTTCGCCGTGGCGGTGTTGCACATCCTCGCCGCGCTCAAGCATCATTTCTGGCACCGAGACGACGTGCTCATACGCATGTTGCCGTTCACGAAACACGCGAGGCGGTCACGATGAAAATGTCCATGCGACTCACCGCCGCGGCCGGCGCCGGGACCCTCCTCGCCTCGGCGATGTTCTGCGCGAGTGCCTCGGCCGCGACCTATGCAGCCGACCCCGCCTCGAGCCGGCTCGAGTTCACCGGTGTGCAGGCGGGCGCCGCCTTCAAGGGCGTGTTCCATCAGTTCTCAGCCGCAGTCGATTTCGACCCCGCCGCGCCCGCCAGCGCGCACATCGACGTGACCATCGATATCAAGTCGGAGGATACCGGCGACAAAGACCGCGACGACACCATGCGCGGCGCCGACATATTCGACGTGGCACATTTCCCGACGGCGCATTACGTGACACGTAGCATCACCCCCACCGCCACGGGTTTCAGCGCGGTCGGCGCGCTCACCCTGCGCGGCGTCACCAAGGACGTGCCCATCCAATTCAAGTTCGCTTCCGCCGCCGCCGGAGCGACGCTGACCGGCACGGCCGAGCTCAAAAGGCTCGATTTCGGCGTCGGCCGCGGCGATTGGAAAAACACCGACTGGGTCGCCGACGCCGTCAAGGTGGCTTTCTCCCTCAATCTCAAGCCGAAGACCTGACGAAGGTCGACGCCCCTCCCGTGCAGAGTCTGGCGGACGCCCGCGCCGCCTCACGAGCGGATCGGCAGCTCGCGCGACTTTTGCACCGTGCGCAACGCGAAGCTCGATTGCACCCGGGCGACATGGGGTAAGCGAGTGAGGTGCTGGCTGTGGAGCCGCTCGAAGTCGGCGGTGTCGGCCAGCACCACGCGCAAGAGATAGTCGTACTCGCCGGACATCAGATAGCACTCCATGACCTCCGGCACCTTGCGCGCCGCCTCCTCGAAGGCATGTAGATGCGCCTGCTCCTGTCGGTCCAGGGTGATGTTGACGAACACGTTCACCGGACAACCCGCCTTCTGCTGGTTGATGAGCGCGGTGTAGCCCTCGATGAAGCCCGCCTCCTCCAGGGCGCGCACGCGGCGCAGGCAGGCCGATTCGGACAGGCTCACCTTCTCGGCCAGCTGACTGTTGGTGATACGGCCGTCGAGCTGCAGCACGTGCACGATGGCGCGATCGTAGCGGTCGAGCTTCATGGCAACTCCTTTCGGCGGCTTAGAATTTTATTGCGCCTGATGCCTATTATACGAAATATTCTGCCATGGACACGCCCGACCCAAGTAGTTTTTGCAAGGTTATCGCGGAATCCCGGTGTAGGCTCATCGTCTCGAAATCCCGGCCGTCTCGAACGGCCAACCCGTCCTGAAATACCTGGAGCAATGCCATCATGAAAATCGGAGTGCCTAAGGAGATCAAGGTGCACGAATACCGGGTGGGATTGGTGCCCGCCGGTGTGCATGAGCTGGTCGAGGCGGGGCATCAGGTGCTGGTACAGAGCGGCGCGGGCGCCGGCATCGGCTTCGAGGATTCCCATTATCTAGCCGCCGGTGCCAAGATCGCCGCGCAGGCCGCGGACGTGTTCGCCGCCTCCGAGCTCGTCGTGAAGGTCAAGGAGCCGCAGCTCGCCGAGTGCAAGATGCTGCGCTCCGGCCAGATCCTGTTCACTTACCTGCATCTCGCCGCCGACAAGGCTCAAGCGCAGGCTCTGCTCGCCTCGGGGGCAACGGCCATCGCGTACGAGACGGTGACCGCCGCGGACGGTTCGCTGCCGCTGCTTACCCCGATGAGCGAGGTGGCAGGCCGAATGTCCGTGCAAGTCGGAGCCACCTGTCTGCAGAAGGCCAACGGCGGGTTCGGTGTGCTGCTCGGCGGCGTACCTGGCGTGCAGCCGGCCAAGGTCGTGATTCTCGGCGGCGGCGTCTCGGGCACCCATGCGGCCGAGATGGCGGTGGGTCTGCGAGCCGACGTCACCGTCGTCGACCGCTCGGTGAAGCGTCTGCGCGAGCTTTCCACCATGTTCTCGAGTCAGCTGAAGACCGTGTACTCGACTGCGCATGCCATCGAGGCATTGGTAAGGGATGCCGATCTGGTCATCGGCGCCGTGCTCATCGCCGGTGCCGCGGCGCCGAAGCTCGTCACGCGCGCCATGGTCAAGACCATGAAGCCCGGTGCGGTGCTGGTGGACATCGCCATCGACCAGGGTGGTTGCTTCGAGACCAGCCGTCCGACCACGCACGCCGAGCCCACTTATGTGCTCGACGGCGTCATTCACTACTGCGTGACCAACATGCCGGGCGCCGTACCTCGCACGTCCACGTTCGCGCTGACCAATGCGACGCTCCCCTACGTCAAGGCGATCGCGGATCACGGCTGGCGTCAGGCGCTGGAGAGCGATGCCGGACTCGCGCGCGGCCTGAACGTGCATGCGGGCCAGCTCACATACGAGGCCGTCGCGAGCGCGCTCGGCATCGATTTTCGCGCCTTCCGCGCCGCCTGAGCCTTCCGTCCATACAATGGATGCACCGCGCGCGCGGCAGGAATGTCGCGCGCGCGTGATATAACGCGCGGACCACCGGGGAGCACAATCAATGA
>Ga0302311_10002256_pt1 | contig 21992 bp, 17 predicted proteins | sample III_Palsa_N1_3_FD_200449 | JGI IMG/M metagenome (GOLD analysis project Ga0302311, IMG submission 200449) | Peat permafrost microbial communities from Stordalen Mire near Abisko, Sweden - III_Palsa_N1_3 | ecosystem: Environmental > Terrestrial > Soil > Palsa > Peat permafrost | place: Sweden... | reverse complement strand
CTACCCATCAAGCCGGCGAAAACGTGCTGCGCGCCAGCCATGTCGCCAAGACCTATGACGAGGGCGGCCTCCGCACCGAGGTGCTGAGCGACGTCAGCTTCACCCTGAAGCGCGGTGAGACGATGGCCATCGTCGGCGCCTCGGGCTCGGGCAAAAGCACGCTGCTGCACATCATCGGCGGCCTGGATACGCTGACCGCCGGCGAGGTGGAGGTGGATGGCCGCGTGCTGTCCAAACTCTCCGATGCCGAACGCGGTCGCGTGCGCAACCGCTCGCTCGGTTTCATCTACCAGTTTCATCATCTGCTGCCCGAGTTCACCGCGCTGGAGAACGTATGCATGCCGTTGCTGATCCGTGGTACCGCGATTGCCGAGGCGCAGCAGCAGGCGACGGCCCTGCTGGAGCGGGTAGGCCTGGGCGCGCGTGGCCATCACAAACCGTCGGAGCTGTCCGGCGGCGAGCGCCAGCGTTGTGCGGTCGCGCGCGCGCTGGTGACCAAGCCAGCCTGCGTGCTGGGCGACGAACCCACCGGCAACCTCGACGAAGGCAATGCGGCGCAGGTCTATGCCCTGATGCTTGAGTTGAACCGGGAGATCGGTACCAGCTTCATCCTGGTCACTCATGACACTCGCCTTGCAGCAAGGATGGATCGCACTCTGGTGTTGCACAACGGCGTGCTGCAGGAAAACCTGAAGGGCTGAAGGTCGCAACATCAGGAATGGCCGCACGCATACGGCGAGTGCCTACACGCTTTTCATCCGCGATACCGCAAAGGCCACGCTAGGCTCGACCTCATCCAGGATGGAACGAGGCGCGCGGCATGGCACGAGCAGCAGCAATCACATGCGCACTGGCGTTGTTGTCGGGTGTGCTGCTGGTGCAATGGCTGCCGAGCTTGCCGCCACGCTGGTGTCTGGGACTGCTGCTGCTCGGTGCGTTATTGCTGGCCTGGCGCTTGCCACGCTGGCGCTGGCTGGCCTGCGCATTGTTCGGCGTCTTCTGGGCGGCATGGCATGGCGCGGCGGCGCTGGAGGCGCGGTTGCCGCGCGCACTGGAAGGTCAGGACATCACGGTGATCGGCAATATCGTCGGCTTGCCGCAGGCGGGTGACGATGCCAGCCGTTTCACGTTGATGGTGGAACAGGCCACGCTGGATGGTGAACCCATCGCGTTGCGTGGCCGCGTCGCGGTGTCCTGGTATGACAACGCCCCGCTGTTGCAACCGTGTAGCCGTTGGCAGCTGCTGCTGCGAGTGAGACGGCCGCGCGGCCTTCTCAATCCGGGCGTGGCCGACAGCGAGCGTTCGGCGCTGGAACGGGGCATCCATGCCACGGGCTATGTACGCGAGGACCCAGCCAATGCACAGCTGGCTGCTCCACGCTGGTGCATCGATGGCGTGCGCGATGCGATTGCCCGCGGCATTGCCGCGCGCGTGCATGACCCGCACGATGCGACGCTGCTGCAGGCGTTTTCGGTCGGTGATACGCGTGGGCTCGATCAGCACGACTGGGAAGTGGCGCGCGCCAATGGCGTGTCGCATCTGATTGCGATTTCCGGATTCCATGTCGGCGTGGCGGCGGTGTTCGGCGTATGGCTGGCCGTGCTGGCTTATTGGTTTTGGCCGCGACTGGGATTGTGGTTGCCGCGTCCGCAGGCCCAGGCTGCAGCCGCATTGCTGGTGGCTGGCATCTACAGTGCGCTGGCCGGATTCGGTTTGCCCACGGTGCGCACGCTGCTGATGATCGCGGTGGTGGCGCTGGCACGCTGCAGCCGGCGCGGCAGCAGTGGCGGGCAGTCGCTGGCACTGGCGATGATCGCGATCCTGTTGTTCGATCCGTTGGCGGTACTGGCAGCCGGCTTCTGGCTGTCGTTTGTCGGTGTGTCGTTCCTCATGCTGTGTCTGCAGACGCGCGGGCGCGGGTTGCGCGCATTCGTGCACGAGCTTTCGGCCGGCCAATGGGTGATGACGGTGGCACTGCTGCCGCTGACTCTGTGGTTTTTTGGCGAGGCTTCGCTGGTAGGCGCGTTGTCCAACCTGATCGCGGTACCGGTCATCAGTTTCGTGATCGTGCCGTGTGCCTTGCTCGGCATGCTGATGCTGGGGCTGTGCCCACCGCTGGCCACACCGGTGCTGTGGCTGGCCGCGCAACTGGCGCATGCGCAATGGTGGTTGCTGGAACAGATGGCGACCTGGCCCGGTGCGCACTGGTTCCTGCCGGCGGTGCAGCCATGGGCATTGCTGCTGGCGTTGCTGGGAGCGTTGTGGCTGTTCCTGCCGCGCGGCGTGCCATTGCGCTGGTTCGGCGTGCTGCTGTTCCTGCCGTTGCTGTGGCCACCGCGCCAGCTGCCGGCCAATGGTGCGTTCCAGGTATGGGTGCTGGATGTGGGGCAGGGCCTGTCGGTGCTGTTGCGGACCCGCGAGCATGCGCTGGTGTATGACGCCGGCGCGCGTTATCCGTCGGGTTTCGATCTTGGTGAGGCAGCGGTGGTGCCATCGATCCATGCGTTGGGCATCAACCGGCTGGACATGCTGATGATCAGCCACGGTGACAACGACCATGCCGGCGGCGCCGAAGCAGTCGTGACCGCCTTCCCGCAGGCGCTGCGCTATACCGGTGAACCGGTACGGATGGCACGGATGAAGTTGCCGATGCGCCAGTGCGTCGCCGGGCAGTCGTGGCAATGGGACGGTGTCCATTTCCGCGTGTTGAGTCCGGCCGAAGGCAATGGTGACCGTGACAACGACAGCTCCTGCGTGCTGCTGGTCGAAGGGCGCGGCGGCCGCCTGTTGCTGACCGGTGATATCAGTTCGAAGGTGGAGCCACAGGTGGCCGCCGCGCTCGATCCCGGAACGCGACCGGTGCTGCTGGTGCCACACCATGGCAGCAAGACCTCCTCCAGCATGGCCTTCATCGCTGCGCTGCAGCCGCCACTGGCACTGGTCTCAGCGGGCTGGCGCAACCGCTTCGGACACCCGAAGCCGGAGGTGCTGGCGCGCTATGCCGACGCCGGCGTGCCGGTGTTCAATACTGCTCTGGAGGGGGCGATACCGCTGGAATTTCCCGCCGATGCCCCGGCGCGGCGTGAGCCGGGCTGGCGCTGGCGGCAGCCACGCTACTGGCGGGAGTGACTTATGGTTTGCCACAAGTGGCGCGAATGAGTACCTGCTGACATCGTCGGCTATCCCGGGGGAATGCCACGCGTGCCGCAGTACGGCGGGGCGGGACTGCTATCATGCGCGCTTCCTGACAGGTCGTGAGACGGGGTCGAAACGTGCTGGAAATCCTGATGGCTGGCGGTTGGGCGATGGTGCCCATCCTGATCTGCTCGGCGATCGCGCTGGCGATCGTACTGGAGCGTTGCTGGACCCTGCGCCGCAAGTCGGTGTTGCCGCCGGGTCTGGGCGATGAGGTACGCGAGTGGGCGCGCACGGGCCAGCTGTATCCGGCGCACCTGGAAGCGCTGACCAACGGTTCGCCGCTGGGTGAGCTGCTGGCCTCGGCGCTGGCGGTGCGCAACCAGCCGCGCGACATTATCAAGGAGCGCATCGAGGACACCGGGCGGCACGTGATCCACCGGATGGAGCGCTACCTCAACACACTGGGCACGATCGCGCTGATCGGCCCGCTGCTGGGTCTGTTTGGCACGGTGATCGGCCTGATCCGCATGTTCATGGAAGTGATGGCCGGCGGCATCGGCGATCCGGCCAAGATGGCTGGCGGCATCGGCGAGGCGCTGATCTGCACCGCGTCCGGCCTGACCGTGGCGATTCCGGCGTATGTGCTGCATCGCTATTTCCGCTCGCGCGTGGCTGGTTATTGCGTGGAGATGGAAAAGCAGGCCACCGCGTTGCTTGACGATCTCACCCTGGCGCAGCCTGCCGCGGCGTCACCAGCCCCGACACGGGCGCGTCGCACGCCGGCCCCGTCCGCGCCTAGCGCAGGCTGAGCGCACCGATGCGTATCAGCAATGACCGCCGTGGGGATGATTTCGAGATCAACGTGATCCCGTTGATCGATGTGCTGCTGACCTTGCTGATGTTCTTCGTGCTGACCAGCACCTTCGTGCAGCACTCGCGCTTGCAGGTAACGCTGCCCAAGGCCAGCGCGCAGGATCGCGACATGAATGCCCCGGCGCTGACCATCATGATCGACCGTGATGGCCGCTTCTACGTAGGCAGCGATGAAGTCATGGGTGAGGGCATCGAACCGCTCAAGCAGACCATCGCGCGCAACGCCGGCGATGACCGCGACCGTCCGGTGACGATCCGCGCCGATGCGATGACGCCGAACCAGGACGTGGTGACCGCGATGGACGCACTCGGACAGCTCGGCTTCACCAAGCTGTCGATCGCCACCACGCCGAGCAAGCCGGGCGCGGATCAGTGAGCGAAAAGAAGACCACGATCTGGGATGCGGAAACCTGGCGGGTCTACCGGCGACTGCTCGGTTATACCCGGCGCTACTGGGTGATGGGCCTGATCTCGTTGACCGGCATGCTGCTGGACGGCGGCGGCATGGCAGTGTTCACGCAGTTGCTGCAGACGATGACCGACGGCATCTTCGTGAGGAAGGACGCGTATCTGATTTTCTGGATGCCGATCTGGATCATCGGCATTTTTTTTGTGCGTTCCTGCGGCACTTTTGCCAGCAATTACGGCATTTCCTACATGGGCCGCCATGTAGTGCAGGCGATGCAGAAGGATGTATTCGGCGCCTATCTGAGATTGCCTGCGGCATTTTTCGGTGCCGAACCATCGGGACAGCAGATTTCCCGTATCACCTATACCAGCGAGCAGGTGGCATCGGCCGCCACCGATTCGATCAAAACCGCGGTGACCGACGGGTTCACGGTCATCGCCATGTCCTGCGTGATGCTTTACAACAGCGCCTACCTCACGCTGTCCCTGCTGGTCATGGCGCCAGCGATCGCCTTGATCGCCACCATCGTCAGTCGGCGCTACCGGCAGATCAGCCGGCGCATCCAGGGTTCGATGGGTTCAGTGACCGGAACCGTGGAGGAATCGGTAGGGGCACATCGCGAAGTGCGCATCTACGGCGGCCAGGTTTACGAAAGCAACCGGTTCGATCATGTCACCCGGCGTACCCGCGGGCTCAATCTGAAGATTGCGGCGACCAATGCAGCATCCAGTTCCACGATTCAGTTTGTGGCGGCCTGCGCCATGGCCACGTTGGTGTTCCTGGCTACGCGACCGCACGTGCTGAACCAGGTGTCTCCCGGTGTCTTCCTGGCCGTGCTGACCGCGATGGGTACGATGCTGGTGTCACTGAGGCGGCTCGCCAATGTGCAGGCGACCATCCAGCGCGGAGTCTCCGCTGCCGAGGATCTGTTCGAGGTGATCGACATGCCGGCGGAGGTCGATCGCGGCAACGTCGAACTGGTGCGTACGCGAGGCGATCTGCGTTTCGAGGATGTCCGGCTGATCTATCCGCGCAACGATTTCGAAGCCTTGCGTGGCGTGGATCTGTATTGCGCCCCTGGCACGGTGACTGCATTGGTAGGTCGTTCCGGCAGCGGCAAAAGCAGCCTGGTCAGCCTGTTGCCGCGTTTCTACGCACCGACTACCGGCCGCATCGTGCTGGACGATCACGATTGCGAGGACTACACACTGGCCTCGCTGCGCCGGCAGATCGCCTGGGTCGGACAGAGCGTGGTGCTGTTCGACGACACGGTGGCCAATAATATTGCCTACGGCGAACTGGCCGGCGCGAGCGAGGCGGACATCGTCGCGGCCGCCGAGGCGGCCAATGCGATGGAATTCATCGCGCGCATGCCACAGGGCATTCATACCCCGATCGGGCAGAGCGGCAACATGCTCTCCGGCGGTCAGCGCCAGCGCATCGCGATCGCCCGCGCGGTCCTCAAGAACGCACCGATCCTGGTGCTGGACGAAGCCACCAGCGCGCTGGATACCGAATCGGAACGACTGATCCAGCAGGCGCTGCAGCGTTTGATGAAAGACCGCACCACGCTGGTGATTGCGCATCGACTGTCCACGGTCGAGGGTGCCGATCAGATCGCGGTGATGGATCAGGGCCGCATCATCGAGCGCGGCACGCATGCCGAACTTTTGGCGCTCGGCGGTCAATACGCCGCGTTGCACCGGATGCAGTTCCACGATCACGCCGATCAACAGGCTGGCGACTGAGGATCAACCATGGCGCTGATCGACACACTCGAATCAGCCTGGTACGCCGGTGCACGGTCGCCCTGGTGGACGTGGCCATTGATGGTGCCGTACAGCGGCGTGGTCCGCCTGCGTGGCTGGCTGTATCGATCCGGTGTGCTGCGCAGCGTGCGCCTGCCGGTGCCGGTCGTGGTGGTCGGTAACCTCAGCGTGGGCGGCACTGGCAAGACACCGCTGACCATCGCCATGGTCGAAGCCCTGCGCGCGCGCGGTTACCGTCCCGGTGTGGTCAGTCGCGGCCATGGCGGCAGTCAGCGCGAACCACTGTTGCTGGGTGATGCGCCTGATCCGGCACACGTCGGTGACGAGCCCTGCCTGATCCACGCCGGTGGCGCGCCGGTGGCGGTGGGGCGGGATCGTCCCGCCGCTGCGCGGCTGTTGCTCGATGCTGGCTGCAATGTGCTGGTAGCTGACGACGGCCTGCAGCATTACCGGTTGGCGCGCGATGTGGAGATTTGCGTGATCGACGGTATGCGCCGATTCGGCAATCGAAGGCTGTTGCCAGCCGGCCCATTGCGTGAACCGATGAGCCGGCTGCAGCGGGTAGACCTGCGCGTCTGCAATGGCGTCGCCGCCGAGACAGGCGAATACTTGATGCAACTGCGCGGTGGCGATGTCGTGGCGCTGGGCGACGGCCGGCGACAACCACTGGCCAGTTTCAGCGGTCAGCAGGTGCATGCGGTGGCGGCGATCGGCAACCCGCAGCGATTTTTCGACAGCCTGCGTGCGGTGGGCATCGAAGTCATCGAGCATGCATTTGCCGACCATCACCCGTTCGCAGCCGCGGATCTGGCATTTGCCGATGACCTGCCGGTATTGATGACCGACAAGGATGCGGTGAAATGCCAGCGTTTCGCGCAGCCGAACTGGTGGCGGGTGCCAGTGCATGCTGAATTGCCGCCGGCATTTATCGACGCGCTGGTTCAGCGCATCGAAGCGTCAGCTCGTGACTGATTCGCCGCCGACGCAGACTTCGCGCACCAGCGAGCCACCAATCCAGTAGCACAGTTCAGCAGGTCGCTTCGCCTTCCAGACCACCAGATCGGCACGCTGGCCGACGGCCAATGTGCCGCGATCATGACAGCCGAGCGCACGTGCAGCGTTCACGGTGACGCCGCGCAGCGCTTCTTCGGGCGTCAGCCGGAATAGCGTGCAAGCCATCCCTGCAGCCATCCGTAGCGACAGCAGTGGCGAAGTGCCGGGGTTGCAGTCGGTGGCAATCGCGATCGGCACACGGTGTTCGCGCAGCAGTGCGATCGGCGGCAGTTTCGTTTCGCGCAGCGCGTAGAACGCACCTGGCAGCAGCACGGCAACGGTGCCGGCGGTAGCCATCGCCTTGATACCCGACTCACTCAGGTATTCGAGGTGATCCGCGGAGAGGCCGCCGTATTCGGCGACCAGCGCGGCGCCATCGAGATCGGACAGCTGCTCGGCATGCAGCTTCACCGGCAGACCCAGCTGCTTCGCGCATTCGAACAGGCGACGGGTTTCCTCGCGGGTGAAGCCGATGCCTTCGCAGAACGCATCTACCGCGTCGACCAGGCCTTCAGCAACCAGCGCGGGCAGCATCTCGTCGCAAACCAGCGCCACATAGTCGGCGCGGTGATCCTGGTATTGCGGTGGCAGCGCATGCAGCCCGAGAAAACTGGTGCGTACGGCGATGCCCAGTTCCCGCCCGAGGCGTCGCGCCACCCGCAACATGCGGCGCTCGCTTTCCAGCTCCAGACCATAGCCGGACTTGATCTCCAGCGTGGTCACACCATCGGCGAGCAGGGCCTGTGCACGCGGCAGCGACTGCGCGAACAGCTGCTCCTCGCTGGCGGCACGGGTGGCATTGACGGTGGAGACGATGCCGCCGCCGGCACGCGCAATCTCCTCATAGCTGGCGCCGTTCAAGCGCAGGTCGAATTCCTGCGCACGATCGCCGCCGAACACCAGATGGGTATGACAGTCGATCAGTCCCGGCGTGACCAGCGCAGCATCCAGCGATTCCACTGCCACGGCTAGCTCGTTCGGCGCCGCCGGCAGCGCATCGATGTGACCGATCCAGACGATGCGACCGTGATGCAGCGCGATGGCTCCATGCTCGATCAAGCCACAGGCGGCGTCGCCAACGAAGGTGGCCAAGGTGGCATTCAACAGCAACCGATCCCAGCGTGGCTCGCTCATGTCCCCGGTGACTCCGTGTTTGCGCTCATGGCTTGCTGGAGGGCTCATCGCCCACGTCATCCAGCGGAGCGGCGGGTTCGTCGAAGGCGCTGGTATTGCCGACGTGCTGCAATGCCTCGGCTTCCAGTCTGGCCTTCTCGGTGCTTTCCGCATGTGCGGCCTGTTGCCGCTCGAAGTCCTGCACCATGCGCTCGGCGAAATCCTTGTAGACCGGAGTCGGGCAGAACAATGATGCCGCGGCACGTGCCAGCAGGCAGGCGGCCATGATCGGTATAACCATGTCCTGGTTGTCGGTCAGCTCCATCGCAATCACCGCCGAGGTCAGTGGAGCGCCGGTGACCCCCGAGAGATAAGCACTCATGCCCAACAGCACCACGGTGCCAGCCGGCACGCTGGGCAGGAAGTAAGCAATGTTGTGGCCAAGTCCGGCGCCGACCGCCAGCGCGGGCGAAAAAATGCCACCGGGAATGCCAGCCCAGTAGGAAAAGACATTGGCTAGCAATTTGGCAATGCCGAAGGTCTGTCCCGGCGTGACGGCTGCTTCCTGCACGAAGGCGCGTGCCTGATCGTAGCCAGTGCCATAGACATTGTTGTGCGAGAACAGCCCGATAAGCGCCAGTGCCAAACCACAACCGGCGGCAAACATTATTGGCGCATGCGAGCGCAGACGACCTATGTAGGCCAGCGGCCCTTGTCGACTGAGCAGGATCAACCGCGCGAACAGGCCGCCCAGCAAGCCACAGATGACACCAGTGAGCAGCACGGCCAGCCATGCATGGCCCAAGGGTAGACTGGCCTGCACTTGGCCGAAGTAGGAGTAATTGCCCATGATGCCGAGCGAGACCACACCACCGACGATCACCGCAGTCAGCAGCAGGCCGCTGAAACGATGTTCGAATGTGCCGGCCAGCTCCTCGATCGCGAACACCACGCCGGCCAGTGGGGTATTGAAGGCGGCAGCAATGCCGCAAGCGCCGCCGGCAAGAATGAAACGCGAGGCTGCCTTGGGCTCGGTGAAACCAAAGCGGCGGCCAAGCGAGTAGAACAAGCCGGCACCCACATGCACGGTCGGTCCCTCGCGACCGATTGAAGCACCGACGGCCAGCGCGATCAGGGTAAGCACCATCTTGCCGACCGCGATCGGCAGCGCCAGCATGCGGGCACGGAAGTCTTCGTCTTCGATATGCAGGGTAGCGATCACCTGGGGGATACCGCTGCCGCGGGTGGCGCGCAGCCGTCCCTCGGTAACCCAGGCGAGCAGGCCGAACACGATCGGCGTGACGATCAGCGGGATCCATGCGCCATAGCTCAGCATTCGCTGAAACAGGTGGTAGGACCAGTCGCTGGCCTTGGCAAACAGGATGGCAGCAAGCGCCACCACGACCGCACCGACCCACAGCGCAAGACGCCGTTTCCACTGGTGGGGAGCAAAGAACTCGTGACCGAGCAGAGCCTGCAGGCGCGGATTCGAAGATGGTGAAGCGGGCTGGGTTGACTCTGTCATTCACCCATTATCGCAGACCCTGCGCCGCGATCGGCAGGCAACCCGTCAACTAACGTGGCCGCCAGCGTGTCTCGTACAGGTCGAAGCGGCGATCCTTCAGGTTCTGCACCGCGCCAGCGTTGCGCGCACGGGCCAGGCTTTCCAGCCGCAGGTCGGCGAACAGCACGGTCTCGATGTTTGGCGTGGAGTCGGCGGCGATGCCGTCGCGTGCGAACGGGAAGTCGCTGGGCGTGAGGATGCAGCTCTGGCCGTACTGGATGTCGAAATTGTTGACGCCGGGCAGATTACCGACGTTGCCCGACAACACCACGTAGCACTGGTTCTCGATCGCCCGTGCCTGCGAGCAGTAGCGCACGCGCAGGTAACCCTCGCGCACGTCGGTGCAGAACGGCACGAACAGGATCAGCGCGCCCTGGTCGGTGAGATGGCGGGCGACTTCCGGGAATTCGGAGTCGTAGCAGATCATCACGCCGATCGGTCCGCAGTCGGTGAGCACCGTCGCTGCACTGTCGCCGCCGGTGATGTTCCACACATTGCGTTCGCTCGGCGTGGGATGCAGCTTCTCGCGCTCGTGGATCGAACCGTCGCGCAGGCACACGTAACAGACGTTGTGGATGTCGCCGTTCGGCTGCTCGGTCGGATGCGAGCCGGCGACGATGTTGATGTTGTAATGCACGGCCAGGTGGCTGAAGAGCTCCTTCACCTGCGGCGTGTACTGGCTGAGCTTGCGGATCGTGTCGAACGGCGAGAGCTCCTCGTTCTCGATCGACAGCAGCTGCAGCGTGATCAGCTCGGGGAAGGTGACGAAATCGGCGTTGTAGTCGGCGGCGATGTCGGTGAAATATTCGACCTGGGTGGCGAACTCCTCGAACGACTTGATGCGCCGCTGCTGGTACTGCACCGAGGCCACCCGCACCGAATCGGGCAGGCGTTGCGTCGAAGGGATCGACGGCATGTCCGGGTGATCGAGCAGGCGTGGATTGCGCCAGACGAGGTGCACGGCATAGCCGAGCGAATCGTAGTCGGACGGCACATAGGCGCGCAGCAGTCCGATCGCCTCGAAATCGTTGTTGAGCTGGAAACTCAGGGTGAGATCGCGCCGCTTGCCCTCCACCACCGCCTGCACGTATGCGTCGGCAGTTCCATAGCGTTGCATGTTCTTGGCCAGGCCTGGTATGCGTCCGCCGAACACGATGCCGCGCAGCTTCAGGTCGATGCACAGGCGCTTGCGTGCCTGGTAGAGCCGCTGGCCGATGCGCATGCCGCGGTAATCCGGATGCACCACCACTTCCATGCCGTACAGCCAGTCGCCGTCTGGCTTGTGGCGCGAACCCATGCCACCCCCGGTGATCTGCATCCAGGTGTGCGGAGCCAGCGCGGTGGCCTCGTCGATGCGGAACGTGGCGCAGTAGCCGACAATCACGCCCTCGTACTCCACCACGAACTGGCCTTCGGGGAAGTGCGTCTGCTGGGAGCGCAGCATCTCCGCCGAGTGGCCCCATTCCAGGGTGTAGATTCGCCCGGTGAGTGTCACCAGGGCCGGCACGTCGGCAGGAGTCGCCTGCCGCAACAGCAGTTTGGGTGTGTGCTCATTCGTCTTCTTGGCCATCACACGATTATGCATAGGGCGGCGGAGGCTCGAGTGAAGAGGATGTCATCAGCCCGGTTACACTGCGCGGCATCAGAACGGGAGCAAGTCCATGAGTGATAGCGCAGCCATCCGCAGCTTCAAGGTCGGCCAGCTCTGGCAACCCGGCGGCTGGCAAGCTGATGCCATGCTTGGCGTCGATGCAGGTGGAAGTCTGGTCAAGCCTGCGGCCACTTCAGTCGAACCACTGGGTATGTGGGTACTGCCCGGTATGCCAAACCTGCATTCGCATGCATTCCAGCGTGCGATGGCCGGGCTGGCCGAACGCAAGGGCAGGGTCGACGACAGCTTCTGGAGCTGGCGCGAGACCATGTACGCGTTCGCCGCTGCGATCGGCCCGGACGAACTCAAGGCGATCGCCGCCCAGCTCTATGTCGAGATGCTGAAGGCGGGCTACACCCAGGTCTGCGAATTCCAGTATCTGCATCACCAGCCGGACGGCATGCCGTATGCGCAGCCGGAGACGATGTCGCTGGCACTGATCGAGGCGGCACATGAAGCTGGCATCGCGCTGACCTTGCTGCCAGTGCTGTACATCAGTGGCGGCTTTGACGGTCGCGCGCTCGCTGCGCGGCAGCGCCGCTTCGGTCATGCGGTGGACGGCTATCTGCGCCTGCTGGAAAAACTGCGCCAATATGAGAGTGAGGACGTGCACGTCGGCATCGCCTTGCATTCATTGCGCGCAGTGCCGGAGCAGGCGATGCGCGAAGTACTCGCCAGCGACATGGCAAAAAGCTGCCCGATCCATATCCATATCGCCGAACAGATCGGCGAAGTGCAGGACTGTCTCGCTACACGGGGCGCGCGTCCGGTGGAATGGCTGTTCGATCACGCTGAAGTCGATGCGCGCTGGTGCCTGGTGCATGCGACTCACCTGACCGAGGCGGAAGCCACTCAGATTGCTCGCAGCGGTGCAGTGGCGGGGCTATGTCCCACGACCGAAGCGAATCTCGGCGACGGCCTGTTTCCGCTGGCCGATTACCTCGATGCAGGCGGCGTACTCGGCATCGGCTCGGACTCGCACATCTCGATCTCGCCGGTGGAAGAGCTGCGCTGGCTGGAATACGGCCAGCGCCTGCTTACGCGCCATCGCAACATCGCTGCGCGGCATGAAGGTAACAGCGTGGGCGAGACACTGTGGCGTGCCGCGTTGCATGGCGGTGCACAGGCGTCCGGTCTGCCGATCGGTGAGTTGCGCGAGGGCGCGCGTGCCGACCTGATCGTGCTGGATGAAACTTCGCCGCTGCTGGCTGCCCGCGACGCGCGTTCGATGCTCGACAGCTTCCTGTTCGCGGGCAACACGCCGCTGGTGCGTGACGTGATGGCCGGTGGGCGCTGGCAGGTGCGTGACTTCCGTCATCGTGACGAGGAGCGTATTGCCGCCCGTTACCGCAGCGTGGTGGCACGACTGGCCGGTAGCTGACCCACGGTTCTGTTCAGTGTTTCGCGCTGGGTTGATTGGGCGAGCCTGGTGGCTGCGCGCTGAAACTGACAGTTTTCCTGTTCAGCTCCCAGTGATCGAGATGAACGCCAACCATCGCCAGGCCAGCGCTCGGGTCATCGCGGAAATGACGCACGCGTTTTCGGTGACACATCCCCAACAGGAGTGTTCCCATGCGCCGCATCATCTCGATCCTGCTTGTTTCCGCACTGCTGCTGATCGGCAGCGCTTCCCTCACCGGTTGCGTGGTGGTGCCAGCCCGCGGTTACCCGGCGCGTGTCTGGGTGCCTGGATACTGGGGCCCAACGCATGTCTGGGTCGGTGGCCACTGGGGTTACCGCTGAGCAACAGGCTGCTCACTGGACCACCAGCCATCACGAGTTAAAAAGTTGCGCCAGCCCTGCCGCTGGCGCAACTCCCTGCCGCTAACTGCTTAGTTTGTTGCCTGCGAGGTCGAGGACACCGGATGCTGTGCCTTGAACTGCTGCCACTGCGCCTTGCGGGCCTGCTGCTGTGCCTTGAGGGTGGCCAGCTGCGCCTTCTGCGGCGCGGTCAGTACGGCGTAGACCTGTGCAGTGATGGCGGCGCGCTGCTGCACGCGTGCCTGGGCAGCACTGCCTTCAGCCTGTGCCAGACTGGCGGCGGCGGCTTGGTAGCCGACCTGGTCCGGGGTCATCGATTCAAACGCGCTGCGCTGCTGGCCGAGTGCCTGGCGTTGTGTCTTGTTCTGGGCAAAGCTCGTCTGCATGATCTGCTTGATGCTGGCACGCTGGGCATCAGTCAGATTGAGTTTGCTCAGGGCCATCAGTTGGCCATGTCCGTGGGAGTGCCAGCCGCCGTGCCCGCCGGCGGTCTGTGCCGTGGCAGCGAAGGTGGTGACGGCCACGGCCGACGCCAGAATCAGGCCTAGAGAGATGCTCTTGCGCATGGGTAGTACCTTTGGTCGTTGTGGGAGGTGATGTCTTGCACCTATTAGACGACCATCTTGCGTTTATGTTCTTTGCCAAAGGGTAAAGATGGGTAAAGACCGTGGAGTAAGTGCTCGCACACGGTTTGAATGATTGGAAACCAAGCGGCCACCATGTCCAGAATCCTGATTGTCGACGATGACCGCGCCCTGTGCAGCCTGCTGGCTGAATACCTGCAGCGTGAAGGCTTTGTCGTGGATGTCGCCCACGACAGCGAAACGGCCTTGGTGCAACTGCAGAACCAGACAACGCGACCGGACCTGTTGATCCTCGACGTGATGATGCCGGGCCGGGACGGTCTGGATACCCTGCGTGAGCTGCGGCTGCAGTACCGGTTACCGGTCATCATGCTTTCCGCACGCGGCGAAGCGGTGGATCGGGTGATCGGATTGGAACTGGGCGCGGACGATTACCTTGCCAAGCCTTGCCTGCCACGTGAATTGCTGGCCCGGGTGCGCGCGCAGTTGCGGCGCAATACGCCGGTCGCGGCTGGAATGCTGCAGGTGGGAACGTTGCGTCTGCAACCCGGCGAAAGGCGCGCGTATGCCGACGAGAAGGAGTTGTCGCTGACCGGCGCCGAATTCCTGCTGTTGCTGGCGCTGGCGCAGCGCGCCGGCGAGCTGGTCGACAAGGCCGCGTTGACGCGTATCGCACTTGGCCGCGAGCTGGAGCGTTTCGATCGCAGCGTCGACGTGCATGTGAGCCGGCTGCGCCACAAGCTGTTGGAGGCCTCGGCACAATCGCCGCGCATCGAGTCAGTGCGTGGCGCAGGCTATGTCCTGCTCGTGGGTGCGGCATGAATCCATTCAGGAGCTCGTTGTACTGGCGCCTGCTGATCTGGTTCTGCGTGGCCAACCTGCTGGTGCTGCTGCTGGGTGGTCTGCTTACGCGGGGTTTCATCGAGTACACCACGGCCAGGGAAATCAACTGGGTGGCGCTGGCGCAAGGCGCCGACCAGGCCTATGAAAGTGGCGGCGCGGCGGCCTTGGCGGACTGGTCCGAGCAACAGCGGCACGAAGGCATCGAGGCGACCCTTTACGAAAAGGGAGCCGCGTTGTATCCGATCCACCTGCATGCGTCCATCGAAAGCTCTCTGCCGGGCTGGCTGGATGCGAACCGGGACATCGTCCTGCAGCCATGGCCAGGCATCTACGTCGCGGTGCAACAGGTCACCGGCGACGACGGCCAGGTCAGGCAACTGGTGGCCTTCAGCAGGACGCATACGAGGCTGAACCCGCAGGCCCGGCAAACCATCCTGTTGAGCATCCAGCTGGTGTTGTCCCTGTTGTGCATCGGATTGCTGGGCTGGTGGGTCGCGCGCAGTGTGGCCAAGCCGGTCGAGGCGTTGCGCGACGCGACGCGGCGCATGGCTGCCGGCGAGCTTTCGACCCGGGTTGGCCGCCAGGGTGGCATGGCGCACGATGAGATCGCGCAACTCGCCTACGACTTCGATGCCATGGCCGAACGCATCGAGGCGCTGGTGGCGCACGATCGTGGTGTATTGCAGGATCTCTCGCACGAGCTGCGCTCGCCGCTGGCGCGGCTGCATCTGATCCTCGACTTTGCCCAGCGCAGCAGCAGTGCGGCAGAGGCGGATTCGTATTTCCGCCAAGCCGAACAGGAGATCGGACGGCTCGATCGCATGACCGGGGAAATGCTGACGCTGTCGCGCCTGGAAGGCGGCATTCCTGGCATGAACCGCGAGCGCCTGGAACTGCTCGAACTGATTCGTGGCTGCATCGCGCGGGCCGAGCTGGAGGCTGGCGCGCGCAAGATACAGTTGCACCTGGTATCGAGCCAGCCAGTTACCGTGCTTGGCAGTGCGCTGCTGGTGGAGCGCGCGCTGGATAACCTGATCGCCAACGCCATCAAGTTCAGCCCGGAAGGCGGCAGCGTGGAGCTTGCCGTGCGCGAAGGGAAGAATGTGGCCGAACTGTCCATCAGCGACCGTGGCCCTGGCGTGCCCGATGGCGAACTGGAATTCCTGTTCAGGCCGTTCTTCCGCGGCAGCAACGCGGCGCGTGCCGACGGCCATGGCATGGGCCTGGCGATCGTGCAGCGCGTGGTACAGGTGCATGGCGGCGACATCTACGCCTGCAACGGCATGCGTGGCGGACTGGAAGTGCATCTGCAGTTGCCGCTGGCAGGGTCCGCCTAGACCAGGGTGTGCCACCCACGCCAGGTTCGAACCTGCCATGCGTTTGGCTGACGGGTTTCAGCCTGCACCGGTTTCGCGCGCAAGGTGCAAGTCATTGAACTTGCGCCGTTCGATCAGTTCGGTGACATGGCCGGCGGCATCGCGGCGGAAGATCAGCAGGTTCCTCTCGTCGTCGGTACCCATGAACACATCCTTGGCAATCGGTTCGATCCGGTTGAACGGCCGACCTGCCTTGGTGACGTAGCCGAGCACACCATTCTTCACGCTGACCGACCATGCACGGTCCGGTCCATAGCGATAGCTGCCGATGTAGTCGTCGAGTTTGAGTCCGTTGACCTGCAGTTTCGGCGGCGCCGTCGGGATCGTCACGTCCTCGGCGCCGGCCAGTTTCCACGCGCCATCCTGCTTCACGAAGGTGAGCAGCGACTGGTAGCGCACCACCAGCTGTTGCCCGAACACGCTCTCGCGCTCGTACCACTCGACTTGCATCAGGGCCGTATCGCCATATTGCTGCACATGTGGATCGCGCAGCTCGATGCTGCCGGACAAGCCGCGCGGAAGCGGTTGCAGCGATGCCACCGCATCCTGTTTGTGCTGGATACGACCGAACTCGTCGATCAGCACGGCATCAGCGGCCAGCGTGCGCTGCCACACTTCCTGCCTGCCCAACGGAATCGCATCCACCCACGCCTGCGTGATGGCCAGCAGCTGATTGCGTAACGCGATAGGCGCCTCGGCCGCGTGCAGCGCCGGTACTTGCAGGACGGTGAGCCACACCAGTGCGGAGGCCAGCCGAAACGTCGGCATGATCGTTTCTCCATGATGGATGGTCGTGAGTCTGGATCCGGTACGGAGCCGCGGCATGTGCATCAAGTCATGCAAAGGTCTGCAGCAACGCCACAAGCTTCGCATTCGATGGCTGATTTGCAACACTGCGGCCTTGCCGTGACCGTCACCGGATTTTTCATGCGCTCGTCTTCGCTTGCTGCCGTGGGTCTGGCGCTGTGTGCAGCACTGTTCTTCACACTTACCTATGTGCTCAACCGCAGTCTGGTCGCCGGCGGCGGCCATTGGGCGTGGGCGGTGATCCTGCGCTACCTGATCACGCTGCCGTTGCTGGCCATGGTGCTGCCACTGCAGGGCGGACTCGGTGAGTTGCCGCGCGAACTGCGCCAGCATCCACGCACGTGGCTGATCTGGAGCAGCGTCGGTTTCGTGCTGTTCGGCATTCCGTTGACCTGGGCAGCGAGCAGTGGGCCGTCATGGCTGATTGCCGGCAGCTTCCAGACCACCGTGCTGGCCGGGCCGCTGCTGGCGCCGTTGATCTATCGCGATGAGCGGCGTCGATTGGCGTGGCGCACGCTGGCGATCGGTACGCTGATCATCGCCGGGGTCTTCGCCTTGCAGTGGGGTCATGCGCACGGCCAGCTGCATGCGAGTGACTGGTGGGCGATCGGCGCGGTGGTGCTGTCCGCGTTTGCTTATCCCCTGGGCAACCGCAAGCTGCTCTTGCACCTGGAGCATGGCGTGAGCCATATCAACGCCGTGCAGCGCGTGTTCGGCATGACTTTGTGCAGCTGGCCGCTGTGGCTGCTGTTCGCTGTCATCGCCTGGTGCACGATCGGACCGCCGACCCTGCGCGAGGCGTTGTTGGCCGGTGGCGTGGCGCTGTCGTCGGGCACCATTGCCACGGTGCTGTTTTTCCGCGCCACCGACATGGTGCGGCGCGAGCCGACCGCACTGGCTGCGGTCGAGGCGATGCAAGCGGCCGAGCTGCTGTTCGCCACCTTGCTCGGTGTGCTGTTTCTCGGCGAGACGCGACCACACGGCTACGCGCTGTTCGGCGCGCTGGCGATCATTGTCGGCATCGCGCTGTTCGGTTGGGTCAGTGGACGTGGTGCCGCGGGGAATGACGAGGCGTTGCGCGCGTTGCGTAGCGATCGCGGCGCCTGAAAACACTTCAATTTATTTCTATTGCATTCATTTGTTTGCGTATCTTGATTTATAAGGTTACATATTGGCTTCGAGCAAGATCGCAAGAGTTTACGAAGACCATGAGCAAACGACGATTCCCATGCCTGTTAGCGCCTGGCCTGCTTACGTGTGCGCTGCTGGGTGCAAGCGCCGCGCCGTGGGCGCAGCCGCAGACCCTCAGTTCCAGTGCGAGTCTGCGCTGGGACGCGGATCGCTATGGCAATCATCGCTACCTCGTACAGGTCGACAAGCCGGCCGACGCGGTGCACGTCGTCATCCCCTGGCGTCGCCGCGATGCGCAGCCGGAACAAGTGGCGGTCATCGTCACCGCACCGGACGGCAGTGTGGTTGCCAACGTGCTGCGAGGCACGATCGACCAGGCCTCCGGCGAACTGGTATTTGCGGCGAAACAGGCTGGCACCTATGCGGTTTATTACCAGCCCTATCTCAGCAACGGCCGCAGCAATTACCCGACCGTGACCTATCTGCCGCCGAAGGACAGCGCCGATCCGGCCTGGGCGCACAAGTTTGCTGCTGCCACATGGCAGCGACTGCCGCAGGCACAAGTGTTGCGCTACGAGGCGGTCGATGCGTTCGACGCCTATACCGGGATGGAGCGCACCGCCACGCCGCAGGAACTGCAGCAGTTGCTGGCGGCGAATCCGCAGGCATCGTTGCTGCTGTTTCCGGAGACGCGCGCGAATCCGGTGCGCATGTTCGACCAGATTCCCGAAGGCTGGGCCACGCGCGGTGCCGGTGGCGAGTTCAGCGACAGCGCGTTGCGTGGTGAATACCTGAGCTTTCAGGTGGGGCTGTGGGCACCGCACTTGGCCGTGAGCGAGGTGCATGTGGTGGCAGCCGACCTGCACGGTCCGGGCGGCGCGGTCATTCCCGCGAGTGCCTTGACCTGCTTCAACCTCGGAGGCGTTGACTATGCCGGTCAGCCGTTCACCACCCGTGTGGATGTGGCGCAGGGGCGAGTACAGCCGCTGTGGATGGGGCTGGATATTCCGGCCGATGCAAAGCCGGGCGTGTATCGCGGCGAGCTGACGATCAGCGCCGATGGCGTGCCGGCGCAAAAGGTGCCGCTGGTGATTACCGTGGGCACGGGCGAGGCGGTCGCGCATGGCGACGACGACCCGACGAAGCTCACCCGCCTACGCTGGCTCGACTCGCGACTGGCGCAGGACAATAACTTGGTCAAACCGTTTACCGCAGTGACGGTACACGGTGCGCAACTGGGCATCCTGGGTCGCCAGGTGCAGCTGGCCGCGAATGGCCTGCCTGCGCAGATCGAGAGTCGCTTCGACGAACGCATGACCGGATTTGCGAGACAGCCACTTGATCTGCTGGCGGTGCCAATGCAGTTGGTAGTCGAGGATGCAGGTGGCGCTCACTCTCTGGAAACTGCTGATGTTTTGAACCCTCTGAATCCGAAGGGGGCTAAAGCGCAACGAAAGCTTACGCTTGCTGAGGCATTTGCTTTGATGGATGCGCAAGGTGTCACAGACGCAAAAAATGCCCCCAAGGTCGAGCGGGATGGACCTGATCGAGTGCACTGGCGCGTTGTTGGCGTCGCAGGTCCGTTGAAGAGCGATGTGCAAGGTTCACTCGAAGCTGATGGGACGCTGAGCTACACCATCGCGTTGACTGCGACCAAAAGCGCCACGTTGAAGGATATTCGCTTGGAAATACCGTTGCGGCATGAAGTGGCGCAATACGAGCTGGGTTTGGGGCGTCAAGGCGATTACGCGCCGAAAGAATTTGGTTGGAAATGGAACGTCGAGAACAATCAGGACGGTGCATGGATCGGCGCAGTGAATGCCGGGCTGGAATTCCACCTGCGCGATGAACACTACCGGCGTCCACTCAATACCAACTTCTACCACCAGCAACCGCTGCTGATGCCGAGTTCATGGGATAACGACGGGAAAGGCGGCATCACCTTCGTTCGTGATCAGGAGGACTACTTCGTCAAAGCATTCAGCGGCCCGCGCACGATGGCGGCAGGGCAGACGTTGCACTACGACGTGGTCATGCGCGTCACCCCGTTCAAGACGATCAAGCCGGCCGAGCATTTCGCCGAACGCTACTTCCACAAGTACGACGACCTGGACACGATCAAGGCCGACGGCGCGAACGTGGTGAACATCCATCACGCCACGCCGATCAATCCGTGGATCAACTACCCGTTCCTCACCGTGGACGCGATGCGCGCCTACGTCGATGCGGCGCACCAGCGTGGCATGGAGGTGAAGATCTACGACACCATCCGCGAACTGTCCGACCGCGCACCGGAACTGCCGATGCTCGAATCGCTGGGGCATGAGGTAATCAGCGGCGGCAAGGGCGGCGGCTTCTCCTGGCTGCAGGAGCATCTGGACGGCCACTACATCGCCGCCTGGCACGTGCCGGAAAACCGCGATGCGGCGGTGATCGACGCCGGCCAGAGCCGCTGGCACAACTACTACATCGAAGGGCTGGACTGGCTCGCGCGCAACGTCGGTATCGACGGCCTGTACCTCGATGACGTTGCCTACGATCGCACCACCATGAAGCGCGTGCGCAAGGTACTCGAAGCGCATCGGCCGCATCCGTTGATCGACCTGCACTCGGCCAACCAGTTCAATCCGCGCGATGGTCATATCAACAGCGCGCTGCTGTACATGGAGCTGTTCCCGTATATCGACCGGCTGTGGTTTGGCGAAGAGTTCGATTACGAAAAGACCTCGCCCAGCTACTGGCTCACCGAGATGTCCGGCATCCCATACGGACTCATGGGCGAGATGCTGCAGAACGACGGCAACCCCTGGCGCGGCATGCTGTTCGGCATGACCAGCCGGCTCGGCTGGTCCAAGGGCAGCGATCCGCGTCCGCTGTGGAAGCTGTGGGACAGCTTCGGCATCGAGCAGGCGCAGATGATCGGCTGGTGGGTGCACGATGCACCGGTGAAAACCCGTCGTGACGACGTGCTGGCCACCAGCTATGTGCGCGATGGCAAGACGCTGATCGCGCTGGCCTCATGGGCACCACAGACGACCGCGGTGAAACTGCAGATCGACTGGAAGGCGCTCGGGCTCAAGCCCGGCAATGCAACACTGGTGGCCCCGGCGGTGGACGGCTTTCAGCCCGCCACCAAATTCAAGCCGGGCGACGCGATTCCGGTGCAGCCGGGCAAGGGGTGGCTGCTGCTGCTGGATTAATCAGGTGACGATGGTATTGAATTGCAGGGTGTCCGCTTTCGACGGCGACTCAGCCGGCCGAGCTCGTCATCGACGCAACAGGAGCATGGCTGGTTGCAATGTTCGTCGTGGTCGTGTGTGACGTGAGCATGGCGCCCAGGGTCAGCAGGCAGACCAGCAGGCAGGCGAGGAAAAGGCTCTGCAGCATCAGGGTTTCGAATTTCATGGGGTTTCTCCGCGAGTGAGTTAGGAAGCCTTCGATAGGTATTGAGCAAGGCCCATGCCAAAGGTCCGAATCGCCAGGAAACCGCATTCGTAAGCCATCTGATCCGTCGCCTCTCGACAAGGACGACTGTCCGCGGACGGTGCCGGTGTGTCCGGACATGGCGCGGACAACGGGCAGTGAGCATCCGCAATCCAAAATCGAACATTGCCTGCTCCTGATCAGAACCATCAGCCTGTGTTCATCGCACAGGGTTGGCTGTCAGCAATGGGAAGGTTGCTACGGCTGGCGTGACTGCCGGCACATGCAGGGAGTGCGGAGGCGGGGTATTCCAATACCTTTGCGAAGTGCAGGTGAATTGACCCGGCCACATCGATAGATCCAACCGATACAGGTAGCGACAAGTGTGGCTGGTGCCACCGTGGCAACCTGGACACATCTGAATATGGAGATCGTCCATGACGCATACACGCTCATCCACACTGATCGCGATCCTTTATGGTGGATTCGTCGCCGG